>Ga0335081_10002314_pt1 | contig 29987 bp, 27 predicted proteins | sample Lox_Sample_35_FD_206713 | JGI IMG/M metagenome (GOLD analysis project Ga0335081, IMG submission 206713) | Soil microbial communities from Loxahatchee National Wildlife Refuge, Florida, United States - Lox_Sample_3.5 | ecosystem: Environmental > Terrestrial > Soil > Wetlands | place: USA...
CTGCTCCGTGGCCAATTCCACTTTCACCAAAGAGCGGCCGAGTTGATATGCTGCACGCCGGCTGAGATATAGACAAACACGATGGCCATTTTCGACCAGATTGTCGAACTCTTCGCCAAGAAGGGTGACGACGCCTATTTTGGGGAACCCGTATCGCAGAAGGAGCACGCGCTCCAGGCGGCTTACCTGGCCAAGCTGGAGCAAGCCCCAGATTCGCTGGTGGTAGCAGCACTGCTGCACGACGTCGGGCACCTGGTGCACGGTCTGCCGGAGGACATCGCCGATCGAGGCGTGGACGGACGTCACGAAGCCGCCGGCGAAGCCTGGCTGACGCGATACTTCGGGCCGGAGGTCACCGAGCCCGTGCGGTTGCACGTGGACGCCAAGCGTTACCTTTGCACTGTCGATCCTGAATATTTGAGCGGGTTGTCCCCAGCTTCGGCGCAGAGCCTGGCGCTCCAAGGCGGGCCGTTCAGCGCGGCGGAAGCCCGCCGGTTCGAAACCCACCACTACTTCCGCGAAGCCGTCCGTGTACGCCGCTGGGACGATCGCGCCAAGGTTCCCGGGCTAGAGGTACCTGACGTCGAGCATTACCGGAGAGCGGTCGAAAGCACCAGGAGGCCCGAAGAGAATCCACCGATTACGCCGATGACACCGATCAGAAAAACCCAAGACGATGACCGGTAGCCGTGAGCAAGGGCATCTGTTCAAGACTACCGCCATTTCTCTGGTCCGCGCGGATCTGCGTAATCTGCGGATTGATCTCAAAAGATCTTGAGGCGCAGGATGTCCCCCACCACTTCCTGAGGCGAGCGCCCCTCTGTCGACACCCGATAATCGGCCAGACGATAAAACGGCAGTCGCTGTTCCAGGAGGCTGCGGAAGCTCAGTTCGTCACGAAACAACGGCCGGTTGTCGATCAGTTGGCAACGCACGCGCAGCTCGTCCAGAGTGCAGTCGAGCCAGACGGTGGTTCCACCGGCCGCGCGAATCAATTGGAGGTTGGCTTCCTGAACGAATGTGCCCCCGCCAAGGGCGATCACGGCGGGCTCGGTGCGGGACACTTCAGTCAAGGCCGCGTGTTCGATGCGCCGGAACGCAGGCTCGCCGGACTGCTCGAAGATCTCGCGGATCGTCTCGCCCTGTGTGGCCTCAATCACCGCGTCCAGATCGATAAAGGGCCAGCCCAACTCGCGAGCCAGCAAAGCACCCACGGTGGTTTTGCCACTTCCCATGAATCCCAGCAGGTAAATCAACCTTGTCATGCGGTGATTGTATCACCGCGCCATCGGGTGATTGAACGCCTGCGCTCTCAGGGACGGGTGAGGGTCAGGAAGATGCGCGGCCGTACTTATGAAACGGGCGACTCAGGTTTAGAAGTAAGGATGAACGCAGGTGAGGGCACGCAGGATTCGCGGTCATCGGGCATCGTTATCCCGGCGGCTTAGAGGGTTGATGTGGATGACGCCGCTGAAGGACTTGAGTTCCACCGTCGCTTTGCCGGAATTAGCGGTCCACGCCGACTCGCCTGGATAAGGGGTGGAGCGCCTGGACTTGGGTCGTAGGGTCACTTCCGGATCGCGGAGCACTTTGCCCTTTATGGATTTCGCAACCAGTTCAAACGAGCCGCTGGGAGAGGTAAAGACGTCCATGTCGCCGTTCCAGGTGGAAAGTTGATAATCGGCGGCGGGCACGAATTCGCCTTCAAAAACGATCTTACCCGACGTGGTGTCGGCGCGAAGATCCGTGCCGGTCGGTGAAATGAAATAGAGATTGCCGCACACGGAGTTCGCCTCCACTCGTCCGGACGAGCGGCTGATCCTGATGTCGCCGGCCAGTGAGCGGACGGCCAGGTGCCCGCTGACGTCATCCACCTCGATTGGAGCACCGACCGATTCAATGCCGACGTCACCTTGCAGCCTTTGTACTTCCACGTTGCCCTCGAGGTTGTGGAGGTCAAGACTCGATGCCAAGGGGACTTCCAGAAAGTAATCTGCGGATCTTTCTTTGGCGCTCAGCGTGCCCGGACGAGCGTGAGAATCGACGTGAAGCTTCTCGGCGGGCCCATTGGTGGGCATCGTCTCCACCTCGATCTCCACCCGCGAAGATGAGGCGGTGGAGACGAGGTGGATCTGGAGCTTGTCCCAGCCCCTCACCACCACGTGGCCATTGAGGTTGGTCAGACTGATGCGTGGAGTAGGCGTAGCCTCCATGGTCTTCTCCACGCGCACGCTGCCCTGCTGGGCGAAACCGCTAAAGGAAAGCGATAGTAAGAAGAAAAAACCCGTCAAGCTCAGCGCTCCCGCCCGGGCGGGTTCTGATGCCTTGCATTGCAGGAATCGGTTGATCACGTTCAGGTTCCTTCCGGTTCAGCGATCGGCATATTCCAGCGCTGATGATAACAACTCCGCCTTGCGAAGATAAGCCCCTTGCAGGTACTCGCGCGCCACGCTGCTACTTTCCGGCCCTTGCCCAATGGAATGCTCTGCCTCCTGGATCGAACTGTCCAAAGACGCCAAGCTCCTCGTGAAATCCGCCTTGACCTCGGGTGCTAGGGCTGCTTCATGCGCGCGATAGCTGCGCTCGAGTTGCCCGACCTCTTGCTGGGTTTGCAATAACGCCGGTTCGTCCGCCAGCATCGAGCGGCCCTGCGGTTGGTTGTGGTTGTCAAGCCGCGGGCCACCCAGCAACAGGACCCCGAGGAAGATCATGCCTGCCATTGCTGCCACCGGAGCGGGATGAAGGAATTCAAGCCGCCGCAGCCAGCCGGTCCAAGGGTTCACTCGCTCATGAATCAATCCTTCGGCCGCGAGGCTAGCGCGGATGTTGGCCCACACCCTTGGAGGTGGATCTCGAAGCTCCAGGCGGCCGGCCTCGGCGACCAGGAGTTTGAGATCACTCAGTAACACGCCGCAGAAAGCACACGCCGCAGCATGCGAGACCACCGCTGGAGCTGCGTCGCCCTCCAAGTAAGCCCATACTGCCGCATAGAAAGCACGGCAGGCATCGCTTGCCGGGGCCGCCTGAATCAGTCTTTCGTCGATCAGGGCGGCACGGAGATTGACCCAGACCGTGCCGGGAGGGTCCTTCAGTTCCAGGTGGCCGGCCTCGGCGACCAGAAGTTGGAGATCACTGAGTAACGCGTTGCAGAAGGCGCACTCGTCAGCGTGCCGTATCACGTCGGGCGTCCCGTCGCCCTCCAAGTAAGCTGATACCGCGGCATCAAAAGCACGGCAGGCCTCGCTCGTAGCGGCCTGATGAACGAGTCCTTCGGCGACCATGGCGGCTCGAAGTTTCAGCCAGACCGTGCCGGGAGGATCCTTCAGTTCCAGCCGGCCGGCCCCCGCCACGACGAGTCGGAGATCGCTGAGCAACCCGCCACAGCGAGCGCACTGCTCGGCGTGCGCGGCCAACAAAGGGTTCCCTTCCCGCTCCAGGTAGGCTGCCAATCCGGCGTCAAACTGCAGGCAGTCGACCGCCCCTTCCCCGGCCCTTTCGCGTACCCCCTGTGGCTCTAACATGGTCCTTACGACCTCTCGTGCTTGGCCTGCCCCGCGCCCGCGGCCGCTTCCGTGGTTTCTGCGGCGGCTCTGCGCGCCTCGTCCCGGCGCAGCCACTCTCTAAGCTTCAAGCGTGCCTTATGCAATTGCGACTTGGAATTACCGACGGAGTAACTCATGATCTGGGCAATCTCGTTGTGCTCGTATCCTTCCACATCGTGCAGGACGAACACTGCCCGGTAACCCGGCGGCAACTCAGCGATGGCGCGGTCGAGATTGATTCGATCCACCGACCCCATCAGGCGACGATCGTCATCGCCGTATTCGCGCTTGACTGGTTCCTCCTGCGAACTGTCCACGTCATCCAGTGAAACCTGTTGCAGGCCTTTTTTCCTCAGGTGCATGAGCACCACGTTGACAACCAGCCGATGCAGCCAGGTTGAAAAAGCCGATTCACCGCGAAACGTGGAAAGCTTCCTGAAAACTTGCAAGAAAGCTTCCTGCGATAAATCCTCCGCCTCCGTAGGGTCGCTGACCATGCGTAAACAGAGGGAGTAAACGCGCCGTTTGTGAGCCTCATAGAGAGCCGCGAACGCGGCCTCGTCTCCCCCTTGGGCGCGCGCGATCAGTTGAGCGTCGGAAGCGGCCTTGGTTGGTGCGTTTTTGTCTGAGCTCAAAGCGCTTCACTAGGCCGCACCTCAACTCGTTCGGTGAGATGCGGGTGATCTGATGGGAGTTGTCCTCTTCAGCCAATGCCGCAATTGCGGACATTTGTGGATTTTGGATTTTGGATTGAGGAAACCTTTCCGGTCAAAGCCCACCCTTCAATCCGAAACCCGAAATCCAAAATCCAAAATTGGCTTCACGGCACGTGAACCACCGCCTTGCCCACTCCGGCGTTCCCGGCGCTATCGAAGGCCCGCAAGGTTACCACGTGCTCCCCGGGCGCTAACTTGCCGGCGTTCACGGTAAAAGCCTCGCGGCGCGAGTCTACCACGCCATCGTCAGAGTAAAGGTCCTTCCATTCCCTGCCATCCACGGAAAACTCCGCGCTGTGCAAAGGAGAGACGTCGTCCCAGGCCTGGAAATGGACTTCAATCTGGCCGTCGCGCGTCTCCGACTTCACCAGGGTGACCACCGGCGGCGTGTTGTCGATCCAGAACGGCGCGCTCAGCATTTCCGTCCGGCGCGCCGTGGCAGGGGGATTGGATTCCTCGTCCGAGGCTACAAGCTTTGCCACATAGCGGCCGTCGGCAAGCGTCCCGGGTTCCAGGGTGAAGGTGGTCTGCCGCAACCGTGCCTTCAAAAGGTGCCACTCCTCTTCGTCGGTAGCCTTCAGGTAAAGCGAGTAGACCACAGTATCGCCGTTGGGGTCCTCCGTCTGCCAGCTCAAGCTGATAGGCACCTTGTCCACTTGCGGGCCGGAGGGCGTGCCTGGACCGAAGCTGGCAGACGAGGTGACGGCAACGCTGCCCGAGAACGGACTGGCGTTGGCCGATCCTCCCGTTGGGCTAGTCCTCTCGCCGGCCGTGGAGACGTTGAAGGAACGGATTTCCGGGGCCAGATTCTGGTTCAGGTAGGACAGCGTGACGTCGTCCAGGGTCGGCGTTGCTGACCCCGAGCCGTGCAGGACGGCCTTCCACTGAATGAAGCGCGCCGCCGGGCTCTGGATGGGGCTTCCATCCGCGACGTTGAGGGGACCGTTCCAATCACTCCACGTTGAGTCCGGACGATCAGTGTTGCCGGCGCGCGTAAAAAACTCGACCGAGGTACCCGCCGGAGTCTCGCCTCGCCACGCCAGCGATCCCCAATGCGAAACGAACTTGGTGTCCTTGACCTGCGACTCGAAGGTACCCTCGGTGCCGGGATTGGCGCTAAGCCGGAAAAGCTTGGCGACGCTGGCGGTGGTGGCATAGAGATCGCTGCCTTCTTCGAGCAGGCGCGTTGCCAACGCTTGCCGCGTCTCGGCCAGCAGCGTCAAATCCGAACCTTCCCGCGACGGGCTCAGGTCGAAGATGCGGCCGTTGGCGTCGGTGGAGAACAGCACCTGGTTGTTGTGTACCGCCAAACCGAAAATGCTCTCGTTATTGGAGCTCCAGATGGTCTCCACGCTCGCGTCCGGGTGGATTTCGATCAAGGCGCCCCGACCCTGGGGCATTTTGTTGAGGGAGAAGGGCGTGCTCGGCGTGGCAGAGCGATTGAAGCTCGGGGGGATCGAAGCGGTGACCGGTGGATTCTGCGCCTTAGAGCTCTGCTCTACCGCATCGTCCGCCGACGCTTCAACCGTTACCGTGGTGATCCCCGGCGAACCGCTAGGCACCGGCCCGGTAGGCATCAGCAGGTCCGGCGAGCCCTTACCCCCGGCGCCGCCGAGCGCCGCTGCGTAAATGTCACCTTGAGAATCCACCGCCAGCGCATGCACCTCCGGCAGGGCGGCCTGATAAACAACAAAAGCCTTGCCTTCCGGCGTGATCCGATAAATCAACCCATTCGGGACGCTGCCCGCCAGCAGGTCGCCCGCCTTATCGAAGACCAGGCACATAATGTGGGTCTGCTTGGCGTCGTAAAAAAGAGAACCCTTGCCATCCGCACCGATGCGGAAGATCTTTCCTTGATCGCCGGTCCCGGCATAAAGGCGGCCCTCGGCGTCGAAGGCCAGCGCCCAGATGTATTTCGTCTTCACGTCGTAAAACACGGAAGACTTTCCGTCAGGAGTGACTTTGTAGATTTTGCCGTCCGGCGAAGTTCCCACGTAGAGCGCGCCATCCGGACCCACGGCAAGGGCAAACACGTCGGGCTGCTGCGCCTGGAAAAACACCGACCCCCTCTGCTGCGCGTCTACTTTGAAAACTTTGCCTTCATGTCCGGTGCCGATATAAAGATTGTGCTTGCGGTCGGCTGCGAGCGAGAGCGCCAGGTTTTCGTCCGGGCTGAAAACCGCTTTCATCTCCGGAGAGATTCTCAGTTCTCCATCATTGCTGAGAGCGACGTTGGTCATCGTGCCTTGCAGGAAATCGTCAAAAGAGCCGACCTGCCAGAAGCTGGTTTCCACCGCCAGGAGCGGCGCCCCCAGCGCGATCACCAACGACCCAACCATAATTGCCTTGCAGTTCTTCATTCCCCTACCTTTCACCTTCGCAACTCGAAATTCGAAATTCTCAGTTGCCCTCGCTCGCCACACGCAGCAGCAGCATCTTGTCGCCGTGAATGGTGTAAGGCGCCGGCCCGGCCTCGAAATCCCCGATTACGGAACTCCAACTGTATGTGGCGCTGCTGGGAGCGCCGGGCTCCGCCAGCAGCGTCTGAAGCAGGGAGGGCGGGGGCGACGGATACTCGTCGCCCTGCAGCGTGAAAGAACGCTGCGGAGCCATGAGCAGCGCGTAAAGCCGGTTGTTGTGCCGCATTCGATTGAGAGCCCGCACCAGTTGATCGAGGCTGCGGGGCGAACTGGCGAGCGGCGAGATCTTCAACTGCATCGCGTTGAGGCTGGCGCCGCCGCCCACCACCAGCGAGAGCATCTTGTCAGTGACGCTGTCAGGGATGGTGACCGGGATCTTTTTCGTAAGACTTTCGCCCGATGGCGTCCGCAGAAGAGCGGTGACTTCAATGTGGTCGCCCGGATGCACCTCGGTTTGCGTCGCCCACACCTGCTCCAGGTCGGCCACTCGCCGCTCGTCCTCCGAAACCACCGTGAGGTCGATTCCCTCGACGTGAACCCCGGGGAAGTTGCTGTTCATGATGTAATTCAGCGGCGTGGCCACCGCGAGCCCAGCGGGGCCCGCCGCACTCATGTCGGAAGAGGCCACGTCTTCCAGGTTCACAGACTGCCCACCGGAAAGCCGGATCTTGCCCTTGATGTCGAGCGTGGATGGTCCCATCGCCCGCTCTGTCGACGTAAGGACCGCGACCGTCGAGAGATTCAGCAACAGCGGCGAGAGGAAGGGTTCCTGGATGATGTTCAGGTTGTAATCGGTCTGCCGGTTGAGCGTGGAGTCGACGCGAATGTGAACCGGTATCAGCGACGCCTTATCGCCCACCACCCCGTACACGGCGGAGAAACGGTCTTGCTCTATGCTGCCCACTGGCTGGCCGGGCACATCGATCTTGAAGGAGCTGGAAACGCTGGGCACGGTGGCCAGCACGTGTGCGGGCGAAAAGGGAATCTGCGCCGGCCCTACTTGCAGCAGGCGGTGGCCGCAGGCGTAGAGATCGTCACCCTTACGGTAGGTTACGGTGCAATCGGCGTTGAGGTTCAGATCGCCGCTCACCAGGAACAAGCTCACCATCGATCCGGGCACGATGCCTTGGATTGCGTCCGAGTTCGCGGGCTCAGCGGTCGGCGCGCCGCTGAGTACCCCTCCGGCCATCGGTTCGAATCCCATCGCGCGGAAGGCGGGCGCGTAAGTCTCCACCAGGCTGCTGGGGAATCCTCCAAAATGCAGGGGCAGCGAAAGGTTCGCCATTGAATTGGGCGCGCTGGACGAGGTGAACCTCTTCATCCAAGCCGGTGTTCCGTCCGCTCCTGCGGGGTCCGGGATCAAACGTGGGCCGCCGGGCGAATCGACAATCCTGAAGCCTTGGCCTGTTCCGGGCGAAGCAAAAGCACTCGCCCGAAGCGAAAGGTCCGAAGCAGCCGGACCGCCCGACGCCGTCAGTGTGGCTTGAGAGGATTCGGGATGGCCCTTTGCCGCGCTCGCCTGCGGCACCACATCCACCATCTGCTCGATGGGAGTGATGCCCGTGATGGGCTCTTTGGAAAAAGGAAAAGCGATCGCTACGGCACCCACCAATTTGCCGTCAATATAAACCGGACTGCCGCTCATCCCTGCGATCACACCTGTTTCAGCAAGGGGCCCGCCGGAGAGTCGCGCCAGGATCAAATCCTGTTTGGGCGCGATAACGCTCCTCAGCACGCCGAGAATCTCTACTTGAAATTCAGTAATGTCATCGCCCTGAAAGATCGTGCGCCCGACTCCTTTCAATCCCGGTCGAACATCACTCAGCGGGAAAAACTTGATATCGTCCTGAGCCCGCAAGGCCGGAACCAGGAACACCGATGGAATAATGATGGACAATGCCAACACTGAAACCCGCCAACGCTTTTTCATAAGAGTCGAAGCACCTTCAGCCGTGAGGCCCCTCCCTTTCAGTCTAGGAGATGTCCGATTCGAACGTCAACTGGTTCGAAGCCGGCAAACCGTCAAAGGCGGCAAGAGCGGCAAGAGTCGGCGGAGAGCAGAAAAACGGAAAACAGCAGGTCCAGGCGATCCTCGCCTGCCTCTCTACGGTGCTGTCACGCCTAATTCTTGACAGTAGCTCAGCGGCTCCGCCGCCCCGCTGTGCGGAAAGGCAGAGCCGCTGGCCGTTGTCTAGTCTTAGGTGTGACAGGACACTAGGCCCCCCTTCCTGTTGCTCTAATGGCTGAGCCCTCTCTGAGGCTCGTAAAATGCCCTCGATGCGACGGAAAATCCTAGTTCGTAGCAGTGCCGCCCGATATTTGCCCTTGACTGGCATGAGGCTTGGTCTCCTCGGATTCCAGATCTCAATTGGACGATGACGCGACGAGAACGACGCCAGGATTTCAAGCCTTGACAACCGTCAAAACACCTCCCGTTCGTTTAACAGACGACGGTGACCGACACATGCCCCCTTTGAACCGTCGCCCACGGGCTCTATCAGTATGCCTTCGAATTCTGTGTTGGGGACCGCAAAAGGATGGGAACATGTCATTCTGTTGATTACAAGATACATTCCCGCTTATCGCCAAAAGGGCCGTTCCGGGTCTTCGCCAGTCTAGCGACAGGGCCAAGGGGCACGGCAACGCCGGCTTGTTACTGAATGAAGTAATACAGCCTGTTGGAAATACTAAGTTCGCCGAAGGCTCGCAGTCGGTGACGGCTGCAAGCCGAATATAACTCACACCGAAATATCGTGATGGTAATAACACATTGGGACGGCACGATCTTTCATTGGGAGTCATAGAATCTAAGCATACCCTAGCGGTAAGCAAAAAGTCAAGATTGTTGCTTCAAAACACTCAGGACAGAAGAATGGCCTAGTACTGCTTTCTACGTGGCGTCATAAGTTTGTGCAGCATGTCAGTTTTGGTGTCTTGTGTTGGTCGCGGCGAAAGGCTGCTCTCTAGTCTCTCGGTTGACCGACCTTCAGAATTATTTCGCGCCAGAACCGGAAACTGAAAACACGCCCCGCCATGATAGAATTCGCGGTTGCCGACGATTGTTCGACGGCGGAAGGTGACCTATGGCGGAATGGACGGAGCCCATCCGGATCCGGCCGGCGCGATTGGACGATGCTAAAGAGATCGCTCGCATTTACAACCAGGGCGTGCAGGACCGGGTGGCGACTTTTGAGAATGCTTACGTGACTCCCGAAGAGCGCTATCTCTGGCTGGTGGCGCGGCCGGAGAAATACCCGGTGCTGGTGGCAGAGGTGAAGCACACGATGATGGGGTGGTCGTCGCTCACACCCTACAGCCCGCGAGCCTGCTACAGCGGCATCGCCGAGCTTTCCATTTACATCGATCGCAGCCTTCGCGGACACGGCGTAGGCCAGGAGCTGATGAAGGCGATGCAAAATGCGGCGCGCGAGAAAGGCTACACCAAGTTGGTAGGGCGCGTGATCGCCGAAAACCAGCCCGGCCGCAAGCTCTGCGAGGTGACGGGCTGGCGGGAAGTAGGCATCCACGAAAAGCACGGCAAGCTTTCCGGCGAATGGCACGACTTGGCGCTGGTGGAGTATCTGATTCCGGAAAATCTTACCTGAGGAAGGAAAAGGAGACGGGAGTGTGGAGTCAGAATGGGCATCACAGGCGGCAGGCTAAACGGCACAACGGGAAGACCCAATAATGCCGGCTATCATCCAGTGCCTAACCCGTCTTCCTTCTGACTCCTGCTCCTGACTTCCAACTCCTTCTTTAGTTGAAATGAGAACTGAAACTGAGAGCCGTCAATCACCGGTCATCAATTCTCGTCTACCCTTTTCTGCTCGGGCTCACTTTGCTGGGCGCGGGCCTCGCGCGAACGCCCTTCACGCGGCCGAAGCGGCCCCGCGCCCTTCCCAAGCCGGTTCCGCAGGAGCGAACCCTGCTTCTGGCCGGCGACGTCATGCTTTCGCGGCACGTCGGCGAAGCGATGGTGGCGAGGCAGGACTGGGATTATCCCTTCCGCAAGATCGCGCCCGTGCTGCGCGGTGTTGATCTGGCTTTCGCCAACCTCGAGTGTCCCATTTCCGACACCGGCAGCGACCTCCATCATCTTTATTCTTTCCGCGCCGACCCCAGGGCGATTGAAGGCTTGAACTATGCGGGCTTCCTCGTGCTCTCCCTGGCCAACAATCACACGGACGACTGGGACCGTCCGGCCCTGCTCGATACCGTGCGACGGCTACGCGAGGCCGGCCTGGTACCGGTGGGCGCAGGGGCAAATCTCAGCGAAGCGCACTGTCCTGCTTTTGTGACGTGCCCGCCCGGCTCCCCGTGCCGGCCCCTGGCGGATCGAACATCGAAACTGGAGATTCGAAACTCGAAATTCGAAACTCGAAACTCAAGGCTCGCCCCGCGAAAGCAATCGATGCGCGGGGGCGAGTTTCGATTTTCGAGTTTCGATCTTCGGCCTTCGAACAGCATTGCCCGGGCACCAGACAACCTGACCATTGCGTTTCTGGCCTACGTTGACGTTAAGCCCGAGGAGGCCGCCGCCACGCGCATGCGGGCGGGCGTCGCCTGGCTCGATCCTGATCTCGCGCTGGCCGATATCCGTTTCGCCCGCCGTCTGGCTGACCTCGTCATTGTATCGGTCCACTGGGGCGTGGAGTACGCGCGCAGCCCCGCCAAGGAACAGGTGGATTGGGCGCGCCAGATGATCGATGCCGGCGCCGACCTCGTGGTGGGCAGCCATCCGCACGTCGTCCAACCTCTGGAGGAGTATCGCGGGCATTGGATCGCCTACAGCCTGGGAAACTTCGTGTTCGACCAGCCGTGGCCCATCACCCGGCAGGGCCTCATGCTGAAGGTCACCGTCAACGGCAAGCGGATCACGCGCGTGGTGCCGATGCCCACCACGATCGATGAGATGCAGGCGGACCTTGCTGAAATCAAAACACAGCCGGCAGAAGCGGGTCGGTAGTATCGGCAGTGGTCAAGGTATGCTCCCAGACCAGGATCCGATGGAGCGTGTGGGCGCAACCGCCCTGAGCCGTTGACGCTCGAGGAATGTCCTGCCTTGGAACCAAGGTGAGTGAGATATCCAAAAGACAACTGGTACCTTAGTGCTAGCCGCGCCCGGCACCTTTGGTTCATTGCCCTCCCTGATTCAGCTCTGCTAGAAACTAAGTGGCCCACCAAGTTCCGCGGGCTAAACTTAGGAGGTAAGTCATGAGAACAATTTCCAGGACCGCCGCGCTGTTTCTTTGCTTGTTTACGGCCTGCGGCCTCTCGTACGCCGGTAGCGTTACCATCGGCACCGCCGACACCGGCAACTGCTATCCGTTCATGTGCAACGACAGTGGAACCAGCGTCGGACAGTCGATCGACCTACAGCAGGTGTTCACACCATCGGCTTTTTCGGCACCGGTCACTATTGATGCCATCACCTGGTACTTCGCCAGCGTTTTTGGCGGGAATCCAGTGGCGATCGGCGGGAGCTATACCTTTTACCTTGGATACTCCAACAGCCCTGTGGGTGGCTTAAGCGCCAACCTCACCAGTAATGTCATGTCGGAGACGTTTCTCGGGACCGGCACGATTCCTGCTGGAGGGATTAACGACAACCCTGTACTCTCACTGAGTGGCTTTGCGCCATTCACCTACGATCCCACACTCGCGCCTTTACTGCTGGAAATCGTGGTCACGAATCAAGACAATGTCCCTAACTTCAGCGGCAACGGTTACAACGAGGCCGACTCCTCTGGGCTCGTTACCAGCCGCGCCTATTGCACTACGAACGTGGGTTGCTTCGCCGACTCGGTTGGGCTGGTCACCACCTTTGACACCACCACTACTGCTACTCCTGAACCGTCCAGCCTTTTGTTGCTAGGAACGAGCCTGGCTGGGTTGGCGGCTGTGCTGTCGCGCAAGCTTTCGGCGTAGTAGTCTTCATTGGCCGGATGCTCTGACGAGCCGGAGGTTCGCCTCCGGCTCTTTTCCCCCGACTCGAAGAATTCCCACTCGACACCATTTGGCCATCCCTCTGTTCGCAATTCACGATTGCCCTCCTTGGCCCCCTGACTCTTCCCCGCTTCACTCTTCGAGGGCAAAATAGTTTTCTTGACATACGAATTCTTTAGTACTATGCTGTTCGTGTTTATGAGACTCAAAAGCCCCACCCTCACGCCCCAGGAACTGGAGATCATGAAGATCGTGTGGCGGCTCGGCACCGTGACGGTGCGCGATGTCTATGAGGCCCTGCTCGCCGAGCGCAAGATTGCCTACACCACGGTCATGACCATGATGAAGATTCTGGAACGCAAGGGCCACTTGAAGAAAGGGCGCCAGGACCGCGCCTACATTTATCATGCCGCCCAGCCTCAGAACACGGTGATCCGCGGCATGATCCGCGAGTTTGTGGACCGCGTCTTTAACGGCTCGGCGGAGCCTTTGCTGCTGCACCTGGTGCGGGACCGCCGCATTCGAGAGAAGGACCTGGAGAAGATCGCCCGCATGATTCAGCAACAAGGGCCCGCTCGACGGTAGAGGGCCCGGGAGGTCACCAAGTGCCGCCACTATGGTTTGACAACTTACTCGCCGCGAGCGTCCAAATCACCCTGCTGGTGATCTCGGCGGCGCTGCTCGTCGGTGCCTTCCGCCTGCGAGAACCTCGGGTCCTGCTGCGCTTTTGGACCGCGCTCCTGGCGGCGTGCCTGCTGTTGCCAGTGCTGGAACCGTGGCGAACCGTGGCCCCGATGGCCGGCGCAGCGGTGACAGTTCGGACGGGGGCGATCGAGATTCTGAGGGGAGCTGCCCAGCCGGCGAAGCATTGGCCCTTTTCGGTTTACCAAGTCATTGCCTTCACTCTCGTCGCCGGCATGGTGGTGCGACTGATCGGCGTCGGCCTGGGATTGCTGAGGCTGCGGCAGTATCGCCGCAAGGCCCGGCCGTTGGCGCCGCTTCCCGACTCAGTAAAGGAGATGTTGACGCGGACGCGAGCGCACGCCGGCTTCTGCCTTTCGCACGCAGTCGATTCTCCGGTCACTTTTGGCCTGTCTCGTCCGCTCATCCTGTTGCCGGAGCGCTTTCTCGATTTCGAAGCTCGCCGCCAGGCGACGATCGCGTGTCACGAGTTGGTGCACGTGCGGCGTGACGACTGGGCGCGCCACTTGGCGGAAGAATTCCCCCGCGCCTTGTTCTGGTTCCACCCCGCAATCCTCTGGCTGATCGCTCGCATCCGGCTGGCGCGGGAGCAAGTGGTGGATTTGGACGTCCTCGCGTTCACGGGCGCCCGCCAGCCGTATCTGGAAGCGCTGCTCGAAATCGCCGCTGGTCGCAGCCTCGCGAGGGCCGGTCAAATTGTACCGGCGCCGCCGTTTCTGGCCGAAAACCAATTAGCTGAGCGCGTAATGCTGATGCTGAAGGAGGTCTCCATGTCGAAAACACGCTTGATTGCCTCTCTCGCGGCCATCCTGGGCTCGATTGCCCTGGTCGGAGCGCTGGCCGTTTCATCATTTCCCCTTAAAGCCATGCCGCATACGGCCGTAACGACCGACGCGGTCGCCGCGCAAAGCTCGCACCCTGACTCCAGCCGAGCGAGCACCACCACCAAGAGCTGCGATGCTTCTGCTCCTGGTTGCCCCAAGGGTGGCGTGGTTGGCGGCGTTGTGGGAGGAGTTGACCCCGGGATCGCCGGGGGCATTACCGCGGGTGCGGTGGACGGCATCGTAAGCGGAGTATCGGGCGAAATTGCCGGCCGAATCAGTAGCGGCATTGTGCGCGGTGTCGTCACGGGCGTCGCAGCCGGAGTTATCAAAGGCGCAGTGGGAGGAGTACCGGACGGAGTTGGCGGCGGAATCGGCGGTGGCGTTGGTCGCGGCGTCGTCACGGGTGTTCCTGGCGGCGTATCAACGGGAATTGCCGGCGGGGTGAGAGGCGGAGTGCCTGGCGAAGCCCGCGTCGAACCAGCCGAATCAGGGGGCGCTGATGATGTTTCGGCTCCCAAGCTGGAGCACGCGGTGCCGCCGGAGTACCCGCCGCTGGCGAAAATGGCTCGCATCGAAGGCGACGTCATCCTCAATGCGACCATCGATGAGGACGGCAAAGTGACGAACCTCGAAGTGGCGAGCGGCCACCCCCTGTTGCTGAAGGCGGCGCTCGATGCCGTGCGCCAGTGGAAGTACGAGAAGCCCGCGATAGCGCCCCTGCATTTCGACGTGACGGTCCATTTCGAGTTGCCCAAGGAAACGGAAAGTAAATCTGCGGAGAAGGAAGCAACAAAGGCTTACGAACCGGCGGCCGCCGTGGAACCCGTCACGACCGCCAAAGAATACGTGGATAAAGCGCTGTCAGCCTCCGAGAAGAGGCAAGCGTCCTCATTAAAACTCGTCAGGACGGTCGACCCTGTCTACCCGCCGGACGCGAAAGCGACGCACATTCAAGGTAACGTGGTGCTGAGCGTCACCGTTGACAAGAACGGCAAGGTTTCCAACATCGAGGTCCTGAGCGGGCCGGAACAATTGGTCAAATCGGCCATCGATGCCGTCGAGCAATGGGAATACGAGCCGCCCAATATTGCGCCGGCCGTGACCACGGTGACCGTCAACTTCACCCTGGGCAACGGCGTGGCGCAGCCCGCCTACAAGGTTGGGGGCGACGTCAGTGCGCCGAAACCCATCTTCAAACCCGAGCCGCCATACACCGACAAGGCTCGCAAGGACAAAGTCCAAGGGACCGTACAACTATTGCTTGTGGTGGACGCGGAGGGCAAGGTCAGCGATGCCAAAGTTGTCAAAGCATTGGACCCGGGCTTGGATGCGAGCGCGCTGCGCACTGTTCGCACGTGGCAGTTCCAGCCCGCCACGCGCGATGGAAAACCAGTCCCAGTGAAGGTGACGGTGGAGGTCAACTTCAGACTTTACCACCAGTAGGTTCAATCTTCGCGGAGCGTGGGCGTCACGTCCGTTCTTCGATTTCTATCAACGCCTCATTGAGTTTCGCATTACGTTGAACAGGTCGTCGGTTGCGATCGGGTCTCCCAAGAGTCTGCTTTGACCCTCACCCACCGCTGCGCGGTCCCCCCTCTCCCAAAAGGGAGAGGGCTGTTTCCCCTGTTTTTTTGAGCCCTCTCCCCAGGGAGAGGGTGGCGCGCGGCCGGCGCTTTCATCAGCCGGAGCGGGCCGGGTGAGGGGTTGATTGATCTCGATGCGAATTTCCCGATGTGCGCTACATTCCGCGAACCTCAATAGGGTAAAAGAGCGGGCGTCACGCCCGCTCCCTGGGATTTCGTCATGCATGAGTCGTGGCGGCGTGCACGATATGACCGCCCTTGTCGGTTAGGGAGTTTGCCAGGCTGGGGAAATAGAGCGTGGCGATCTGTTTCGGCCCCAGATCTTCTATCTCGGAGAAACCGAGGGCCATCAGCATGTCGCGGAGCATACCTCTTTCGAGATAGTACACCCACGGCTCGCCGATGGCGGCTACACGGGCAGCGCGCCTCGCGTGCGCAGTGCGCCATTCCGGCGGCAGGGAGGCCGGAGGATCGCTGTAGTCGAAAACCACGTGCGCGCCATGGGGCAGGCCGGCGATAAAGCCGAGCGTCCGCCGCGCCGCTTCTTCGGCGAGGTATGGCACCACTCCAAGCCAGGTGAAAAAGGTTCGCTGTCGCGGATCGAAGCCGGCAGCGGCCAGGCCTTCAGCCAGGCTCTCGCGCTCGAAATCCACGGGAGCAAAAGTCAGCGAAGCGGGCACCGGAATAGCCGCCTCCGCCAGTCGCTGGCGTTTCCAGGCTTGGGTGGCCGGATGGTCCACCTCGAAAATGCGTAAGCGATCGCCCAACGTGGTGCGGTACGCATAGGTATCCAGGCCCGCGCCCAGCACCACAACCTGACCGACACCGCGGGCAACGGCGGCGGCTAGAGTATCCTCCGCGTAGCGAGTCCTGGCAGCAATGAAGATGCGCATCCGCCGGCCGGTTGATTGCTCCTCAGCCCAACGCGTGATGGTCGCGGTGTCTTCACCCAGAATGCGCAGGGCGAGCGGATCGGCAAAAATGCGCCCTTGTTCAAGAACCTGATGGGCGGCGCGATGCGCAGCCGCAGCCCATGCGGTCCGGCTTGGCCTTCCCACTTGCATAGAGGTTCTGGGGGACTCGTGACTCCGAGAACACGGGGCTCGGCTTTGCGGAAAAAAGCTAAACATGGCGACAAGAGTCGATTCGCATCTAGGGGCGGCGGCTTGCCGTACCCTTACATGCGAACCGACTTGTGTCGCCGCATATTGGTGGCAGATTCATCCTCTGAGAACCCCGAAACCCTAAACCCGAATCCCGAGTTCCGAGTCCCGCGCCCCTCCGAATCAACCCGCAGCGAGAGTGCGAGCGCCCCTGCGCTTCGCCGCTGCCCATCGTTTCTTGGCGGCTAAGGAAAGCCTTATCCGGCCTTCGGCGGATATTCGTCTGTTCGGCTTCGCGGGGGCCGCCTGAATCTCTGCAGCCTCGGGGGCCCGAACCGCGGGCGGACGAGGCGCAGGTGGACGAACCGCAGGTGGACTTGAAGTTCCATCGATCGACGCCCGAGCTCGATCGATGTTGGTGACAGCGGCGCGAAGCAAATCGCGCGTGCCAGGGGCCGACTTCTCCGAAGTGTATTCATCGGCCACCGAGGAAAGCAGTAGCTTTGCTTTGTTCAGTCTCTTGATAGCCTTCTTTACCTTCATCCGGCGCTCCTTTGTGAATCCAAGATCAGAACTCCAGCGGATCCTTCTTTGAGACTAGCACGATTCCAGAGAAGCAACCGTTGTATGCTAATCGGTTCTCGGTTCCAGGCAGTGGCGGATCACGAATCGTCTAGAACCGAGATACACGCGATGGATAACAGAAACTGATAACCGGCAATCGGCAGCCGAGAACCGACCACCGAGGACCAGCATGGCCTACCAAGACTTGCGCGACTTCATCGCCCGCCTCGAGCGCGAAGGCGAACTGAAGCGAATCGGCGTCGAAGTGGACGTGGACCTGGAAATCACGGAGATCACCGACCGCGTTTCCAAGGCGCCCGATGGCAAGGGTCCGGCACTGCTGTTCGAAAAGCCCCGCTCGGCGCGCGACGGAATCACGTATGGGATCCCGCTGGTCATCAACACGCTGGGCTCAAAGCGCCGCATGGAGCTCGCTCTGGGGGTCAGCTCGTTGGAGGAGGTGGCGGCACGCATGGAAGCGCTGCTGGAGACAAGGCCGCCCGAGGGTTTCTTCGAGAAGTTGAAGATGCTGCCCAAGCTGGCCGAGCTGAGCTCCTTCTTTCCCAAGACCGTCAAGGACGGACCGGTGAAGCAAGTGATCGAGCGTGACGGCTTTTCGCTGGCGCGGCTGCCCATTATGAAGTGCTGGCCGCAGGACGGCGGCCGGTTCATCACCCTGCCGATGGTGGTGACGCGCAGCCCCAAGAACGGGCGCCGCAACGTGGGCTGCTACCGCATGCAGGTTTACGATGAGCGCACGACGGCAATGCATTGGCAGATTCACAAGGGCGGCGCCGAGCATTTCCGCTGGTTGGAGAGGCAAGGCAAGGGAAGATGTCTCGACGTGGCGGTGGCGATCGGCGCCGACCCAGCCACCATGCTCTCCGGCGTCCTGCCTCTGCCCGAGGATCTGGACGAATTCCTCTTCGCCGGTTTTCTGCGCCAGGAGTCTGTGGAGTTGGTGCAGTGCGAAACCGTGGACCTGGAAGTGCCCGCCAACGCCGAGATCGTGCTCGAGGGCTACGTCGATCTCGACGACATTCGCACCGAAGGCCCTTTTGGCGACCACACCGGCTACTACTCTCTCGCCGATCAGTTTCCCGCTTTCCACCTCACCTGCATCACCCATCGTCGCAATCCGATGTACGCCTCCACCATCGTCGGTCCACCGCCCATGGAAGACTATTGGATGGGCTATGCCGTCGAACGCCTTTTCCTGCCCTTGATGCGCAAGCAGATGCCGGAAGTGGTGGATATGCACATGCCGGCGGAGGGTGTATTCCACAACCTGATCATCGTGGCCATCCGCAAAAGCTATCCCGGCCACGCCCGCAAAGTAATGAACGCGATCTGGGGCTTGCCCGGCGCCATGTTTTCCAAGTGCATCGTGGTGGTGGACCACGATGTGGACGTCCACAACCTGCGCGAGGTGGCGTGGAAGGCATTCAACCACATCGATCCCGAACGCGATATCCAATTCACGCTGGGGCCCGTCGATCAACTCGAGCACGCGTCTCGCCTGCCTAACTTCGGTTCGAAGATGGGCGTCGATGCCACCAGCAAATGGCCGAGCGAGGGTTTTACGCGGCCGTGGCCGGACGAAATCAAAATGGATCGCGAAACGAAACAGAGGGTCGACGAGATCTGGCAAAGACTCGGGCTGTAATCTGCGTCGCACCTGGAAGCGCTCCGAGCTTTTCTAGCCAGGCCGGCTGAATCGGGCCAGGCTAGCTGAACCGGCCTCCCGGGCAGTTATTGCCCGGTTCGGGGATTAGAGGGCGGGCAAGATTGATTAGATTTCTCTTACCAAGGTGACCCCACGAATTCGTCGGGCGCAAACACACCCAATGAAATCAATGAGCTTCTAAGACTCGCGGCATAACTCCAGACTGTGGCACACAGCGTGCTAGGAACTGAGTTGGCAGTTAATCGCAGACGAGCAGATGACGCTCATGAAGATGGAATCCGCTAATTCCGCCCCCGTAGCACACCCGAATACAGCGGGACAGACCTCCGGGTCTGTCCCGTCACGCCACTCGTCGTTCTGGTCGGAGTTCATCAGCCACGCGGCGGAGGCGACCGGGGTCAATCCCCAGCTTGCCCTTCAGGTGGCCATGCACGAGTCGGACCTGAACCCGCAAGCCCTGAACCGCTCGAGCGGCGCCATAGGGATGATGCAACTGATGCCGGCCACGGCAGCGGCGCTGGGCGTCGACCCGCACAACGTGGTCCAGAACATCCGCGGCGGGCTCCGCTACTTGCGCGAGCAAATGGCGAAGTTCGGCGATACGGCGCAGGCGCTAGCGGCCTATAACTGGGGTCCGGGACACGTGGCGCACGCTGTAACGCGCTGGGGATCGGACTGGCTGAGTCATGCCCCAAGCGAGACGCAGCGTTATGTGGCCTCGATCCTGGCGCGCGCGGGTATGCCGATGGACTCAGGGGTCGCCAACGGTACGGTTCTCGCCGCCAATTCGGCGAGCCCTGCTTCGGAAGCATCTGCTGCGCCGGTTCACCACGCGAAGGTGGCCGAACAAGCTCGGACGCGGCAAGCATTTCAGGCCTATCTACTGGCTAAGGTCCTCGGCTGACAGCGGATTTGCGGGAAGTGACCACATGCCCAATGAATCGCCGGCCCAATGCGCCGAAGTCGATCATCCCAGTCGCAAGGCGAAGCAGTGTTGATAGAAGTTCCCGCCGCACATTCCACGCCGGCAACCATACGGAAAATGCCACGTTCGATTAAAGAAACATGCGGTCGAGGCCGATAGTAAGAACTGAGCCTATCGCGCCCCGTGCGGCGGCGCCCCGGGAGTAGTCTTTCCCCGGATCCGTCGCTCGACCAGTCCGGCAAGGGCGCTGAGAACGATCGAGGAAGCAACCATGCCGCGCGTCGCAGAAAAAACCAGTGGACTGAGAAAGGCGGCGATCCTGATGGTAATGCTCGGCGAGAAGACCGCCAGCACTATCTATCGGCACCTTCCCCAGAGCAAGGTGGAACTCCTGACGCGAGAAATCGCCTCGCTCGAATACGTCCCCAACGATGCCGTCCCCCAGATCACCGAGGAATTCAGTAAGCTGCTTTTGACCCGTGAGTATCTGCTGAAAGGAGGCCTGACCTACGCCGAGAAGCTACTGGTTCAGGCCTTCGGTGAGGGCGTGGCAAGGGACCTTCTGGTCCAGGTGACGCGAACAGAAGAGGTGTCGGTGAAGGACCTCGACGCCCTGCAGAAGGCGGATCCGCAGCAGTTGCTCAAGTTCGTGGAGGGCGAGCATCCGCAAACGGTGGCCCTGCTTCTGGCGCATCTCGGCGCCAACACCGCTTCCTCTCTGGTGCAACTGCTCCCGCAGGAGACCCGGTCGCAGGTGGTGGAGCGCCTGGCCAAGATCAGGCAATTCTCGCCGGAAATGGTGCAGAAAATCGTCACGGTTTTGACCAAAAAGATCCAGGGCCTGGGAAAGCAGAAACTGCTGACCTACGGAGGTGTGGACGCGGTCGCCGACCTCTTGAACCGTCTGGATGCGAATGCCAGCAAAGCTATCCTGGAGTCGATTGAAACCGTCGACGCAACCCTGGCGCAATCCATTCGCAATGTGATGTTCACCTTCGAGGACTTCCTGCGAGCCCCGGATTCCAGCGTGCGAGAGCTGCTGGGGGCGCTCGACAAAAAGACGTTAGCGGTGGCGCTGAAGGGAGTTTCTCCGCTGTTGAAGGAAAAGTTTTTGGCCGGAATGTCCGAGCGCGCGGCCCAGATGTTCAAGGAAGATATCGAAGCCGCCGGAGCCGTGCGGGCGCGGGATGTCTCACGGGCCCAAGTTGAGATCGTGAACATCGCTCGCAAGCTGGAGTCCGAAGGAAAGATCACGCTCAAGAACGAAGGAGACGATGCCCTCGTCGCCTGAGAGCCCACGGCCCCGGGACCGCGACCTTGGGCGCGAATCGACCGCGACCAGCAAGCACCTGGGCGGGTCAACGGTGACCTATGAATGAGCAAGCAGGTCAATCGTCTCCGGATACCGTATCGCGCGCCCCACTCGACGAAGCGTGGGATGAAGCGGAGTGGCTTCCCTGCAAGCTGAGCGTGGCACTCCTGGTACCCAAGCTTACGGTCGGTGACTTGCTGGACATGGAGGTAGGCTCAGTGATCGACTGCCGGGTCGGCGAGGATGCGCCGCTGCCGGTCTGGGTGAATGACGTGGTGGTGGGCTGGGCGGAATTTGACGTGGTGGGCAAACGACTGGCGGTGCGCATCACCGAGCTGCGATGACCACTCGGTAGGACATAGGGGACGGGGGACAGGGGATAGGGGACACGGAACAGGGAACAGGAATCAGGGGACGTTTCCCCCATGTCCCGTACCCTGTGCAGCGTGCCCGGTCTCCTCAGAGGAACGATGGAAAAGATCCTGAACCAGGAGGAAATCGATGCACTGATCAGGGCGGCGCAGAATCGTCCGCTCCGGCAGGTTGAAGAAGAACGCAAGCAGCGGGACGTAACCCCGTGTTCCTTTGGACAGACCGGCCGCATCAGTCAACAGCAAGTCGGGTCGGTGAGCCTGCTCCATGACACTTTCGCCCGTAACCTCAGCGAACGCCTCGGCGCATACTTGCGGGTCCTCTTCGAGACCAACCTCGTTTCGGTGGAACAGCTCCGATACTTCGAGTTCCTGCAGCGCATCGACGAGATGTCCTACATCGTCGCGATCGACCTTCAACCGTTCGAGACTTACGGAGTCCTGCAGCTCGATACGTCACTCGTTTTTCCGGCGGTGGAGTTGCTCTTAGGAGGCGAGGGAAAAGGTGTAACGTTCGATCGAGAGATTACCGAGATTGAGGAGCAGATCCTGGAGAGTGTGGCGAGGATCATCTGCGAGCAACTGCAACTCGTCTGGCAGCCCTTGATTGACCTGAAAATGAGTTTCTATACCAGACAAAAGCAAGCTCAAGTTCAGCGACTGATGGGCCCCAATGAGAGCGTTCTGGCACTGAGCTTCGAAATCAAGATGCCCGAGGCTCGCGGCTCGTTGAACGTGGCTTTTCCGGGAGTGGTTTCGAGCGCCCTGCTACGAAAGATGGACGAGCAGTCGATCACCTTGAAGCGGCGGGTCACCTGGGAAGACGTCGCCCAGCGCCGTCAGCGCTTGCAACACTGCCGTTTTCCCGTGGAAGTCGTGCTGCCCGCTTCCGTGCGCGGCGGCGATTTGGTGGCGTTGCGAGTCGGACAGACACTCGTCCTGCAACACAGGATCGGCGACCCCCTTTTGCTATCCGTCGCCAATCGGGCGCTGTTCACGGCCAATCCGGTGCGCGTAGGCAGCGTACGCGCCGCTACCGTCGCGAAACGCCTGCAAGTCAGCCGCGATGCGCACAAGGAATCGCTATGAGTGTCGCCATCGAGCCTTCCTTATCACGCGCCATCCAGGAGTACAGCCAAGCCTGGGTTGAAAGCTTGCGCCAAGTCCTCGACAAGATCCAAGGCGACGCTTTTACGATTCAAACTCCGTTCCCTGAAGCTGGCGATCCCTCTTCGCAACCCGAAGCGGGAATCTGGTTACGATTCTCCGCCAACCAGCGCTTGGCGGGAGAACAGGCCTTGTTTGTTTCCAAGTCCGACGCGCTGGCGCTGGCCGCTGTACTGATGTCGGAGCCCCCCGACCCGGGCGCGGAATTAGATGAACTCCACGCCGATGCCGCGGTCGAGGTGCTGCGCATGGCCTCCGGCACGGCTGCGACTTCCCTGAGTAGCAAGCTGGGCGGCGAGGTCGAACTCGCTTCCCAAGTCGGCGATCGCCCGCAATGGACGCCGGCCGCGCACGTCGCGATGCGTTGCGCGAGCGCCCAGACTCCCCCCATCGGCGTGCACCTGTTCCTCAGCCCCGAGTTGGCCGCCGCCCTCGAGCCTCGCGCCGAAGAGAGCCGGGAAGAGCGAACAGCGCCGAGCCAAGTAGCTCCGAGCCAAGTCGCCCCGCGCCAGCAGCGCCCGGCGGGCGCATCCGCTCGCCGGGATAAGCACCAGGATTCCAGCGTTGGGTTCCTTCGCGAGGTCGAGCTGGAAGTCTACCTGCGTCTGGGGGAGCGCCAGTTACTGCTGCGCGACATCCTCGCCCTAGGGCGGGGTGGGGTGGTGGAACTGGACAAGCAACTGCAGGACCCGGTCGATCTCCTGGTCGGCCAAAAGGTGGTCGCCCGGGGAGAACTCGTCATCGTTGACGGGAACTATGGACTTCGGGTCACCGAGATCGCCCCCCAACAGGAACGCCTCGAATCTCTAAGGCGGTGAAGAAGTAAAAATGGGCGGAGTAGAATCAGCTTTCGCCGGTTCTGGGCACGAGAGCCCGGTTCTGGCGGACGGCTCTTCCCATCAGGGATCGCCCACGTTTCATGTATTAGCCTACCACTCTAGATCCCCGCTTAGCGGTGAAGGTCAAGCGTGATCCACAGCGGTTGCCCCTCGAATTGCAGGGCCACACCGATGGTGGTGGAGTTGCTGATCGAGAAGAGCTTGTAGTCTAGGCCAATCACGATGGTCGGGGTGGAAAGCAGGCAGGCATCGTCAAGACCCGGCACTTTGGCCTTGAGGGTGCCGGCGATTACGTTGGCGATCTCACCCAGAGCGTCGCGGGTGTCAGCATCCGTGGGTGAGACCTCGGTACCCAGCATCTTGGACGCCAGGGTGGCCGCGGCCGCCGCCGGGCAACGAATGGTCACCACTCCGCTGAGCTCGCCGGCCAGGCCGATCATGGCCGTCATATCGGCAAGGACTTTAGGCGCCGAATCAGGCAGATCGTCGACGTGGACCCCCAACATGAACTCCAGGATTTCACAAGCGGAGATCCGCAGCACGGGCTCCCAGCCCCCTTCGGGCAGGCTCCAGGATTTCTTCGCAGCTCCAGCGGAACTCTTCGCCGTCTGCACGGTGAACACCAGGCGGGCGTGGTTTTTGCTTTCCAGGGCGGTTTCTGAACCCATCTCTATGCCTCCAGCAATGGAGCGATACGCTCCTTCATTTGATCGGGTGTAAACGGTTTTCGAATGTATCCCCGCGCCCCCAGCGAGAGGGCTTCCACCACCCGCGACTGGCTTCCTTCGGTGGTGATCATGACAATGGGAACGCCTTTGGCAGCCTCCAGGTTTTGAAGCTGCCGCACGAACTCCAGGCCGTCCATGTTCGGCATGTTGATGTCGCTGAAAATCATGTCGATCGAATTCTGCTGCACGATCGTGAGGGCCTGCTCGCCGTTATCGGCCTCGAGGACGGTTTCGATCTCGAGTCCGGCGAGGCGTAGCGATCGCTGAACGATCTTCCGCATCACCGAGGAGTCATCGACAATAAGCACGCACATTTTCTTCATGTGATCTCACCTACTTAAAATCGGGTGTTCCTTCCCCAAAATGGACCTTTTACTTCCCTTCCAGCCCAGGACTCGGGGTTTAGGGTTCGGGGTTCGCAGAAGAAAGCGGGCTAACCGGAGCCACCTTCTGCGAATCCCGAACCCCGAATCCCAAACCCCTACTTTGCCCCCCGACCGCGGGGATGGGTCCCTAGTTGAGTTGAGCCATAGCCCCCTTCAGGCGGTAACAGGTGGAAACCCCGGGGACGGCCTCGAAACTATCGTCAAGATTGAGCGTGGTTTCGGCCCCGCCCAGGAAGAGGTAGCCATCAGGCTTCAGCGACTTTCGTACCCGGGCCAGGATCTCCTTCTTCGAATCAACGCTGAAATAGATCAGCACGTTGCGCATGAAAATGATGTCCAGCGGAGGAAGCAGCGGCCAGGGCTCCGCCAGGTTGATCTCCCGCAAGCTTAGCATCTGGCGCAGGTCGTCGCGGACCTGCCATTCCGTCCCTTCCTTGCGGAAGTACTTCACCAGGTAACTCGCCGGCAGGCCACGATTCACCTCAAGCTGGCTGTACCGGCCTTGCCGCGTGCGGGCCAGCATCTCGCGCGAGATGTCGCTGGCAATCAAATCCACTCGCCAGGTACCGAGAAACCCGAAGTGCTCGCGCAGCAACATGGCGATGCTATACGGCTCCTGGCCGCTGGAAGACGCCGCGCACCAGACTGAGATGCTCTTGTCGGCTACGCGGCGGGAGACCATCTCCGGCAGCACCTTGGTCCGGAGCAACTCAAACGGTTTGAAGTCGCGGAAGAACGTGGTCTCGTTGGTGGTCATTGCCTCCACCACCTGGTAGTGAAGGCCGTTCACCGACCGCGAACGCAGAGCGGCCACCAGCTCCGAAAGTGCCGCGAAGCCCTCCTTGCGGACCAGAGGCAGCAGACGGGACTCGACCAGGTATTCCTTACCGGCCTCCAGCACGATGCCCGCTTTAATGCGAACCAAGTCCGTAATGTACTCGAAATCCGGTCTGCTGATTGCCATCTCTTATATCGACTGCGACTTGGATTCCCGATTCTGATTGAACAGAGCCATCAGCCCTCAGCTATCAGCGCTCAGCTGGGAGCATGTTGCTTGCTAAAAGCCGACGGCTGAAAGCCTGACGGCTTCATTCAATCTAGAATCTCAAATCTGAATCTCAAATCTCACATCCCAAATCTCTTATCTCAGCCCCAACTGCGGCTGGATCCCGCGGGTCGCGGCCGTCCCACGAAACTCCCGCACCCGGCTCACAATCTCTTCCGCTATCTGATCGAGCGGCAAAACCTTGTCGGCGAGTCCCGCCTGGGCCACAAAGCCCGGCATGCCCCAAACTACAGAAGTAGCCTCGTCCTGCACGATCACGCGGCCGCCGCGCTCGCGAATGTGCTCCGCACCGCGCAACCCGTCCTGACCCATTCCCGTCATCACCACCCCCAGGACGCCGGCTCCGTAAATCTCGGCCACGGACCGGAACAGGACGTCCACCGCCGGGCGGCAGGAGTTTTCGGGCGGACCCTGGTGCGTGCCGATGCGCACCACCGTCCCTTCCCGCTTCACCACCATGTGGAAATTGCCCGGCGCGAGCCAGGCGTGGCCAGCCTCCAACACGTGGTTTGGCGAAGCCTCCTCCACGCCGATCTGCGATTTCGACGCCAGCCGCTCCGCCAGGAATCTAGTAAAAATCGGGGGCATGTGCTGTACGATCACCACCGGCACCGGCAGGTGTGCGGGCAGGCGGGGAATGAGCTCCGCCAGAGCGTTCGGCCCACCCGTCGATACTCCGATAGCTACAATCTCCACGCGGCATTCGCGGCGCGGAGCCGCTGGCACAAAAGCTCTTTTCGCCAAACGCGGAGCCGGCGCCGAGGGGAATCCCGCCGGCAGCGGCCCGGCGCCCGCGGCGGCGCAGTGAATCCTGATCTTCGGTATCAGCTCCTCGCGGATGCGAGCGATCGCGGCTGTCGCGCCGCCCACGTTCGAGGGCTTGGTGACGTAGTCGTTCGCTCCCAGGGAGAGCGCGTCCAGCGTGGCAGCGGCACCCCGGTCGGTGACGGTGCTGAACATGATCACCGGCAGCCGGGCGTAGGTTCTGCGGATCGCAGCCAGCGCTTCCAGTCCATCCATCTCCGGCATTTCCACATCGAGCGTCACGACGTCGGGGTTCACCTGCGGGATGCGGGCCAGGGCAATGCGGCCGTTCGCTGCCGCGCCCACCACCTCCAAAGCCGGGTCGTCCGAGAGAGCGTCGGTAAGGAGGCGGCGAACCACCACCGAATCATCCACCACAAGAATTCGAATCCTGCGCATTTTTCAGACCCCGGCCGCTCCCACCAGCTCGAGCTTCTCCCGAATAACGTCTTCCGTGAACGGCTTCATGATGAATTCCGTAGCCCCGGCCTCCAGTGCCTTGGCCACGCTTTCCATGTCGTTGTTCGTGGTACACATCACTAAGGGCACACTGTCGAACTCCCGTTCGGCCCGCACTGCGCGCACGAATTCGAACCCGTCCATTTCCGGCATGTTCCAGTCCACCAGCACCAGATCGCTGGTCCCCATCTCCCGAAGCCGGTCGAGACCATCACGACCGTTAACAGCCTCGAAAGTCTCGAAGCCCATGCCGTTCAGCATCCGCGTTAGAATCTTCCGCGTGGTACGCGAATCGTCGATTACGAGTGCGCGCACGTGCCCTCCTTGTCCAGTCAAAACCCTCTACGCTGCACAGTGCGCATGCGCGTAAAGGTCACTCACTGGGTTATCGGCACGATCTGCAGAAAGGTTTAACCTCGTTTTTGCTGATCGAGGTCGAGTTTTTTTTACCGCCGTCGGCCGGAAGAAACGCTTCCCCCCTCATCGCCTCATTATTACAGCGCTTATCTCATATTTATTGAATAATTCGTTCGTCATCCACTTGTGAGTATCTCTCCGAGACCCATCACGAATCAAGCAAAAAAGGCGCCGGGAGAACTAAACCGCCCAGGCGCCCGAATGCTGGCATCAGTCAATCCAGTACTCAGCACCCACTAGGGTTTCCGGAGCTCTGACAAACAGGTCCCCATTCTGTGCCAGTCGGAGCAATTGCTAACCACCCCCGTGCCGGCCCGTCTAACGGGGCATGTGGCCATACCACATGAAGTCTGCGATGAACCGACGGTGTCTCGACAGGAGGATCGATGGGAAAAGAGAAGCTTGATCTACTCCAAGGGACCTTGGACCTTATGGTTCTTCGTACCCTCGATGCTCTAGGGCCGCTGCATGGCTACGGCATTGCCCGTCGCATCGAGCAGGTGAGTGGCAATGAAGTCCTGCTGAACCAGGGGACCATCTATGCCTCGCTGGTGAGGCTCCAGCAGCGGGGATGGATCTCGGCGGCGTGGGGAACTTCGGACAACAACCGAAGGGCGAAATTCTACTCCCTCACCAAAAGAGGCCGCAAGCAACTGGCCAATGACGCGGCTTACTGGCAGCGGCTTTCGGACGTGATGGGCCGGGTGCTCGCCTGGCAGGCAGAGGGTGGTGACAAATGACTGATTCACTTCGACAGGCGCTCGACCGCCTGCGCGCTTTTTTCCGCAAGAAGGCTTTGGATAGCGATCTTGATGCGGAAATGGCCGCTCATCTCGAGCTGGCTATCGAGGAAAACCTCCAGCGGGGCATACCGATCGAGGAAGCTCGCCGCCAGGCCCTTGTCCGATTCGGCGGCGTGGAGCAAGCCAAAGATCGGCATCGCGAGGCGCGCGGGTTGCCGGCGCTGGACACCCTGATGCAGGACCTGCGCTACACGTTTCGCACGTTGCGCCGGGACCGCGGTTTCGCCCTCGTCGCGGTGCTGATTCTCGGGCTGGGCATCGGCGCGAACGTCGCTGTCTTCAGCGTGGTGAACACCATCCTGCTGCGGCCGCTGCCGTTCCGCGACCCGCAGCAGTTGGTGCGGATTGTGGAGAAAAACCCAACGTCAGGCGAATCAAGCATGACGTATACGGCGGACGCCACCCAGGACTTCCAGCAACAAAACCACTCCTTCCAGTCTGTGAGCGGCTACTTTGCCTTCACACCACCCGATAACGTCAAGCTGATGGGGAAGGATCAGCCATTGCCGGTCACGGGCATTCTGGTGGCCGAAGGCTTCTTTCAAACGCTTGGCGTCGAACCCTCTTTGGGCCGGTTATTCAGGGCTGAGGAATTTCTGCACCACGCCCAGCCGGTGACCCTCTTGAGCTATGCGTTCTGGAAGCGCCGGTTGGGCGGAGATCGCAGCATCGTTGGAAAGGCCATTAACCTGGACGGCGCGCCCGTGACCGTAATCGGAGTCCTTCCGGAGACATTCGATTTTGGCTCGGTGTTTTCACCGGGCGCGAAGGTGGACCTCTTCGCTCCTTATTGCATGGATGACTTCCGCGAAGACGGCAACGACTTGGCGCTGGTTGGCCGCCTGAAACCCGGAGTCAGTCTGGCCACGGCACAGAGCGAGGCCGATCAACTCTTTCCGCAACTCTATTTCGAGCATCATCACCCCGACTACGGAAAAGGCTACACAGGCCAGCTCACGGGACTGAAGGAATACGTGAACGGCAAACTGCGGCGAGGACTGATCGTGCTGTGGTGCGCCGTGGGACTGATCCTGCTGATCGTCTGCGTGAACCTCTCCAACTTGCTGCTGGCGCGGGCCGCGGCGCGAAGCAAAGAATTTGCAGTGCGTGCCGCGCTGGGCGCAGGGCGCGGAAGGCTGATCCGCCAATTGCTGACGGAAAGCCTGGTACTTGCCCTCGCGGGCGCCATTTTGGGTGTGGGCATTGCTTTCGGTATTACTTCATATCTCGCCCGGCAGGGATCGATTGCGTTGCCGCTGCTGGGCTTCGTGCGCGTCGATGGCACGGCCCTGGCATGGACGCTCATCATGGCGATTTTAGCGGCTCTATTGTTTGGCCTGGCTCCGGGTTTGCGTTCGTCCACCCGAAATCTGACCGAAGCACTGAAAGACAGTGGACACGGGATGAGCGAGGGCCGAAAGCACGACCGCATGCGCTCGGCGCTGGTCGTCTCCGAGGTTGCGCTCGCGTCGGTGCTTCTGGTTGGCGCCGGCCTGCTGCTGCGCAGTTTTCTTCGAGTGTTAGACGTCGATCTGGGCTTTGAGCCGAGCCACGCCGCCGCTATCAGCGTGGACTACCGAGATGAAGGCAGCCCTGAGAAGCGCGCCGCGATCTGGCAGGAAA
>Ga0335081_10002315_pt1 | contig 29986 bp, 28 predicted proteins | sample Lox_Sample_35_FD_206713 | JGI IMG/M metagenome (GOLD analysis project Ga0335081, IMG submission 206713) | Soil microbial communities from Loxahatchee National Wildlife Refuge, Florida, United States - Lox_Sample_3.5 | ecosystem: Environmental > Terrestrial > Soil > Wetlands | place: USA...
CGCGTCACGACAACATCACCACCGGCCGCATCTACCAGGACATCCTCGCGCGCGAGCGGCGCGGCGATTACCTCGGCGCTACCATCCAGGTCATTCCGCACGTCACCAACGCCATCAAGGATTTCATCCGCGACGGCAATGACGGCTTCGACTTCGTGCTGTGCGAGATCGGCGGCACCGTCGGCGACATCGAGGGCCTGCCGTATTTCGAGGCCATCCGGCAGTTGGGCAACGAGTTGCCGCGCCATCACGCCGTCTACATCCATCTCACGCTGCTGCCGTTCATCCCGAGCGCCGGCGAGTTGAAAACCAAACCGACGCAGCATTCGGTCAAGGAACTGCGCTCGATCGGCATTCAGCCCGACATTCTGCTCTGCCGCACCGACCGGCCGATCCCGCCCGGCGAGCGGCGCAAGCTCGGCCTGTTCTGCAACGTGCGCGAAAGCGCCGTGATCGAAGCGCGCGACGTCGATAACATCTATGCCGTGCCGGAGGCCTATCACGAAGCCGGGCTCGACACCGAAGTGCTCTCGGCGTTCGGCATGGAGATCGGCGCGCCGCCGGAGCTTGCGCGCTGGCGCACCATCAACGAGCGCATCCGTAATCCGGAAGGCGACGTCACCATCGCCATCGTCGGCAAATACACCGGCATGAAGGACGCGTACAAATCGCTGATCGAGGCGCTCTCGCATGGCGGCATCGCCAACAAGGTGAAAGTCAATCTCGACTGGATCGAATCCGACGTATTTGAGAACGAGGATCCGGCGCCCTTCCTCGAGCAGGTCAACGGCATTCTGGTGCCGGGCGGTTTCGGCCAGCGCGGCGCCGAAGGCAAGATCAAGGCGGCGCAATTTGCGCGCATGCGCAACGTGCCGTATTTCGGCATCTGCTTCGGCATGCAGATGGCGGTGGTGGAAGCCGCGCGCAATCTGTGCGGCATCGAGGAGGCCAACTCCACGGAGTTCGGCCCGACGCCCGAACCGGTCGTCGGTCTGATGACCGAATGGCTCAAAGGCAACGAGTTGCAGCGGCGCACCGACAACGGCGACCTCGGCGGCACCATGCGGCTCGGCGCCTATCCGGCGGTGCTCACGCGTGGCAGCCGGGTCGCCAATATCTACGGCACCACCGAAATCTCCGAGCGCCACCGCCACCGCTACGAGGTCAACACTTCGTACAAGGGACGGCTCGAGCAGCGCGGCATGCGCTTCTCCGGCATGTCGCCCGACGGCATCCTGCCGGAGATCATCGAATACGAAGACCATCCCTGGTTCATCGGCGTGCAGTTCCACCCCGAGCTCAAGTCGCGGCCGTTCGAGCCGCACCCGCTGTTTGCCTCCTTCATCGGCGCGGCGGTGGAGCAAAGCCGGCTGGTGTAGTGCCGCCACGGGCCTGCCGAGCGACGGTAATGGTGACATATTTCTGAGCCACGGTAACTGTGACATACATCAGGCTTAATAGCCTCTGGGGGAGCGCCCAATGGCAGCGACCGATAAGGTATTTGCGGGCTCGATCCCCGAGTTCTATGACAAATTAATAGTTCCGCTTATTTTTGAACCCTATGCACGCGATCTCGCAAACCGCATCGCTGGAATCGGACCGCACGACGTGCTGGAAACCGCGGCAGGAACGGGCGTCGTGACCCGATCGATGGCGTCGCGGCTTCCTGCCGATGCGCGCATCGTGGTGACCGATCTCAATCAACCGATGCTCGACCATGCAAAGGCCAAGCAAGCCCCCGATAATAGAATTGTGTGGCAACAGGCCGACGCCCTGAAGCTCCCATTCGCGGATCAAGGCTTCGACGTGGTCGTCTGCCAGTTCGGCGCGATGTTTTTTCCCGACAAGGTTCAAGGCTACCGGGAGGCGCGCCGCATGCTTAAACCGGGCGGTTGTTTCTTGTTCAGCGTTTGGGACCGGATTGCCGAGAACGAGTTTGCCGATACGGTCACGCAGACGCTGGCGACACTATTTCCGCAGGACCCGCCGCAATTTCTGGCGCGCACGCCGCACGGCTACTACGACGTCGATCAAATACGCGCCGAGTTGACCGCTGCCGGCTTTTCGAAAATCTCGATCGATGATGTCGTCGAAAGAAGCAAAGCGTCTTCGCCGCGGCATCCCGCGGTTGCTTATTGTCAGGGTACGCCGCTGAGAAATGAAATCGAGGCGCGCGACGCATCACGCCTGGAAGAGGCGACCGATCACGCCGCGCAAGCGATAGCGCATCAGTTCGGAGATGGCGCTGTCGACGGCCGTATCCGCGCCTTCGTCATCAGCGCCACCCGTTGACAACAGCGAAGTCCGTGCCACGCGGCATCGATCACATCGTCCACGCCGTGCGCGATCTCGACGCGGCCGCCGCGCTGTATCGCGGCCTCGGCTTCACCGTCGGCAGCCGCAACCGGCATTCTTGGGGCACGCATAATCATATCGTGCAGCTTCCGGGATTTTTCATCGAGCTGCTGACGCTGGCGGAACCCGACAAGCTCGGCAGCGACGGTTTCTCGCAACTGTTCGGCGCCTATAACCGCGATTTCCTGAAAAGCCACGAAGGTCTGTCGTTGCTGATCCTGGAGTCGCGCGACGCGGAAGCCGACGAAAAAGATTTTCGCGCTGCTGGCATCGCTGGCTCCGAAGTCATGCGTTTCGAGCGCGAGGGTAGGCGGCCCGATGGTTCACCAGTGAAACTCGGCTTCTCGCTCGCTTTCGCCGACGACACGCTCGCCCCACAAATCCATTTCGCCACCTGCCAGCAGCGCTATCCCGAGAATTTCTGGAACCCGGCGTTTCAGAAACACGCCAACGGCGCGTCAGGCATCGCCGATGTTGTCGCCGTTGCCGACGAGCCCGAAGGGCATCGCGCCTTCATGCAAAATTTTACCGGCGGCGAGGCGGCGCGCACCGACAATGGCTTCACCATCGCAACGTCGCGCGGCACGATCGAGATGACGACGCCCGCCGCCTTTACCCGCCGCTTCGGCGTGGCGGCACCGGACGTTACGCGCGGCGCGCGGCTTGCCGCCATCCGTTTCACCGTCGCCGATGCCAGCCTGCTGCAAAACGTGCCCGAGCTTGCCGGAATTGCCGGTCTTTATGAGGGAAATGCCGCCGTTATAGGCGCGGACGATGCCATAGGCGCAGTAATCGTATTCGAATCTGCCCGTTGACCCGCCGCCGCGGCGGCTTCATGGTCCCGCCCGCGAGGATAGAGCCTTGGATCAGAGTCTGCTTCCTAATGCCGCCGTCACCGTCGGCGCCGTCCGCTTCGGCAATGATCTGCCGCTGGCGTTGATCGCCGGCCCGTGCGCGCTCGAAAGCAAAGCGCATGCGCTGGAGATGGCGGCCGCGCTGAAAGAAATCGCCGCGAAAGTTGGCGTCGGCCTCGTCTATAAAACCAGTTTCGACAAGGCCAACCGCACCTCGTCGCGTAGCGCGCGCGGGCTCGGGCTCGACGCCGCGCTCCCCATATTTGCCGAGATCCGCAACAAGTTGAAACTGCCGGTGCTCACCGACGTGCACGCGGCCGAGCAATGCGCGCAAGTAGCGCAAGCCGTGGACGTGCTGCAGATTCCTGCGTTCCTCTGCCGCCAGACCGACCTGCTGATCGCTGCCGCCAAAACCGGCAAAGCCGTGAACGTCAAGAAAGGCCAGTTCCTCGCGCCCTGGGACATGAAGAACGTGGTCGAGAAAATCACCGGCGCCGGCAACCGCAATGTGCTGGTGACCGAGCGCGGCGTCTCCTTCGGCTACAACACGCTGGTCTCCGACATGCGCGCGCTGCCGATCCTCAAGCGCGACACCGGCGCGCCGGTCATCTTCGACGCCACGCATTCGGTTCAGCAGCCAGGCGGGCAGGGCACCTCCTCGGGCGGCCAGCGCGAGTTCGTCCCGGTGCTGGCGCGCGCCGCCGTTGCCGTCGGCGTTGCCGGCGTGTTCATCGAGACGCATCAGGATCCCGACAAAGCGCCCTCCGACGGGCCCAACATGCTGCCGCTCAAAGCGATGGAGCCGTTGTTGCGCGAGCTCACCGAGTTCGATCGCCTCGCCAAGCGTTGACAGCGCCCGGCGCATGATCCCGAAAAGTGGGAACCGGTTTTCGGAAAAGTTCATGCGCAAGAAAAAAGCTAGATGACCCGCACGCTCAATATCATCGCGTTTGTCGTGTTCGCCAGCGCGCTATTCATCCGCTCGACCGACCCGGTCATCCCGCTGATCGCCGACGGCTTGCGCGTCGAGCCGGCGACCGCCGCGCTGCTCTCCACCGCCTTCACGCTGCCTTACGCGCTGGTGCAGCCGCTGCTCGGCGCGCTCGCCGACATGTTCAGCAAGGCGCGGCTGATGCTGCTGTGCATGTTCCTGGTCACGGCGGCGACGCTGGTTTGCGGCTTTGCGTCGAGCTTCCAATTTCTCTTCATCGCGCGCGTGGTGGCGGGACTGGCCGCGGGCGGCGTGGTGCCCATTTCGTTCGCGCTGGTCGGCGACATGATTCCGGTGGCGGAGCGGCAGTTGGCGATGGGCCGCCTGCTGTTCGCGATCATGACCGGCAACCTGCTGGGCGCGACCTGCGCCGGCGTGGTCGGCGATCTCGTCGGCTGGCGCGGCGTGTTCTTCGTCACCGGCGCGCTCGGCGCCGTCGCATCGGTCGTTGCCATTCCGGGATTCCGCGGCTTCAGCGAAACGGCCGGCCGCTTCGATCTGTCGAGCCTGGTGCCGAACTACCGGATGATTTTCAAAAACCCGCTCGCCAAGATCTGCTTCGGCACCGTGTTCCTGGAAGCGCTGTTCATGTACGGCTGCTTTCCTTACATCGCCACCATGCTGCGCCAGGCCGGCGAGACGCGCGCCTCGATTGCCGGCATTGTCATCGCCGGCTTCGGCATCGGCGGCGCGGTCTATGGCGTGCTGGTGTCGCGGCTGCTGCCGTTGCTCGGCGAGCGGCACATGATGCGCTTCGGCGGCGCAGCGCTCGGCCTTTGCCTGGTGCTGATCGCGGCGCGGCTCTCCTGGCCGTTCGAGTTCGCCAATTTCGCGCTGCTCGGCTTCGGCTTCTACTGTCTGCACGCGGTCGTGCAGATCTACGCCAGCGAGCTCGCGCCAACCGCGCGCGGCTCGTCCATGGCGCTGCATTCGTTCTTTTTCTTTCTCGGCCAGGCGATCGGGCCGATCGTCTATGGCGCGGGGCTCTCCACCATCGGCCTCAACTCGGTGCTGTGGCTGGGCGCGGCGGTGCTGGTCGGCGTCGGCCTTACTTGCGCGCACTGGCTGCGGCGGCATGAGCCGGACGAAGCGGACGTCTAACCGCGTCCGCGATAGGGCGCGACGCCCTGATCCGCCGGCATCCAGACATCCCTCGGCAACTTGCCGGACTGCCAGAACACGTCGATCGGCATGCCACCGCGCGGATACCAGTACCCGCCGATGCGCAAATATTTCGGCTTGAACAGCGCGACAATTTTCTTGCCGATGGCCACCGTGCAGTCTTCGTGAAAGGCGCCGTGATTGCGGAAGCTGTTCAAGTACAGCTTGAGCGACTTCGACTCGACCAGAAACCGCCCCGGCACATAGTCGATGACAAAGTGCGCGAAGTCCGGTTGTCCGGTGATCGGGCACAGGCAGGTGAATTCCGGCGCGGTGAAGCGCGCGACGTAGTTGGTGTCCGCGTGCGGATTGGGCACGCGGTCGAGCTTCGCCTTGTCGGGCGAGGTGGGGGTCGGCGTCGGGCGGCCGAGCTGAAGCGGTTTTCTAGCCATGGCGCGCACCATAGTGTAGAAGCCCCGCCATATCCAAGCCGGAGCCGCAGCGCGAAATGACAGCGATTACCGACATCATCGGCCGTGAAATCCTCGATTCCCGCGGCAATCCGACCGTCGAAGTGGACGTCATCCTCGAGGATGGCTCGCGCGGCCGCGCCGCCGTGCCCTCGGGCGCTTCCACCGGCGCGCATGAGGCGGTGGAGCTGCGCGACGGCGACAAGGCGCGCTACGGCGGCAAGGGCGTGCGCAAGGCGGTCGACGTCGTTAACGGCGAAATTTTCGATGTGCTCGGCGGCATGGATGCCGAGGCGCAGGCCAAGCTCGACGAGACCATGATCGCGCTCGACGGCACGCCCAACAAAGGCCGGCTCGGCGCCAATGCCATTCTCGGCGTGTCGCTCGCCTGCGCCAAGGCGGCGGCGATCGCCAAGCGCGAGCCGCTCTATCGTTACGTCGGCGGCGCCGCCGCGCGCGTGCTGCCGGTGCCGATGATGAACATCGTCAATGGCGGCGTGCATGCCGACAATCCGATCGACTTCCAGGAATTCATGGTGATGCCCGCCGGCGCTCCGAATTTCGCCGAGGCGCTGCGCTGCAGCGCGGAGATTTTCCACACGCTGCGCGCCGAGCTCAAGGCGAAAGGCCTCAACACCAATGTCGGCGACGAAGGCGGCTTCGCGCCTAACTTGAAATCGGCGGAGGCAGCCCTCGACTTTGTCATGCAGGCGATTGCCAAAGCTGGCTACAAGCCGGGCGGCGATGTCTTTCTCGCACTCGACCCGGCGGCCAGCGAGTTCTACAAAGACGGCGCCTATGTCTATTCAGGCGAAGGCAAGACCCGCTCGAAGAAAGAGCAGGCGCTCTATCTCGCCGACCTCAGCGCGCGCTATCCCATCGTCTCCATCGAGGACGGCATGGCCGAAGACGACTGGGAGGGCTGGAAAATTCTTACCGATCTGATCGGTGCCAAATACCAACTGGTCGGCGACGACATTTTCGTCACCAACGTGGCGCGGCTGTCCAAGGGCATCAAAGAGGGCATCGCCAATTCGATCCTCATCAAGGTCAACCAGATCGGCACGCTCACCGAAACGCTGGCCGCCGTGGAAACCGCGCACAAGGCCGGCTACACCGCGGTGATGTCGCATCGCTCCGGCGAAACCGAAGACTCGACCATCGCCGATCTCGCCGTCGCCACCAATTGCGGGCAGATCAAGACCGGCTCGCTCGCCCGCTCCGACCGCACCGCGAAATACAATCAGCTGCTGCGCATCGAGGAAGAGCTCGGCGCGCAGGCGAAATATGCCGGCCGTTCCGTGCTGAGATTCGCGCGTTAACAGCGTTGCGCGCTACAGGCTTGCAATCGCGGCGGAAGTTGCCGCAAATGGCGACAGAAAGAGCGATGCGATGGACCAGACCACAGCCCTTGCCTTGAACGACCGCCGCCGCGCCGCGGTGCGCCTGGCCGACTTCATCGCGCAGTCGGTCGACAAGGCGCGCGCGGTCGAGAAGCCGTTCTTCCACCTTGAATTCGATCGGGTCTTCCCCGACGACATCTACGCGCAAATTCTCCGGCTGATGCCGGAGTCGTCCGACTACCGCTCGATGCACGGCCAAAGCCAAGTCAAAGAGGGCACGCAGACGCGCGTGAAGATCGATCTGTTCCCGGAATACATCCGCAATCTGCCGGCGGAGAAACGCGCGCTGTGGGACGTGGTCGGCCGCGCGCTCTGCGCCGAGCCGGTGAAGCAGGCTTTCATCCGCCGCCTGGCGCCCGGCCTGTCGAAGCGCTTCGGCAAGGACTTCGCCAAGACCGGCATGTATCCGATCCCGATTCTGACGCGCGACATTCCCGGCTACATGATTACACCGCACACCGACACGCGTTGGAAAGGCATCACCGTCCAGCTCTATCTGCCGGCAGACGACGCCAATACCGACATCGGCACCATCTTCCACGACGTCAAGCCCGACGGCTCGAAGCCGAAGGCGGCGCAGATGCGCTTTGCCCCCAACACCGGCTATGCCTTCGCCGTCGGCGACGACACCTGGCACTCGGCCGATCCGGTACACAACCGCGTCAAGACGCGTGATTCGATCCTGCTCACTTATTTCGTCGACGCCGGCCTGCTGCGCGTCCTGCGCAACCGCGCCAAGCGGCTGGGTAATTTTGTGCTCAACGAGATCCGCCAGCGCGTTTAGCGGCTATTAACGCCAATCCCGCATCTTGCCGGCCATGGTCAGCCATCGCCGCCGCCGCACCATATTGACCGCGTTCGGCCTCTACACTTTCGCCGCGCTGTTCATCGGCTATTTCGGCGTCAACGCCTTCACCGGCGCGCACGGCCTGCGCGCGCAGGCCGACCTCGACAAGCAGCTCGCCAGCATGGACAGCGAGCTCGTGCATCTCAAAGCCGAGCGGGCGGTGTGGGAGCGGCGGGTGGCGCTGCTGCGCACGGACAAGATCGACCCCGACATGCTGGACGAGCGCGCCCGCGCGCTGCTCGGCTATGTCGACCCGCGCGATGTGACGCTGCTGCTCCACCCGCGCTAGCATCCCACCGCGGCCAGGCACGTTATCCACCGTCGGGCATTCTTCTTTGCCGTCAAATCCTTGGCGGCCGGCAGGCGCAACGCTGCCCGGCCGCCGCGTGCTTCCGCCGCTCGGCGATTTACGCTAAGTGGGGGTGCCGGATTAGCCGCCCCGCCGTTGCCCGCCGGATGTCGTCCAGGAGTCGCTCATGGCCGCGCCCAAGAAAAACGAGAAAAGCGCCGACGCCAAGCAGGCAGTCCTCAACGGCAAGCCGGTCGCCGACTTCAGCAAGGATCAGGAACTCGACGCCTACCGCACCATGCTGACCATCCGCCGCTTCGAGGAGAAGGCCGGGCAAATGTACGGCATGGGGCTGATCGGCGGCTTCTGCCACCTCTATATCGGTCAGGAAGCGGTTGTGGTCGGCATGCAGGCCGTGTTGAAGCCGGGTGACGAGGTCATCACAGGCTATCGCGACCACGGCCACATGCTGGCCTGCGGCATGGACCCGAAAGGTGTGATGGCGGAACTCACCGGCCGCACGCACGGCTATTCCAAGGGCAAGGGCGGCTCGATGCACATGTTCTCCAAGGACAAGGGCTTCTACGGCGGCCACGGCATCGTCGGCGCGCAGGTGCCGCTCGGCACGGGCCTCGCCTTCGCCAACAATTATCGCGGCAACAAAAACGTCAGCGTCACTTATTTCGGCGACGGCGCCGCCAACCAGGGCCAGGTCTACGAGAGCTTCAACATGGCCGAACTGTGGAAGCTGCCGGTCATCTACGCGATCGAGAACAATCGCTACGCCATGGGCACGGCGATCACGCGCTCCTCGGCCGAAGTGAACCTGTCGCGGCGCGGGTTGTCGTTCAACATTCCCGGCGAGCAGGTCGACGGCATGGACGTGCGCGCGGTGAAGGCTGCGGGCGATGCCGCCGCCGAATGGTGCCGCGCCGGCAAGGGTCCGTTCATTCTGGAGATGCTCACCTACCGTTATCGCGGCCACTCGATGTCCGATCCGGCCAAGTACCGCACGCGCGAGGAGGTCGAGGAGGTGCGCACGCACCACGATCCGATCGACATGGTGCGCCACCGCATCCTGGAGCGGAAGCTCGCCAGCGAAGACGCGCTCAAGAAGATCGACGCCGGCGTGCGCGACCTCATCAACAACGCGGCTGAATTCGCCACCCACGATCCCGAGCCGGATGCGTCCGAGCTCTACACCAACGTCTATCGTTGAGCACGCGCGCATGCCGACCGAAGTATTGATGCCCGCGCTCTCGCCCACGATGGAGAAGGGCAATCTTGCCAAGTGGCTCAAGAAAGAGGGCGACAAGGTCAAATCGGGCGACGTGATCGCCGAGATCGAGACCGACAAGGCGACCATGGAAGTGGAAGCCGCCGACGAGGGCACGCTCGGTAAGATCCTCGTGCCCGAAGGCACCGTCGATGTCGCGGTCAACACCCCGATCGCGGTGATCCTGGCCGAGGGCGAAAAGAATTCCGACATCAATATGTCGAAGCCCGCCTCATCCTTCGAGGCGCCCGCTGCGCGGGCTCCTCAGGATGAGGCTAAGCGGAGCCCTCGTCCTGAAGAGCCCGCCGCAGCGTCAGCGAAGGCGGGCGTCTCGAAGGGCGAGGGCGTAACACCGCCGCTGCCGCCCGCCGTCCACGCCGCCGCCGATCCCGACATTCCCGAAGGCACCGAGATGGTCACCATGACCATGCGCGAAGCGCTGCGCGACGCCATGGCCGAGGAAATGCGCCGCGACAAAGATGTGTTCGTGATGGGCGAGGAGGTCGCCGAATATCAGGGCGCCTACAAGGTCACGCAGGGTCTGTTGCAGGAGTTCGGGCCGATGCGCGTGATCGACACGCCGATCACCGAGCATGGTTTCGCCGGCCTGGGCGTCGGCGCGGCGCTGGCGGGCTTGAAGCCCATCGTCGAATTCATGACCTTTAATTTTGCCATGCAGGCGATGGACCAGATCGTCAACTCCGCCGCCAAGACGCTGTATATGTCGGGCGGGCAGATGGGCTGCCAGATCGTGTTCCGCGGGCCGAACGGCGCGGCCGCGCGCGTCGCCGCCCAGCACAGTCAGGATTATGCGTCGTGGTACTCGCACATTCCCGGTCTGAAGGTGATCGCGCCCTCGAACGCTGCCGACGCCAAGGGCCTGCTCAAAGCCGCGATCCGCGATCCCAATCCGGTCGTGTTTTTGGAGAACGAAATCCTCTACGGGCACTCATCGCCGGTGCCGAAGCTCGACGACTTCGTGCTGCCGATCGGCAAGGCGCGCATCGCGCGCCCCGGCAACGACGTGACGATTGTCGCCTGGTCGATGGGCATGTCCTACGCACTGCAAGCGGCCGAAGAACTCGCCAAGGACGGCATCGACGCCGAAGTCATCGACCTGCGCACGCTCAAGCCGATGGACATCGGCACCGTCGTCGAGTCGGTGAAGAAGACCGCGCGCGCCGTCACCGTCGAGGAGGGCTGGAAGCAATCCGGCGTCGGCGCCGAGATTGCCGCGCAGATCGTGGAGCGCGCGTTCGATTATCTTGATGCGCCGGTCCTGCGCGTCACCGCCAAAGACGTGCCGATGCCCTACGCCGCCAATCTCGAGAAGCTCGCGCTGCCGTCTGCCGCCGAGGTGATCGATGCGGCGAAGGCGGTTTGCTATCGGTGATTATATGACGAAGACAAACCGAGTGTGGACAATTGAAGCCATCCGCAAACTTGAATTAATCGCGCGATACGAAGTTCCTCTGCACCGACTTGAAAACAAAGATGCTGCTCAGCTTTTGAGAATTCTCGTTGCTAAATACGAAGAATTGCAATTTGAGGAGACGGTGAATGCGTTTCTCAACAACCGAAAAGGTGGGCCAAATCGTTCTTTTATAGGGGACGCAAAATATTTTATTCAGCCGGAAAAAAGACTGGCCGGGTACCACCTTTTTGGCCCTGCCATCTATGCGCAAGCCACGCATGAAATCTCGCAAGAGGTAAGTGAGTTCGTATTAAAGAACAGAAATCCGGTCGCAGCTTAGATCATGCCCACCAACATCCTCATGCCGGCGCTGTCGCCCACCATGGAGAAGGGCAACCTGGCGCGCTGGCTGAAAAAGGAAGGCGACAAGATCAAGTCGGGTGACGTCATCGCCGAGATCGAGACCGATAAGGCGACGATGGAATACGAGGCGGTCGACGAGGGCACGCTCGCCAAGATCGTGGTGCCGGAGGGCACGCAGGACGTTGCGGTAAATGCCGTCATCGCCGTGCTGGCGGGCGAGGGCGAGGACGTGAAGGCGGCTGCGGCGGGCGCGAAAGCTGCGCCGGCGAAAGCGTCTGAGAAGAAAACTACCCCCTCACCCCAACCCTCTCCCACAAGGGGAGAGGGAGTCCCGCCGAGTTCGTTGCGCACTCCGTCCACCTCTCCCCCGGTGGGAGAGGTCGCCGCGCGTAGCGCGGCGGGTGAGGGGGAGAGGCGTGTGGGGTCCAACCGAATCTTTTCTTCGCCGTTGGCGCGCCGCTTGGCGAAGGAAGCGGGCGTCGATCTCAACCGCGTGCAGGGCTCCGGCCCGCATGGCCGCGTGATCGCGCGCGATATCGACGCGACGAAGTCCGGTAAAGGTTTACGCGCCCCGGGCGCCGCACCTGCTGCGGCCGCGCCGACGCCTGCCATCGCCCCCGCGCTGTCGGACCAGCAGATCTGTGCGCTCTACGAAGACGGCTCCTACGATTTCGTCCCGCACGACCAGATCCGCCGCGTCATTGCGCAGCGCCTCACTGCGTCGATTCAAACCATTCCACACTTCTACGAAACGGTCGATTGCGACATCGGCAAGTTGATGGCCGCGCGCGCAGAGATCAACGATGCCGCGCCCAAGGACAAAGACGGCAACCCCGCCTACAAACTTTCGGTCAACGACTTCGTCATCAAGGCGCTGGCGCTGGCGCTGCAGCGCGTGCCCGACGCCAATGTCAGCTGGATCGACGGCGGCATGCTCAAGCACAAGCATTCCGACGTCAGCGTGGCGGTGGCGCTGCCCGGCGGGCTGATCACGCCGATCGTGCGCAACGCCGAGAGTAAATCGCTGTCCGCCATCTCCAACGAAATGCGAGAACTCGCCGCCCGCGCCCGCGCCCACAAGCTCCGCCCACACGAATACCAGGGCGGCACCACCTCGGTGTCGAACCTCGGCATGTATGGCATCAAGGATTTCACCGCCGTGATCAACCCGCCGCAGTCGACTATCCTCGCGGTCGGTGCCGGCGAGGAACGTGCAGTTGTGCGCAACGGCCAGCTTGCCGTCGCCACCGTCATGAGCGTGACGCTGTCCTGCGATCACCGCGCCGTCGACGGCGCGCTCGGCGCCGAGCTCATCAGCGCCTTCAAGATGCTGATCGAAAACCCGGTGATGATGCTGGTGTAGTGTTCCCGTCATGCCTGGCCTTGTGCCGGGCATCCACGTCTATCTTCGGTGAGCAAGACGAGGCGTGGATGGCCGGGACGAGCCCGGCCATGACGAAGCTCGTCACCCCGGTTCGAAGCCCTTCGTCTTGAACACGGCCTGCGCCTCCGGCGAGGCGAGAAATTTCACCAGCGCATTGGCCGCGGCCGCGTCCTTGGCGCCAGCGCCGACGCCGGCCGCAAATACGACCGTCTGGCCGAGATCGCCGGGCGGCGGCCCGACAACGTCGACGCCTGCGGTCGTCGTCAGTTCCGGCTTGCTTTGGAACGCGATGTCGACCTCGCCGCTTGTCAGCAGCATGCCGACGAAGCCGGCGGGTGGGGGAAATTTGCTCTTGGCCTTGATCTCGGAAGCGATGCCGAGTTTCTCGGCCATCTTGGCGAAATAGACGCCACTCGCGCCGCCGGCTGCCGGATCGGTGTAGCCGACCGCGCGCGCGGCGAGCAGCGTTTTCTTGAGCGCCTCGACGGTCGAAATATCCGGCTTCGCCGCGCCATGCTTGACGCCGAAGGCGAAAATCGATTTGCCGAGCGTGACTCCACCGGCAGCGATCTTGCCGTCCTTGGTTAGGCTGTCGATGCCGCCGCGCGAAACGATCAGCACGTCGGGCACGTCGCCGTCCTGCGCCTTCTTTATGAACCCGGAGATCAAGCCCCAGGAGATGTTGAGCTTGTTGCCCGTCGCCTGCTCGAATTTGGGCGCCAGTTCCTCGATTGCGCTTTTGACGCCGATGGTGCTGTAGACCTTGAGTTCGGCGGCCGACGCAAACGCCGGCACAAACGCCGGCGCAAACAGCAGGGCCGCGACAGCGGTGCGCGCAAAAATCTTCCTCATGACGTTTCCCCGGAATTACGGTTTTATCGTTGCAGCAATTAGATTCCCGATTATCGGTGCCTTCAATGGGGGGAGGGCAGCTTGATCGGCACCTGCCCTTATGGGACACGAAGGGCGGCATTTCGTAGTGGAGACGCTTAGTGGCCGACACGTCCTTCGACATCCTCATCATCGGCTCCGGCCCCGGCGGCTATATTGCCGCCATCCGCGCGGCGCAGCTCGGCTTCAAGACGGCCATCGTCGAGCGCGACTATCTCGGCGGCATCTGCCTCAACTGGGGCTGCATTCCCACGAAGGCGCTGCTGCGTTCGGCGGAAATTTTCCACTACCTGCAGCACGCCAAGGATTACGGGCTCACAGCCGACAATGTCGGCTTCGATGCCGGCGCAATCGTCAAGCGCTCGCGCGTCGTGGCCAAGCGGCTCAACGACGGCGTCGGCTTTCTGATGAAGAAGAACAAGGTGTCGGTCATCTGGGGCGAGGCGGTCATCGACGCACCCGGCAAGGTCACGGTGAAGGCGTCGAAGAGCGAAGCGCCCAAAGGCGCGCTCGGTCCCGGCGCCTATCAAGCCAAGCACATCATCATCGCCACCGGCGCGCGGCCGCGCGTGTTGCCGGGGCTCGAGCCCGACAAGAAACTGGTGTGGACCTATTTCGAGGCGATGGTGCCGCCGAGCATTCCGAAGTCGCTGCTGGTGATCGGCTCCGGCGCCATCGGCATCGAGTTCGCCTCATTCTTCCGCAACTTCGGTTCCGTCGTCACCGTGGTCGAGGTGCTGCCGCAGATCCTGCCCGTTGAGGATCACGAGATTCAGACGTTTGCGCGCAAGAGCTTCGAGAAGCAGGGCATCAAGATCTTGACCAACGCCAAGGTCAGCAAGCTCGACAAGAAATCAGATAGCGTCACCGCAACAATTGAAGAAGGCGGCAAGTCGCAGACCATCACCGTCGAACGCGTCATCTCCGCCGTCGGCGTCACCGGCAATATTGAGAACCTTGGGCTGGAAAAGCTCGGCGCGAAAACTGAGCGCGGCATCATCACGGTCGACGCGTACAACAAGACCAACGTCCCCGGCATCTACGCCATTGGCGACGTGTCCGGCCCGCCGATGCTGGCGCACAAAGCCGAGCACGAGGGCGTGGTCTGCATCGAGGCGATCAAGGGCCTGCATCCGCACCCGATGAACAAGCTCATGATCCCCGGCTGCACTTATTGCACGCCGCAGGTCGCTTCCGTCGGCCTCACCGAGCAGGCGGCGAAAGACAAAAAGCTCGACATCCGCGTCGGCCGCTTCCCCTTCGTCGGCAACGGCAAGGCGATCGCGTTGGGCGAGGATCAGGGCCTGGTGAAAGTCATCTTCGACAAGAAAACCGGGCAATTGCTGGGCGCCCACATGGTCGGCGCCGAAGTGACGGAATTGATCCAAGGCTATGTCGTCGCCATGAACCTGGAAACGACGGAAGAAGAATTGATGCATACCGTCTTCCCGCACCCGACGCTTTCGGAGATGATGAAGGAGGCGGTGCTCGACGCCTACGGACGCGTGCTGAATATGTAGTGCTCACCGCGGGGAGGACGCGATGGCCAAATTTGCGAACATTCTCGAGACCGTCGGCCGCACGCCGGTCGTCAAGATCACCAAGCTGGCGCCCAAGGGCATCAACCTCTACGTCAAGATCGAGGCCTTCAACCCGCTCGGCTCGGTCAAGGACCGGCTCGCGCTCGGCGTTATCGAGAGCGCCGAGCAAACCGGCGACCTCAAGCCGGGGCAGACGGTGATCGAGGCAACTTCCGGCAATACCGGCATCGGCTTGGCCATGGTCTGCGCCGCCAAGGGCTATCCGCTGGTGGTGACCATGGCGGAAAGCTTCTCGGTCGAACGGCGCAAGCTGATGCGCTTCCTCGGCGCCAAGGTGGTGCTGACACCGGCCTCCGAGCGCGCCTTCGGCATGGTCAACAAGGCGGTCGAACTCGCCAAGACGCATGGCTGGTTCTTGACGCGCCAGTTCGAGAACGAAGCCAACCCGGCCATGCATCAGCGCACCACCGCGCGCGAGATCGTCGACGACTTCAAGGGCGAGAAGCTCGACTACTGGGTCACCGGCTTCGGCACCGGCGGCACGTTGACCGGCGTCGCGCGCGTGCTGCGCAAGGAGCGGCCCGACACCAAGATCGTCGTCTGCGAGCCAGCCGACGCGCCGATGCTCACCAGCCACATCGCGCAGGAGCGCAATCCGGACGGCTCGCCGGCAAAGCCCCATCCCTCCTTCAAGCCGCACCCGATGCAGGGCTGGAGCCCGGACTTCATTCCAAAAATTACTGGCGAGGCGGTAGACATGAAAGTTATCGACCGCATCCTCACCATCGCCGGCGCCGACGCCATGAAATGCAGCCGCGAGCTGGCGCAGAAGGAAGGCATCTTCGTCGGCATCACCAGCGGCGCCACCTTCGCCGGCGCGCTCGAAGTCTGCAAGAGCGCCGCGCCCGGCTCGACCGTGCTGGCGATGCTGCCCGACACCGGCGAGCGCTATCTGTCGACGCCGCTGTTCGGCGACATCGCGGCCGACATGACGGACGAGGAAATGAAAATTTCGCTCTCGACGCCAAGCAATCGCCTGGCGCCAAAAGCCGCATAAAGCGGCACGAAGGGGGAGGACACCATGGGCATTCTTGAGTGGATCGTCGTCGGCCTGATCGCCGGTTGGCTCGCCAACCAGATCCTCGGCGGGGGCAGCGGCGGGCTCTTGTATAATCTCGCGGTCGGTCTGGTCGGTGCCATCGTCGGCGGGCTGATTTTCGGCAGCTTGCAGGTCATGCCGATAGGTTTCGTCGGCGAACTGGTCAGCGCCACCATCGGCGCCGTCGTGTTCCTGCTGATCTGGCGCGCGATCCGGCGCGCGTGACGCGCCTTGCGGCGGCGCGGCGGCAGCCGTAAGTAAGGGCATGGCCGTCGTCTACGACATCGACAAGCAGCGCCCACGCCATCCGGAAAAGGCGCGCAGAGCGGATTCGCCCGTGCTGCCGAAGCCCGACTGGATTCGGGTCAAGGCGCCGGTCTCGCCCGGCTATTTCGAGACGCAACGTTTAATGCGCGACAACGGCCTGCACACCGTGTGCGAGGAGGCCGGCTGCCCCAACATCGGCGAATGCTGGGAGAAGAAGCACGCAACCTTCATGATCATGGGCGACACCTGCACGCGCGCCTGTGCCTTTTGCAACGTCAAGACCGGACTGCCAGGCGCGCTCGATGCGAACGAGCCCGCGCATGTCGGCGAGGCAACCGCCAAGCTCGGTCTTGCGCACATTGTTGTCACCTCGGTTGACCGCGACGATCTCCCCGACGGCGGCGCGCGGCATTTCGCCGACACCATCCGCGCCATTCGCGCGCGTTGCCCTCAAACCACCATCGAAGTGCTCACCCCCGATTTTCTGCGCAAGGACGGCGCACTCGAACTCGTGGTCGAAGCCAAGCCCGACGTGTTCAACCACAATCTCGAAACTGTGCCGTCGCTTTATCTCACGGTGCGGCCGGGCGCGCGCTATTTCCATTCGCTGCGGCTGTTGCAGCGCGTGAAGGAGCTCGACCCGGCAATGTTCACCAAGTCCGGCATCATGGTTGGCCTCGGCGAGGAGCGCAACGAAGTGTTGCAAGTGATGGACGACCTGCGCTCGGCCGATGTCGATTTCCTCACCGTCGGGCAATATCTGCAGCCGACGCGCAAGCACGCGGAAGTCAAACGCTTCGTGCCGCCCGACGAGTTCGAGGCGCTCAAGACCATCGCCTACACCAAGGGCTTCCTGATGGTGGCGGCGTCGCCGCTGACGCGCTCCTCGCATCACGCCGGCGACGATTTCGCGCAGCTGAGGGCCGCGCGGGCGGCGAAGTGATAATTTGTCCGTCATTCCGGGGCGCCGCGCAGCGGCGAGCCCGGAATCCATACTCCGCAGCAGGGGTTATGGATTCCGGGCCCGCGAGCTTCGCTCGCGTCCCGGAATGACAGGGATCGGTCAGTGCCCCAATTCTCCACCAAGCGCCGCGTCCGCCACAGCGCAATCGAAATGTTCGATCTGGTGGCCGACGGCGAGAGCTATCCGAAATTCGTGCCGCTGTGCGAGGCGCTGCGCATCAAGAGCCGCACCGACAAGGGCGGCGGCATCGTCGTGCTGGTCGCCGACATGACGGTGGCCTACAAGATGATCCGCCAGACCTTCACCAGCCGCGTCACGCTCGACCGGGAGAATCTGAAAATTTTGGTCGAATATGTCGACGGCCCGTTCCGCCGCATGCAGAACCGCTGGGCCTTCCATCCGGCGGGCGAGCACGCCTGCGACGTAGAATTCTTCATCGATTACGAATTCAGGAGCCGCACGCTCGGCCTGTTGATGGGCACGCTGTTCGATACCGTGTTCCGCCGCATGGCGTCCGCTTTCGAACAGCGCGCCGACCGCGTCTACGGCCGCCGCAGCGCGTAGGTCGCCGCGCGCGTTATTTGCCCGGCGTCTTTTTCAGCGGCGTGATCGGCTGGCCGGTTTTGGCGTCGCGGCCCATCTCCAGGCAGGCGGCGAGCTCGGTATAAGTCGGCTCGAACCACTGGATCGTCTTGATGCACTGCGCGCGGTCGCTGGGCGAAAATACCGACCAGGTCTTCTCCAGCAATGCGCGCGTGCGCTGCTCGCTTTCCATGCAACCTTTCATTCTGGCTTGGCCTTGATTGCCGTCGCCGGCGGCGGCCGCCGCGCCCTTGCAGCTTGCCGTCGTATCCCAATGCGGCACGCCTTCGGTGGCGGCGATCTGAATCACCAGCGGCACGGCGAACAATGGAACGAACATGTCGACATCTCCCGAATCCTGCTCAGGCAGTTTCCGCCATCTGCTTGAGCATGTGCAAGGCCTCCAGCACGGATTTTCCGCGCACTTCGCTGCGCCCGATATCGCCATAGCGCATTTCCTTGTGGGTGAGGGTGCCGCTGCGCGCCGCTGCGGCGAAATGCACCAGACCGACCGGCTTGTCGGCGCCCGCCCCGCCGGGGCCGGCAATGCCGGTGATAGCGACGACAAGGTCGGCGCCGCCTCGGCCAAGCGCGCCGCGCGCCATTTCCTCCGCCGTTTGCCGGCTGACTGCGCCGAAAGTCTTGATCGTCTCGGATGAGACGCCCAGCATCTGCTGCTTGGCCTCGTTCGAATAGGTGACGAAGCCGCGGTCGACCACGTCGGAGGAACCGGCGATCTCGGTGAGCGCGGCGGCCACCAGCCCGCCGGTGCAGGATTCCGCGGTGGCGACTTTGAGCTTGCGCGCGCGGCAAGCCGCGAGCACGGCGGTTGCGGCAGCGCGCAAATCTTCGTTCACGGCGTCAGCTCCACGGCAGCCGCACGGTTGCTGTTGCAAAGGCCGCGATGCCTTCGCCGCGGCCGGTGAACCCCAATTTTTCGCTGGTTGTCGCCTTCACCGCCACGCGCTCGGGCGCGATGCCGGCGATCTCTGCGATCTTGGCGCGCATGGCGTCGCGATGCGGGCCGATCTTCGGCGCCTCGCAGACAACCGTAATATCGATATGCGCGATGCGGCCGCCGCGCGCTTTGACGCGCTCGACCGCAAACGTGAGAAAGCGGTCGGAGGAGGCGCCTTTCCATTGCGGATCGCTCGGCGGGAAATGCGCGCCGATGTCGCCGTCGGCGATGGCGCCGAGCAGTGCGTCGGTCGCCGCATGCAGCACCACGTCGGCGTCGGAATGGCCGCTCAGTCTTTGTCCGTGCGCGATGCGCACGCCGCCGAGCATCACATGATCTCCGGGCGCGAACGCATGCACGTCGATCCCGGTGCCGGTGCGCACGTCGGCAAGCTGCGCGAAATGCATCGTCTCCGCGCGCACGAAATCGTCGCTGTTGGTGATCTTGATGTTGCCCGGCTCGCCCTCGAACACGGAGACTTTCATGCCGGCCCATTCGGCGAGCGCGGCGTCGTCGGTGAAGTCGAAGCGGCCTTGCGCGGCCGCGCGCCGGTGCGCGGCGAGCAAAGGCGCAAAGGCGAAGCCTTGCGGGGTCTGAATGGCACGCAGCCGGCTGCGGTCGAGCGTCTGCGCGACGAAGCCGCCGTCATCGACCGCCTTGATCGTGTCCGTCACCGCCAATGCCGGCACCGCGGCGCCGGTTTTTTCCGCCGCTTCGATGGCGCGCGCGACCAGCGCCTGCGTCGCGAAGGGGCGGGCGGCGTCGTGCACCAGCACGATGTCCGGCTTGCGGGGCGCGAGCGCCTCCAGCCCGGCGCGCACCGAGGCCTGCCGGGTAGTGCCGCCAAAGGCCGGCGGCAGCACGTCGAGCGCGTCGGCCGCGGCGTCGAAGAACTCGCGGTCGTCGGGGCTGATCACTGGTTGCACGAGTCCGACGTTTGGCGCTTCTAGGAGCATTAACAGCGTCCGGCGCAGCATGGTCTCGCCGCCGATATGGCGGAATTGCTTCGGCTTACCGCCGCCTGCGCGTGTGCCTTTGCCGGCGGCCACCACCACCGCTGCCACCTCGACCATGCCGAATTCGCTCCTGCTTTTGCGGCTAAGCCTTAGCGCGTTCCGGCCGTGCGGGGTATCGGGAGCTATGCAGCGCCAGACCTTCACCATGAACAGTTTTTTGCAGTGCAGCACTTGCGCTGCAGCGCGAATTGGCTAATCTATGAGCATCCAATGAGGTGCGCCTAAATGCTGGGCACTCCCCCCAAAGCGCCTGAAATCGGGGTCTTCCCAAGTGGCCCGATGCAGATCGGCTCTGTCACACTGCCAAATCGTGTCGTTCTAGCCCCGATGTCCGGGATCACCGGCACGCCGTTTCGGCGGCTGGCCGAGCGGCTGGGGGCGGGGCTTGTGGTGTCCGAAATGACCGCCTGCGCCGGCCTTGCGCGCGGCGAGCGCGAAGCGCGCGTGCGCAGCGAATGTGACGGCATCGCCATCCGCGTGGTGCAGCTCGCCGGCTGCGAGGCGACGTGGATGGCGGAGGGCGCCCGCATCGCGGAACGCGAAGGCGCCGCCATCATCGACATCAACATGGGCTGCCCCTCCAAGCAGCTGACCAACGGAGCGGCCGGTTCCGCACTGATGCGCGACCTCGATCACGCCTTGCAGCTGATCGAGGCGACGGTTTGCGCCGTGCGCGTGCCGGTCACGCTGAAGATGCGGCTCGGCTGGGACGACGCCAGCATCAACGCGCCCGATCTCGCCCGCCGCGCGCAAGACGCCGGCGTGCAGATGATCACCGTGCACGGCCGCACGCGCTGTCAGTTCTATGACGGCTGCGCCGATTGGTCGGCGCTGCGCGCGGTCAAAGAGGCGATCTCTATTCCGCTCGTCGTCAACGGCGATATCGGCAGCTTCGACGACGCCACCCGCGCGCTCGCGATCTCCGGCGCCGACGCCGTGATGATCGGCCGCGCCGCGCAAGGCCGGCCGTGGTTTCCGGGGCAGGTGGCGCGCTATCTCGCGACCGGCAAGCGCGAGCGCGCCCCCTCGCTCGCCGAGCAGCACGAGATGACGGCGGCGCTCTACGACGAATTGATCGAACACCACGGCCACGCGATCGGCCGCCGCCATGCGCGCAAGCATCTGGCCTGGGCGCTCGACACCGCCAGCGCCACCGCCGGCGCGCCCGTGGCGCTGCTCAAGGATCACCGCGCCCGCGTGCTCACCGCCGAGGAACCGAAAATCGCGCGCCGGCTGCTGGCCGACGCCTATGACGCCTTCGCATCGCGCACCTCAGTTTGGAGGGCCGCCGCATGAGCCGCGCTCACGCCGTCTCTCCCACCATCAGTTCGCCGTCCGACGCGGTCATCAACGCGCTGCCGCATCCGGTGATCATGGTGGCGGCCGACGGCAAGATCGCCGACGCCAATGTGGCGGCCGAGCAATTCTTCGAGGCTTCGATCCCGGTGCTGCGCCGCCATTTGGTGCGCGATCTGGTGCCGTTCGGCTCGCCGCTATTGGCGCTGCTCGAGCAGGTGCGCCGCAGCGGCGCCGCGGTCAACGAATACAAGGTAGATCTGGCGACGCCGCGCAATCCGGGCGAACGGCTGGTCGATCTGCACGTCGCGCCCTTGCCGGAATATCCCGACCACGTCGTGGTGATGCTGCAGGAGCGCACCATCGCCGACAAGATGGACCGCCAACTCACCCATCGCGGCGCCGCGCGCTCGGTGATCGCGCTTGCCGCCATGCTGGCGCACGAGATCAAGAACCCGCTGTCCGGCATCCGCGGCGCGGCGCAGCTCCTGGAAACATCGGCAGCTGACGACGACCGCTCGCTCACCAAGCTGATCTGCGACGAGACCGACCGCATCGTGAAGCTGGTCGACCGCATGGAAGTGTTCGCCGACGAACGTCCGGTCGAGCGCGAGCCGGTCAACATTCATGTGGTGCTCGATCACGTGAAGCGGCTGGCGCAATCCGGCTTTGCCCGCCACATCAAATTCATCGAAGAGTACGATCCGTCGCTGCCGCCGGTGCTCGCCAACCGCGATCAACTCGTGCAGGTGTTCCTCAATCTGGTGAAGAACGCCGCCGAAGCGATCGGCGACACCGCCATCGACGGCGAAATCCAGCTCACCACGGCGTTTCGCCCCGGCGTGCGCCTGTCGATGCCCGGCAACAAAGCGCGGGTGTCGCTGCCCCTCGAATTCTGCGTCAAGGACAACGGCCCCGGCGTGCCGGAAGATCTCATGCCGCATTTGTTCGATCCCTTCGTCACCACCAAGCAGACCGGCAGCGGCTTGGGTCTTGCGCTGGCGGCCAAGATCGTGGGCGATCATGGCGGCATCATCGAATGTGAATCGCAGCCGCGGCGGACCGTCTTCCGCGTGCTGATGCCCATCTACAGCGGCGACGGCGTCGCGCTCGAAGACCTGCCGTCCGCGCCGGGCCCGTGAGGTGTCGATCATGCCGACGGGAAGCATTCTGGTTGCCGATGACGATGCCGCGATCCGCACCGTCCTCAATCAGGCTTTGTCGCGCGCCGGCTACGAAGTGCGCTCGACCGGCAACGCCGCCACGCTCTGGCGCTGGATCAGCCAGGGCGACGGCGATCTGGTGATCACCGACGTGGTGATGCCGGACGAGAACGCCTTCGATCTCATTCCGCGCATCCGCAAGGCGCGTCCCGATCTGCCGATCATCGTGATGAGCGCGCAGAACACTTTCATGACCGCGATCCGCGCCAGTGAGCGCGGCGCCTATGAATACCTGCCCAAGCCGTTCGATCTCAAAGAGCTCATCACCATTGTCGGCCGCGCGCTGTCGGAACCGAAAGAGAAACGTTCGGCCACCGCCGCCAAAGGTGAGGATTTCGATTCCATTCCGCTGGTCGGCCGCTCGCCGGCGATGCAGGAAATCTACCGCGTGCTGGCGCGGCTGATGCAGACCGATTTGACCGTGATGATCACCGGCGAATCCGGCACCGGCAAGGAACTGGTGGCGCGCGCGCTGCATGACTACGGCAAGCGGCGCACCGGCGCCTTCGTCGCCATCAATATGGCGGCGATCCCGCGCGATCTCATTGAATCGGAATTGTTCGGTCACGAGAAGGGCGCCTTCACCGGCGCCAATACGCGCTCGTCCGGCCGCTTCGAACAGGCCGAAGGCGGCACGCTGTTCCTCGACGAGATCGGCGACATGCCGATGGAAGCGCAGACGCGCCTGCTGCGCGTCCTGCAGCAGGGCGAATACACCACGGTGGGCGGCCGCACGCCGATCAAGAGCGACGTGCGCATCATCGCCGCGTCCAACAAAGAATTGCGGCTCTTGATCCAACAGGGCCTGTTCCGCGAAGACCTGTTCTTCCGCCTCAACGTGGTGCCGCTGCGGCTGCCGCCGTTGCGCGAGCGCACCGAGGACATTCCTGACCTGATCCGCCATTTCTTCGCGCAGGCGCAGCGCGAGGGCCTGCCGCCGAAGCAGATCGACGCGGCCGGCCTCGAGCGCCTCAAGCGCCACCGCTGGCCCGGCAATGTGCGCGAACTGGAAAATCTGGCGCGGCGGCTGGCGGCGCTCTATCCGCAGGAGATCATCACCGCGGCGGTGATCGACGCGGAGCTGGCGCAACCGGCGCTGCCGCCCGCGAGCGAGGAGCCGCGGCCGGAGGAAACTCTCAGCGCGGCGGTCGAGCGGCACCTGTCCGCCTATTTCGCCGGTTTCGAGGGCTTGCCGCCCGCGGGCCTCTATCACCGGGTGCTGCGCGAAGTCGAATACCCGCTGCTGACGGCGGCGCTTGCCGCCACCCGCGGCAACCAGATCCGGGCCGCCGACCTGTTGGGGGTTAACCGCAACACTTTGCGCAAGAAAATCCGCGATTTGGACATCCAGCTCTTCCGCGGCGGCAGCTGATCCAGCCGCCCATGGGGCCGGCGGTTAACCGAAGCTGTGATTATTGCGCCGCGGATTTGTCGCAATTCGGCAACATTGTTGTACAAAAGCATCAGTGCTGGAAGGTCACACTCTTCCGCGCGCCCAATGCAGCTTTCTGACGGGGTCGTCGACCCCGCCATTCACGCCCCGGGGGTCATTTGAGCGTCGAACAGGCCGCCACCGCCGAGACCGTGCTCGCGCCTGCTCCGTCCAAGCGGGGCGACACCCGCGTGCTCGGCCCGATCGCGGTTGGGCTGGCGCTGCTGTCGGCCTTCGCTACCTTCGTCGTGCTGGCCGATCTCACGCCGATCCTGCCGACCCATTACATCGTCGTCACGCTGCTGGCGGTGAATGCGATAACCGTGGTGCTGTTGCTCGGCATCATCGTGCGCGAAGTGTGGCAGGTGGTGCAGGCGCGCCGCGCCGGACGCGCTGGCGCCAAGCTGCACGTGCGCATCGTCGGCCTGTTCGCCATCATCGCCGCGGTGCCAGCCATTTTGGTCGCGATCGTCGCCAGCGTCACGCTCGACCGCGGTCTCGACCGCCTGTTCTCCGCCGGCACGCAACACGCCATCGCCAATTCGCTGATCGTGGCGGAAGCCTATTTGCGCGACCACGCGCAGATCGTGCGCTCCGACATCATGGTGATGGCTTTCAATATTTCGCAGGCCGAGTCGACGTTCAAGGACGACCACGACAAGCTCAAGCAATTCCTGACCTTCCAGGCTTCGGTGCGCGGGCTCGCCGCCGCCATCGTAATCGACCAGAATCTGAACGTCGTTGCGCGCGGCGACACCAAGATCAACCAGACCTTCGCCATGCCGCCGCGCGATGCGCTGCCGCGCATCAGCGACACGGAACCGCAGATCGTGCTGTTGCCGGACACCAATTACGTCGCCGCCGTCGTCAAATTGCAGAAATACGACGACTATTATCTCTACATCACGCGCTTGCTCGATCCGCGCGTGGTGCCGCAATTGCAGGCGACACGCGAGAGCGTGCGCGAATACGCGGCCATCGAATCGCGCCGCGTCGGCGTGCAGGTTGCTTTCGCGCTGATGTACACCGTCATCGCGCTGGCGGTGCTGTTGTCGGCGGTCTGGATCGGGCTGAATTTCGCCAACGTGCTGGTGGCGCCGATCCGGCGCTTGATCAGCGCCGCCAACGTCGTCTCCACCGGCAATTTGTATGTGCGCGTTCCGGTGCGCGACTCCGAAGGCGATCTCGCCCAGCTCGGCGAAACCTTCAACCGCATGACGGCCGAGCTGCGCACCCAGCGCGACGACATCATGCGCGCGCGCGACGTCATCGACAGCCGCCGCCGCTTCACCGAGGCGGTGCTCGCCGGAGCCAGCGCCGGCGTCATCGGCGTCGACGGCAAAGGTTGTGTGTCCATTCTCAACCGCTCGGCCGAGCGGCTGATCGGCTGCAGCGAGGCGGAAGCGCTCGGACGTCCCCTGGCGGAGGTGTTCCCCGAGCTTGCCGAATTCATGAGCGCGGCGCGGGCGGGCGCGCGCACGCAAGACCAGGTCACCATCACGCGCAAAGGCCGCGAGCGCAATCTGTCGGTGCGCATCACCAGCGAGCAGTCGGCCGAATCCGAGCACGGCTATGTGGTGACGCTCGACGACATTACCGAATTGGTCGCGGCGCAGCGCACCTCGGCCTGGGCCGACGTCGCCCGCCGCATCGCGCACGAGATCAAGAACCCGCTGACGCCGATCCAACTGTCGGCCGAGCGGCTCAAGCGCAAATACGGCAAGATGATCGGCGAGGACAAGGGCGTGTTCGACCAGTGCACCGACACCATCGTGCGCCAGGTCGACGACATCAGGCGCATGGTCGACGAATTCTCCAAGTTCGCGCGCATGCCTAAGCCGGTGATCGCCGCCGAGGACGTCGCCGACACCGTGCGCCAGGCGGTGTTCCTGATGCGCGTCGGCAATGCCGACATCGATATCGAGGCCGAGATTACCGAGGATCCGATGCCGGCGCGCTTCGACCGCCGGCTGATCTCGCAGGCGCTCACCAACCTGATCAAGAACGCCACCGAAGCCATCGCCGCCGTGCCGCCGGCCGAGCTCGGCAAGGGCACCATCCGCGTTTTTGCCGCGCGCGAGGGCGACGACATCGTCATCGACGTGGTCGACAACGGCATCGGATTGCCGAAAGAAAACCGCAGCCGCCTGCTCGAGCCCTACGTCACCACGCGCGAGAAGGGCACGGGCTTAGGTCTCGCCATCGTCGGCCGTATCGTCGAGGATCACGGCGGCCATATCGAACTCGCCGACGCCGCCGACAAGATCGCCGGCCAGCGCGGCGCCTGGATCCGCCTGCGTTTTGCCGCCGCCGGCGAGGGCGCCGAGCAACCCGACAGCAAGAAGAGCGTGAACGAGCCGTCCCATGTCAGCTGATATTTTGATCGTTGATGACGAGGCCGATATCCGCGACTTGGTCGCCGGCATATTGCAGGACGAGGGCTATGAGCCGCGCACCGCGCGCAATAGCGACGAGGCGCTGGCGGCGATCGCGCAGCGCCGGCCGAACCTGGTGTTCCTCGACATCTGGCTGCAAGGCTCCAAGCTCGACGGCCTGCAACTGCTCGACGTCATCAAGCAGGAGCACCCCGAACTGCCGGTGGTGATGATTTCCGGCCACGGCAACATCGAAACCGCGGTCGCCGCCATCAAGCGCGGCGCCTATGACTTCATCGAGAAGCCGTTCAAGGCCGACCGGCTCGTGCTGGTGGCCGAACGTGCGCTGGAAACCTCGCGGCTCAAGCGCGAGGTCAAGCAGTTGAAGCAGCTGGCGCCGCTGCCCTCGACGCTGGTCGGCAAATCGGTGGCGGTCACGCAGCTGCGCCAGACCATCGAGCGCGTGGCGCCGACCAACAGCCGCATCCTCATCGTCGGGCCCTCCGGCTCCGGCAAGGAGCTCGCCGCCCGCACCATCCATCAATCCTCGGCGCGCCAGAGCGGCCCCTTCATGGTCATCAACGCCGCCGCCATCACGCCCGAGCGCATGGAAGTCGAATTGTTCGGCGTCGATTCCTCGAACGGCGCGGAAGGCCGCAAGCCGGGCGCGCTGGAAGAGGCGCATGGCGGCACGCTGTTCATCGACGACATCGCCGATCTGCCGCGCGAGACGCAGAACAAGATTTTGCGCGTGCTGGTCGACCAGACCTTCCAGCGCGTCGGCGGCTCGACCAAGGTCGCGGTCGACGTGCGCATCGTGTCGTCGACCGCGCGCAACCTGGAAACGCTGATCGCGGAGGGAAAATTCCGCGAGGATCTCTATCACCGTCTGTCGGTGGTGCCGATCCGGGTGCCGCCGCTGGCCGAGCGGCGCGAGGACATTCCCGGCCTGGTCGATTATTTCATGGACCAGATTTCGTTAGCCACCGGCCTGCCCAAGCGCCGCATCGGCGACGACGCCATGGCGGTGCTGCAATCGCATGACTGGCCGGGCAACGTGCGCCAGCTGCGCAACAACATCGAGCGGCTGATGATTCTGGCCGGCGGCGATCCCGACGCCGTGCTCGATGCCTCCATGCTGCCGCCCGACGTCGGCTCGATGGTGCCGAGCATGCCGAACGGCAATGGCGGCGAGCATCTGATGGGGCTGGCGCTGCGCGACGCGCGCGAAGTGTTCGAACGCGAATACCTGGTGGCGCAGATCAGCCGCTTCGGCGGCAACATCTCGCGCACCGCCGAATTCGTCGGCATGGAGCGCTCGGCGCTGCACCGCAAGCTCAAGGCGCTCGGGATAGGCTAGTGTTGTTCGCGCCGTTCTCACTCGGCCTCATGGTGAGGAGCCGCGCGCGGCGCGGCGTCCCGAACCATGGGGCCGCCCCATCCTTCGAGACGCGCTCCTACGGAGCGCTCCTCAGGATGAGGCGGAATTGAATCGATGTCCCGCATCGCCTACGTCAATGGCCGCTATCTGCCGCGTGAGCGGGCGCTGGTCTCGATCGAGGACCGCGGCTTCCAGTTCGGCGACGGCGTCTACGAAGTCTGCGAGGTCAGGGGCGGGCGCATCATCGACGAGCGCCGCCACATGGCGCGGCTCGAGCGCTCGCTCTCGGAGCTGCGCATCGCGCGCCCGATGACGGCGGCCGCGCTCGCCGTCGTCATGCGCGAGACGATTTCGCGCAACCGCGTGCGCGACGGCATCGTCTATGTCGAGATTACGCGCGGGGTCGCGCGCCGGGATTTCCCGTTTCCGCCCGCCGGTACGCGGCCCTCGCTGATCGTCACCGCGCGCAGCAACGATCTCGCCCGCATCGAGCAACTGGCAGCGGACGGCGTCGCCGTCGTCACCGTGCCCGATATCCGCTGGGGCCGCGTCGACATCAAATCGGTGGCGCTGCTGCCCAACGTGCTGGCCAAGCAGACGGCGCGCGAGCGGGGCGCGCGCGAAGCCTGGCTGGTGGACGGCGCCGGGCGCATCACCGAAGGCGCCTCGTCGAACGCCTGGATCGTCGCGCGCGACGGCAAGATCGTCACCCATCCGCTCGGCCACGACATCCTGCCGGGCATCACGCGCGCGGTCGTGCTCGACGTCATCAAGGTGCAAGGCCTCGCGGTCGAGGAGCGCGCTTTCACGCTCGAGGAGGCTTACGCCGCGCGCGAAGCCTTCATCACCTCGGCCAGCCAGATCGTCATTCCCGTCGTTTCCATCAACGGCCGCCCGGTCGGCAACGGCGCGCCCGGCCTGATCGCGGCCGCCTTGCGGCGCGACTACCACCGCCACGCCGAAGCCTCGTGAGGGCCTACGCGGCCGGCAATATCCACAGTCAATTCAGCGACTTACTCTGCGGCTGCCGGCTTGGCTTGCGCCTCATGCGGCGCTGACATCTAATACATCACTCCTGAACTCCTGAGCCCTGCATCGCTTCGCGTGGGGCAGGCGACGCATGAACTGGAACTCGCATGCGGAGGGCTCGGGCAACAACGGTCTCGCGCGCTAGACGCGAGCAAAAAAACGGGGCACGGCCATGGCAGCCGATCGCGCGCAAAACTTACAAGACACGTTTCTCAATCACGTCCGCAAAAGCAAAGTCCCGCTCACCATCTTCTTGGTGAACGGCGTCAAATTGCAGGGCGTGGTGACCTGGTTCGATAATTTCTGCGTGCTGTTGCGGCGGGACGGACACTCCCAGCTCGTGTACAAGCACGCGATCTCGACCATCATGCCGGGTCATCCGATCCAGCTGTTCGAGGGCGGCGAAGACGCGCCGCCGGCAGAGAAAGCCTGATCTCGATTGCAACCACGCCGCCGCGATAAGCGCGCCGATCTGCTGAGCCCGACGACGACGGGCACCGAGACCGGCCGCGCCATCGTCATCGAGCCGTGGCTCAAGCAGTCGACGCGCGGGGCAGGGCGCGACGCCGACATGCGCACGCCGGAAGCGCGGCTGGCGGAAGCGGCCGGCCTTGCGCGTGCCATTAATCTCAACGTCGTGCAGGAAGGCCTGGTGACGCTCGGCGACATTCGCCCCGCCACCTACATCGGCAAGGGCAAGGTCGACGAAATCGCCGGCCTCGTCAAAAGCCTCACGGCGTCGGTGGTGGTGATGGATTGCCCGGTCTCGCCGGTGCAGCAGCGCAATCTGGAGAAATCCTGGGGCGCCAAGGTCATCGACCGCACCGGATTGATCCTGGAAATTTTCGGCCGGCGCGCGCGCACGCGCGAGGGCGCGCTGCAGGTCGAGCTTGCGCATCTGACCTACCAGAAGAGCCGGCTGGTGCGCTCCTGGACGCACTTGGAACGCCAGCGCGGCGGCTTCGGCTTCCTCGGCGGTCCCGGCGAAACGCAGTTGGAGGCCGACCGCCGCGTGATCGAAGACCGCATAAAGCGCATCGAGGCCGAGCTCGAAGGCGTCAAGCGCACGCGCGCGCTGCATCGCGTGAGCCGCAAGCGCGTGCCATACCCGATCGTCGCTTTGGTCGGCTACACCAATGCCGGCAAGTCGACGCTGTTCAACCGCGTGACGCAAGCGAGCGTATT
>Ga0335081_10002317_pt1 | contig 29984 bp, 21 predicted proteins | sample Lox_Sample_35_FD_206713 | JGI IMG/M metagenome (GOLD analysis project Ga0335081, IMG submission 206713) | Soil microbial communities from Loxahatchee National Wildlife Refuge, Florida, United States - Lox_Sample_3.5 | ecosystem: Environmental > Terrestrial > Soil > Wetlands | place: USA...
TTGCGGTCCCGTCCTCCGCACTCCACTGCTTCATGGGCCTGCTCCTCCAGGACGATCTTCGGCTAACACCAAGGAGCATGCCACAAGAAGTAGCGGAAAAATCTTCATTGCCGGACGCATCGGAAATGCTCTACGATCATTGTACAAGCCTCAATCTAGTAGAAACTCTTCGGGTCGTGCACTTCTCTAAAATGGAGTAGTAGGGTCTGGGGCTCGCGACGCACACAGATGGAAGGAAACGTGCGTCTTAAGAAACTCCGTACACGATGCAATTTCGACTGAGATTCTTCAATTGCTTGCTGGCAGGCGTGTTTATCAGCCTTTACCCTTTGGATTCCGTGGCGCAACAACAGACGCCGGGCGTGGCCGGTACGCCTGTATCCGGAGAGCAACAGCCGGCCTCCGCTACTACACCGACAGATCAGCCGTCCAATCCACAGAGCACCGGCGCGGCCCACAGCAATGAAAAAGAAGGGAACCAAAATCAACACGGCACTTCGAAGGATCGGCTCTTCTTCGCCCTGCCCAATTTTCTCACCTTAGAAAATGCTGGCCAAGTCCCTCCCCTCACCGCCGGGCGAAAATTCAAAGTAACCGCCCGCAGCTCGTTCGATTATGTGCAGTATTTCTGGTACGGCGCGCTAGCCGGCATCAGTCAGTGGGAGAATAGCGAACCCGGCTTCGGACAGGGAGGCGCAGGGTATGGCAAGCGCTTCGGCTCGTATTTTGCCGATGGCACCATCGAAAATTTCGCAACGTCGGCCATCCTACCTGCCCTCTTGCACCAGGACCCCCGCTACTTCCAGAAGGGCACGGGCGGATTCTGGCGCCGCGCGGGCTATGCCGTAGGTCACGTCTTCGTGACACGCGGGGACAGCGGTCACAAAGAGTTCAACTTCTCGGAGATCCTCGGCAGCGCGTCCGCGTCCGCCATCTCCACTTACAGCTATCATCCGGTAGCCGACCGCGACGTTTCGAATGCACTCAGTGTTTGGGGTTCACAGGTAGGCTACGACACCTTAACCTTCGTCGTAAAGGAATTCTGGCCCGACATTCGCCGCAAGATCCACCACCAAGAGACCGGCCAACTTCCCACGTCAGCGCTCAAGTAAGCCCCGCGGGCAACGCGTCAGCGCGGGGTTTCCTCTGCCACCTCGGCGCTCGAATTCGAGCTACGGTGACGCCCGTCAACCAGCCCAGACGCATTTCCCTTTTGGTCTTCTCGGCGCCTCGGCGGTGAATATCGTTCACCGTGCCTTCCCTCCCCCAATCGCCCATTCTTTCCGCCACTTGCCTTCTTCCCCACCGAGGTCCGGCCCGCCTCCGTGCTATACCTTTGACCGGAAATCCAACCTATGCCTCGCCAGCCCGTCTCCGACCAGAAACTCGCCGCCAACCGCGCCAACGCCGCTCAATCCACCGGCCCGCGCACGCCCGAAGGCAAAACCCGCTCCGCGCAAAACGCCCGTAAGCACGGTTTCACCGCTTCCAAGTTCGCCATCGTCCGCTTCGAAGACCTCAACGAAGTCGCCGATCTCAAATCCGACCTCGTCGCCCTCTATCGGCCCGTCAACACCCAGGAACTCTTCGCCGTCGAGCGCATCGCCCTGGCCCAGCAGGCCCTCCTCCGCGCCGCCCGCCTCGAAGCCGGCCTCTTCACCAGTTGCCTCAACGACGTCCTCGATCCGTCCGGCCAGCCGTTCCTCCCCATGTCGAAAGAAATGATTGGCGACGGCGACATCGAAACCACCCGCGACCAGAACCGCAACTACGCCCTCGCCGAAGGCTTCCATCGCATGGCCAAGGCCGCCAATACCTGGTCCCTCTGCCTGCGCTACCAAGCCCAGTCTGAGCGCCTCTACCGCCGCGCCGTCGAAGAATTCGAACGCCTCCGCGCACTCCGTCCCGTTTTACCGCACGAACCCACCGAGCCACCCGAACTCCAACCGGCTCAAGTCACTACCCCCGCCGAAACGAACCCACTTCCCGCCACCAATGCCGGCAGCGATATCGCCGAAGCAAGTTCACTGCTGGACCCGCCGCTCCCAGGCCAAACGCTCGCTTCGATTTCAGGGCCGCGGCTCGGGCGAAATCTCCAGATAGGCGTCGGTATTGCGCCAGAGGAAGGGAATCCTCGCCAGCCAATACTTCGCGTGGAGAAGCCGGCGCACCCTCTGAAAGTCTTCCGGCGGGAGAATGCGCGCCGTCGCCGGGAATTCCGCCCCGGTGATCTTCCCCCGCATGGTGCACGGGGCGATCGTCACCTTCGGATTATTCCGAATGCGTTTATACTTCCCCAACCTGCTGCTGGTCATGAAATACAGCCGCCCATTGTCTTCCGCAAACCAGATCGGCGTGTAAACCGGAACGCCGCTCTTCCGGAAAGTCGCCAGGCTGATGTACTTTTGTCCATGAATCTCCGTTGGTACTGCCATCCCTAAATTGTCGTTTACTCAGGCCACCAACCTAATCAGATCCTTTACTCTTTGACTTCGCCCGCGCCAAGTTCCATACTGCAATCATGGGCCCGGAAAACGATTCCGACGCCCTGCTGGCGCAGTTGCGCGATGACCTCGGGTATCGTCGAATTGAGCAGGGCCTCCAGTCGCTCGAACGCATCAAGCCCACTGTTGAAGCGCTCGATCCCAAATCCCCACACTCTGGCGTCCTGGTTGGGCTGGTGGCTCAATGGGTGGACGCTGGCTTCGATGGCCCCGACATACTGCGGCTCTTACTGACCAAATTTCCGCCATCTGTTCGGGCCACTCTTCCCCTGAGCGACTATCTGCACCTTCGTATGGCCGAGGGCAAGGTAGCCATGTCTCAGGAAGATCTCGACCGCGCCGCCGGGCATTTCCGCTTCGTACAGTCGCTCGAGCAGGAGGTCGACGACCGTGAGCTCTTTGCCATCGCGAACTTCTGGACCGGCCGTTGCCTGCGCATCACCGGCCAGTACGATGACGCGCTGAACTACATCGTGCGCGGTGAAGAGCTGGCGCTCGAGTGCGGCTATACGCAGATGGCCGCCATCATGCAAGCTACGCGCAGTTGGCTGGCGTTCCAAAAAGGGAAGCTGCATGAGGCCATCACCATCCTCGGCCGCGCCGAAGAAGCGCTCAGCCGGACCAACGATTTTCTGAGCCGGGGCAACGTGCAATCCGCTTACGGGCGCATCGCGCGCCGCCAGGGGAGATACGAGCGTGCCCTCGAGTATTTGGAAGCGGCCATTGCCGAGTATCGTCAAGGCGGACGAGCCCAGTTGCAACTCGCGCGCGCCCTGCTCAACCTGGCGTTCGTCAATCGGCGGCTGGCGCTCAAAAGCCAGAAGGAATTCGACCGCGCCTCCGCGTCCCGCCGCTCCGCTAAACAGGAGACCGAGCAGCACACCGAACTCACGCGGAACGCCCGCCTCGAGATCGAGCGCATTCGCGGCCAGGCCCGCGCGCAGCTCGATGAAGCCATGGAGATCTATGCCCGCCACAACAATCACCGGGGCATTGCCGGTGTGCATATCAACCGCGGTTTCCTCTTCCTCGATTCCGGTGACCTGGATTGCGCCGCGGCCGAAAGCGCCGAAGCCTTCCGCCATGGGGAGGAGAAACGCGACTACATCACCATGGCGCGCGCCCGCATGCTCCAGTGCGTCATCGAAAATGCCGCTTTGGAGGAGCAGTTTGGCGATCCGGCGCGCCATCAGGAAGCCGCCGAGATTTCCGCCCGCGACGCAGTCGGCTTCGCCAGCCAGACACAAGACCAGCGCCTGCTGGCGCGCACACTGGTGTGGCAGGGCCTTACCGCGGCTGCCGAACCTTCTGGCGATTTGGAAGCCGCGCGCCGCTGCTACGACCAGGCAGTAGCTCTGCTGCAGCCGCAGGCTTCCGAACGGCAGCACGTGTGGGACGATCTGGAGCGGCTCCAGGCCATCGTTCTGCGCGCCCGCCCAATCGATCCTTTGTTGCGATCGTGGAGCGCCGGCCTGGTAGGCGACAAGACTTTCCAGCAAATCACCGAGGAATTCGCCGGCGTCATCATCCCCAAGGTCTGGGAACGCGAAGGCCGCAAAGTGTCGCGCGTGGCCGAACGGCTCTCCATATCACCGAAGAAAGTGCGCCGCATACTCCACGCGGCAGGTCTGCTAGCCAAAGAACCGCGACCGTCACTACCTACGTAGTTAAGTCCGTACCATTCTGGCTTCCCACTTACGAAGTGGAAGCCCGCTGTTCTCCGCAACTGGTCAACGCGTCAGCGCGGGATTTCCTCTGCCACCTCGGCGCTCGAATTCGAGCTACGGTGACGCTCGTCAACCAGCTGAGACGCTGTTCCTTTTCGTTTTCTCGGCGCCTCCACATCTCGGCGGTGAATTTCCTGTTTGGTTCCGGCTATGCCGGGTTAGGGAGCGGAGCCCCATAAACATTGTGGGACGGACGATCGATTTTTGTCGTCCGTCAGCAATCGCAGGCCGCGGAAATGCGACGGCCCGCGCCACGCCTGATGACGGCCCCATAAAACCGTGAAACCAACCGCGCCCAGGCGTTACCATGAGTTAAATGTCGGAGAAAGTTGCTGTATTCGATACCACCCTGAGAGACGGGGAGCAGGCCGCCGGAACTCGCCTGGGTAGCCGCGAGAAGCTCATGATCGCGCGCCAACTGGCGCAGTTAAAGGTCGACGTGATCGAAGCCGGTTATCCGGCATCTTCGCCCGAAGACTCCTCGGCCGTCCGCCTGATCTGCGAAGAAATCGAGGGACCCACCATTTGCGCGCTGTCCCGCGCCGTGCCCGTCGATATCGAAGCCTGCGGCAAAGCGTTGTCGAAAGCACGCCGCCCCCGTATCCATACCGGCATCGGCTCGTCCGACATCCACATCATGGGCAAGTTTCAGGATGAGCGCTACGGCCGCACGCTGGCCGAAAAGAAGGTCAAGATTTTGCAGATGGCGGTGGAGGCCGTGAAGCTGGCACGGCAGTTTGTGGACGATGTCGAGTTCTACGCTGAAGACGCCGGCCGTTCCGATCCCAATTACCTGTTCGAGATGCTGGAAGCAGCGATTGACGCTGGCGCCACCGTAGTCAACATCCCCGATACCACCGGCTACACCGTGCCCGAGCAGTACGGTTGTCTCATCCGCACCATCCGCGAGCGAGTGCCCAACATCCATCAAGCCACCATCAGCGTCCATTGCCACGACGACTTGGGCATGGCCGTGGCCAACACTCTTTACGGCGTTCTCAACGGTGCACGCCAAGTGGAAGGCACCATCAATGGAATCGGCGAACGCGCCGGCAATGCCGCGCTTGAAGAAGTAGTCATGGCCTTGCGCACACGCGCCGATTTCTTCGGCGTTCACACCGATGTCGATGGCCGCGAGCTGCACCGCACCAGCCGCCTGGTTTCCGACCTGCTCGGCATCAAGGTTCCACCCAATAAAGCCGTGGTGGGAGGCAATGCCTTTTCCCACAGCTCCGGAATCCACGTCGATGGTTTCCTCAAGAAGCGCGAGACTTACGAGATCCTCCGGCCCGAAGACGTCGGCATCGAACAGAGCCGCGTCGTTCTGACCGCGCGCACCGGACGGGCCGGCCTCCGCGACCGCCTCCAGAAGTTGGGCTATACGCTCTCGCAGCCGGAGCTCGACCAGGCCTACCAACGATTCCTGTTGGTGGCCGACAAAAAGCAGGAAGTTTTCGATGAAGACCTGGTAGCGATCTTGCATGACGAAATCCACCCCGCGCCCGAAACCTACCAGCTCGACTATCTGCATATTTACAGCGGCACCTCCGCAATCCCCACGGCAACCGTACGCCTGCGCGTCGAAGGCGAGTCGTGCGAAGGCGCGGCCATCGGCGATGGCCCGGTGGATGCCGTCTGCAAGGCTCTTTCCGCCGTCACCAAGAGCACCGCGAAGCTGGTAACTTATGAAATTCGAGCCGTAACCAGCGGCACCGAGGCACTCGGCGAAGTGACGGTGCAACTGGAGAAAGAAGGCTTCAAAGTGGTGGGCCGTGGCGCATCCACCGACGTCATCGAAGCCAGCGCCAAAGCCTACATCGATGGCCTCAACAAGCTCGCGCACCTGGCTCCCAAGCGCGCCGTCGATCCCCCCCACGTGCCATAGTGGGGTCGGCCCTTCGGGGCCGCCGCCGGGCTTCTGCCCGGCGCTGACTCTCGCATATGCCCAACAACCCCATCCTCCATCCCAATCTCCACGGTCGCGTCGCCGTGGTCACCGGCGCCAGCCGCGGCATCGGCAAAGCCCTGGCGATTCGCCTCGCCCAAGAAGGCGCCGATGTCACCGTCGCCGCTAAGAGCGAAACCTCCACCGAACGCCTCCCCGGCAGCATCCACGACACCGCCGATGCCATCCGCGCTCTCGGCCGCCGCGCTCTACCAGTCGTCACCGACGTTCGCGACGAGGACGCCATCCGCAACATGATCGAGCGCACGATCGCCGAGTTCGGCCGCCTCGACATCCTGGTGAACAACGCCGGCGCGATTTGGACCAAACCGATTCTCGACACCCCGCCCAAACGCTTCGACCTGATGATGGACGTCAACGCCAGGGCTGCCTACGTCGCCTGCTACTACGCGCTTCCCCAGATGGTGAAGCAGCAGTGGGGCCACGTGCTGAACATGTGCCCGCACCTTTCCGTCGAACCCTCCCCCGGTAGAGTTGCCTACATCATTTCCAAGCTGGGCATGACGCGTATCGCCATTGGTCTTGCCGCTGAACATCGTAAGGACAACATTGCGGGCAACACTCTCTGGCCGCGGACGCTGATCGAGAGCCAGGCATCCATCAACTGGCAGATGGCCGACCGTTCGCAGTGGCGCACGCCCGAAATCGTCTGCGATGCCTCGCTCGCAATCTTCGCCGGCGAACCCCGCGACTCAACCGGACGCCAGTGGCTCGACGAAGAAGCTCTCACCGAGCTCGCCGGCATCACGAATTTCGACCACTACTGGTGCGAAGGCAAACCCCCGGCAAACCCCTTCTACATCGACCGCTGGTAATTATTCTTGCCGTGGGGCAGACGGTCGGTTTTTTGCCGTCTGCCTGGTGACAGGCCGCTGCAAAACGACGGCCCGTCCCACCGTCAGCATTCTGGTTCGCGTGTGGGCCCGCCCGGCTCCAGCCCTACCCCGCTCCGCTCCGATACACCCGCTCATACTCGCGCGCCGACGACTCCCAGGAAAAGTCCGCGTTCATGGCGTTTCGCATCAGCGCCGTCCATTGTTCCGGACAGCCGAAAACAGCCACCGCGCGATCCACCGCCTCCAGCAACTCCGGCCCGCTGTACGCTTCAAACACAAATCCGGTGCCACTTCCGCTCACCGGGTCAAACTCGACAACGCTATCTTTCAGTCCCCCCGTGGCCCGCACGATGGGGATGGTCCCGTACTTCATGCTGTAGAGTTGATTCAGGCCACAAGGTTCGTAGCGCGATGGCATCAGGAACAGGTCCGCGCCGGCCTCTATCTGGTGGGCCAGCTTATCGCTGAAGGCGATACGGACGCCGAGCCGCTGCGGATTTCGATTCGCCACCTTTCGCAGGAATTCCTCGTAGTGCCGGTCGCCTGTTCCGAGAACGGCCAACTGCAGGCCGCGCTCCAACATCCCCTCAAGTGTCGCCTCAATCAAGTCGAACCCCTTCTGCGCTGCCAGCCGCGCCACTACGCCGATGAGTGGCGCTTCCGGATCAGCCCTCAATCCAAAAACCTGCTGCAGCTCCGCCTTGCAGAGCCGCTTGCCGGCGAAGTCCTCGGCGCAGTAGTTCGCAGCGATGAGCCGATCGGTCTTCGGATCCCACGTCTGATAATCGGCGCCGTTGAGTACTCCCGCCAGTTGCGGGGCGCGTTCTCGCAGAAGCCCGTCCAACCCGAACCCATGTTCGGGCGTCTGGATCTCACGGCTGTAAGTAGGACTCACCGTCGTGATCGCGTCCGCGAAGACCAGGCCGCCTTTAAGGAAGTTGATCCATCCGTAGAATTCCAGATGGCGAGGCGTGAATAAGCCCCGGTCGAGTCCCAGCAGGTGCCAGTCGTGAGACGGAAAGTGGCCTTGATATCCCAGGTTGTGAATGGTCAAGACCGCTCGCGTGGAGGCGAGTCCGGGATACAGTTCCGGTTGCGCCTTAAGGAATGCAAGGGCCATCGCGGCCTGCCAGTCGTGCGCGTGCAGCACATGCGGCGCGCCAATCTGCCGCAACAGTTCGAGAACGCCCCGCGCGAAGAAGGTGAAGCGTTGTCCGTTGTCCGCGTACGGCCCTTCCGGGCCGCCATACAAGAATGGCCGGTCAAAAAACTGGTCGCAGCGGATCAGGTAGACCGGCACGTCTGACGCCGCCGTGGCCTCGAGCACCAGGCCTTCGAGGAACCGGCCACCCATCGGAACCACGATGCGCCGCCCCGTCTCGCGCAGTTCGATGCCGCTTTCCAATACGTCGCGATAGGCGGGGAGAATCGCGCAGACATCGTGACCGAGGTCGCGCAGGGCAGCCGCGAGCGAACCTACCATGTCGGCCAGCCCTCCCGTTTTGGCAAACGGCACCATTTCCGGAGAAGCCATCACGACCTTGAGCCGCGGCGGCAGGGCCCACGCCGCTCGTTCCGCGCGCGCCGATGGCAGGGTCGCGGGCTCTCGCGCGAACGCTGCCGCCGCGGAGATTCCCGCGAAGATCGAGTTCCGGTTCTCGATCATCTGGAGCGCCGCGTCATCCACGTCTCCGCTCTCCACGTGAAGGCCGAGATCGTAGAGCCGGTGCAGATGGCTCCTGGTCCGGCGAGTGCCATAGTCGGCCATCGTTCCCGAGTGAATCATGAAGGCCCAGTCGCTCGCCTGCGCCAGCAGCAGCTCGCGCGCCGCTTGATCCAACGCCCGCTTGGTCGTTCCCGCGGGGCGCGGATTGGCCGCGCACAGCCGCTCCATAAGCTCCGCCCCCTGCTCGAGATGACGATAGATCCAATCCGTTTGGTTGTTCAGCCAGACCTCGTTGAACCCGTTTTGCCCCCAGCTCGAAAGCGAGGGCGTGGCGATCTGATTCTCGGGATACTCTTCGAGGTATTCCGAAAGCGTAGTCAGCCGGATCGTGTCTTGCTCGGCGGCGCCGCGGATGAAGCAGTCGAGCCAGCGCGGCCCTTCGAACCACCAGTGACCAAATAATTCTGCGTCGTACGGCGCTGTTATCAATGGCTTGCGATCCATCGAGGCCGCCAGATCATTCACCTGTCTGATACGCTCGGAGAGGAAATGCGCCGCATGCATCGCCGCCTTGTGCTCAGCCCATTCCGGCACATACGGCTCTTTGTGTTTGCCGCTGCCGGTAACCCGGTAATACTTGATTCCGGTATCGATCCGGATTCCATCCGGGTGGATGTACGGCTTGATGTAATCGAGATCCAGGTCGTGGCCGATATCCCGGTAAAACTCGCGGTAGTCGAAATCACCCGGATAGCCGAAAGCCGAACTCCACACCTGGTGGGAACATTCCGGATCGCGGCCAAACGCGGCCACCCCCGAAGGGCAAACAATCGGCGCATACACTCCGTGGCGCGGCCGGTGGTCCGCGCGCGTGATTCCGTGAGTTTCGAGGATGGTATATCGGATGCCGTGTTCGCTCAGAATTCGATCGACGCCCGGATAGTAGCCGCACTCCGGGAGCCAGAAGCCCTTCGGCTCGCGCCCGAAGGTCTGCCGATAATGCTCGATGCCAACTCCGACTTGCGCGCGCACCGCGGCGTCCTTCACCGCAAGCAGCGGCAGATACCCGTGGGTAGCGGCGCTGGCCATCACTTCCACTTTTCCGGTTTGCTGATAGCCCTGCAGGGCGCCCACCAGGTTGCGCCGGTAGCGCGTCGCGAAAGCCTCGTGCGCGCGAACGAACAACTGGTGATACATCTCCGACAGGGGCTGAAAGACCGGCAGGGATGTGGTCCGGGCCACCTCCTTTTCGGCAAGCTCGATCGTGCGCTCCAGTTTCTTCAGGTAGCGCGACTGCAACAGCGGATCGAGCAGCATCGAACCGAGCGTCGGAGAGAGCGAGACCGTCAGGCGGAAATCGACGTCGTCCTCGATCAGGCCTTCCAACATCAGCAGCAGCGGGATGTAGGTCTCCGTCATCGCCTCGAACAGCCAGTTTTCCTCTAAGGAATCCTGGTGCTCCGGGTGGCGAACATAAGGCAGGTGGGCGTGGAGTACGAGCGCGAGATATCCTTGCATGGGCTCAGTCAGGCGGCCCCGAAGTTTTCGAAGAAACGCCTGGGGAGAACTGCTCCTCGGCAAGGTCGGTCAGATCGGTTGGTTTGCGCGGACGCGCAGCCGGCGAAGGAACCGCCGGTTTTTCCGCGAGATGCGCCTTCGTCGTTTCGCGAGGCCGCGCAGTCCATTGCCGGGATGCGTAGATTTCCTCCAACCGCTCGCGCAGGACTCGCGCCGCATCCACCGGCTTCACGACATGTAGCACAGGCCTCCCGGCCTGTGGCATTGGCTCTTCCGATGGCGCCTCAGCAGGGGGGGCAGTTTGCCGAGCCGCGACCAAAGGGAGCGGTGCCTCGGGCCTGGGCTCGGTCTGCAGTGCTTCGAACCTGGGTTCGGGCTGCGGTGGCTCGGGCTCCGGCTCCAATTGCGTTTCAGGAGCGGCCGATTCCGCAGCAGCGGGCACAGCATCATAGTGCTCCACCTCCCGGCTGTCCGCCGGCCCAGCCTCGGGCACCGTCACCGGCCAGGCACGTGGCGTTTCGACCGTATTCGAGCGCGCCAGTAAGTGGAAGCCGCCACTCTCATCCATGGCGCCAAGCTCCGCGTAATACGATCTCTCGGGAGTCCAGAGGTGGATATACCAGCTCCGGGCCGGCAACGACACCGGCACATCGAAGTGATTCGCGGCCTCATTGGCCGCATCGTAGACGCGCAGCACCGCTCGTTCGGCCTTCGCCGAATCGGCCTCCCAATATGCGTGGACGAGGTACGGGTCGATGACGAGAAGGGTCACTCTCGCCGGCCCCTGGTATTCCGGCAGTGGCTCATCCTCAGGCAGAGCTGTAGGGCGCGATGGGGGAGGCTCGTTCAAAAGAACTAGCATGCCACAGAAAGGCTAGTTTCAGTGAGAGACGCGCCGCCCAGACAGCCATCAGAAATCGTGTTGCAGAATTGCGGTCGCCCGCCGGCAGAGCTCACGGGCATAATCGGTCCAGACACCGCTGCCCCAATAGCGGAAGCAGCTGGTCTGTGTCATAAGCAGGTAATACAGTGCATTGCGATAGCGCCCCTCCGAGGGAGAGACGCCTCCGGTCTTTTGCGCAAACAGCGCGCTCACCTGATCCATGGGCCCCAAGACGTCGCCATAGCCGCGCACCCAGGAGAGATTGTTCGTCCAGCTTCCGCCTTCCATGTGGAAGCGGCCGTCCTCCTTGCGCAGCTCGGCGATCACTTTCTCCAGGGCTTCGCTTCCCGAGCCTTGGAAACGGTCCCAGATCCGCTTCTGCATGAGTGGTTGGATCGCCGGGAAATCGCGCTCCGTAATCCCAAGGGTATCCAGGTACTCGAGATACTCGGTGGCGTTGACGGCGGGCACATCGGAGCCAGACGCCTCGCGCATCACTTCCAGGTACTTGGCGGGAAACTCGTTCATCATGACGCCGCCGTTTTCGCCGTCGGCGATCTGGGCGGTGATCGGAGTGATCCCCTTGCCGGCGACGTCCTGCCGGTTCAATCCTTTCGCCTCGTAATAAGGTTGCATCTGCGCCACCAGCTTCGTGTCGCTGCCTTGCGTTTTGATGATCGCGGTGATGCTCGCAGTCCTTCCCTCGGAGTTCCGTGCTACGAGAAGATGCGGGACGTGCTGCTGGCGGAGGCCGCCGCCGTCTTCGACCCGCTCGACCGAATGCTCCTGCACCAATACCCATCGGTAGCCGCAGTCTTTCAAAGTGCACACGAATTCATACGCCACATCCGGATGGTTGGGCAAAGCCATTTCGGCGGGCGAGAAACCGCGCACGCGGCTCAGCGCTTCGAGACCGAAGATCCCGGCAAAGTGCTGCTGCCAGGCGCGCACATGCAGCCGAAAGTCCTGCACCGGAGTGGAAGGAGCCACCGCGTGGCCCCAAGTGTTTCCGAGCCACTCCACCGCCCGGCGGTATGCCGGATCGACCGTGATCGTCCGCAGACTATCCAGCACGTCGTCCAGACCCATGGTCCTCAGACCGTGCAGCAGGCAGCCGGAATAGTCGAGCATGATGCGGGGCTGCTTGCCCTCGTGGATCAATTGCGGAATAAACTCGCCCATGCGCTTGTAACACCAGGTAAAGATACCGGCGTTGTAACGCGCTTCGTCGTTGCCGTAGTCGCGCATGTGCTGCAAGTTGCTGATGATGGATGCGGTGCTGAGGTCGTTTCCGCCGGCTGGAATCAGCGGCTGATGCATGTGGAGCGCACTGGCGAAGGTGCTGCGCGCGCGGCCGAAATCGATGCCGCACTCATTCAGATAGAACGGGCCCTTGCGCGCCATCGCCTCTGCCGCCGGCTCTTCCGACCCACTGATATTCGGCAGGCCTTCCACATACTCGGCAAGACTGGCTGTTGGCATGGTTTTCTTCCTATATCTTTCTCGTCACTTGACCGGTTGGGACAGCGCCCGGCTGGCCATGGGCGCGTACGCTTGCTGGGCGTACTGCTTCACCATACGCCGCGCGCAAAACTGCGGCGCAACGGTGCGAATGGACTGCTTGACGATTTCGAGCCAGCGTCGCGGCAAACCCCATCGGTCGCGTTCGTAAAACGCCGGCACAATCTGCTCTTCGATGAGGCGATACAGAGCCTCCGCCTCCGCTTCGTCGGATCCGGCCGAAGTTCCGTCAATCATCCACCCATTCGCTCCCGAGTAAGCTTCCGGCCACCAACCGTCCGCTACACTCAAGTGTGGCACGCCGTTGACCGCGGCCTTCATTCCGCTGGTGCCGGAAGCCTCCATCGGCTCGCGCGGTGTATTCATCCACACATCGCAGCCTTGTACGAAGCAATGCGCCACGTGCAAATCGTAATCCTCGACAAACGCCACGCGGCCTCCGAAGTTGGGGTCCATGGCATCGCGATAGATGCGCTGCATCGGTCGCTTTCCGGTTTCATCGGCGGGGTGAGCCTTGCCTGCGAAAATCAGTTGTACGGGACAGCGCGGCGCGTTCAGGATGCGTTCCAGCCGGCCCGGGTCGCGGAAGATCAAGTCGGGGCGTTTGTATTCGGTGAACCGGCGGGCAAATCCGATGGTGAGCGCGTCCGGGTCCAGCAGCGAGCCGGCCGCCACTACCTGGCCGTAGGTTGCCTGACCGTCCCGCCACACCTGGCGCGATCGTTCGCGCGCGAACTGCAGCAGGTAGCGCCGCAGTAACTGGCGCACTGACCATAAGTCCTCATCCGGAATGAATGCGACCTTTTCCCAGAACTCAGGGTCGTCCTGGTGCTCCTGCCAGTCCGCCCCTAGCCAGCGGTTGAACAGTTCGGCCATCGGCGGCGCGATCCAGGTTGGAACGTGGACGCCGTTTGTAATCGCGCGCACGGGACGATCCTCTTCCGCCATATCGCCCCAAAAAGTGGCCCACATCGCTGCCGTCACCTGGCGATGGCGGCGGCTGACGGCATTGATCGCGGAAGATCCGCGCAAAGCCACAGCCGTCATGTTGAATGAGCCTTCCTCGCGGTCATGACTCCCCAACGCCAGGAATGTGTTGCGCCGCTCGCCCGCGGTCTCCCAGAAGCCCGCCAGTTGGCTGTCCACCATCGGATACGGGAACACGTCGTGGCCGGCGGGAACGGGCGTGTGGGTGGTGAAAACGGTGGTCGAGCGAACCTGGCCGAGTGCCGCCAGAAAGCTCTCGCCTTCCGCCACCAACTCGCGGATTCGCTCCAGGATCACGAACGCGGTGTGACCTTCGTTGAGATGCCACACGGTTGGTTCGTAGCCGAGAGCGCGCAAAGCGCGCACACCGCCCACACCCAGAATGACCTCCTGCCGCAGACGCGCCTCGCGCTCACTGACGTAGAGCCGGGAGGAAAGCTCACGCTCCCACGCGGCGTTATCCGGCAAGTCAGTGTCCAGCAGGAAGAGCTTCACACGGCCCAGACGCACTTGCCAAACGGCCACTTGCACGATCCCGTGCCCCAGCGGGACAGCCACCTGGCACGGCCGACCATCGGTTGCGAGCGCACGCTCCAAAGCCACTTGGTGATAGTCCAAGCGCTGGTGCCGTTCGATCTGCCAGCCCTCGGCCGAAATCTTCTGATGGAAGTAACCCATCTGATAAAGAAAGCCGACTCCCACGAACGGTAGACCCAGATCGGCGGCTTCTTTGCAATGGTCGCCCGCCAGCACGCCCAGGCCGCCCGCGTAGATGGGCAGCGATTGGTGAAGCGCGAATTCTGCGGAAAAGTAGGCGATCAAACCACCGGATAGCTCGGGAAATTGTCGCGACCACCAGGTCTTGCCGGTATCGCGCGCTCGATCGAGCTCAGCAATTGCCTCGTCGTACAGTGACAGAAAGGAGGAATCGGTGGCTACCCGCTCGACCTGCTCCGGAGTCAGCCGCTCCAGCATTTGAACGGGATTGTGCCCGGTGAGGCGCCACTCGAGTAAGTCGAGGCGCCGGAACACTTCGCGCGCCGCGGGATGCCAGCTCCACCACAGATCATGGGCCAGATCGCCGAGACGTCCGACGCGGTCCGGAAGAGCAATAGCTTCATGGTCCATCTCTCTGCTACTCCCGGACCCGCTCAGGACCGGTAGACAGAGAGCGTCTGATCGGCAATCGCATCCCAGTTAAAGGCGGTCTCCGCCGCGATGCGCCCGTTACGTCCCATCCAACGGGCCCATTCGAAATCGGTGAATATAGTACCCACGCCCCACGCTATGGATTCCGGCTGGGCATGAACCTTAAGGCCATTCACTTCGTGCCAAACAAATTCTTCCGGCCCCCCGTTCCTCGTGGAGACCACCGGTTTACCCGCGCTCCAGGCCTCTAGAATCACGATACCAAAAGGCTCATTCCGGCTTGGCACGCAAACCACATCGCAGGACTTATAAAGGTCTGAGAGCGTACCGTTGGTTTGAAAACCTACAAAACGCACGGCATGCGCGACTCCCAGCTGATGGGCCCGTGATTCCATCGAACGGCGCAGCTCCCCCTCACCCGCGAACACGAACTTGGTGCGGGGGTGATACTTCAAGACATAAGGAAAAGCCTCCATCATCAGGTCGGGGCCTTTTTGCTGTGTTATCCTGCCCACAAAGAGCACCATCGGATCCGTAGGACCAATCGCATATCGTCCGCGGATGTGAGAGGGCTCGACCCAGCCGTCGAAGTTCGAAACATTCACGCCGTTGTAAACAACGGAAACCTTCCAGTCGGGGACCTCATACATCCACTGGACTTCACGCTTCAAAGCGTTCGAAACGGCAATCACCCGATCGGCCCAGTAAGTTCCGGCTCGTTCCTGGTAACGGACGCGCACGGAAGGCCCGTTGTGGAAGACATTCCCGCAGCGTCCGTACTCGGTGGAGTGAATCGTCAGAATGCCTCGCCGGCCGCGCCCATGCCGGATCCAGATCAACGCATTGGCCGTCAGCCAGTCGTGGGCATGTACGATATCGAATCGCCCTGAGAAATCTTCCGCTTCAAATACGTGGCGGACAAAGGAGCCGCACATATTGTTGACTTCGTCCACAAAATTTGAGTTCAGGGCAAAGGGACAACGGTGATAATGAACGCCGTGAATCAGTTGATAATGCGATTGGCCGGGGGCCATCCGAGTGAAAACATGCACCTCGTGGCCTTTTCGCTCCAGGGCTGCAGCTAACTCAGTAACGTGAGTAGCGACCCCTCCGACTGGTATTGAGTGCAACGACTCCCAGCTCAAGAGTGCAATTTTCATAGAAGAGCAGCTTCGATCAGAGTCCCTTCCGAGAACGCAAATACTACCCTGAGCGAGTGGCGCAATTGGCGGCCGGACGCCCTAGAAATAACGGACTTGGGGCACCCTGGCCCGAAGAGACGCAACACCAGATAACAGTGGCTGCGAAGCGTACGCCGCTACGTGGCGTAACATCCTCTATCGTGCTGGCCGAAAGAGGACGAAGCAATTCTTGAGATCCACAAACCACAGAAGAGAAACTACTCCCCTCCTCACAGGTACGGTCTCAAAGGCTTATCTAAATTCTAAAGCATATTTCGTGACAGAACCGAAGAAATTTTTGATGAACATTATTACAAATAGCGTTTCGGGAAATCCGGCAAAGGGTTGTATCACTCGATGCGGTTTTGCGATCCTGGAAGCCTGGAAACTACATTCAGCTCAAACATCGTTCCCGACGTGGCGGCAATGATCGCCAATGGTTCCTACAGCACTCCTTTCGATGTGCTCGGGATTCACTGGGCGACTGCCGACGGGCGGCCCGCTGTAGCTATCCGTACATTTCAGCCACAGGCGCAGGCGGTTGCGGTCAAGTGGAATGGCAGGGAATCCCCGATGGAACAGATCCATCCGGACGGGCTTTTTGAAGCTGTCTTTCCAGACCAGGCGGAATTCTTTCCTTACCGTTTCTTAATCACGCTGTATACCGCTCCGGGATCGACGCCCGAGCGATATGAAGCCGAAGACCCCTATCGGTATTCTCCGGTGCTGACGGATTTCGACTTGCACCTTTTCAACGAGGGAACCCACCTGCGGCTGTACGAAAAGCTGGGCGCGCAATTGATCGAACACGAGGGAATCCGCGGAGTGGCGTTCGCGGTCTGGGCGCCTAATGCCGAACGTGTCAGCGTCGTTGGAAGCTTTAATCAGTGGGATGGGCGAAGGCATCCCATGCGGCCGCGAGGAGGCTCCGGTGTCTGGGAAATTTTCATTCCCAACCTTCAGCAGGGGGACTTGTATCGCTTCGAGATCAAGACGCGCTACCAGGGCTACATGGCGGTCAAGTCTGATCCTTTCGCCTTTGCCGCGGAGTTGCGGCCGAAGAATGCTTCGGTCATCTGGGACCTGGAACGTTATCGGTGGGGCGACGGCAACTGGATGGCCACTCGCAAACAAAAACAGAGCCTCGATGCGCCGATGGCGATTTATGAGGTCCATCTGGGCTCCTGGAAACGCGAACCCGACACTCAGTATGGCCATCGCTGGCTGACTTACCGGGAATTGGCCGAGCAACTGGTGCCCTATGCGAAGGGGATGGGTTACACCCACCTCGAACTCCTGCCCATCACCGAGCATCCCTTTGATGGCTCCTGGGGCTATCAGACTACGGGTTACTTCACGCCCACTTCACGCTATGGAACACCGGATGATTTCCGCTATTTCGTGGATCAGGCGCACCAGGCAGGGCTCGGCATAATCGTCGACTGGGTGCCGGCGCATTTTCCGAAAGATGGGCACGGCCTCTCGTTTTTCGACGGCACGCATCTGTTCGAACACGCTGACCTGCGCCAGGGTGAACACCAGGATTGGGGCTCGCTCATTTATAACTATGGCCGCAACGAAGTGCGCGCGTTTCTGCTATCGAGCGCGATGTTCTGGCTGGATCGCTATCACATCGACGGTCTGCGGGTGGATGCCGTGGCTTCGATGCTATATCTGGACTATTCGCGCAACGAGGGCGAATGGATACCGAATCAATACGGTGGGCGCGAGAATCTGGAAGCCGTCAGTTTCTTGAAGCGCTTCAATGAAGTGGTACATCACGACTACCCCGACACTCTGACTTTTGCAGAGGAGTCCACGGCTTGGGGCATGGTCTCGCGGCCCGTGTATCTCGGCGGGCTCGGCTTCGACCTGAAATGGAACATGGGCTGGATGCACGACATGCTGGAATATATCAGCAAAGATCCCATCCATCGGCGCTACCACCACAGTAACCTGACGTTTTCCCTGCTCTACGCCTTTACGGAGAATTTCATCCTGCCGCTCTCGCATGACGAAGTGGTCCACGGCAAAGGCGCACTCATGGCCAACATGCCGGGCGACTACTGGCAGAAGTTCGCGAATCTGCGTGCGCTCTACGGTTATATGTACGCGCATCCTGGCAAGAAACTGCTTTTCATGGGGGGCGAGATCGGCCAGTGGAACGAGTGGAACCATGAGTGGGAGGTCGAATGGGTTCTGCTCTACTTCGATGCCCACAAGCAGATGCAGGAGTTCGTGCGCGCGCTGAACCGCCTGTACGTTTCACAGCCGGCACTGTACGAAGTGGACTTTTCGTGGGAAGGTTTCCAGTGGATTGATTTCCACGATGTGGATAACAGCACCGTGACTTTTCTGCGGCGCGCGAAAGATCCGAACGATTTCGTGCTTGTGGTTTCCAACTTCACGCCGGTTCCGCGCGACGGCTATCGCATCGGCGTGCCGCGCGAAGGATTCTACCGCGAGTTACTCAACAGCGACTCGGCCTACTTTGGCGGCAGCAATCTGGGTAATGGCTGGGGCGTGCCCTCCGAGCCGGAACCGTGGCAGGGCCAACCGCACTCCATCGTGATCACCGTGCCGCCGCTGGCGGTGGTGTATCTGAAACCGGAGTAGCGGGAGTAGCAGGTTTTAGACCTGCGGTGGATGGTTGCATTGGGCCCGGCGGATGGCAATGCGATTTGTTCCAGCCAGTATCAGTTGAGGATGTTTTGCGTGGTCAATCGGCCGCCTGGAAGATCAACGGAATTTCTGGTTATCTTCCGACTATCTGTGTACCAACGGTCGCACCCAACTTCGCCTGGAGGTCCTGAAAGAGATTCTGGAGTAGCACTTGATCGTATCCGCGGAAAGACTCGATGAGTCTCCCCTTATTAACGTTGGAAACCTCGCCAGCAACTTGTACGCGGACTTTTTGCATGATCAAGGGAGACGGCTGATTTGGCTTCGACTCGCCGGCCTCGGAAACCAGCTTCACGCTAATTTGAATCTTGTACACCCAGTCGCCCGTCAGCCGGACGAGGCCCTCGTTCCAGGTGGTCCGAATATAACCGGAGTCTTTATCCATCGTCGCAATATCAAAGTTATTTTCGAGAATCGCATTGACGGCTGTTTGCCAGCATTTCTCGTATTGAGACTGCAGATTTGGGCGCACCGGAAGCTCGCGCCAAATTGGATCCCCCACCACGAATCTCGAGCGGACGGGCTTAGGGACGCTAGCAGCCCAGAGACTCCCAGTGAAAAGCACGAGAACGCAGCCCATGTTGACGTAACGTTCCGTTTTCATGGCATTCCTCCTATCTCCAACTTTCTCTCTCACTGGAAGCTCCATTATTGGACTCCAGGAACTTGCTCAGTATACCGTCGCGATCTGTGATGCCTAGTGTCCTCTAAAGTTGCTTTAGGACACTACCCTGTGGCGGCGTTGCTTCGCTCACACGCGACAATTGCCGCACTCGTGGCCAGTCTTCTATGGCTGCTCCTCTCTTTTGGTAGGTATCGTTCTGGGCCTGCGTGCCGGTCGAGTAAGCCATCGAGCGCGGCACTCACGAGGTGAGCACTATTGTCCTGGGCCCTTGGTTAGAGGCCAGACGTCGCCCACGGATTATCCTGGTTAATCGACGCGCAGCGAATGAGGAGAATATTGTGGTCTCCGATCTGGGCCAAGGCCGGGGATTAGGAATGAAGTCGGCTTGGCTCCGCCAACTCTCGTCGGCGACCTAACGGTAAACGCAACATCGTAGTGGTCTCAAACTTCACTCCCGTGCCGCGCGACGGCCATCGCATCTGGAGTGCCGCGCGAAGGATTCTACCGCGAGTTGCTCAACAGCGATTCGGCTTACTTTGGCGGCAGCAACCTGGGTAATGGCTGGGTGTGCCCTCCGAGCCGGAACCGTGGCAGGGCCAGCCGCACTCCATCGTGATCACCGTGCCGCCGCTGGCGGTGGTGTATCTGAAACCGGAGTAGCGGGAGTAGCAGGTTTTAGACCTGCGGCGGGGTGGTTATCTCGACGGAGCCTCAGCAACGGTAGATGACTCCAGTTGGGTGATGTCCAGCGACTGACCATCAGGCGTTTTCCCTTCGACACGCGCTGTCCTTCCGTTCACCTGGACTACCACGAAGTTCTCTGTGCTGGCCACTTTCTGTGTGACCCCCACAGGCGGCATATCCACATCGTAGAGCGGCGCTCCGCCACCTCCGGTAATGAAGTAGTGAACGCCGTTCTTCAGGTAGTGCTGATAGTTGTGGTCGTGGCCAAAGAAGCCGGCGGATAGTCGATACTTCTCGAACAGGGGTTCAAGAGCGGTCATGTGCGGGTTCTCGCCTTGGCGGCGCTTCACTGCGGTCATAGGAGGATGATGCGCAAAAACAAAACGGAAGTCGGCCTTTTGCGCTTTCTGCAGGTCGTTCTCCAACCAGCGCGTCTGCTCCTGCCAGAAGGTATCTTTTGCCGCTTGCGTCGAACCCACGTTTTCAATGTCGCTGTTGATCACCGTGAAGTGTGCGCTTCCCCAATCGAACGAGTAATAGGGTCTGGCGCTCAAGAAATCGAAGTAGTTGCCGGCGTCGCGTTCGTGATTGCCCAGCGACGGAAAGAACGCCGCTTTACGCAACAACTCGCGCTCGGCGTCGAAGAAGATCGGCCACAAAGAAGGGTCATTGCCGTCAGCCACTAGGTCACCGGTATGCATGACAAAATCCGGGTTGGCATACTTGAGCACCGAAGCAATAACCGCACGATGGACCTCGTGGCGTGTTCGCGTATCGCCATAGACCACGAACTGGAACTGCGCTTCGCCCATGGGTGGCGTCTTAAACGATCCTCTGCCTGCGTCGCCGGCAAACACCTGATAGTAATAAGTGGTCCCCCGCTTCAGACCGGTGAACGTGGTCCGCTCGGCACGCAGTACGGGAGCCGTTTTATCCGTTTTACCTGGCTCCGTGCCGAGTGACGCTACTCCAGTCTGCACTACCCACATGACTGTGGCCGACCGCGGTCCGACGTTCACCGCATAGGGGCCGCCGACCACCGTCTCTCCGGCAGCGGACTGCGCGGCCGCAGGCCGCAGTTGTGCGCCCCAAAGGAGCAGGCACATCAGAGACGGCAACAAGGGTTTGCTCACAGAGGACGGATTCCTTTCTTTGCTTTGTACCAGCTTCCAGCGTATTTGTTACAGCTTCGTGAACCTTCGGCTTAAGTGCGATATTTACACATTCGTCACTCGTTCGTCACCGGTGCCCAACAGAAAGCAGCTACGTTAACCTTGACCCTTCTTCAGCGTATTAAACAGGAGGCGTACTATGCGACGGCTAGTTCTGTCTTTTTGTCTTCTCGGTTTTTCTCTTTGCGCTCAAGACCGGGCCGCGATTGACGGCAGCGTCACGGATCCGGCTGGGGCTCTTGTCGCCGGCGCTGCTGTCGAGGTGAAGTCGACAGGAACCGGGCTTCATCGCACCAGCCTCACTAACGAAAACGGTCTCTACGAAGTTGCGGCGTTGCCCGTGGGCAGCTATCAGATCACCATCACTAAAGACGGATTCAAACCAACGGCCGTCAGCGGCATCGACCTGCAATACGGCGAAACCAGAACCATAGACGCCAGACTGGAAATCGGCGGCATTACTGAGACGGTAGAAGTCACGGCCGCGGCAGAAGCGGTGAACCGCACCAACGCCGAGGTCGGAGGCGTAATCGAGTCCGCGCAAATCAAGGAGATTCCGGTTAGCGGCCGCAACTGGGCCAGCCTGATGTTGCTCGCACCGGGCGCCATCGATTACGGCGACGGGGCGCAACGCTCCATTCAGTTTTCCGGCCACTCTCTCGATGACAGCAACTTCACGTTCGACGGTATCGACACCAGCGGCGTGCAGGAGCAGACCCAGAAAGCCGACACGCGCCTGAACATCGCTCTCGATTCGATCTCCGAGTTTCGAGTCAGCACGGCCAATTACACGGCGGAGAGCGGAGCCGCCGGCGGCGCACAGATTAACGTGGTGTCCAAAACCGGCACCAATGAATTCCATGGCAGCACCTTCTACGCGGTCCGGAACGACGCGCTCGATGCACGCTCGCCCTTCGACGACTCTACTCTTCCTGCCTTCACCCTGAACCAGTTCGGCGCGAGTTTCGGCGGACCGGTGGTGAAGGATAAAGCGTTTTTCTACGCGAACTACGAGGGCCTGCGCCAAAGCCTCGGCCAGACCTTTGTGAATATCGTCCCGAACGCGGCTTTGCGGGCGCAGGTTAGCGCGGCATCTCCCGCATTAAAACAGATCATGGACGCGTATCCGGCAGGGCAGACGCCTTTGGACAACTTCACCGATCAGGTGAAGACGGTCACCTCCGACACCATCCGGGAAGACGCCGGCATGTTCCGATTCGATTACCGATTCAACGACACCAATACCGCGTTCTTCCGCTACAACGTCGACAACGCCTACATCGAGCAACCCCAGGACGCTCTGGGCACCCGCAACGTGATTCCTCACGTTCCCACCAATGTCGTGCTGCAATTCCAACGCATCATCACTCCCACCATCGTCAACGAGGTGAAATTCGGCCTGAATCGCGCCAACTATCACAACTACACCTATGGAACTTCACCGATCGCTCTCGATGTGGGCGGCCTGTTTGACGGCGTCAGTGATACCTCGTTAGACACTGAAGTCGGCACTTCGTTCTCCTATATCGACAACCTGAGCGTCGTCCGCGGCCGTCATACGCTGAAATTCGGCGTCGATATCCGGCGCATCCGGTTGAACAACTCCGGCAACACGCTCACGACATCGAGCATCGCCTATGCTAGCGTCGATGATTTGATCAACAACCACGCCGACTCGGCTACTTACCTCCAAGGCGAAGGCGTCGTGGGAAATCGCCGCACGTTCTATATGGGTTACGCTCAAGACGAATTCCGTGTCAGTTCCACCCTCACGCTGAACCTGGGGCTGCGCTACGAATACTACTCGGTGGCGCACGAAATCCTGAACCGCTCAGCAGTGGTCGACATTCTGGGCTGCGGCGGCTTCTGCCCGAAAGGTACGCCATACTACGACCCGAACCCCAAGGATTTCGGGCCGCGTCTGGGCGCGGCGTGGGCGCCGGACGCGCTCCATGGGAAGACCACCATCCGCAGCGGCTTTGGCATCTACTATGGCGGCAACCAGAACGATGATTTCAGCGACCCGGCCGAAAGCGCCGTGCCCCGCTACTCGCTCTCTTCCGACGATTTTCCGGCCCTGGCTTATCCCTTGGTTGCTTTCCTGGACCCCGCGAACCAGCTTTTCAGCCCCAAGGCAATCGACCGGCACCGCAAGGACCTCTACTACGAGAACTGGGATTTTCTAGTCCAGCAGCAGTTACCGAAAGACTGGATTTTCCAAGTGGGCTACACGGGCGGCGAGGGACATCACCTGTTTTCCAAATACACCGTCAACCTGATCAACCCGCTCACTGGCACGCGTCCCTTGGCTGGCTTCGGGTCGTTCGGGCTCAAGGCCAACGATGGAAACAACAACTTCAACGCCCTTCAGGTCTCGCTGCAGCGCCGGTTTACGCGCGGGCTGTTGTTCCAGGCGAACTACATGTATGCCCATGGCATTGGCGACGCGTCCACCGGCTCAGGCTCGGCGATCTCCATCCAGGATATGAGTTGCCGCGCGTGTGACCGCAGCAGCACGGATGTCGATGTGCGCCACAACCTGGTGGTGAACGCAGTCTACGAATTGCCCTTTGGAAAGGGTAAGAAGTTCTGGACCGACGGTGTCGCCTCGAAACTCCTCGGAGGCTGGGAGCTAGCCGGAATCTCCACTGCCCGCACCGGCCTGCCGGTGAACATCACCATGACGCGTAAGGCTGGCGCCGTGCTGGACGGCAACAACAAGAACCAGCGCCCCAACCTGGTTCCGGGTGTGCCGATCTACGCCGCGAACCAGACTGTCGACAACTGGTTCAACCCGGCGGCGTTCGCCTTGCCGGCCAATGGAACGTGGGGGAATCTCGGCCGCTACATTGCCAATGGCCCCGGCATGTTCGAAATCGACAGCTCGTTGCAAAAGCGGTTTAAACTGACCGAGCGGTTGGCGTTGAACTTTCGTGCCGCCGCCTATAACCTTTTCAACCACCCGGTCTTCGATCTGCCTTCCGGGGCAATCGGAAACCTGACCGGTAATCCGCCATCAGTGGACTCGGGCTTCGGAAGAATCTCCGGCATCATCAACGCAGGTGCGGTGGGAACCGGCGCCCCGCGGCGTATTGAGTTCATGTTCCGGGCTGAGTTCTGACCGGCGCGTGCAGGGCGAGCGCCGCGTCGTCTCGTACTTCACCGGTTCCCGCGACGGGTATCGCATCGGCGTGCCGCGCGACGGCTTCTACCGCGCGCTGCTCAACAGCGACTCCGCTTACTTTGGCGGTAGCAACCTGGGTAACGGGTCGGGCGTGCCATCCGAGCCGGAACCATGGCAGGGCCAACGGCACTCCATCGTGATCACGGTGCCGCCGCTGGCGGTGGTGTATCTGAAACCCGATCGCGCCCGTCAGTAAGCAGGACAGGTGTAGCCCGATTGTAACTCTCGCTGCCTTGTTTCATATGTGAATCGATATTTACCGAATTTTCATTTGACCGCCCGAGCCAACTCCCTTAGTATGGAACCTCGCCAGTAAAATCCAATCCCGAAAGGATCCGTCTGTGAAGAAATCTGTCTCCAGCATTGCCTTGTCCGCATGCGCCCTCGGACTATTGACCGCCTCGTACTCTGCAGCTCAACCGACTTTACTCGCCGTCGGCACCCTCGACCAATCCCGCGCCGGCTCTTTCGCCGATCTTTCCGGGCTCACCTATTCGCTCGAAAACGGCGCCCCAGCCAACCTGCTCGGCGGTCTCGGTTCGGCACTCGCTTACGCCAATGGCTACACGTTTCTGGCCCTGCCCGACCGCGGTCCGAACGCCATTCCCGTAAACGCGCCAATCGACATGACTGCCAGCTATGTCAATCGATTTCATACCATCACGATGGACCTCGAACCCAACACCAGCGGCGCTCTTCTTCCTCCTTATAACCTGAATCTGCCCTATAAACTGACGCCGACCCTACGAGCCACAACGCTCCTCTGGAGCTTGACTCCACTGGTCTATGGCACAGGAACCGGTCTCGGCGTGGGCTCCGGCGTACCACCGATCAACAATTTCCTCCAGCATTTCTTCACCGGACGCTCCGACAATTTCGATCCCAACCATAACTCCGGCGACGCCAACGATGCCCGCTTCGACACCGAAGGCATGCGTCTCTCGAACGACGGGCTCAGAGTCTATATTTCCGATGAGTACGGCCCGTACATCTATGAGTTCGATCGCCTCACGGGCGTGCGGCTTCGATCGTTTCAGTTGCCATCCTCGTTTTACGTAACCAAGCTATTTCCGGTGGGCGCGACCGAAATCAGCATGAACACATCCGGGCGGACCGCGAATAAAGGCATGGAAGGCTTGGCCATCACACCCGATGGCACGACCCTGGTCGGCATCATGCAGGCTGCGCTGATTCAAGACGCGAATGAGGCAACAACGGCGAATCCGGCGCCCGGTAGCCTCTTGCATATTGTTACGATCGATATCCTCTCCGGCCATGTCACGCACCAATATGCATACCTGCTGACGCACGGGTCCGGTGTCAGTGAGATTTGCGCCATTAACAATCACGAATTTCTGGTTGACGAACGCGACGGCGCGGGACGTGAGGGGAAGAGCGATGGATCAAGCAACTCCGCCGTTTTCAAACAACTCTTCAAGATCGATTTGAACGGAGCCGTGGATGTTAGCGGAATGGATGGAATTGCGGCAGCCGCACACGCGGTGAATAAATCCCTCTTCCTCGATATCGTTCCGACTCTCACGAGTCTTGGCATTGGTCCCAAGGATATTCCGGCCAAGATCGAAGGCGTGGCACTTGGTCCGGACATCAAAAAGGACGGCAAAACGCTTCACACTCTCTGGATTGCCAATGACAACGATTTCCTCTCGCAAACCGCGGACGCCTCGCCAAAGCCGAATGACAACGATATTTTCGTCTTCGGCTTCACCGACGCAGATTTGGACGGTTCTCCACTTGTCCCCCAGCAGTTCCGTGGCCTAGCCCTCTTGTTCTGACCGCCGCTGTCTCCGGGCGCGGGCAGTCTGTGTCCGCGCCGCCCCTTATAGTGGGATGTCCCGCCGATATCGATAGCGTTGTCAAGGTGTGGGGCCAGCCCTTCCGGGCTGCAGCCCGGAACGGGTCCGTTACCGGAAAACCCGGCTGCGGGCGAAAGGCCCGGCCCCACGCCGGCAAACTGCCATCGCAATCATCGGTTCTCTCCGTTAGCTTGCGCCGCGGTCCTGCTTTATCTGCGGCGGGCGAGTGGCGTGGAGGAATACGGCCTGTCCGACCGCCAGTTGACCGATGCGAGTGACCGCGCCATAGATCCCGGCGTTGTTCTGGTTCGCCAGAACGATTGCCCTCAGCACTTCTGGAGCTGGGCTTGCCGAGTCCGGATCAAGGTTCACCATCGAGCAGCGAACGTCGTGCATCGTGACGGCGATGGCGGGCGCGTCGTCTGCCCCGCCGAAAGACAGCACACCGCCCAACCACTCGTCCTCCTGGAAGGGCACCGAGCGCAGCAAACGAACTACGATATTGGGGCGAAATCGCCGCACATCCGGGCTCAGCCCCGCGAGTCGTCCGATCTCGCGCACCGTATCGACGGCGATCACGGAGATGTTCGCTTCGTCGAAGGTGCCATGCTTCAACTGCATCATCTGCACGGGAGCCCCATGCCGACGTCCGATTTCCGTAGCCAAGTCCTCGCCGAAGACAGGCATCTCTTCGCCATCCGGAGTGCGAACATGCGTAGGAAGGCCTCCTGGAGCACCGTCTGCACGGCGGCACGGAGCAAATAAGAGCAGGTCAGGAAGTTTGCCTGCCGTTAGCCACGGGAACCCGCCGCGTTCATCAAGCCGCCGGAATGCCAGGCGCCTGTCACCATCGAGGCCGTGCCAGCCCAGGTTGGCGGCCTCAAGCGGTTCGCCGCGCATGGACTTCACGGGATACCGGAAGATCGCCTCCACTTGTCCAATTTCTGTAGGCATGTCTCGATACCAGTCTGCCAATAATCCGGCGGGTTCCGCAGAGGAGCGGCATACGACGGAACCTCCGTTTCACCATCGCCGGCCCCCGTCACGATATACTAATTCCATTCGCCAAACTATGTCGTGGAGAGCGCCGATTCCCGCTCATGTCTCTGCCTGCCGGCGCCCGCGAGAAAAGAAAGTTAGGGGCGGATACTGGAGATCAGAATGAAACGCATGTTACCGATCGTTTTCAGCGTGCTGGCGGTTTCGGCCGGTGCGTACGGGCAAACGCCAGACGTCGACAAGCCCCTGCTCGCTGCGCCCCGCCAATTGAAAGACGCCGCGACGGTCATCAAGTGGAAAGCCGACTTCACCTACGACACCTTGAAGAAAGGCACCAACACGCTGGTCTGCTACGATTTGTCAGGCATGCCCTTGCACCAACCGTTCACCATGGAGTGCACGAGCATGGCCAACCTGGCCCGCGTCGCTCAGAACCTGAAGTTCGAAGCTATTAGCGATAAGGAAGCCCGCCAAAAGGCGTTCGACGACGCCGAGAAGAACGGCAGCCGAGTGAAGCCCGAGTTCGGATCGGTGTTTATCCATTTCATGGGTCCCGACCAGGAGCATGCGCGCATGCACACGACCATTGCCGTGCCCGGCGCCACTGCACAGTCGCTCGGACTGCCCGATAATCCGAGGCAGGGGGGCGCGTGGATCATGAACGCCGGAACGACCACGGCGCACTTAATGACGCCCGGTAGCTAGACGAGCGTAACAGACCGCTCCTTTCAGCCGCGGCTCGGTAAAACAGCGTGCGCGTTACTGAGCCGCGACCGGAGGGAGTGGTGGTGTGCCCTGAGTATGAAACCTCTGATTCTTGGTGTGCTCATCGTTGCAGCTTCGGCCGCAGCCCAAGGGACGCGGCAATTCACCGGCACCATTACCGACAGCATGTGTGAGAGGGGAGATCATTCGCGCATGCGGATGGGACCGACAGATGGCGAGTGTACCGTGGCTTGCGTGGAGGCGCACGGCGCTTCGTACGTGTTGTGGGACGGTAAGGAAACCTACACGCTGAGCGATCAGAAAGCGCCGGAGAAGTTTGCGGGCAAAAAGGTGAAGGTCACGGGGACGCTGGACGCTGCCACCAAGACGATACGGGTGGAAGCGATTAGCGAAGCGAAGTGAGCCACTTATTGCCCTGGTAGGTGCGCTACGTCCCGGTTGTTTTCGTTACAAATAAATTCCAGCAGCTCGGTGTCGGGCAAGAGATGCACTTCTTGCGTCACGGTCCATGGCTTGGTGTAGGCTTTCGGGTCGTCGATGGTGATGCGCAGGTCCATGTGGCCGATGTCCTTGCGGTGGAATCGCTCGGTCACGTGTAGCGCCTCCGTGGAGGGGCGGCCTAATTGATCGAGCCAGGCTTTCCCGTTGAAGCCACGAGTATCCACCACCAGTGTGTCGCCGTCCCACTTGCCGGTCGAGTAGCCCATCCAGGTGGGATTGACGTCGCGCGCCACTCCGCGGCCATCGAGGAAGATCTGGCGCCACAGATTGAAGGCCTCGTAGACGATCACGACATATCCGGGAGTCTGCACAATGCGCCACGGAGCCGGAGCCGCGTCGATCTTCGGCACGCCTTGCGGCAGGCAGTTGGCATCGGGGTCTTCTTTGGAGTGCGAGCCGTCGGTGCGTGAATCGAACACCGCCTTGGCCCACGGCTGAAAAGGAACGTCGTCGGGTTTGAGGTCGGCCGCGATATCGCGGAGATATTTGTTCGCACTGGGCTCCCAGACGCCGGAGAGATCGGGCTTGCCGTCGGCGGTCTTTTGTACGGGACCGGCAAGGTTGGGCTTTCCATCCGCGGTGCGCGGGATTTTGGTGGGCGGAACGTTCGTCCATTGCGCCGGCAGAGAGGCGCAGAGACCACACATGGCAGCGAGCAGGAACGCGGCGCGCGACAAACATCGGGCGTTTACAGGAACTGGCATAGAGCCTCGCAATCAGCGGCGATTATACACCCAGCCAGCGTTTGCGGTTCCAGTGGACGATCAAAAACAGGACGGCGAATCCGGCCAGCGTACCCACTGAAGCGCCCAAACCCAGCAGTTCCGGCCGCGAGAAACCAAACCGAAGCGTGAGGCTTGCATTGACGAGCACGGGAATGAAGGCCGCCACGAGGGGCGGCCACGGGCGATCGAGCGCAAACAAGGAACGGGAGGTGATCTCGATCAGGCTCCAGCCGATGAGGGTCGGCCCGAGGCCACGAAATACGGCCGCCACGAGTCTGGTGGAGTCCGGCGTGAAGCTTCCGCGCTGGAACAAGAAGGTGATGGCCGGGGTTCGCAACAGGAGGGCGAAGCCGCAACCGGCCACGGCGACCAGGCCGGCCAATGCCATGGTGCGGTCGATGAGCCGGAGGGCGTCGCGCAGCCGGAGAGCGCTTTTCAAGCGCGCGATTTCCGGCAACAACGAGTTCGCAATGGGGTTGACGAGAAGGGCCAGCGGCACTCCGACACCGCGCATGCAGTATTCCAGGGCCGCCGCCATGCCCGGCCCGGCATGCGTGGCGTAGGCGCGGGTGAACGTGATGTTCAAGCCCACACCGGCGGCGTACACCATAAAGAACGCCGGCTTGCCCAGAAGCTCGCGCCAGCGGATGGAATGCGGCAGCGGGGCTTCCGGTTTCAAGTTGCTGCGAGCGGCGATGTGGACTACGGTGAGTTGCACAGCGGCGCCGGCGGTGTAGCCGATGGCAAACGCGTAGACGCCCACCGCATGCCACAGGCTCAGGGCGGCGACGATGGTGCATGCATTGAGAGTGGCTTGATAGAAAGCCGTAGGGCCGAAACGCCGCTCGGTGTAAAGGAGCGCCCAATAGAGCGAGGCGATGCCGCTGGCATTGGTGGATAGAGCGAGAATGCGGAGCAGATTCACCGCCCT
>Ga0335081_10002318_pt1 | contig 29974 bp, 29 predicted proteins | sample Lox_Sample_35_FD_206713 | JGI IMG/M metagenome (GOLD analysis project Ga0335081, IMG submission 206713) | Soil microbial communities from Loxahatchee National Wildlife Refuge, Florida, United States - Lox_Sample_3.5 | ecosystem: Environmental > Terrestrial > Soil > Wetlands | place: USA...
ACTGCCCGGCCGCTATGCCGGGCGATGTGCTAGAGCACGGTGATGTGATCGGCAGGGCCGGGCACGTCGGCGGCATGATCGGGCTGGGACCTTCGCGATCAGGACGCGCAACCGCAGGGAGATGTTTACCATTCATTCAATCAACCGGCGGCCTAAAATTTATTTTCAGGAGGGGATGGCAGGCCTCATTAGCACCTGCCACTTTTTCTTGTTCCAACAGGGCGAGAGACCCCTGATTTTAGGGGGGCAAAAACAAAACTTGATAGTCCCGGAGCAGGATTACCCCCGTTTGGGCCTCAGCCTGTTGCGTTTTTGAACAAACTGGCATACATCAGACCAAAAAATGACCATGCATAGTATAGGCTCACGGCATTTGGAAGGTTGGGAACTCTACCCAATCTATAACTAAGTAGTAAACGATAACCGACTGCCAGCCTCCTAAGGACCACGGGTTTTGACTTCCCCGCTTGCTAAGCTGCGAAGCTGTCCAATGACAAGGGCAACTGCCCGTCCATGTCGACATGCTGGCGGCGCCTTGGCGCACGCGTGGGAGGACGCTTGGGCGGCAGTTCGGATTTTGCTTCTTCTGAGTGGCCCGCCGGTTTAGCGCGGAGCCTCGAAATGAGGGTGCCCATACCAGCCTCCAGCTCGTCCAGGCGAATCGGAGACGAAGAGTTAGCTGGCTGCTCTGACTCTGCCTCCGCTCCTTGGGGAAGCTCTGATGATGACCTCTCCTGCATCGCAGTTGTCGCCGCAATCGTGGCCATAGCAAGTTCCAGATCCCTCAACAGCTTGCGACCGTGGTCGGTTAACTCTACTGCGCCGCCATTTTCTTCCAATTCAGAATGTTGAACCAATCCCGCGCGGCAGAGCTTATGGATAAACTTCGTCGCCGAATGGCGGTTGATCTTCAGCAGTTCGCGGAGTTCTTGATTGCTAACGGCGTGCTCACCACAGTTCCAAAGCACCTGAACCATATCCTTAGGCGGGGTGTTCGGGAAAAACGTTCCCACGTGGGTATCGTAGATTTCGAATGGTTGTTTCAACTGATCACTGGTCATTTGTTCTCCTTTGGGCATCGTGATCGGCTATCTACAACGGTATTACTCTTGAAACTCAGTCTGACGGTTCCCTCAGGGAACGCCACTCTGGACAAGGTCAGACTCGCGGTTCCCATTGGGAACATAGGCTGGCATTGCCCCGCCCAGCCGGTTCCTTGAAGGAACCTCCCGACAGAGTGCTGTGTCCCATAGGGAACATCTCGGGTGCCGGTTCCCTACGGGAACCAGTCGCCCGCAACGGCCGTCCGTTCCCATCGGAACACGTCAAGCCATGGGAGACGACGCCATCGCCAAGCGCCGGTTCCCGTCGGGAACCGCCACCGTCCCGAATCTCTTATCCTGCTGCCCATCTTCCATCTCTTCTCCGCCTGCTTTCCGCATGTCCCGGCAGCGAAACCATCTTCGCCTGTAATAATTGTTTCACACGAACCGGGAAAGGCGGAAATCATCCCGACGAAACCGAGTTGCAAAGTCAGAATTAACCTGTGCGCCGAGCCCTTTGAAAGCCTCAGGCAAATGACGTCCTTCTCATGCTGCAAAGCTTGCAAGTGCTTGGCTTAATTGCGCTTCAACCCAGGTTGCGCGGTGATCGTGCACTGCCCGGCTTGATGGTGAAAGGGCTCAGGCGCCGGGAGCGCAGTAGCGGGGTGGGGTTGGCCGGTTCCTACTTCTGTACGGATGTTCCAGCTATTGGATGATCGCGAACGCAGGAGACGCAGCCGGCAGATCTGTTAAAGGGAATCGACCTGGCGTCGATAAACTAGCTTGTCCTTGGAGAGGCAAGAGGATCATCCCAGCTTTCGCTCCTGATGGGGAATCCGGTCGAAGGTGAACGCGATTCCGCTGTGAAGTCGAACACGATTCCGTTGTGATTCCGAACAGCATTCCGGTCTGAACGTGAACGCCGATTCCGGTGGGAAGGCGAACAGTTTTTGTCGCCTGGCTGAATGGCGTTCGGCTTGGAGCGGAATGTTTTCCACAGACGAACAGCAGGAGGTGAAGCGACGCTAGACAATCACCCGGCATTGAACTCCATCAATGAAGGAGGACAGGGTGCCGGCAGGAGAAAGTCCATGCGGAAAGTCAAAGAGGTCCTGCGGTTGAGGTTCGAGTTGGGGTTGGGGCAGCGCCAGATCGCTCGCAGTTGCGGAATGGGGCTCGGTACGGTCCACGAGTATCTGGAACGGGCAGTAGCAGCCGGGATCGGTTGGCCGTTGCCGGGAGGCTTGGGCGAAGAAGAACTGGAGGCCAAACTGTTTGGCAACCAGCTCGTGCAGGCCGAAGCGGTGCGACAGAGACCGCAACCGGACTGGAATATCATCCATCAGCAACTGCGGCAACATCGTCATCTGACCCTGCAGTTGGTGTGGGAAGAATACCGGCAAGCGCATCCCGAGGGGTATCGCTACAGTTGGTTTTGCGAGCGCTATCAGCACTGGCGGCGGCACCTGGATGTGGTGCTGCGCCAGGAACACAAAGCCGGGGAAAAGATGTTCGTGGACTGGGCGGGGGCAACGATTCCCGTCTATGACAGTACTACGAGGCAAGCCTGGCCGGCATCGCTGTTTGTTCCTGTGCTGGGCGCCAGCTCCTACACCTACGCAGAAGCGACTCGCGATCAGCAACTGGAGGCCTGGATTCAGGCGCACATCCACGCGATGGAGTTCTTCGGTGGAGTGCCGACGCTGGCAGTCCCCGATAACACCAGGACCGCCGTCACCCGAGCCTGCCGTTACGATCCGGATCTGAACCCCACCTATCAAGAGTTCGCGGTGCATTACGGGATGGGAGTGGTGCCTGCACGTCCGTACCGGCCTAGGGGTAAGGCCAACGCCGAGAGCGGAGGCAAGTATGTGAACGCTGGATTGTGGCAGCGCTGCGGAACCGGAAGTTCTTCAGCCTGCCGGAACTCAACCAGGCGATCCGCGAGCTGCTGGCGCGGCTGAATGAGCGTCCTTTCCGCAAGCGGGACGGATCGCGGTCGAGTCTGTTTCACAGCCTTGAGAAACCGGCTCTGGCACCTTTACCAGCCGAGCGCTTCGACATTAGCCAGTGGTCGCGGGCCACCGTCAACATCGATTACCACATCGCCTTCGATGGAAACTTTTACAGTGTGCCGTACACTCTGGTGCAGCATGTCGTGGAAGTCCGCTCCACGCCGACCACGGTGGAGATCTTCCACACGGGCAATCGGATCGCTTCCCACCTGCGCAGTCGCAGGCGCGGCCAAGCCATCACCCAGAACGAGCACCGCCCAAGAGTCATCAAGCCCATCTGGAATGGCCGCCATCGTGGATGGTGAACTGGGCGCGCAGCATCGGTCCCCACACGGCCCAGTTGTTCGAGCGAATCCTGAACGAGAAAGCCCCCGGAAATGGGCTACCGCTCCTGTCTGGGCATCATTCGCCTGGCGCAGCAGTATTCGGCACAACGCACGGAGGCCGCGGCGGAACGGGCACTCCTCGCTCAGGCTTGCCGCTATCAGAGCGTGAAGTCGATCTTGAAGAACTCGCTCGACGCTGTTCCCTTATCTCCACCACAACCCGGGTCTCCACCTCTGACCCATGACAATGTCCGCGGCGCCGAGTACTTCGACCAAGGAGGCCCGACCTCATGCTGAACCAACCGATGATGGAAAAGCTGCTGGCCATGCGGCTGCAAGGCATGGTCGAGGGTCTGAAGGCGCAGGAGGGAGATCGAGCGATTAATGAACTAAGTTTTCTCGAACGACTCGCGCTGCTGATCGATCAACAGTGGAGTTGGCGCGAGAACCAGGCACTGGCTCGCAGGTTAAAAGCGGCCAAACTGCGGGGATCGCCTGCGTGGAGGATATCGACTATCGCACGGCGCGTGGCTTGGACAAGACGGTAATGCGTGCTCTGGCAAAAGACTCGGCCTGGGTCCGCAACCACGAAAACATTTTCGTGTTGGGTCCGACCGGCGTGGGCAAGAGCTTCATCGCGTCGGCTCTGGCACAAAAAACCTGCCGCGACGGCTACTCGGCTCTCTATTTGCGGGCTGCCGCCTTGCTGCGCGAACTGGCCCTGGCACGGGCCGATGGAAGCTTGCGCCACTTCCTGGCTCGACTGGGCCGTATCGATGTTCTGGTCATTGATGACTGGGCAATGGCGCCGCTGAATGAAAACGAGCGCCGCGAAGTCTGGGAGATCTGCGAAGATCGTTACCAGACTCGTTCCACCATCCTCACTTCCCAGTTGCCAATCGCGCGCTGGCACGAGCAAATCGGCGATCCCACCATCGCTGATGGCATCCTCGACCGCCTGGTTCACAATGCCCACCGCATCGAGATGCGCGGAGAGTCCATGCGCAAGAAGGGCAACCGGCCCCGGGACGAGGGCAAGGAGAGGAAGGAATGAGTTGTAAGAACTTGAACTCGACCTTGCGGACGGGTGTTAGCGCGGCACCATTTGTCGGACACAGACTGGTGCCGAGTGGGGATTTTGAGCGTAATGGCGATTTCTCGCCAGTAAGAGTGTCCAGTAACTCAGGCCCAAATCGACCACGCCACGAGAGCCACCATCCAGTTGTTAGCATGGCTGCGAAGGATCCAAAGATGACTGCCCACGATGGTTGTCATGGGCCCGCTCCGAGCACTGAACCTGGTTTGGTACTTGGCGGTCAGGTAAGCGAGTCCATCTGAGACTCGAATCCGGCGATCATACACTTCGACGTCGTGGATCACGGTCTCGGATCGATGAAGGACCTAGCTACCGCTTCGCGTCCGGCGATTGGCGGACCATCGGGTGGCCAGAACTCAATGTCGTCGGCGCATAAAGCGAGCAGGTGATCGAGATCACCAGCACGCTCGTAATTGATCCATCCAGAGTGAACGAGTTCAATTCTCACGACTTCGTCGTACATGGGCAGCAGTCATCATAATCGAATTCGTCGCAGTGATCGCCTGTGATATGGGGATTTTACGCAAAGAAGAACAAACCGATTTCGCAAACCGAGAGCCCTGGAGAATGTCCGACTTCGTCTAATTCAACTCTTTCATAACCTGCGTTACACTTGGCTTGAATCGAATCGACTGATTTATGAACGAGTGGTGGGGAGACTTTTTCGACGCGGACTATATCCGCATTTGGAGTGGGTTCTTTCCACCAGAGCGCACTACCGCTGAAGTAGACGGTCTGTGGCAGCTTCTTGGCCTTCATGAAGGCAGCCGCGTGCTCGACGCTCCCTGCGGTTATGGGCGTCTGTCGCGCCCACTGGCCGAGCGCAACGCCATCGTTCTCGGGGTCGATCAGTCTCAAGCTCTGCTGAAGCACGCCGAAAGTGAGCGCGGCAGCCTGCCGGCGGATCGCCTGCGCTACCTCCATCACGACCTGCGCCAGCCTCTGCCGGAGGGCGGCTTCGACGCTGCCTTCAACGTTTTCTCTTCGCTGGGATATCGTACCGAAGAGGATGACCTTGCCATCCTGCGCAATTTGCGTGCGGCCGTCCGGCCCGGTGGGCTTGTGTTGGTGGAGACGGTGCACCGCGACCTCGTCATCGTTAACTTCCTGCGCGGAGCCAAGCCCTCGCAACGCATGGCCGATGGAACCTTGGTGGTCGAGGAACCCGTGTTCGATCCCATCGCCGGCTGCGTGAATTTTTGTTGGTACTGGTGGGGGCCAAGTGGGAAGGGCGAGAAGAGTGGATCGATGCGTACCTACTCAGCTACCGAATTGATCGCGTTAATGAAACAGGCGGGACTGTGCTTCCGCTCTGCCCATCGCGGCTGTTCCGCCGAGCCATTCAAGGCGGAAGGACCGGATATGGGCGGCCGGCTGGCGATTCTCTCAGAGCGGGAATAGGGTTTCTAGGCAGTGGGACGACGTGTTGTTAGCGATGATGACTGGGCAGTGAGTCACTTGTGCTATTGATTCTATGACAATGTCGGCTCCGATGCCCGAGTAGAGTTGGTGGTGCTAACCAATCAACAGGCTCGGGAGAAAGGAGCCGAACAATGATCATTATAGGAGTAGATTTTCACCCCGAGTTTCAGCAAAATCGCAGCCGTGGACACGGAGACAGGAGAGCTGCAAGAACGACATTTAGGACATCCCAGTGAAGCCGAGAGCTTTTATCGCGAACTGGCGGCGCGGGAGGTTGCGGTGCGGGTGGGCATGGAAGCCAGCGGACATGCCCGCTGGTTCGAACGATTGCTGGGCGAGTTGCACCTGGAGTTGTGGGTCGGCGATGCCGCCGAGATCCACAGCAAGCGAGTACGCAAGCAGAAGACCGATCGCCAAGATGCCCAGCTGATTCTGAAGCTGATGCTGAAGGATGACTTTCCGCGGATCTGGGTGCCGAGCTGGGAGAACCGGGATTTGCGGCAACTGCTGTGGCATCGCCACCGCATGGTGCAGGCCCGCACCCGGATCATGAATCAGTTGCAAGCGGTGGCGCTGAATGAAGGTCTGCGGTGTAAGAAGCGGTTGTGGCGCAGCCAACGCCCGCAACTGGAATCGTTCCCGTTGGCTCCGTGGGCCAGCCGGCGACGGCACGACCTGCTGGAGCTGATGGATCGATTGAATCCAACCATCGCGGAGCTGAGCCAGGCGGTAGAGCAGCAAGTCGAGAAGTACCCGGAGGCGCAGCGACTGGCGACCCATCCCGGAGTGGGTCCCCTGACCGCCTTGGCATTCGTCCTGATCATCGGAAAAGCGGAACGCTTTCAATGCGGGAAGCAGGTGGCCAGCTATCTCGGCCTAGTTCCGATGGAAGACTCCAGTGGGAACCGCCGGCGACTGGGGCACATCACCAAGCAAGGAAGTTCGATATTGCGCTTCTTGCTGGTGGAGGCGGCGCAAGTCACGGTGCGCAGACTTCCGGAATGGCGCAGCCGATACTTTCACCTGATGATGCGGCGAGGACGGAAGATCGCCAAGATCGCCATGGCACAGCGATTGGCGGTTGGTCTGTACTGGATGCTGCGCCAGGGGTGGGACTATCAGCAGTGGAGCAAGTTCGGTTCGCACGCGGGGCAGCCCGGACATCGCCATGGTGTGCAGTAGAACACCGAGTTATTGAGTGGGGCCCCCGCTCCTCGTTCACCGAGGAGTTCGAACTGGTAATCATGATCGGAGTAGCGATCGAAGAGATGCATGGGTCGGACCGAGATTCCTGACCTGAGTCGATTACAAGGCGAGCAGTGGTTGGTTGCGACCAGTTTTCGTTTTCCGCTAGAGCGAAGTGGCGCTCTCTTTAGAGCGGATGCCAAACTACGCCCTTGACAACGCCGACATTGTCAGAGAGGCGATGTTACGCCAGTTGAGAGTGTTGGCGGTAAAATCACGTCCACCTTCTGCTTAGCGAACGGTGTGCAAATGCCTGTCCCTACGGAATATCAGCGCGCAACGGATGATTTCTACAAGCTACTCTTGGACGCCCGCGACTCCGCCGGCTTGATGACGACAAATCAGGCGTACACGATGGTACAAGGCGTGTTCCAGGTGTTTCGCCGTCGCGTTGAGATAGCGGAGGCGATTCGCTTTTCCAGCGTGCTGCCGGTCGGGGCGCGTGCGCTTTTCGTGGCCGACTGGGATGTGGACGAACCCAAACGGCCGTTCGAGCAGCGTGCGGTCATGACGAGCGAGGTCCAGCAGTTGCGGTCTGGACATAATTTTGCTCCCGCAACCGCGATAAGTGATGTCGCCAATGCGTTAAGGCGCAATGTTGATCAAGGCGCATTGGAGCGAGTGCTCGCAACAATGTCTGAGAATGCACGCCTGTTTTGGCTGGGATGAAGCGACAATGAAAAAGACAGAGTGTCTAGTCACTTACGACATGGCGATTTCTCGCCAATCATCCTAACGTCCAGCCAAGGTGGCACCTTCCCGAACGCTTGGAGTCGCTTGCGATGAAAAGATGGAGCGATTCGAGCAGAGGAATTGGGTGTATAGTTTTCGTCTACCTGGTGGGCCAAAATTCAGATCTGAGGTAAGGATATGAAAACAACGGCCATCTGCCTTTCGCTACTACTCCTTGTAATTGGTTCGACAGCCACGGCCCAACAATCGTGCAGCGGACCACCCATAAAGGCGGTTATCGATTGGACGCAATTTCACTTCGACCTTTGTCACACTGGTTATAACCCCTACGAGTTTGTTCTGAGCCCCGCCACGGTTGGAAGCCTCATTCTTGATTGGAACTATACGCTGACGGCCTTCCCCATATTCTCTTCGCCGGCGGTGGACAACGGCGTGGTGTATATCGGGGTCGGGTATGCCGCCCCTAATCTGTACGCATTGAACGCCGGTACCGGAACACTGCTGTGGAACTACACGACGGGCGGTCAGATCGTTGCTTCGCCAGCGGTGGCCAACGGAGTGGTGTACATCGGGGACAATACCTATAACCTGTTCGCCTTGAACGCCAGCACCGGAGCACTGCTGTGGAAGTACATGACAGGGGGGTACGTCGACTCGTCACCGGCGGTGGCCAATGGCGTGGTGTACTTCGGAAGCTGGGACGGTAACCTGTACGCTGTGAACGTAAGCACCGGGACACTGCTGTGGAAGTACATGACCGGGAATAGTATTTCCTTCTCTTCGCCGGCGGTGGCCAATGGCGTGGTGTACATAGGATCCCGCGACCAGAACCTGTACGCTTTGAACGCCAGTACCGGGGCACTCCTGTGGCAGTACACGATGGGGGTTATCGAGTCTTCGCCTGCGGTAGCCAACGGCGCGGTGTACGTTGGTGCCGACAATAACCTGTACGCCTTGGACGCAAGAACCGGGGCACTCCTGTGGCAGTACACAACAGGCGCATACATACATTCTTCACCGGCGGCGGGAAATGGCGTGGTGTTCGTTGGGTCTGAGGACGAAAACGTCTATGCCCTGAACGCCGTCACCGGGGCATTCCTATGGAAGTACACGACCGGGGCCGGCGTCGATTCTTCGCCGGCGGTGGCCAACGGCGTGGTGTACGTCGGGTCCACCGACAATAACCTCTACGCCCTGAACGCCAGCGCCGGAGCACTGCTGTGGAAATACACTACAAAGGGGTACGTCGATTCCTCGCCGGCGGTGGCCAACGGCGTGGTGTACGTCGGGTCGGACGACAATAACCTGTACGCCTTCCATCTGCCGACCCAATGAGGCCCAGCGAACGGGTTAACACAGAGTTATTGGGTTAACCGCAAAGATCTTGTCGGGTCGCTGTCGCAAACAGGCGTTCTCGCAAGCTTGCGCCATTTATTCGCCCAAATCTGCCTGACACTGGCGACCTCATCCGACAGCATGGCGTGCAAGATCAAGCCTTGGCTATGAAAAAATGAGCCGTGCTTCTACAGAGATAAGCAGGGGATAAAGGGCTCCCTTCCCCTGCACCCCAAATCCCCGCCGAAGCTCCTCCGCTTCGCTGCGGACAATCTCGCTTGACGATTCCGAACACTTTGTTCCACAATCAGCAGGCCAGCGTCGCTGCGCTCCGACTGCTGTTCACCATTACTGGAATGCCATTCGGCTTGCCTCCGGAATCTGCGTTCACCTTCACCGGAATACCCACCTGAACCGCCCTTCAGGACAGAATCAGGATTACCTGCCTTCAGCCTGCGTACCGATCCGCGCCTTAGTCCAACATTCGCGTCAGAAATTATTAGATTTTGATGCGATCTCGTTGGAAATATCAAGGGACCTGAGGGTTCCCCAGGTCCCGAAACTCTTGGTAGGTTCCCGAAAGCCGACATATGGGGAGTAATCTCTCAGAAGCCGGTTTCCGGCCAACTTCCGACTTAGCGACGACACACGGAAATCGGTCGGATCCGAAAACCGCTGGACACGGATCGAAATTAGAGTCGGATACGCAGCCCTGCTGGATCTTTATGCCATTCGCAGCCTTAGTATCGCCGAAAGTCCCGCCCGTCTAACACGGTGAACAATGTCCGGCCACGCCTCAGTTGCAGGTTTTAGCTCTCTATCTTCTTGATGTACAACCGAAGGCCAACCAACACCGTCCCGATTGCGAGAAGGGACATCCCAAGGCCGACACGACGATGGTTGCGTTCGGCCATGGCCTTTTGCCCCGCTTGCAGGTTCTTGGTGGCAATATTCAGGCCGGATTGAATATCCTGATCCACCAGGTCCTTGCGAAAGCTATGGATGGTGACTCTAGCCTTGGTCAGCGAGTCGCGTGCCTGGTTTTGCCCCATCCTAGCCTCGCTCACTTCCATGCCGGAAGACTCAGCGATACCGATAACTTGGTCCGCGTTTTTGATCGCCACGTCTAATCGAGCTAAGTCACTGAGCAATGCTGCCCTTGCTTGATCACAAGTGTCACCTGGGCGATGACACTGCATGCAGACCGCCTCCGGGCCATTACCAAGCTTCGCGTCCGTGGGATGGGTGATGCCATGGTTGCTATGACACACGACGCATCCCGGAAGAGAAGCCGCTTGAAACGCCTTTTCGTGCGAGCTTCTTTCGTACATCTGGGCTTGGAAAACGTGACAGGTTGAGCAAACATTCTGAACCCTGTCTACTCCGGGCGGCGCCGCCCCATGGTTTCCATGACAGGTTGTACAGGTCGGCGCACTCAGGTCGCCTCGCACCGCGAGCGCTTCATGGTGAACGCTGGTGCTGTACTTTGCGAACTGATCGGTGGGGATGGAATATTCCCTCATGTAACTCGCGTCACTATGGCAGCGAGAGCACGTGCTGGCAATATTGACGGGATTAACCGTTGACCGCGGATCGCTAGGTGCTCGTAAGTCGTGGACACTATGACAATCAATGCACACCGCAACCTTGGTATCGCCGGCTGCCAGGCGCTTGCCGTGCACGCTTGTGTGGTATTGGTCTAACTGGTCGGTGCGCAAGCTGGGATTGAACTGGCGAATGTACGCTGGATCGGAATGACAACTTCCGCACAACTGCGGGATTTGTTTGCGATCAATCTTGCCCTTCCATCCGGCCTGACGACTCATCGCCTTCTCAGGATCGTCGCTCGTCGGATCGCCGCCGTGACAACTGGCGCAAGTCAAACCCTTTTGTGCGTGGATATCCTGGGCAAACTTCTCTTGGCTCACTCCGAGGGGCTCGGGCAGGGCGGCATGACAATCCAAGCAGGAGTTTTTGGTTTGTCCAAAACTTAGGGACGCAGCCAGCAGGAATAAGCCGAACGCGATTGGTGGGCGCGCTGCGCCGAATTGTCGGAAACTATCTCGCAAGATGGCCATAAAGACTCATACCTGTTATGTAGGCGAGAGCAAGAGCAGCAAATCCCGTAATCCAGCTCTTGGTGCGCAAGGGCTGGGAACTCTCCAGAAAAGGCAGTAGCAGCCACAGCATGCCAAGCAGCCCGAAAGCCAGTACTCCCACCACCTCGCCGTCAATGAACCACATTTTGGCTGGGATGAGCTTGAGGGTTTGGAACATGAAGAGGAAGTACCACTCCGGCTTAATTCCCGCCGGCGCAGGGCTGAACGGATCTGCTTTGACCCCGAGGTTCCAGGGAAAAATGGCTGCCAAAGCGCCCAGAACCGCCAGCGCCACGTACCAAGCCATCAGTTCGCGCAACGCGAAGTTGGGAAAAAACTTCATTTGCCGTTTGGCAGAGGGGTTCGCGCTCCACTCCGCTTCCAGCCGGGGAGGTACGCTGATGCCCAAGCGCTGTACCAGCAACAGGTGCAAAAGGATCAACACGGTTGCCAGTCCAGGCAGAACCGCAACATGAAATCCAAAGAAACGGGTCAGCGTGGCGCCTGTCACCTCTTCGCCGCCGCGGAGAAAGATCATCATCGGCCTGCCAACGATGGGAACTTGTCCGGTAATCTCGGTGCCAACCTTGGTGGCGAAAAATGCCAGGGTGTTCCAGGGAAGCAAGTAACCGCTGAAGCCGAATCCCATGACCACGAATAGGAGGATTACACCACTTACCCAGGTCAGTTCACGCGGCTTGCGATATGCCTTGAGGAACAGCACGCTGAACATGTGCGCAAACGCGGTAAAGATCATCAGGTTGGCCGACCACGAGTGGATGGAACGAATCAGCCATCCAAACTGCACCTGCGTCATGATGTACTGTATGCTCTCGAATGCTTCATTAGCGCCCGGCCGGTAGTAGAGAAGCAGCAAAATCCCTGTAAGCACCTGAATGACGAACAAGAAGAGCGTGATGCCGCCGAGGAAGTACCAATACGAGAAGCGGTGCAGAGGAACAGTTTTCTTGCGCAAGGGAGCGACTAACTCATCCCATTCCAGGCGCTCGTCGAGCCAATTGCGCACGTTGCGTAGAGGACTCATCATGCCTCCCGGCGACGCCTGACGAAAATCTCATCACCACGAACCTGAACGTCGAAAGCTTCCAAGGGGCGCGGTGGGGGACCGGAAATGTTGCGGCCATCCAGGTTGTACTTGCCGTTGTGGCAGGCGCACCAGACCTCGCGTAGGTCGTCGCGATATTGAACTGTGCAAGACAGATGAGTGCAGGTCGCCGACATGGCACGGTATTCTCCGCTGGCAGTGCGAATTAACAGACCGGGGCGGCTGCCGAAACGGAATATTTTCCCGCTGTTGAGCTTCAACTCGCCGACCCTTCCGGCCACCACAGAATCGCCGCCCAAATCGGCGGTTGTGGGTGGAACCAGATAACGTAAAACGGGATAAAGAAAAGCAGCAGCCGATGCCAGGAGTCCACCACCGAGCAGCACTTTGACAAACCTGCGACGAGGCGTAGGCGGGGGCAACAGCTGGCTTGAATTGACTATCGCCTGTTCAGGCGTTGGCATACTCACCTCTCCTTAATCTCATCGCGCCGGTCCGGCGGCGGCCGAGCGTAGCTCGATCGTGCGCCGCATCTCGCGCAGCCACATCGCCTGCACCAGTTGCAGACGATGTCCCACGAGAATGGCTAGGTTCAAACTGATCTTGTATGCGATCGCAGGCGAGGTTTCGAAATACGCCCGCAGCGCCTCTCGTGGCAGCGCGATGACTTCGGTTTCCAGAGGTGCACGAGCGGAGAGGGTGAAACGATGAGGTGGAATCAGCGCAGACCAGCCAACGGTCTGGCCAGGCGATTTTTCTTCAATCAGAATTTCTTCTTCGCGGCCTCGGAGCTGCATCGGGAGAGTAAGGCGGATGCGCCCGCGCACGGTGAGAAAGATGCGATCGGCTGGGTCGCCCAGCCGGAAGAGCGAACCTCCGCTGGGCACCGTTATTCTGGTGCCCAGCCCGAGGATTTGGTCTACTTCGGGGGCCGACAGACCATTCAGGAGTTCGTGCTCCATAAGCAATGCCCTCAATTCACAAGTGATGAAGTCGTTTTGCAGTGCAGCAGATCAAGGCTTGGGAAGTCGACGAACGACTGCGCAGCGGCCTCTTCCAGCCGGACGTGGTTCTCAATTTGGTGCAGCAACACCTCGATCGGCACCTGCGAATGAAAGGGGACCGCCGGCACCACACGGTCAGAGAAGAAACGAGCCGGCGCAGCCGCTCTCGCTGCAACCGCGGGCCGAATTTCAGGCTGAGCTTCGAGCTGGGGAGCTGAGGATTCCGAACGGGTCGCCGCTCCAAACGCGAGAGCCGCGACTCCGAAGCCGAATACGCTGATACACAATCCCATCAAGAGCATTTCCATAACAAGAAATCCTCCTTCGCGGGTTTCTTACCGCACGTTGTCTGCCACCGGTGGCCCGCGACTAAATCACGGTTCTTCAACACGCGGCGAGTGCTCCCAGGCGCGCGACTGCCACCATGTCAGGTCGCACCTGCCAATTCGTCAGTCATACCGGCGTAGCGGGTGAGTTTGCGCGCCCAGATCCCTCGCTTCGCAAAGGAGGCTCGCTCGGGATGACAGTTTGTGCCGCGGTTTCTCCTGCAACCGGGAAAACTGACCCGCCACTCATACTTGTCAGTCATTGACGGCGACCACCCCATGTGCCATCATCCCGCCAACTTGGTGTCATTCCCATGAAGCTGCGTTTTGCCGGCACGACGGTTGGGCTTGCTCTGGGGGTTACTGCTGCCGTCGTCGTCGCTTGCACCGCCGCTGCCTACATTTATTCGGTCCATCATTTCAAGAGTTTGCTGGATGCCGCGCGCACGAACGCCCTGGCTGAAGGCGAGCTCATTCGCACCGCGCTGGAGCACCAGATGCTGGAAAACGACCGCTCCTTGATGGCGCAGATGATTGAGAGATTCGGCAAGCAGGCGCGAGTGGAGCAACTGGTGTTGCTGGATCGCTACGGTGTGGAACGTTATTCGAGCGCAGCGCGGGCCCAGGGCGACGATTTCCGCATCGGCTCTCCGACCTGCCAGGCCTGCCATCGCGATCCGCCGGAGCGCAGGGCGTCAAGCCGCGTTATCGAAACCAGGGGTGGAACCATTCTGCGAACCGTGGTCCCGATTCGCAACCATGAGGAGTGTCATAGGTGTCACGATCCGAGACAGAAGATCAACGGGATTCTGATTCTCGATTACAGTGCCGGCGAAGTCCGCGCCGCTATGACACGGGATTTGCGTTGGATGGTAGCAGGTACAGGTGCATTGACCTTCGTCCTGATGGGAGCCATTTTTATGGTGATCCGGGTGTCGGTTTTGCGCCGATTGCAGCGTCTGGAACAAACCGCGCGCCTGGTCTCGCAAGGCGACCTCCAGCGCCGCGTCCCCGTGGAAGGCTCCGACACCCTGGCTTGGCTGGGCCGTGAGTTCAATGCCATGGCCGACTCCGTAGCCGGACTGGTGGGCGAGGTCCGTACCCAACGAGAACGGCTCGAAACCGTGATCAACAGCATTGACGACGGAATCGTGGTGCTTGACCCGGAACGAAAGATTCTCGCTGCCAATGACGCGTTTCTGTTGCGCGCCGCCAGTTCGCGCGACCAGGTTCTAGGTTGCTGTTGTTATCAAATGCAATCCGGGCCATGCAACTTGTCGGACTGCCCTACGCTCGAGTGCCTACGGTCGGGAGCGCGCCAGGTCCGCATCTGCGAGCGTCGCACCGGCGACCACACCGTCGCCTGGGAGGAGATCCACGCGTCGCCGATTCTGGACGCTTCCGGTCATCTGGCACAAGTCGTGGAGGTGTGGCGCGACATTTCTGAACGGCGTGCGGCAGAGGCGAAACTGGCCGAGTCCCACCGACTGGCATCAGTCGGGGTGCTGGCATCGGGCTTTTCGCACGAGTTAAACACCCCGCTGGCCACCGTGCTGACCTGCGTTGAGGGCATCCTCAGGGAAACTCCTCCCCCACACGACCGGCAGATGGACCAAACCAGGATTCGCGAGAATGCCTCGGTTGCGCGCGAGCAGCTGCTGCGCTGCCGCGCCATCACTCAGCACTTCCTGCGTTTCTCGCGAGGGCAGCGCCAGCAGGGAGGCATTGTGGATCTGCGCGAGGCCATCACAGCGGCGCAGCGGCTCGTCGATCCTACGGCGCGCGCCCACTCGGTGCAGATTGAGGTGGCGTCGCTCACTACCAGCCTCCACGTCCGCGCAGGCGATGCGGAACTGCAAAATCTATTGGTCAACCTTCTGCTCAACGCCATTCAGGCCTCGAAGCCAGGCAGCAAGGTCGTGGTCAGCGCCCAGGGAGGCGACGACGTGCGCATTCGTGTCACTGACGAAGGTTGCGGGATTCGGCCGGAATATCGCCAGAAAATTTTCGAGCCGTTTTTCAGCTTGCGCGAGGGGGGCACAGGCCTCGGATTGTTCCTGTCTTTGAATGCCGTGCGAAGCTGGGGAGGCGACATTCTGGTCGAGAGCACTCCCGGAAAGGGATCGATGTTCGAGGTCGTGTTGCCGGCCATCCTCTCCGCTCCCGCGCGAGGAGCGGGACAGTGAAGCCACCCTCCATCCTGCTGGTCGACGACGATACGGCATTTCGGCAGGTGATGGCGGGCGAGCTGCATCACCTCGGCTACGAAGTCAACGCCGTGGGCTCCGGCGAAGAAGCGATCCGGCTAGTCACAGCCGACGAGCCCGACGTCGTTCTGCTCGACCTACGCCTCCCGGCCATGGGTGGTCTGGAGGCCCTGAAAGCCATTCACGCCAATGCGCCGGCTACCGAGGTCATCATGCTGACCGGCCACGGCTCCATTGACACGGCTATCGAGTCGATCCGCATGGGAGCGTTTGACTATGTCGTAAAGCCTTGTCCTCTGGATGAACTCGACCTGCGCATTCAAAGAGCGCTGGAACGACGAACGCTGCGGCAGCGGACGACTCTGCTGGAGCGTGGCTTGACTCCTCCCGATCTCGGCAGTTCCTTCATTGGCGATAGCCCGGCGTTTCGCAGCTTGCTCAGTGTCATCAATCGGGTGGCTTCTAGCGAGGCGACAGTGCTCATTACAGGCGAGACAGGCGCCGGTAAGGAACGGGTGGCCAAGCTGATTCACGCCCGCAGTTCTCGCAACTCCCGGCCTTTTGTGGTGGTGGAATGCGCTGCATTGCAGGAAAGTCTGCTACAGAGCGAACTGTTCGGACACGAGCGCGGAGCTTTCACGGGAGCAGAGCGGGCCAAGCCCGGATTGTTCGAAGTCGCCCATGGCGGAACGATTTTCCTGGACGAGATCGGCGAGATCAGTCCGGCGACCCAGACCAAGCTGCTGCGCGTGCTCGATACATCCACATTCCGGCATGTTGGCGGTACCAAGGAGATTCGCGTGGATGTCCGGATTCTCACCGCAACCAATCGGGATATCCCCGCCATGGTGCGACAGGGCCTCTTCCGCGAGGACTTGTTTTACCGCCTGAGCACGATCACGGTGGAGGTCCCGCCGCTGCGGGCGCGGGGAGCCGACGTAGACCTGCTGGCGCAGCAGTTCGTCACCATGCTCAACGAGCGCTTTGGCTCAAGCAAGCAGATCAGCGACGAAGCGTTAGAGCTTCTCCGGCGTCACTGCTGGCCGGGCAATGTGCGCGAGCTTCTGCATGTGGTGGAAGCGGCACTGGTACTGTGTGAAGGGCGATGTGTTTTGCCGGAGCACCTTCCTGTTGCCTTGCGTGATTCGAAGCCGGTCGCACGGACGCGCTTTTCAACCGTGGACTCCTCGCTGCCGACGCTGCAAGAGGCTGAGCGAGCGCATATCCGCTCGGCGCTTGAGGCCAGCAAGGGACACCGCGGAAATGCTGCCAGGATTCTCGGGATCAGCGAGCGCAACCTTTACCGCAAACTGCGCGAACACGATCTGCTGTCCTGATCCGTGCGAAGGCGAGCTGCGCTGCTAAAGCCGGTGTCTGCGATGTGCCCGCCAAAATTCCCAGACAAATCCAGCCACAAATACCAACCCGCTTATAGCCCAAATCAGTGGCTGTTTTGCAAAGGAAGTCGGGTCCCAGGCAGTTGTCACGTCTGCTCCAGGCCTGTAAACAACATAGAAATAGATGGCCATTAAGATTGGCGATAGGGCAACAGCCAAGGCTAGGGCAAAAGTCCCAGCAACAAGACTCTTTAAATAGACCATATCTCCCTCCCTATCCGTCAGTGGCGTGTTGGGAGTTGTATGACAGCGGCACTTCTACACGACCGCCACATTACTGCTATAGATTCCCGCGGAAGCGGTCTGCCTTCGACGCTCCTTCAGCGCCGACTGGATGAACGTCATTTCTCGGCCCAGTATCTCCGTGGCTTCGCGGCAGAGGTCCGGCCGCTTGAGCATCAGACGGAGAAAGTCTTTTCGCGCGACGTGCACCGCGGCAGCTTCGGTCATCGCTGTGGCGGTCAGAGTGTAAGGCCGTCCGGTAAAGCTGGAAGGTAAGCCCAGCAGCGATCCGCTCGCAACGAGCCGATCCAGCTTGGGCATGCCTTTCATGCTCAAACACACTTTGCCCCTGACGACCAGAAAGACGCCAGCATTGTCGTCGTCCTCGAGAAACAGAATTTCGGCGGTGGGAAGGTACTTCTTTGTTCCTATCTCGACCAGACAGGCGTTCAAGCTCTCGGACGCTTTCAGGATCAGGCTTTGTGCACCCACACTCATGATGCAACGCTTATGCCACATTCCGCCCAGCCGCGCGGTGACCGCACTCACACATGCATGTGCGCCGAGTCGGGCAGTCCATTCCGCATCGACAGATAGTGTCATGCGGCGCCCTACAATGTGGTACCTTCACCGATATCGGCCACGTCCGGACGATCCCCGTTCCGGAATGGGTAAAGGAAGCGGTCGACAGCTGGTAACGACTCGGGCCTGAAGTCCTCTTCTGGGAGGTCTGCCGTTAACAGTGCCGAGATTCCTTCCGAGCGAAGGGCAATACACAAGTTTTGCTGCGTTTTCAGGATTCGTACTGACAAACGCCCTGCTGGAAAGTTGTTCGGTTACTCTCGGATTGTTGGCCGACAGGAAGTCCAAAACTACAGTTTGGGGTTGACGGTCTGCCCAACTGCCCTTCGATTCCCTGTAATCGCATGATCGGGAAAGGTTAGAATGCGTGTTTCGTGTTCCGCCCGAAATCAACAGGTATTGATGCGACCTTGTTAGCACGGCTCACGATCAGTTAGTGCTGCAGTGCTAGTTCGGCGACACTCGTTGCACCTGCGGCTTGGAAGAAGCTGGGGCCCCGGAATGATCAGTGGCTCCGCGCATTTCCTGTCGGCGTAGAAGTAGCTGGCCAAAATCTCAGCGCCGGGAGAGGCGGTGCGCACATTTGCTGTCGATTGTAGCTCCGCCTCGTGCGGAGTGAACCATTCGGGGCAGCATGAACCGCACTGGATTGCTGTTTCACGGCGTCCCAAAAGGCCCGCGCTGACTTTGCAGCCTCTCTTAAGCACTCACGCACCACCTGACTCGTGCACGCCTTAGAAGCCCAGCCACCCGCGTTTTTATTGCTCACTCCGGGCCGCATCCTGACCCACAGCGAGTTCCTTGTGCCTACAGAAGATGGAACCCAGCGCTTATTACAACAGCTCGCCGAGCGGTGACATGTTGGATTGAATGTCAGCTACCGGGTCGAGCCGAGGTACATCTGCGGCGTCCAACTGAGTGCCGCGCCCGAGTACGAGGCTATGTGGGTGGACGATCATTGGACTGCTCGGCCGCTCCAAGTATCGCGGCTGACGCACGGTGCTGTTGAACCTGATGGACGCGGGAGTGATCAGCGAGGAAGACGCTGACCGCGTCTTCGGCAAGGCGACTGGACCGGAATCTGGTCGTTACCTGCAAGCCTGCTCTCAGAAGTGGAACGGGAAGGCAAAGTAGTTAACATATTGCGAACCGCTTATGCTCCAGACCGAACGCGAAACTGCATTGAGCAGAAGATGAGATGTTAACTTCATGGGCCAATAGCGTTGCTGTATGCTACGTCGCCGTCATCAACCGCGCCCGCCCATCCCCACCTGAACCTGTCCTCACTGTGGTTTCGTTCACCGGCCCGCCGAGATGGGATACCTGTTTGTTACCGGGCTGCCTCCTCGACGCTAGCGCGTCGAGAGGGAGGCAGTAGATGGCGGATACGCCAATAGCAGGAAAGCAGGAAGTAGAGATCATTGACAGCATGGAGTTTGCCAAGCGCCGCGGTCTTCCGTTGACCTGGGTGCAGAATCATACGCGGCGTCACTGCTCTGATCCGATCCCGCATGTTAAGCTGGGCGCTTTAGTACGGTTTGAATGGGGATCGGATGAGCTTGAACAATGGTGGGGCAAGCATCGCAAGCACGGTGCCGAATCTGCAGCGGCACAAAATCCAGAAGGGGCACCTGCTCCCGAAGCACGGAAGCTGGCACGTGGAGTATTACAGGCCAGTACCGGCTGGGAACGGGGCGCTAAGCTGGCGGAAAGCGTCATCAATTCTCGGACGGCTTAGCGACTTCCCGCGCGAGCAGGACATCTTACCTATCTTCCAAGGGTTCATGCACGCCATCAATGACAGATACGTCAGGGTGGCTGACATGGACCCTCCTTTTGCCCGTTCGTGGAAGAGATTTACTGGAAGTCAGATCAGTTTCTCTCGCTCAGCCCGTCGACCAGGTACGAATATCACGGCATGTGGAAGCGTTATCTGAAGTCCAGACTGAACGGCCAGACCCTGGGCAGTATCCGCCCGGTCGACTGGAACAAGATGTTTGAAGCGATCGTGCGAGATCACGACATCGGTAAGTACAGCATCCAGCACGTCAAGGCCTTCTTGAGCGGCGTCTACTCCTGGGCCCGCAATCATGGGCACTTCGATGGGCCCAGCCCAATCATTGGCGTGAGGCTTCCCAAGGCGCGCGGGCGGCGGGAGACGTATGCTTATAATCTGCTCGAAGAGCTGGCCATCATGAGCGTGCTCGGCATCCGCGAGAAGGCGGCGGTGGCTACTGCCAGCTTCGCGGGCTTATCGAAAGCGGAGCTGCAGGGTCTGCGCTGGGAAGATCGCATCGACGGCTGCCTGCATATCCGGCGCAATGTCTGGGAGGGGATCGAGAAGGAGACCAAGACCGAGAGCCGGGCTGCAACTGTTCCCATCATTCCTCAGTTGGCCATGATCCTGGATGCGTACTGGATGGCAGCCGGCAGACCAGCCACTGGCTGGGTCTGGCCGGCATCCAAGGGCGGCAATCCGATCGCCTTCCATAACCTCTATCGGCGGAATATAGAGGGGCCGATGAAGAAGGCAAAGCTCGCCTGGTATGGCTGGCATGCCTTCCGCCGCGGGCTGGCCAGCAACCTCTCCGAGTTGGGCGTTCCCGATCCGGTCATCCAGCAGATCCTGCGCCACGCAGACGTGGGAACCACGCAGAAGTTTTACCGCAAGACGCGGCCACCCGCGATCACGGAAGCAATGAAAAAGCTCTCTGCGCAGCTGTCAATCGCAGGACTCTCCGATACAATGTCGGACAAATATCGGACAGCTACTTCTGGTAGCTTGTAAGTTATTAATTCTGATGAGCCCGGCAGGAATCGAACCTGCGACCCACGCATTAAAAGTGCGTTGCTCTACCGACTGAGCTACGGGCCCACAACAGTTAATCTAACACAGCAACACAGTCGATTCTGTGCTTCGAAGCTTCGACCTACGACATCACATGATGTAAGGCCATGAACGACAAAGCCCGTCCGAAAATCGTCATTGTCGGCGGCGGATTTGGCGGCCTCAAGGCTGCCGAAGCACTTGCCAAGTTGCCGGTTCAGATCACGCTGGTCGATCGCAAGAACCACCACACCTTCCAACCGCTTCTCTATCAGGTCGCGACCGCCGGGCTTTCGCCGGCGGAAATCGCCGCCCCCATCCGCGGCATCATGGCGAAAAAAGAAAATGTCGAGGTGTTGCTGGGCGACGTGGAAGGTTTCGATCTCGACCGGCGGAGGGTGCTGCTGCACGGCTATGAATTGAGCTACGACTACTTGGTTGTGGCCGCCGGCGCGACCCACGCCTACTTCGACCACGATGACTGGGAGCCGCTCGCGCCCGGCCTCAAGACCATCGAGGACGCGCTCGAGATGCGCCGCCGCATTCTGCTCGCCTACGAGTTGGCCGAGCGCGAGGCAGCGCTCACCGGCAATCACCGTCCGCTGAACTTTGTCGTGGTGGGCGCGGGGCCGACCGGAGTTGAGCTGGCCGGCACGCTGGCCGAGATTGCGCGCAAATCGCTGGCGCAGAATTTTCGCAACATCGATCCTGCCAAAACGCGAGTGTTGCTGGTCGAAGCCGGGCCGTCGATTCTCAGCTCCTATCCCGAAGATCTGCGCCGCAGCGCGGTGCGGCAGCTCCAGCATCTCGGGGTGGAAGTGCGCACCAATTCTGCAGTGAGCGATGTGCGTTCCGGGCGCGTGCAAGTTGGCGATGAGCTCTTGCCGGCCGAGGTGGTGTTATGGGCCGCCGGGGTTGCGGCATCGCCTCTTGGGCGCGCTTTGGGTGCGCCCGTTGACCGCAACGGCCGCGTGCTCGTCGAGCCGGACCTCAGCGTTCCGGGGCATCGCGAGGTGTTTGTCCTCGGCGATCTCGCCACCATGAAGGACGAGCATGGCCAACCCCTTCCCGGAGTGGCTCCGGTCGCGATGCAGCAAGGAAAGTTTGTCGGCAAGCAGGTCGAGGCCGATCTTGCCGGGCGCGCGCGCCAGCCGTTTCGCTACTTCGACAAGGGTTCGCTGGCCACCATCGGCCGCGCCGCGGCGATCGCACAGTTCGGCAAGATACATCTGTCAGGCTTTGTGGCGTGGCTGTCCTGGCTGTTTATCCACATCCTGTTTCTCATCGGCTTCCGCAACCGCATTCTGGTGATAATCCAGTGGGCCTGGAGTTATCTCACTTTCCAGCGGGGCGCGCGCTTGATCACGGGCGAGCTGCGAGTCGGTCCCGTGACCACGCTGGAGTTGGCGGAACGGGCGCGAACTTCGACCAAGGACATGGCAACCGAGATCGCCGAAACCGTCAGGCCGTCCATCGAACGGCGCCGCGCCTAAATCTCGCGGTCGGCGCTCGCCACTCACCACTTGACCACCTTGCTGTAAAGCCAAACGCTCCGCTTGTCTGCTCATGCAGCAAGATAGCGGGCCGAAGCCCGCTATCTGCATCTCCAGGCAAGAATCAAACCTGACTGACTACGGTTGTTTCTTAGGCTCCTTTGACTCCGGCTTTTGCTGAGGGTGCTGCGCCGGAGCTGGCTTAGCCTCGGGGCGCGAGGCCGGAGCCGGCTTGGCTTGAGGGTGCGGCTGCGGAGCAGGTTTGGTCTCGGGTCGCGCCGCGGGAGCCGGCTTAGTCTCGGGTCGCGTCGCGGGAGCCGGCTTAGTCTCGGGTCGCGCCGCGGGAGCCGGCTTAGTCTCGGGTCGCGCCGCGGGAGCCGGCTTAGTCTCGGGTCGCGCCGCGGGAGCCGGCTTAGTCTCGGGTCGCATCGCGGGAGCTGGCTTAGTCTCAGGTCGCGTTGCGGGAGCTGGCTTGGTCTCGGGTCGCGCCGCGGGAGCTGGCTTGGTCTCGGGTCGCGTCGCGGGAGCTGGCTTAGTCTCAGGTCTCGGCTGCGTGCCTGGTCGTGCCTCGGTCCCTGGACGAGTTGCCAGCGCGGGTCGCGGAGCAGCGGCCGTGCGAGCAGGAATCACGGGAGCAATCGGTTTGCCTTCCGCTATCGGCTTGGCAGCCGCCAAAACCGGCGGACGCCCGTGGTTTACGGCGGCGAATTGCTGACGGTTTTGCGCCGCCTGGTGCTGGTGCTGGATTTGCGTCGTCATCGGCGGTATCCGCTCCTGACGCCGCGCGGCAGCTTCTGCCGCTGTTGGCGCCCGGGTAATGCCGCCCGGTCCGTTGTAGCTGACGCGATTGACGGTCACATTGTTGACTACAGTGCGATTGTAGACATTGGTGATGTGGGTGACATTGACGTTGTTCACCGAGCGGTTGTAGTAGAACTGATTTCTATTCCAGTATCCGCCCTGGTAACCGAGGCCTCCATAACCGAAGCCGTAGTTAATGCCACCATAGTAGCCGATGTAGTGGCCCCAGTAGCCGTAGTGGAAAAGATACACGCCGCCTACAAATCCCCAGTAGCCTGGCGTCCACAATAGTCCAACGGCCGGCGGCTGTGTCCAGGCTCCTGGCACCCAGTAGTAGCCCGTGGGGGCGTAGCTCCAGTAGCCTGGCGTCCAGAGATAGCCGGGAGCTGGGCAAGGAGGCTGCGAATACTCGGGCAAGGGCGGCGGCGGCTGCTGAGCTTGCAGTGGTGGTTGGCCGTACGAGGTGTCCTCGGTCTCGGCCGCTGTCGTTTCGGGATAGTTCTCAGTTGGCGCCGGTTGCTGCTGCTCAGCCTGAGCAGGAGCGGCCTGCTGCGCTGGAGCGGCCTGCTGCGCTGGAGCTGGTTGCTGCGCTGGAGCTGGTTGCTGCGCGGGAGCCTGTTGCGGAGCAGCGGGCTGAGTAGCGGGCTCAGTTGCCGGGGCCTGATTGCCGGTTGGCGGCAAATTATCTGTATTGGGCCCGGCCTGCGACTGATCGGTGGTGGGTTGAGCCGCCTGGTTCTGCGCGGCATTTTCTGGGGGGGTGCTCTTGTTGCATCCTGCGATTACAACCGTCAGGACAATGGCGAGCGCGACGACAAGAAAAGCTTTCTTAGATTTCAGCATGACATCGGCCTCCGTAAACTAGAACGTGCAGGGATAGATGCCGACGGTATGAATCCCTGTGCGAACAAGAATTGGACACTCAGGGATATCATTGTAATCCTCCCTGCTGTTTTCGGCTGAATGAAGGGCAGTGTCCTAAAGAGTCAGCCCGGTGGCTCCGCTGGAGTCCGCCGACCAGCCGGCTGTCGATGTGCCGCCCCACGCATAGCGCAGCTCTGGCCAACCCATCCCCAAGAACCATCTTTGTATTTACGGATGGCGAAGAATTGGAGGCCGACCATTACGCACTGTATTCCGGCTTCCAGCATAAGCGCGGAGGGACAAAATCGCAGCATCCCGATCGGTGCGCTCAGTGCCATACCTTCCCCAATGCCATTCTTCTTTACTGCGTCCTCAACTTCGCACCTGATGTAAGTGTATTCACGATGCTTTTTTCGGTGCTGAACGTGAGTTATTAAGCATGAGATTTCCTGGGCGTTCTCGCCGCGGGTTTTGATTTGCGCTTCGGCTTTCCAGTATTGTAGGCGCGTACCCAAGAAGACTAGTGAGCAACGGCTTCGAATCCGAAGAGCTGCAGCGGCTGCGCGAACAGCTAGCGGCACTCACGCGTCGCGTCTACAATCTCGAGCAGCTCGTTCATCGGCGCACAGATTCTGCTGCGCTCACGGCCACGCCGGCAGAAGACAACGCGCCCGTAGCCGTACCCCATGAGCAAACGCTCTCTCCCGCTGGCGAAGCCGCTCCTGCTGCGGAAGCAGCCCAGCCTCAGGCGCCAGCGTTTCCGCCCGTCTCTACCGCCGGCCATCGAATACAAGCCCGTGGAGGCTCCGGCAGCTCGCTGGAGTCCCGCATCGGCGGGCAGTGGCTGAATCGCGCCGGCATCGTGGCAGTGCTGGTGGGTTTGTCTTACTTTCTGAAGTTCGCCTTCGAGAACAACTGGATTGGCCCGGCCACACAGGTCATCATCGGCATCGTTGCCGGACTGGCGGTACTTTTCTGGAGCGAACGATTCCGCCAGAAAGGTTATCCCGGCTTTGCCTACTCGCTGAAGGCGGTGGCTTTTGGCGCGCTGTATCTCTCGCTATGGGCTGGGTCGCAGTATTACCATCTCGTTCCGCCTTCCGTCACGTTCTTCGGCATGGTGATGGTCACTCTGACGGCGATTGCTCTTTCGCTGCGTCAGAATTCCGAGCTGCTCGCCGCCTTCGCCATGGCCGGCGGATTTCTCACGCCCGTACTCGTCTCGACCGGCCAGAACCGCGAGCTCGCGCTGTTCTGCTACGTCGCCCTGCTCGACCTGGGAATGGCGTGGCTGGTGGCGCTGAAACGCTGGCCGCGCGTCCTGTTTGCCAGCTTCTGGGGCACGGCAGCGCTGTTTGCGGCGTGGGCCTCGACCTTCTATACCGAGCCCCAGCTCGCCACAACCTTGGCTTTCGCCAGCTTTTTCTTCCTGCTCTACGCCATCGCTCCGTTCGCCGATCGATCCCTTTCGCCGTTCTCCAACTTGATGGCCGGGCTGGCACTGCTCAATGGCGCGGCCTATTTCGCCGCCAGCTACACCATGCTGGAGCAACATTACCCGAACGAACTGGCGTGGTTGTGTGTCGCAGTCGCTGGCTTCTACTTTGGCCTCGCTCGTCTGCTGCACAAGCGGGGAGGCTCGGCGGCCCCCTTGTACGTTTCAACCGCGGTCGCTTTGGGAATCGGTTTCCTGACGGTCGCGATTCCCGTGGGGTTGACCAATTACGGGATAGTGCTTGGCTGGCTGGTTGAGGCTGGCGCGCTGTTCTGGGCCGCGCACCGTAGCCGCAGTTTCCTGCTGCGCGCGCTGGGAGCGGTAGCGTTTCTGCTCGGTGTTTTGCGCCTCGTCTTCGTCGATTCCACAGCTTCTCAGCCGCTGCTCTTCAATCCGCGCTTTGGACTGTATTTGCTTGCGATCGCCGCACTGGCTTTGCTGGCGCGCTATGCCCTGGCGGAGGGCGGCACCAATAGCCGGCAATGGGCCGGGGCGGCCATCCTCGCACTGAACGTCTTAGCGCTGGTCGCGCTGAATTTTGAAGTGGGAGATTACTTTCGCCCCGCGCCAGGCCATCCGCTCTCCAGAGTCAACTGGCGCGCCATGGAAACTGCGCGTGCCTTCACCTATTCCGCAGTGTGGATGGCATATGGTGGCGGACTCATGCTCGTCGGTTTCTGGAAGCGCTCGCCATTTCTGCGCTGGCAGGCCATCGCACTGCTCGTGTTTACCACAGGCAAGGTATTTCTCTACGATATCGCCGCACTGGAACGCGGCTATCGCATTGCGGCCTTCATCGTTCTGGGCGCGATTCTGCTCGCCGTTTCATTCTTCTATCAGCGAAACCGCGCCCGGCTGACAGAATAATCCGGCGGCGCGACTCACCGGCATTGTATGTAGAGGTTATCTGGTTATCGCGAAGCCACCTCATAAATCTGCTTTGGAAGGGCACGGCTTCACAGGCTGCTGAAAAAGGAACCAAGCTAGTAATTTCGGCCATTTCGACGAACAAAAATCCAATCACTTGCAGCCGATTTTTCGTCCGAACAGTGCAGCCGGTCGCTCGGAATCGCCTCAGTTGCGTGAGGTCGAGGCGCAGCGTATGCGCTCAGAATTCCATCGTCTTCAACTCGGGGCTGAGGATTAGCGGAGCTTCCGTTGCCTTCCGGACGTCCTCAACAGCGAGCCCGGGGGCAATCTCATCCAAGACCAGCCCGCTCTGCGTGACGTGGATGTAAGCCATCTCGGTGATGATGGTGTTCACTACACGCAAGCCGGTGATGGGCAGCGTGCAGCGCCTCAGGATTTTCGGCTGCCCATCGCGCGTGGTGTGCTCCATCGCGACGATGACGCGTTTGGCGCTGGCGACCAGGTCCATGGCGCCGCCCATGCCCTTCACCATTTTGCCGGGAATCATCCAGTTGGCAAGGTTGCCCTCTTCGTCGACTTCCATCGCGCCCAGTACGCTCAGGTCGATGTGGCCGCCGCGAATCATGGCGAAGGATTCCGCGCTGGAGAAGTACGCCGTGCCTGGAAGCTGCGTCACGGTTTCTTTGCCCGCGTTAATCAGGTCGGGGTCTTCTTCACCGGCAAACGGGTAGGGCCCGACGCCTAGCATTCCGTTCTCGCTCTGCAACACGACTTCCATTCCCGCGGGTACGCAGTTGGCTACGAGTGTCGGCATGCCGATGCCGAGGTTGACGTAGAATCCGTCGCGCAGCTCGCGCGCCACGCGGCGCACGATGCGGTCACGCTTTTCCGTGTCCTTCTGCTTTTCGAGTTTGGGTTCGGCCATCATTTCCCTCTCTGGGTCCGTCGAATGGTCGGGCGCCGCTGGCCAATGCCTTCACTTTGCAGCGTCGGTCAGGTCTTGAGCGCCTTATTCCGTCTTTGTCGAGCCATAATCGCTGCGCAGCTCGTTGTCTCGGATTTGCTGGATAAAGATCGCAACTTCCCGATTGATCAGATCGGCCCGGTCGATCGGTATAAAGTGTCCGCTTCCTTTTGCAATGATTCTACGGCTGCGGGTCGACAAGTGTTTTAGGTTTTCCTGGTGCTGGCTCCACGCCACGGACATTTCGAGCGCCAACTTAGGCGGAATGCCTGCAGTCTGCTTCATCTTCTGAGGATCTTCCGAAAAGATCAGGACTGGCAGGTCTCCATATGGCCCTGTGTTGATGGTTTCGTCGCCGGACCGCCGAATGCTCGTATACTCTCTCCGCCATTCGCTCCACAACAGGCCGCATTGGAGTTCCGCCACCATTTTTCCGGTGGGCTCATCAAAACCTGGCACCGACGAGCAGTAGCCGATAAGCCGTGGTACGCCAAGAGCGTAGGCCGCAACTAAAGAATAGTAGAGGTATTTAGAGATAGACACGTGCGCTCTCAGCTCGGCAGATCCTTGCTCCTCCTGCAGGGGCGAACTGCCGTCAACGAAGATTAGCCCAGCCACGTCCTCGGGATAGCGGGTGGCGTACGCTCGTATATAGAGGCCCGCAAGCGAGTGCCCCATTAAGACGATGGGGCCACTCACACCGGCTTGCTGCAAGAGAGCGTGTAATTGACTGACAATGACGTCGGCGTCACGCGGACCGGGCTGCGGAGCGCTCCAGCCCATTCCGGCGCGGTCATAGGAGCAAACTCGCGTGGTCCTTGAAAGGTACGGTTGCACCTTGCTCCACACCAACGAATCCTCTCCTGACCCTGCATCAAGGACAATCGCCGGAGAGCCCTCACCGGTGCAGTCGATATGCATCTGTCGTCCATTAACAACATACATCTTCCCGGGAGCCGGATAGATCGCGCGGTAATAGCGAAGGGCAGCGGCATTGAATATGGTGCTGCCAGCGGCCACCACGCAAAGAAGAATGACAAACGAAAGCAATACTCGTTCCGTGATGCGACGCCGCTTGCCATGAGGTGTGCGTTGCAGGGTGCGCAGGCGGCGGATGGAAAGCGCGACGACCACAATCGCGACCAGCACCAGTGCAATGGGAAGCGTCAGTGGATTTGGATTCAACAGGACGCTCCTTCGAGGAAATCCTGAACAATGACTCCGGTCAGTTCATGAATCCTCACACCCAAGTCTGCCAGCTATGTTTTCCTCATGCCTTACGCACCGTCCGCCGCTCAATGCGCTTCTCGTAATTCTCTCCCTGCAAGATGCGATGCACGTACACGCTCGGCGTGTGTATGTGATCGGGCTCGATCTCGCCCGGCTCGACCAGATGCTCGACTTCGACAATCGTAATCTTTGCCGCCGTCGCCATCATGGGGTTGAAGTTCATCGCCGTCTTGCGATAGACGAGATTGCCCCATTTATCCCCCTTCCATGCCTTAATCAGCGCAAACTCGGCGGTCATACCGCGCTCCAGCACATAGGGACGACCCTCGAACTCGCGCGTTTCCTTGCCCTCGGCGACAACCGTACCGTAACCCGTCGGCGTGTAAAAGCCCGGAATGCCCGCGCCGCCAGCTCGAATGCGCTCGGCCAGCGTGCCTTGTGGAATCAGCTCCAAGTCGATGCGTCCGGTGAGCACCATGTCCTCCAACAGCTTGTTCTCGCCGACGTAGGAACCTTTGTGCGACTTGATCTGCCCGGCGGCCAGCATCAGGCCGAGGCCGCAGTCGTCGATGCCGACGTTGTTGCTAATCGTGTTCAGGTTCTTCACGCCCTTTTTCACCAGCGCGGCAATCAGGTTCTCCGGAATGCCGCACAGCCCGAAGCCGCCGACCATGACAGTGGCGCCATCCTCGATGTCATGTACGGCCTCATCGGCGCTCGCAACTACCTTGTTCAGTGACATAGATTTTCTTCCGACGGGCGATTGTACCGAAGACAGTGGCCAGTGACCAGTTGTCAGTTGTTGGGACTGGCGTAATTGGCCAGGATCGCAATTCACTCCTTGGTGAGTTCAACGCATTCCGGCTCAATCCAAATGCTTTCCATGTATGAAGGCTTTCCCACAACTTCGCCAACATCAATCTGAATCATCCCGTACTCATTGAAGGCAATGATTGGGAACACGCGACCGACACAACGTTCTAAGGTTGAGCGGGTCTTGAATCCTTCGGATTCCTGTACGATATCGGGCACGCGCAGAATGCGAACGAGATCGCCTTGTTTGAGGCGTAATGGCGGCGGCCTAACTGGCAACTGACCACTGGCCACTGGCCACTGATTCGCACTCTCGAACATCTCCCGCAGCCCCGGCCCGCGCAGGTTCTCGCGCAGGTGCGCCACTTGCTGCTCGAAGCGTAGCAGCGCGTCTTCGATATTCTCCGTGTTGGTCATCGCGATGTCGCGCCACATGGAATACGGGCTGTGCGCAATGCGCGTCATCTCGCGCAGGGCGCGACCGCCGATCTGCATGAGCTCCGGATCATCGCCGAACTCCTCGCCTAACGATGAAGCCA
>Ga0335081_10002319_pt1 | contig 29957 bp, 29 predicted proteins | sample Lox_Sample_35_FD_206713 | JGI IMG/M metagenome (GOLD analysis project Ga0335081, IMG submission 206713) | Soil microbial communities from Loxahatchee National Wildlife Refuge, Florida, United States - Lox_Sample_3.5 | ecosystem: Environmental > Terrestrial > Soil > Wetlands | place: USA...
GCTGAAGAAGCATTTCGGCGGCGAGGCTCCCAAGGGGTATCGGGAGTTCTTAGAAGCGGTAGCGGAGATCGAAAGCGCCGCGCCGGCCGGCAAGGCGGACGGGCGGAAACCCTGAGGTTTCCAGCGCGAATCCATGAGTCCTGAAGTGGTCATCCAAGTATTGCGAGAAAACACGGACAAGGTTGTCGAACTGTATTTCGGTGATGGGGAAGTCCAGACCGTAAAGGTCATACTGGTGGATGACGAGGGCGTGGTATACGATCTAGTCGGGTCGAACCAAGACTCCAAGCCGCCAGGACGCCAAGAGGCGTTTTGGACAACGTTCGGCGAAATCCGAAAGGTGTTGCCAGCACAATGCGGCTGACCGGATACTCGTCTTTTCCAGAACGAGGGCGATGCTCGATTTCGAGTCGCTGTGATCCGCAAACGTCGCTCGTGGCTTACGTTAAACCACCGAACATCGCAATTACATCTTGTTTTCAGCCACTTACATTTGGGCGTGACTTATCGTGCGCCACTTCGACTCGTACTTTTAGATTCGCCAGCATCCCGCGCGGCTTGCTCTCCTGTGCGCATAATTGAGAGTGCCCGAGTCTGTTTTGGTTCGCATATGTTAAGCAGGTGCGCAAGGTGTTGGTTCAATATAAACTGGCAGGAGAGGGCTGATGACAAGGTACGAGATTATTCTGTATTGGAGCAGTGAAGATGATGCGTTCATCGCCGAAGTGCCAGAATTGGCCGGTTGTGCGGCAGATGGCGCGACACGCCAGGAAGCCCTCGCTAATGCCGAACTAATCATTGCGGAATGGTTGGAAACAGCTCGGGAACTGGGGCGTCCGATTCCCGAGCCGAAAGGGCGACTCTTGTTTGCGTGAGCCAACAACCCTCACAAATTCGCCAGCATCCCGCGCGGCTGGTACGGCTCGGCGAGCGCCTTTAACTCCGCATCCTCCAGCTTGAGGTTCAGCGCCGCCACGGCGTCGTCCAGGTAGTTGAGCTTGGTTGCGCCAATGATCGGGGCGGTGATACCGGGTTGCTGCAGCACCCACGCCAGCGCTACCTGCGCGTTGTTCACGCGGCGCTTCCTTGCGATCTCGCTGACGCGCGCGACAATCGCGAAGTCGGCGTCGTGGTAATACTGCCAGCGCGAAAACTCGTCGGTCTTGGCGCGCACCGTCTCGCCGAGGTCTTCCTTGCGGCGGTTGCCGGCCACGAAGCCGCGGGCCAGCGGGCTGAACGGAATCACGCCGATCCCTTCCGCGCGGCACAGAGGAAGCATTTCGCGCTCTTCCTCGCGATAGACCACGTTGTAGTAATTCTGCATGGTGGCGAAGCGCGCAACGCCCATGCGGTCGGCAGTGTACAGCATCTTCGCCAGTTGCCAGGCGTACATGGAGGACGCGCCGGTGTAGAGCGCCTTGCCCGCGCGCACCACATCGTCGAGCGCGCGCAGCGTTTCCTCCACCGGCGTCTGCGCGTCGAAGCGGTGGATCTGGTACAGGTCGACGTAATCGGTTCCGAGGCGCCGCAAGCTGTCATCGATCGAATGCAGAATGTGCTTGCGCGAGAGACCCTTGTGATTCGGGTCGTTGCTCATCGGCATGTAGACCTTGGTGGCGATCACGATGCGGTCGCGGCCAGGGCCGACATCCTTGAGCGCGCGTCCCAATACTTCTTCGCTCGCGCCGTTCGAATACATGTCGGCGGTGTCGAAGAAATTGAAGCCGAGTTCGAGGGCGCGCTGGATGAAGGGCCGCGCAGCATCCTCATCCAAAACCCATGGACGCCACTGGCTCGACCCATAGCTCATGGCGCCCAGGCACAGGCGGGAAACCTTCAGGCCGGTCCTGCCGAGGCTGACGTATTCCATATTGGGATGGTTGGATTCTCAGTATGCCATGCGCCCGCCGGGTTGCGGTATGAATAGATGAATACATGAAGAGCCCCGATGCCGCTACGCCGCGCCTGCTGATTGCCGACGATCAACCCGACGTCCTGGAAGCGCTGCGGTTCCTGGCGAAGGGCGAAGGCTATCAGACCGAGGGTGTGCAATCGCCGGCGGCGGTGATGGACGCGGTCGAGACGCGGGACTTTGACGCCATTGTCATGGATCTCAACTACACGCGCGATACCACGTCCGGCCAGGAGGGCCTGGACCTGCTGACGCGCATCCACGGCATGGATTCGACGCTGCCGGTAATCGTGATGACGGCTTGGGGATCGGTCGAGCTGGCGGTCGAAGCCATGCGGCGCGGGGCGCGCGATTTCATCCAAAAGCCCTGGGACAACGCGCGCGTAACGGCGATTCTGAAAACACAGATTGAGCTGGGGCGTGCGCTGCGCATGGGTCAGCGCCTGGAAGCCGAGAATCAAGCGCTGCGCGCGGAACGATTCCCCCAACTGGTGGCGCAATCGGCAGCCATGCGTCCGGTGCTGGATGTGATCTCGCGCGTGGGGCCTTCCGACGCCAACGTTCTCATCACCGGCGAGAACGGCACGGGCAAAGGCCTCGTGGCGCAGACGCTGCACTCGGCTTCATTACGTTCGGCGCGCCCGCTGGTGACCGTAAACACAGGCGGCTTGGCCGAGGGCATTTTCGAGAGCGAGCTGTTTGGCCACGTCAAAGGCGCGTTCACCGACGCCAAGGTCGACCGGGTTGGGCGCTTCGAAATGGCCGAAGGCGGCACGTTGTTCCTGGACGAAATCGCCAACATTTCGCCGAACCTGCAAGCCAAACTGCTGCGCACGATTGAGACCGGCGAGTTCGAACGGGTCGGGTCGTCGAAGCCGCGCAAGGTGGATGTGCGCATCATCTCCGCGACCAACGCCGATCTGGGTGTCGAAGTGGCGGAGGGCCGGTTCCGGCAGGATTTGCAATTTCGCTTGAACACCATCGAAATCCGGCTGCCTCCGCTGCGCGACCGGCGCGAAGATATCCCGCTGCTGGCAGCGCACTTTCTGCGGCAGCACGCGGCGCATTACCGAAAGCAGTTTACGGAATTTGATGAGAGCGCCGTCAAGGCCCTGCTGGCGCACACCTGGCCGGGCAACGTGCGCGAGCTCGATCACGCCGTGGAGCGCGCGGTGCTGATGGCGCAGACGGAGACGATCCGCGCCGCCGACCTGGGCTTGCGCTCCGGCCGCGAAGGCGCTCCGCGCATGGAAGAGATGAGCCTGGAAGAAGTGGAAGCGTTGCTCATCAAGAAAGCGCTGGCGCGCTTTCATGGCAATGTCAGCCATGCGGCTAACGCTTTGGGCCTGAGCCGCAGCGCGCTCTATCGCCGCCTGCAACGCTACGGGTTGTAATGGCGCCGCAGACGAAAAGAGCGCGCATCAGCTACGAAGGGCGCGTGGTGCTGCTGGCATTCCTGGCGGGGCTGCCCGGCTCCGTGGTGGCGCTCGCGTTTCTCTGGGGCAGCGACCACCCCTCGCGCGTGCAGTGGACGCTCACTGTGCTGATCGTGCTCGCCTGGGTGGGCTTCACCATGGCGCTGCGCGACCGCGTGGTGTTTCCGCTGCAGACCTTATCCAATCTGCTGGCTGCCCTGCGCGAGGGGGACTTTTCGGTGCGGGGCCGCTCGCCGCGCCCCGATGACGCCCTGGGTGAAGTCATGCGCGAAGTGAACACGCTCGGCAGCACCTTGCGCGAGCAGCGCCTGGGCGCGATGGAAGCTACCACGCTGCTGCAAATCGTGATGAAGGAAATCGATGTGGCCATCTTCGCCTTCGATGAGCGGCGCCGTTTGCGGCTGGTGAACCGCACGGGCGAGCGGCTGCTGGCGGCGCCTTCGGAGCGGCTGCTCGGCCAGGGGGCGGGCGATCTGGGTTTGGCGGGCTGCCTGGAAGGCCCCGAGCAGACGACATTCCAAGGGGTATTCCCGGGCGGCGTCGGGCGTTGGGGCTTGCGGCGCACGCGCATCCGCGAACACGGAATGCCTCTGGAACTGGTGGTCATCTCGGATTTGACGCAAGCCTTGAGCGAACAGGAGTTGCAAGCGTGGCAGCGGCTGGTGCGCGTACTGGGTCACGAACTGAACAATTCGCTGGCTCCGATCAAGTCCATCGCGGGGACCATGGAGAGCCTGCTCGGGCGCGAATCGCTGCCGGATGACTGGCGCGATGACATGCGCCGCGGATTGCATGTGATCACGACCCGCTCAGAAAGCTTGAGCCGCTTCATCGGGGCCTACGCGCGCCTGGCGAAATTACCGCGGCCGCAGTTCCAGCCCCTCGACTTGGCGGCGCTCGTCGAACGCGCGGCCAGCCTGGAAACGCGCGTGTCTGTGCGCGTGGAGGCCGGTCCAAGGTTGACGGTGCATGGCGATCCCGACCAATTGGAACAGGTGCTCATCAACGTGCTGCGCAACGCCGCGGACGCCACGCCACCGGGGGGCGCAGTGCGCGCCGGCTGGCGGCGAGACGGCGGGATGGTGGAGATTTGGGTGGAAGATGACGGGCCAGGACTATCGTCAACGGCCAACCTGTTCGTTCCGTTTTTTACCACCAAGCCGGGCGGGTCGGGCATTGGCCTGGTCTTGAGCCGGCAGATTGCCGAAGGGCACGGCGGCGCGCTCACGCTGGACAATCGCGCTCAGGGTAGCGGGTGCATCGCGCGATTGCGGCTGCCGGCGTAGTGAGGAAGCCGCAGTGCAGCTCAGATCGAACTCACCCAGAACGCCAAACCTTGGCGGTCACCAAAAGCGCAATTTAGGAACACCGCTAATTTTCAACAATTTATCGCTTAACTACAGTAAGCATAACCGAATCAATATGATATGTTTGCTTGCAAGCACCAAAGGTGCTAAGGTGGAAATTAGCCTATTGCGCTAAGTACTGCTCTGCTTTCGATGCGCGGGCGACAGGGGAGCAGTCGATGACCGAACAACTGGCTTGGATCCCACCACAGAGACACCTCGTTGGCCACTCGGCAGCGGCAGTCGAAGAATATTATGAAAGGATGTCCGATCCTCGACCACTAACCCCCTCAAGTCGCCGTTCCGTTCGTCGACCGTTCAGAGGGCTTAACATATCAGGCTTCCTAAGGGCGAGGCTGATGAGGGCCGATAAGGAGGATGGAAGGAAGCGTGCTACTACAAAGATCAAGACTATACCATGTAGTCTGGTCGAAGGAAACGAACTGTGGCTAGTGCATCCATCGCCCTGCCGAAGGTGAACAGGGCAGAATTATTGAAGATCATCGGGCTGCCGTCTGAAAGAGAGCAGGCCGCAAGAATCGCGGATGGTGCCGGTGAATTAGTCCGCACTGTGGTATCCGTAATTGACAATTTAGTCACGGCTTGTATCGAGAGGCGCACCGCGAACGAGTTCTTGCAAAAACGCAATGAGGTATTCCCTCAATATTTCGTCGCCATGCGTGCGCTCGGCGACCTAACTAAAATCGTTCTACCTAAACAAGCCATCGAACGTTTGGTCGCAGAATCCTTCTCTGAAATGGAGGCAGACTTCCGCGAACTCGGACCGCCTACGTTCGGTACCGATCTGACCGAACGCGGAATGTTCACTGTCTGGACGCTTCGTAAAATCCATGACTTGGCTCAAGAAATCGTGGCCTCGCCGATTCCGATAGAAGACGACTCTAAGAACAAAGACAATGAGATGGCCATGGAATTCGTTACACTCGCGGTTTGGAATCGATTTCACGTTGACTGTCTTACAAAGTCGATGCGCGCCAAAAAGCCACTTTACCCAGAAGTTGTTGAACCGATCCGCGACGGTCTGCGGGCGGCAGTGAACGCATATGCGTGTATTCGACGATGGGCCGACCTTCGCAATCCCAAGGCAGAACCGGTCCTAAGTCACGTGGAATGGAGCGAGGAGGACGAATGCCTGTTGGCTGACTCAATGCGGGATTTAGAGCAAGAGTTAGACTGAAGGATGGACGTCCAGCAGGGCGATATCTACTGGATAGATATCCCTTCCAATCAGGCAGAGGGATCTGAGCAATTCGGCAAGCGGCCGTTCGTAGTGGTGTCACGCACTGCTCTCAACCGGCAGGTGAAAACGGTTATTGTTGTGCCGATGACGACTTTTGGGGACCGAACCATAGACGCTGCGATCCTCTCGAATCAGCCGCCCTTCCGGATAGTAATACCCGTTGGCGAGATCACGAAGGACGCTTCCTGTAATACCCAATTATCCGTCAGCGTGGCTAAAACGGATCAAGCGAGAGTTGTTGACAAATCTCGACTTCAGCAAAGAATTGGCCGCTTATCACAAACGGCAGTCATCGCGGTTAGCGTGGGCCTCGCGTTTGTGTTCGACATCCGGTAAGCCCGCTTTTGTTCGGTCGTTTCAGGCGTTTGTCTAGGCACAACCTACTTCCCTACCATGTGCTTCGGCGACGTGTCGTTTTCGTTGCAGATGAATTCGATCAGTTCCGTGTCCGGCATGATGCGCTGTTCCACTCTCACGGTGAATGGCTTCGTATACGCCTTGGGGTCGTCGATGGTGACGTCGATCTGGAGATTGCCGTAGTTCCATCGCCGGAACCTCTCGGTCAGTTTGGCGGCCTCAGTTTGCGGGCTGCCATTGATATCGAGGTAGCCGCCGTCACGCAGGCCGGTGGTTTCCACTATAAGCGTGTCGCCTTCCCACTTGCCGGCCGAATAACCGTACCACCACGGCTGCACGTCGCCGTTTTTGGGCAGCGGGTGGCCATCCGTGAAAATCTGGCGGATCCCTCCGTTGGCCTCGTACAGAATGACGATGAGTCCGGGCGTCTGGATAATCTTTCTAGGCTGGGGATGCGTGTGGAACTGCATGAGACCCATCGGCAAACAATGGGCGTCGGGGTTGTCCTTGTCGTTTTCCGCCATGCGGCTCTTCAGAAGATCGGCGGCCCAGGGCTGAAAGGGCAACCCGCCTTTGATGCCCGATCCGATGTCTCGAAAAGTGGCTACCGCAATCGAACCGTCGGGAAGCACGTTGCCCGGATTTCCGCCGCCGCGAATGTTCTGCCAGATTCCCGAAAGGTCCGGCTTGCCATCGGCAGTCCGCGGCGTGGGAGCTTCCAGGTTCGGCTTGCCATCGGGCGTGCGAGGCACTGCCGCGCCCCGATAGGAGGGCCATTGCGCCACGAGAGTAGCTGGAATGGCTGCGAGGATAGCAGCGGCAACCCGTATCACCAAAGTTCTCATCTCCGTGTTCCCCAAAGCAATGCTCTAACAGCTTACATCCGTAAGCTGGGGGCGTGCGCCGGCGGCGTCCCACCCCTCCGCTCCACCTACAATGTTTTCAGTACTCAGGTTAACCTTCGACAACTTTCCCAAGTACCCTCGCGTGATCTGTAATTGACACGAGCGCATGACCGAAGAACTGATAGAGCTGGCGCCTCCGCCGGAACCCGAATCGGTCGAGGAAACCGGGCTTTCGCAAAACTTCCTGGAGCAACTGATCCTGAAGGTCCTGTATTTCCGTGGCGAGATCTACGGCCAGGATCTTTCGGTCGCGATGGGTTTGAAGTACAGCGTCATCCACGAACTGGTGGAGATGCTGAAGATTCAGCATCAGATCACGGTGAAACGGTCGCTCGGCATGGGCAGCGTGGCCGCCGTACTGACGCTGACGGAAGCGGGACGCAACCGCGCCCGGGAGTATCTGGACGTCAATCAGTACGCGGGTCCGACTCCGGTGCCTCTCGAACAATACAACGCCATGGTGCGGCGCCAGAAGCACCGCGATGGCTGGCTGAACAAAGAGTCGTTGAAGCAGGCATTGCGCGGCATGGTGGTCACCGAGCGCCTCATGGCGCAGGTCGGACCAGCGATCAGTTCCGCGAATTCGTTTTTGATTTACGGCCAGCCGGGTGACGGCAAAACCTTCCTGATCGAATCGCTCGCCAATCTGGAATTGTCCCCGATTTACCTGCCGTACGCCATCGAGAGCCAAGGCAACATCATCCAGGTGTTCGATCCCATCTATCACACGGCGCTCGATACGGAAGAACAGGAACCGTCGGTGCTTTCGGTCTCGATGGCGGCCAGCCACGACCGGCGCTGGCTGCGCTGTAAACGGCCTTTCATCGTCAGCGGCGGAGAACTTTCGCTCGATATGCTGGACCTGCGCTACAACGCATCGTCGAAGATCTATGAAGCGCCATTCCAGTTAAAAGCCAACAACGGCATCTACCTGGTGGACGATTTCGGACGCCAGAAGGCCACGCCGGCGGAAGTTCTGAACCGGTGGATCGTGCCCATGGAACGGCGCGTAGACTATCTGAGCTTCCTGACCGGCGGCAAGATGACGGTCCCGTTCGAAACGTTCCTGGTGTTCTCGACCAACTTGAACCCGGCCGATCTGGGCGACGAAGCGTTCCTGCGGCGCATTCAATACAAGCTGCTGTTGCGCAGCCCCGGGCGGAGCGAGTTCCAGTTCATCTTCGAGCGTTTCTGCGAACAAAAGAAGATCGCCTGCCCTCCCGGATTAGTTACTAGATTTATCGACAAGCATTACAAGCCGACCAACCGCCGGTTCCGGCGGTGCCATCCGCGCGATGTGCTTTCGCACGCGCTGAATTTGATTCATTTCGAAAAGCTGCCGTACGAGTTGAATGATGAGCTGCTGAACCGCGCGTTCGAGAGCTGTTTCGTGCAGGACGATCAGAACGAAACGACGGAGGAATCGGCGATCGTGGCCATGGCGCCGCCGTCCTGCGACCAATTCTGGCACGAGAAGCTGGCGCGCATTCCGACGCAGTTGGGCAAGCTGGTTTTCCTATCCTTCTACTGGCAGCCGGAAATCCGCGCGTACGAGGACGCCGAAAGCGCCAAGGAGTACGGCATGGCAGAAACAGCGCGCATGCTGGAAAAACTGCATATGGAGTGCTTCGCCGGCTGGATGAGCATGGGGCTGGAGAAACAGACCGTCGACCTGATGCGCTACCGCGCCTCGATGAGCGGCGGCGCGCTCCAACTCAACCCGTCCACCCTGGGCCGGTTAGCGCCGACTGGCGCCCGGCAGGAAGAGCTCGCCAGTTTCACGCAAGGGCTCGATTCGCTGCTGAACGCACGTCCCGCCGATACCGGCGCCAATCCCGCTATGGCGGCGTACAACTAGGTAGTTCCCGCCAAACCCGAAAACGGCAGACGACAAAAATCGATCGTCTGCCCTACCAAACCCGGCGCCAACCCCGCCCTGGCAGCATACAACCAGGTAGTAGGACAGACCGTCGTTTTTTGCGGTCTGTCTTCTCGACAGCGGCAGACGACACAGACCGATCGTCTGCCCTACCAAACCCGGAAAGCGGCCCCGACACAAACCGATCGTCCGGCCTACCGCCGGTTAAGATAATACTTTGGAGATGCGCATTTGAAGAAGCTGGCGATCGCACTGCCAGTGCTGGCGGCGGCGGTGCTGGGATGGGGAGTCCTGCGGAAACACTCGCCTCCCAAAGTCAATTTCGCCGCGGTGAAACGGATCACCTTAATCAGCACCTTGCCCACCAACGGCAAGGTGGAACCGTTTGAGTGGCAGGCCATGCGCGCGGAACGGGCCGGCGTGATCAGCAGTGTGGCCGTGCGCGAAGGGCAAGACGTTCGCAAGGATCAAGTGATCGCTACTCTCTCCGATCCCATCTTGCAAAACGATGTACAGGGGGCGGAAGCGCGGGTAGCCGAGGCGCGGGCCAACCTGTCGGCGCTTGAAAGCGGCGGCAAGCCGGCCGAGCTGGTGGAAATCGAAAACAGCCTGAAACAGGCGCGGCTGGAGTTGGCACAAGAAGAAAAGAACGCCGCGGCGCTCGACCGCTTGGTGGAGAAGCAGGCGGCCACGTCCCTGGAAGCCACCGCGGCCCACCAGAAAGTGCAACTGACTGAGACCGGGATCGAAGGGCTGGAGCGGCGGCGCCAATCACTCGTGGCCAAGAGCGACGTCGCGGCGGCCCAGGCACGCTTGCAGGACGCGCAATCTGCGCTGCACCTTGCCGAGGAACGCGCTGCGCAAGGATTCGTTCGGGCGCCTATAGACGGAACCATATACGGACTGGTGGCGCGCGCCGGCGGCTACGTCAACCCCGGCGACCTTTTGGCCAATGTCGGCCAGCTCGCGCGGCTGCGCGTGCGGCTGTATGTCGATGAACCCGAATTGGGCCGCGTGGCCGAAGGCCAGCCGGTAACCATCACCTGGGAAGCGTTGAGCGGATCGGAATGGAAAGGCTCGGTGGAGCGCAAGCCCGGTTCCATCCAGCCGCTCGGCTCACGCCAGGTGGGCGAGGTGATCTGCTGGATCGATAATCCCGGGCACCGCCTCATCCCCGGCACCAACGTAGATGCCACCATCCGCACCGCGGTAGTCGAAAACGCCCTGGTCATCCCGAAAGAGACCTTGCGGCGCGACACGCAGGGCAGTTTTGTCTACCGCTTGGACGGCGACACTGTGGAACGGCGGGCGGTGAAGACCGGCAACTCCAGCGTCAACGATGTGCAGGTGACCGAAGGGCTGAACCCGGGAGACGCCGTGGCTATGCCAGCCGATGTGCCGCTCAAGGCTGGGGACCGGGTCACGCCCGTGATCCCAACGGACTAGGGTAAACTGGGGGGTGTTCAAGGCGGACCCTGCTTGAGTCGTATTCTGCTGCCAGTCTTCTGCGCCTTTGCCCTGACGGCCTTCGCGCAGAATCCCGAGATGGGACAACTGGATGCCAGTCCCACGCTCTTTACCCTGATGGCCGCTCTGAACGCTGTCGGCTACAGCGCCGACCTCTCCTCCCCGAATAACCATCCGCTACGCGATGCCATCCGCGCGGAAATCGCCAAGAAGAATCTGGCCTCGCTTGGTCCAATCCGGGAGTTTTTCGAAAAGCACCGGAAGCGCACCGATGCCGAAGAATTGGGGCAGTACGTATCCTATGCCCTGACGGTGGGCGATCCGCCGAATTTCAAGTTCCGGATGCGCGACGTGGAGATTCCGCCGGACGTGACCGGAATGAAAGAGCTGACGCCGTTGCTCACGGCCTTCTATAAGGAAGCCGATATCCCGGATCTCTGGAAGCGGTCGCAGCCGGCCATCGAGCAGTATCTGGAGCGTTATCACGAGCCGGTCTCCGAGGCGGTGCTGCAGGTGAACACGTACCTGCGCCAGCAAACCTCGGGCTTCAAGGGGCGGCACTTCCAGATCTTTCTGGAATTGCAGGGGGCGCCGAACCAGATCCAGACCCGCAGCTACGGCGACAACTACACCATCGTATTGACGCCTTCGCCCGTACCGCGTATTTTCGACATTCGTCACGCGTATCTGCACTACCTGCTCGATCCGTTGTCTGCCCGATATTCCGAAATTCTGGAACGCAAGAAGCCCATCGTCATGGAGGCCAAGCGCGCGCCCGCGCTCGACGATTCGTTCAAAGACGATTTTCTGTTACTGGTCACGGAATCGCTGATCAAAGCGGTGGAGGCCAAGCTCGACCACAACCCGGCGGGCGTTCACGAGGCGCTCTTGCAGGGACATATCCTGACGCCATTTTTCTCCGAACAGCTGCCGATTTACGAAAAACAGGAACAGGCGATGCTGTTCTATTACCCGGATCTGGTTGGAGCCATCGACTTGAAGACCGAGGAAACGCGTTTGGCGCAAGTGCAATTCGACAAGCAACCGATGGTGCGCGTGGTGAAGACGGCTCCCGCGCCGGAGCCGCCGCCGCTGACCGGCGCGGCCAAGACACTCGAGGAAGCCGAGCAGCTTTACACGGCGCGCAATCTCGATCAGGCCAAGACGCAGTACCTGGAGGTTCTCAAACAGACAGAGGACACGAAACTGCACAGCGCAGCCTATTATGGACTGGCGCGCATCGCCGCGCTGCAGAAGGACCCCGAGATGGCTGTGCGGCTGTTTCAAAAGACCTTGGACCTGGGGCCGGAGCCCACAGTCAAGGCGTGGGCCCTGGTATACCTGGGGCGGTTGTCGGTTGCGGCCGGCGAGCGCGACCAGGCCAGACAGTATTTTCAGAGCGCCTTGCAAGTGGAAGGAGCATCGGCGGCCACGCAACAAGCCGCCACGCAAGGCGTGGAATTGAGTTCAAAGTAAGCAAACGAATCGAAGGAGTTTGGAAATGAAGCGAACCATTATGGCCGGTATTTTGATCCTGGCCGCCAGTGCACCCGGTGCGATCGCCGCCGACAAGAAACAGCAGCAACAACCGACAAGCCAGGCGGCGCCCAAAGGTCCCACGCCGAAGACCCCGGATGAGTTGAAAGCCTTACAAGCGCTGTTCGCGGCGGCGGGAAAGCCGGACGAGGTGATCGCCGCAGCGGAGAACGTGCTCACCAAGTTCCCCGACACGGAGTTCAAGGACTCGGCTCTTTTCATGGAAGCGGATGCGTACCGGCAAAAGGGTGACAAAGAGAAGATGCAGATCTACGCCGAGCGTACTTTGCAAGCTAATCCCAAACACTTCCAAGCTGACCTGATGCTTTCCGAAGGCATCGTTCAAGGAACCCGCGAGCACGATCTGGATCGCGACGAGAAGCTGTCAAAAGCGGATAAATATGCCAACGACGCCATCGCGGCCATCAATACCGCAACCAAACCCAATCCCAATCTAACCGATGCGCAATGGGAAGAGATCAAGAAGGATATGATCGCCCAAGCCCACGATGCGCTCGGCATGAGCGCGCTCGAGAGCAAGAAGTTTGACGTGGCGATTGCTGAGCTCAAGATGGCGGTGGACGGCGCGGCTCATCCGGAACCGGCGTTCTCGGTTCGGTTGGCCTCCGCCTACCAGGGAGCGGGCAAGTTCGATGACGCCATCAGCACGGCTGAGAAGGTGATGAACGACCCGACCGTTCCGGCTCCAATCAAGTCGGTAGCGCAGTCGGTGCGTGCGCAGGCCGTGGTCGCCAAGAGAGGAGCCAGCGGCGCGCAGCCGGCCGGCACGACGCCCCCGCCGAAGCAGATCGAGGTCAACCGGCCCTGACGTGCAGCCGTACATGCGCGCGGACACGGCATCGCTCGAACTGAAGCTCAACCATCGCTTCTCCGACGCCCATTTGCTGCGCCGCGCGCTGATCCACAGCTCGCACGCTCACGAGGCTCGGACCAGTCCGGATACTCCGCCCGAAGATAACGAGCAGCTCGAATTCCTGGGTGATTCGATACTCGGGTTCCTGGTGGCGGAAGCGCTGGTCGAGCGCTTTCCCGAATACCAGGAGGGCGAATTGTCGCGCCGGAAAGGCCACCTGGTCAGCGCCGCACATCTCCACGGTGTGGCCCGGCGGCTCGAGCTGGGCCGTTACCTGGAGCTGGGCCGGAGCGAGGAAATGAGCGGGGGCCGCGCCAAGAAGACATTGCTGGTGGACGCGCTCGAAGCGGTAATCGCCGCCATGTACCTGGATGGCGGTATCGAGCCCGCGCGCGCGTTCGTCGCGGCGCACATCCTGGACGCGCCGTTCGACGGCGATGAGGCCGAGGGAACCGACATCCAGCCGGGCATCACCAATTTCAAAAGCGCGCTCCAGGAACTGGCGCAATCCCGTAAGCTGCCGCAGCCGCGCTATACCACCGTGAGCGAGCGCGGCCCCGAGCATTCCAAGACGTTCACTGTGGAAGTACGGGTGGGTAAAGATTGGAGCGCACAGGCCGAAGGCCGCACCAAGAAGATTGCGGCCCAGCGCGCGGCCCGCGGCGTTTATGAGCGCATGCTCACGCCCGCCGAAGCCGGCACGCTCAACGGAACAACAGAATCGTCGAAGTCTGGTTGATGTGGCCCAGGTACTCTTCGCCGTAGGTACTGAAGCCGATCATGGGAATATCTTTGAAAATCGAGCCGTATTGCTCGCATCGCTTCTCCTCGCGAAGCTGTAGCGTGCGCAGGATGCACTGGAAATCGATCAGCCCCTGGGTGCTATGGGCCGCCTTCGCGGCCGCGATGGCCCGCCGCGTATCCGCCACAATGTCGGTGGCTTCCAGAATATCCAGCTCCATTCCTTCTTTGATCTGGCAGTAGAAGACGATGGCGGAGCCTTCGGCGCGCTGCGGGCTGCGTACGAACGGCTCTCCGGCGATCATCAGGCCCAGCGGATTGTGGAAGAAACGCGCGGGCGCCTCGGCCACGGTCACGCCTAGTCTCTCCGCGTAAGCCTGGAGTGCGGGCCGGTGGTTGAACTCGATCACCTGGCGATGAGCTTCATCCACCTTGGTGGCTAGTAGCGTCTTACCGGTCGTCTGAAAGCTTTGGGTTTTGACAATCTCAAAACCGCGTTTGACCCGCAGGAGCACCAGAATGGCGGCGTTGGTATAGGATTGCCCGTCGGCGGAAACGTGGGTGCTTTGGAATTTCAAGTCGTCGCCGGCAGATCCTCCGACGAAGAAGACATCGGTGGCATCGCCGAGCTTTTCCATCAGCCGCTCCTCGGCCCCGCTCAAGCCATCTACCATCACCAGGCCGACGTATTTTTCGAGGTCCATGGAAGCCAGCGTGGCTTGGAAATGCCGCTCCAGTGTGGCAAGAGCATCCTTGACGGAGATCTCTCCGCTCAGGTTCTCGACCACCGCGCAAGCCGCGTCTTCCACGATGTCGTCGTCCAGGAACATCGCCACCACGGAGCCGCTCATCATGTTTCCAGCGGCGATCTCACCCGCCGAAGAACAACCCGTCAGACAGGCGTCCGGAAAGCATTGCCGCATTCGCCGGCTCAGCTCGCGCGGATCGTATTTTGCCGAGCCAAAATAGATCACTACTCGCGGCTTCTGAGCTCCGCATTGCTTCTTCAGATCGTCGACGGCGTCCGCCAGGTCTTTGGTGGAATATGCAGTTCTCACAGGCATCAGTACGATTTCCTTCCTTCCGGGCTAAACGCGGACACCCAACTCGGCGGCAATGGCTTGTACCTTGGCGATGCCGGCCGGGTCGTCCGGCGAGCCGGCATTGAAACGGTCGGGGTTGAGGCCTTTCAGAACCAGTTTCGTTTTAGTGGTCAGCGCGAGAGTTGCGTTGCCCTTGGAACGCTGTTCGATGATCGAATCTATCATCTGTTTAATATGTCCGGCCATGATGGTTACACTCTGGAAGTAGAAACGCCGGCAGGTTTGTCTAAGTTTTTTGCCGTGGGGCCGGGCCCCCACGAATTACGCGTGCCGCGTCATGCCCAGCACCGCGTTGATGAGCACCGCCGCCATGCCAATCGGGATCATCACCTTCCAGCCGATGTTCATGAGCTGGTCGTAGCGATAGCGTGGGAAGGTGCCGCGGAACCAGATCATCAGATAGATCAGGCACGAGACTTTGAAGAGGAACCAGAACACGCCGATCATGGCGCTGTTGGCCGAGGGAACGGCGAACACCACGGCGACCACCAGCAGAAGCGCCACGACCGCGACCAGGACTCTCTGCTGAACCGGATCGATCAAACGCCGCACCAGCCGGACTGAGAGCAGCGCGGAGCCGCCAAATAGGAGCACTGGAAAACCGATGTTGAGCGGCGCTGCCAGCCACCCGATGCTGGGGAACGGCCGCAGCCAACCGCCCAGGAACAGCGTCACGGCGACGGAGCAAACCACGAAGATATTGGCGTACTCCGCCAGGAAGTAGAGCGCCCACCGAAAGCCGCTATATTCGGTGTGGAACCCGGCCACCAGTTCCGATTCAGCCTCCGGCAGATCGAAAGGCGCCCGGTTGGTTTCCGCGACCGCCGAGATCATGTACACGACAAAGGGCACGATCATGAACCAGTAGTTGTCGAAGACGAACCAGACGCCGCGATGGAGTTGGGCGCTGACAATTCCCTGCATGCTCAGCGTGCCTGCCGCCATCACTCCGGAGAGCAGAGCGAACGCCAACGCTACTTCATAACTCACCAGCTGAGCGGCGCTGCGCAAGGCGCCGAGCAGCGGATAGTGACTGTTCGACGACCAGCCGCCGAGTATGATCCCCAGAATGCCGACCGCCGACATGGCCGAGATCACGAGCAGCCCGACGTTCACATCCGCGACGAAGATGTTCCTGGCGAACGGCAGCACCGCGAACGAAGTGAGGGCTGTGAAGGTGGAAACCACTGGCGCCATCCAGAAGAGCGCATGATCGGCATCGGCCGGAACGATATCTTCTTTGAGCAGCAGCTTGAGAGCGTCGGCGATCGGTTGCAACAAACCGTGCGGCCCGACGCGCATGGGCCCGAGGCGCACCTGGAAATCGGCCAGGACCTTGCGTTCCACCAGCGTGATGTAACCGGCCACCAGCGGAAAGACCGCGATGATCACGATCGTCAATGCGATCGGTACAAACAAGGGATGCGAAAAAATGGCCGCCATATGATCCTCAGCGCATCAACGAAGCCTGCGCCAGCCGCAGGAACGGTTCCGGGTACAGGCCGATCGCCAGCGTCATGATGCCGCTCAGCGCCAGGGCCATGCGGAGCCCGAAACTCGTGGCCAGCGGAGCCGGTTCACTCTCTTCGCGCACGAACATGCTGCGCACAATTTTGAAGTAGTAATAGATGGCAACCGCGACATATAATGTCGCCGCCACCGCCAGCACGTAATGACCGGTCTGGAGCAGCGCCAGGAATATGTAGTACTTGCCCAGGAAGCCGGCAGTCGGCGGAATACCGGCGAGCGAGAGCAGGAAGATCAACATCAGAACGGCGTAGCCGGGGCTCTTATGCATCAAGCCGGCAATGTCGTCCAGATCCTCACCGATGATGTTGGCTCGCCGCAGCGCGATCACAACCAGAAACGCGCCCAGGTTCATGAACGTGTAGACCATCACGTAGACCGAGATGCCGTCGATGCCCGTCTGGTTGCCCGCAATCAGGCCGAGAAGCATGTAGCCGGCATGCGAGATTGAGCTGTAGGCGAGCAGCCGCTTGATATTGGTTTGATTGATCGCCGCCAGATTGCCCAGTGTCAACGTGGCGAGGGCAACGGCGACGAGCAGAGGCTCCCACTCCTGCCGCGCGGGCGCGAGCGGGCCGAGAAAGATGCGCAGCAAAAACGCGATCGAAGCGGCTTTCGACGCCACAGAAAGATACGCGGTAACCGTGGTAGGCGCGCCTTCGTAGGCATCCGGCGCCCACATATGGAAGGGCACGGCCGAGATCTTGAAGAGCAGGCCGACAGCGGTGGTGGTCAGAGCCAGGAAGACTACCGGGTCCCAGGCGGGGCGCGCCGCAATTGCCGCTGTCACCGCGGAAAGCTTGGTCGATCCGGCTAATCCGTACATCACCGAAAATCCGTACGCCAGAAATCCTGTGGAGAACGCGCCCAGCAGCAGGTATTTCAGCGCGCCTTCATTGGAGCGCTTATCCGCGCGCAGGAAACCGACCATTACGTAGAAACACAGCGCCATCAGTTCCAGGCCGATGAACAGTGTCACCAGATCGGTTCCGGATGCCAGGAAGTACATGCCGGACTGCGCAAACAGGATCAGGCTGTAATATTCGCCATGGTGCTCGCCGGCGATTTCCAGGTACTTGTAGGAGACGCTGGCGACGACGACGGCAGCAATCACAAAGATCCAATTGAAGAAGATGCCGAAGCTATCGACGGTAACCGAACCCTGAAAGCCGGTGATTTCTTTGAGGCCGCTCGCGGCGAGGTAGGCATGCTGCCGCCACAAACCAACACCGGCGAAAGCCTCGGCAGCGAGCACGAACAGCGACAGCCACTTGCGCTGGTGCGTGGCCGGGAAGATCCAGAAGTCGGCGAGGAGAATGGCGCATCCGAACAATGCCAGGATGATGGCAGGCTCGATCGTGAAATGGTCGATGGAGGTGTAGAACGGGCTCATTGCGCGGCCTCCAGTGGGGCAGGCCTCTCGGCCTGCCGCCGGCTTTCAGCCGGCGCGCCGGGCGGAAGCCCGGCGGCAGCCCGGAAGGGCTGCCCCACAAAATAATCGGAGGTGTAGAACTGGTTCATTGGTTCCCCCGGATTTCCGCTCCCTTATGGTCGCGGCTCGGTAAGAAAGCGTCACGGTGGGCAGCAGTGTCACGTGGAGCGGCGGTATCGCGTTGCGCGGCGGTGTCACGTTGGATCGCGAAGTCACGTGTTTGAGTCGCGGCCGTCAGGGAGTGGGAATTGAAATACCCGGGCCGTACGCGCTCTACGATCTCGGTTACGGGCTTCTGCAACACGTCAAAGTATGGCTTCGGGTACACGCCGATCCACACGGCCCACAGGATCAGCGGCACAAACATCGCCACTTCGCGAAAACTCAAATCCGGTAAACCAAGATTCTTTCTATTGGTCACTTCGCCCAACATAGTGCGCTGATAAAGCCAGAGCAAGTACGCCGCACCAAAGATCACGCCAGTCACCGCGAATGCCGCCCACGCGCGATTGGCTTCGAATGCGCCTTGCAGAATGGTGAACTCGCCGATGAAGCCGTTGAGGAGCGGCAGGCCCGCCGAGCTGAGCATGGCGATCGCAAAGATCACCGCGAACCGCGGCATCACGTGCGCCAAGCCGCCATACTCGGCGATCTCGCGCGTGTGGCGCCGCTCGTAGATTACGCCGATGATCAAAAAGAGCATGCCGGTGGAGATTCCATGGTTGATCTGCTGGAGCACGCTGCCGGCGATTCCGTTCGGATTGAGCGCGAAAATCCCCAGTGTGCAGAAACCGAGGTGACTCACCGATGAGTACGCCACCAGCTTCTTCCAATCCTGCTGCATCAGGCTCACCAGCGCCCCGTACACAATGCCGACAATCGAAAGGATCGCCAGGATCTGGACGATGGTGCGATCCATGGAGGCCTGCGGCAAAAGCGGCAGTGAGAACCGCAAGAACCCGTAAGTCCCCATCTTCAACAGCACGCTTGCCAGGATCACGGAACCGGCGGTGGGCGCTTCCACGTGCGCATCGGGCAGCCAGGTGTGGAACGGGAACATCGGCACCTTGATCGCGAATCCCAGGAAGAACGCCCAGAACACCCACTGCTGAACGCCTAGCGGCAATTGCAGCTTCATCAACTCGGAAATCTCGAAGGTGTAAAAGCCGAACTGATTGAAGTGCTGGAAGTAGAGCGTCAGAATGCCGAGCAGCATCAGCACGGAGCCGGCCAGGGTGTACAGGAAGAACTTGATGGCAGCGTAGAGTTTCCGCGGGCCGCCCCAAACGCCGATGATGAAGTACATCGGCACCAGCACCAGCTCCCAGAAAATGTAGAACAGGAAAAAATCGAGCGACACGAATACGCCGATCATGCCCGTCTGCAAGAGCATAAACATGGCGTAGTATTCTTTGGTCCGTTCCTGGACTGCGTTCCACGAGGAGAGAATCGCGATGAAGCCCACCAGGGTGGTGAGCATGAGGAGCAACAGGCTGATGCCGTCGATTCCGATCGAGTAGCTCGCGCCCAGCGAGGGGATCCAATCGGCGTGCTCCACATACTGGAAGCCCGGCGCCCCGCTCTGGAACCGGAATACCAGCGGCAGCGACACCACAAATCCGGTGAGCGCCACCACGTTGGCCCAGATGCGAATCGCATTCTTCGAGCGTAGGAAGAGCAGCACCGCGAGGCCGGCGATTGGCGTCCAGAGAACGATGCTAAGCAGATGCTGGTCCATAGATCACCGCGTTACGTAATACCCGAAGAACAGCAACACACCGATCACGATGCAAAAGGCGTATCCCTGCAGCCGGCCGGTCTGCAAGCTGCACACGGGGAACGAAAGCATCCGGACGAGGAACGAGCCGGCGCGCACGGCGCCATCGATAATCCAGGTGTCCCACCACATCGAGACTTTGGAAGTGAAGCGCGTCAGCCAGCCTGCGCCATTAACTCCGCCATCGATCACGTTGCGGTCGAACACACCCAGAACCAGCCCGCCGCCTTTCGCGAGGCCATTGACGAACAGAAAATCGTAGATCTCGTCGACGTACCACTTGTGGTACAGAACCGTGTACGCCCTGTGGAATCGGGCGGCGAGGCGCTCCGGGATGTCCAGACGCACCGCATAGAAGTAGCGCGCCAGGGCAATGCCGGCGAGTGCGACGGCCACCGACACGCCCATCAGAATCCATTCGGTTGACGCGGGATGCCCGGTTTCCACCGCTCGCGCCGCAAAGGATGGCTCCAGCCAGCGCTCGAATGCGCGGAAGTTCTCGCCCAGGTTCCATAGTTTCGGCGTCCCCAGCCAGCCGGCGGCAACGCTGCCGATGGCCAGGAGTGTGAGAGGGATGGTCATGCTGGCCGGCGATTCGTGGATGTGGGCTTCGTTCTCAGACGGCACACGCGACTTCCCGTAGAAGGTCATGTTCATGAGCCGCCACATGTAAAACGCGGTCATGCCGGCCGTGGCCAGCCCAACCAGCCAGAGCACCTGCGACTTCTGATACGCCCGCCACAGAATTTCGTCCTTCGAGAAGAATCCAGCCAGGCCCGGGATGCCCGCAATCGCAACCGACCCGACGAACATGGTCCAATGCGTGATCGGAATCTTCTTCTTGAGGGCACCCATGAAGCGCATGTCCTGTTCGCCGCCGAGGGCGTGAATCACCGAGCCGGAACATAAGAAGAGCAGAGCCTTGAAGAACGCGTGTGTGAACAGGTGGAACACGGCTACCCAATACGCGCCCACGCCCAGCGCCAGGAACATGTAGCCGAGCTGGCTGACGGTGGAATAGGCCAGCACGCGCTTGATATCGTTCTGCACCAGGGCAATGGTGGCGGCAAAGATGGCAGTGAATGCGCCGATGGTCGCTACGATCGTCGAGGCGGTGGGCGTCAACTGGAACAGCGCCGAGGAGCGAGCCACCATGTACACCCCGGCCGTCACCATGGTGGCCGCGTGGATCAAAGCCGAAACCGGCGTCGGGCCTTCCATGGCATCCGGCAGCCAGACGTACAACGGAAACTGTGCGGATTTTCCAGTCGCGCCGATGAACAGCAGCACGGCGATTGCCGTCAAGGTAGCCGCCGGGAAACTGCCCGAGCGCAGCAGGGCATTTACATCCGTGAACCGCACGGTGCCGAGCAGCGACAGCAAAAGGAGCATTCCCAGAATGAACCCGGCATCGCCCACGCGATTCACCACGAACGCCTTCTTACCCGCATCTCCGGCCGACTTCTTGTGGAAGTAAAATCCAATCAGCAAATAGCTGCACAGGCCCACGCCTTCCCAACCGACGAACAACAGCGCGTAGTTATTCGCCAGCACCAGCATCAGCATGAAGAACACAAACAGGTTGAGGTAGCCGAAGAAGCGGTAGTATCCGCCGTCGTGAGCCATGTATCCGATCGAGTAGACGTGGATCAGGAAACCGACGCCGGTGACCACCAGAATCATCACCGAGCTGAGCGGATCGAGCAGAAAACCCCAATCGGCCTGGAACGTTGCTAACGCCCCACTGGCCGTGTGGAACGGGAAGCCGGCGATCCAGGTGAACTGCACAACCTGGTGGATCCTCTCCGGCAAGCGCGAAAGCTGCCAAACCGCGCCGCAGGAGAGCAGGAAGGAAGCGAACACCATGCCGGGGCAGATCAGGCTGACGAGGAATTTCCACGGTGACTTGCGGTGTTGATCGCGGTGCTGCGGATCGAGCCATTTCCCCACCAGCAGCATCAACAGCGCGCCCGCCAGCGGGAAGAGCGGGATCAGCCAAATTCGATCGAGGAAGTTCATGGCGTCACCATTTCAGTAAGTCGATCTCGTCCGCCAGCACGGTTTCCTTGTTGCGAAACAGCGCGATCAAAATGCCCAAACCTACGGCGGCTTCGGCCACCGCATCGGTAATCACGAAAATGGCGAAGATCTGGCCGTTCACGTTATGCAATGCGTGCGAGAACGCGATCAGGTTGATGTTCACCGCGTTGAGAATCAGCTCGATGGACATCAGGATGATCACGGTGTTGCGGCGCGTGAGCACTCCTACGGTGCCGATCAATAGCAGCGCTGCGCTCAATGCCAGGTAGTGTACGGTCGTAATCGGCTGCATCGTCAGATCCTCTTTTTCGCCATCACCACGGAGCCGAGCACTGCCACCAGCAACAGAACCGACGCGATCTCGAACGGCAGCAGGTATTCGGAAAAGAGCGAGTCCGCCAGCATCTCGGTATTGCCCAGCGCGGCCGGCGCTGCCGCTCCGATGTCCGCAACGTGAAACCCCGCCTTGCCGCGGTAGAGGAAATAGCCGATCTGGCCGGCCACCACGACGGAGGCAATCAAACCCACCAGCCACTGCCGGTTGAACTGCCGCTCGCGGGCCGCCTGGTCGAGATTCACCAGCATGATCACGAACAGGAACAGCACCATGATGCCGCCTACGTAGAGCACAATCTGCACCGCAAACAGAAACTCCGCCTGCTGCAGGAGGTACAATCCGGCCACGCCCAGCAGCGAGGTAATGAGCGCGATGGCGCTATGCACGGCGCTGCGCCGCGTGATGGTGAGAATTCCTCCGGCCAGAACCATCAGCGCGAAAAGGTAGAACAGAATGGTGTCGGTCAGCATTTGTATCGCGTGGGCTTCGGCCCTTCCTCCAGCATCTTGCGGTCCCAGATCTGGCCTTCCCGCGTGTAGGTGGCCAGCTCGAAATCCTGCGAGAGCTCCAGCGCATCCGTGGGGCAAGCCTCTTCGCACAACCCGCAGAACATGCAGCGCGAGGTATCGAAAGTGAACGTGACCAGCTCTTTCTTTTTGGTCTGCTCATTGCGCTGGCTGGTCACGACAATCAAATTTTCCGGGCAGGCCAGTGCGCACATATTGCAGGCCATGCACAATGTCTCGCCGGTTTCCGGATTGAGGTTCAGGCGCGGCGCGCCGCGGAAGCGTTCCGCCACGGCCGGCCGCTGGGCGGGGTATTGCTCGGTGTAAATGCGCTTCGGGTTCTGGTTGCGGAAAGTGACCCACAGTCCCTGGAACAGGTCCACGAGGAAGATTTTCTTCAGCAGCTGAGGCATCACCGGTCCACCTCCCCGAGCACGATGTCCAACGTTCCGATCACCGCCACCACGTCGGCAATCAGCGCGCCGCGCACCATCCGGTCGAGCGCCTGCAGGTTCACAAAGGATGGCGGCCGCACGCGCACGCGGTAGGGCTGGGTGGAACCGTCGCTGACGATGTAATATCCCAGCTCGCCCTTCGGTGCTTCGATCGAAACATAAGCCTCGCCCACGGGGGGCTTGATCACCTTGGGAACCTTGGCCATGATCGGGCCGTCCGGAATGCCTTCCACCGCCTGGCGGATGATGCGCGTGGCCTGCCGCATCTCTTCCATGCGGATCATGTACCGGTCGTAGGTGTCCCCGTTCTGCCGCGTGGGAATGAGGAAGTCGTATTTCTCGTAGCCGGAGTACGGCTGGGCCTTGCGCAGATCCCAGTCGACCCCGGCTGCGCGCAGAACCGGCCCCGTCACGCCGTAACGTTTGCAGTCTTCGGCGTTCAAAATGCCGACATCTTTCAGCCGCTTCACCCAAATCCGGTTCTGCGTCAGCAACTCCTCGTATTCGTCCACCTTCGGCGGAAACATGTCGCAGAAGGCCTTCACTTCGTCTTCGAAGCCGTCGTAGGTTTCGTATTGCAGACCACCGATGCGGAAGGCGTGGGTGGTGAGCCGGGCGCCGCAGTACTTTTCGAAGATCTTGAGGATCTCTTCGCGCTCGCGGAAGCAGTAGAACACCGGCGTGACAGCGCCGATATCCAGCGCATGGGTGCCCAGCCAAAGCAGGTGGCTCGCGATCCGGTTCAATTCCGTCAAGATCACCCGCACCACCTGCGCGCGCGGCGGTGCTTCGGTGTTCAGCAACTTCTCCACCGCGAGACAGTAGCCGAGCCCGTTCGAAACCGCCGCCACGTAATCCAGGCGGTCCACATATGGGTTGAATTGCGTGTAGGTGCGGGCTTCCGCGATCTTTTCCACGCCGCGGTGCAGGTAGCCGATAACGCAATCGGTGCCCATGACCTTTTCGCCATCGAGCTTGAGGATGACGCGCAGCACACCGTGCGTGGACGGATGCTGCGGCCCCATGTTGAGCACCAGTTCGGTCGAATCGAGAAAGGTCGTTTCCGGCATAGTTACTGGCCGCTCTCCACGCCCAGGTTTTCTTCCACCCACCTTTGGTCTTGCCCGAGGATCGAGTAATCTTTCCGCAGCGGATGCCCTTGCCATTCGTCCGGCATCAGGATGCGCCGCAAATCGGGGTGCCCCGTGAACCCGATACCGAACATGTCGAACACCTCGCGCTCCAGCCAGTTGGCCGTGGGGTGCACCGGTACCACCGAGGCCGCGCGCTGGCCTTCCGCAATCTGGGTTTTGATGCGTACCCGCGCGTTGCGCGAGAAGCTGTAGAGGATGTATACGAGGTCGAACCGCTCGGCCCGCTCCGGCCAGTCAACCGCGGTGATGTCGACCAAGTAATCGAAGCCCGCACCCATCTTCAGGTACTCGATCAACCCGACAACCATGTCCGGCTTGACGAGGATGAAATTCTGCCCCAGGTAGGTCCGAAATTCGCAGGCGCCGTCGCCGAAGCGGTCCGTGAGTTCGCGCGTGAGATTGTCCTCCCAAGGCGTCGCTGCCATCACCGCGGGAGGCTTCGGGGGAGGGGCCGCTTTGGGCGGGGCTGGTTTGGGAGGAGCCGGTTTCTCGTCAGCCATCTCTTCTCCTCGTGCGAACCTTACATTTATCAAAAGGACAATCAGGTGTCAAATTCTTCAACAGTCCAAACATGCCGTCGCGGAGTTATATAGTGAACACCACCCGGTTAAAGTGTCAGAAACATTCGCTTGCCCTTCTCGACCGTTCAACCCCGCCCGCGCCCCGTTTAAGCTTGGAACCTAAACAAACCAAGGAGTTTGTGGTTTAATAGTTGCTTTACATGCAGACTCTGGGTCACCGCCTACGCCGCCGAGCACGCGAGATTCGGATGATCGCCAAGGGTCTGCTTTCCAAAGACCACCCGATCCTGGCGCACATCATCCCGATGCGCCGCTGCAACCTCGCCTGCGCCTACTGCAACGAGTACGACAAACACTCCGACCCCGTACCGACCGCGACCATGTTCCAGCGCATCGACCGGCTGGCGGACCTGGGCACGACCATCGTCACCATCAGCGGCGGCGAGCCCTTGCTGCATCCGGAACTGGACGAGATCATCCGCCACATCCGCAAACGCGGCATTATCACCGGAATGATCACCAACGGCTATCTGCTGACGGCCGACCGCGTTCGCCGCCTGAACCGGGCGGGCCTCGAGCACTTGCAGATCAGCATCGACAATGTGACGCCCGATGACGTCTCGAAGAAAAGCTTGAAAGTGCTCGATAAGAAGCTGCGGCTGCTGGCGGAGCACGCAGGTTTTCACGTAAACATCAACTCCGTAGTGGGCGGCGGCGTACACAATCCAAAGGACGCGCTGGTGATCGGCAAGCGCGCCATCGAGCTAGGCTTCACGTCAACCGTCGGTATCATCCACGACGGCGAAGGCCAGTTGCAGCCGCTCGGCGACGTGGAACGCGAAGTCTACATGGCCATGCGCTCCATGGAAAAGAGCAGCTACGCGCAGATCAACGGCTTCCAGGACAACATTGCCCACGGCGTCGAGAACAAGTGGCGCTGCCGCGCGGGCGCGCGCTACCTGTACATTTGCGAGAACGGCCTGGTGCATTACTGCTCGCAGCAGCGTGGCTACCCCGCCAAGCCGCTGATGGAGTACACCATCGAAGATATCCGCCGCGAATACCGCACAGCCAAGGAATGCGCCCCGCGTTGCACGGTGGCCTGTGTGCACCAGGTCGGCTACATCGACAACTGGCGCGACGCGCAGGATCTGACGCCGGTTCCGGTGGGCGAGGGCGATCCGAACGGGCTGGTACAGCTGCAGTAAGGCCGGCTTGGTAGGATCGTATTAAGCAGGCTCGATGACCATCACCCTCACACCGGAACTGGAGAAGCTCATCCGCGAGAAGATTGAGCGAGGTGAGTAGGATAGCGCCGAGGCTCTCGTCGGAGACGCTATTAAACGTCTAATTGAAGAAGACACAGTTCGAGATGAAATTCGGCGGCGCATCGAAGCCGCTGAAGCGGAAATCGACGGTGGCCAGTTTGTTGAATACGATGCCAGCGCCATTCATGAGCTTGCCAGGAATATCCACGAGCGCGGGCTGAAGAAATTGGCAGTCGATCACGACAACTAACTATCTATCCGCCTCCTAACGGTCGCGGCTCAGAAACGTGACATCGCCAGCCAACGCGACACCGCCTTACCGAGCCGCGACCGCAGGGAGCGGAGGCTGATTACCCGAAGAAAAAAGTCTGATTCCGCGGAACATTCCCCCCTGCCCAGCCGTTATACCTGTAAGTCGTAACTGCACGTGCGGGGTACTATATTGGAAAGCCCGTAACGGCTCCGGAGGGGTGATGAAACGACTGTCTGTCACGATTGTTCTCAGCCTGGCCGCGACAAGCCTCCAGGCTCAATGGTTCAACCAACCCACTGCCGGGATTCCGCGGACAGCCAACGGCAAGCCGGATTTGGCCGCGCCCGTGCCCAAGATGCATGACGGGAAGCCCGACCTGTCCGGGATATGGACTATCATGCAAACGGGCGGCGGCTTGAGCCAACTGAAACCCGCTGACATCCAACCGTGGGCCGAGGCACTGTCTAAGCAGCGTCGCGAGAACTTCGGCGGCCAGGATGGTCCCAATATCCTGTGCCTTCCTTCCGGCGACACCGGCGGCTTTACCAAGTTCGTGCAAACGCCAGGGCTGCTGGTAATGCTGGGCGAAGACCTCACCTATCGCCAGGTTTTCCTGGACGGCCGCGAATTGCCGAAAGACCCGAACCCGGCCTGGATGGGGTATTCCGTAGGGCACTGGGACGGCGACACGCTGGTGGTGGAGAGCACTGGCTACAACGACCGCACCTGGCTTGAGCGCGGCTATCCGCATACCGAGAATCTCCGCAAGACGGAGCGCTTCCATCGCCGCGATTTCGGCCACCTAGATGTAGATGTCACCCTCACCGACCCCAAAATCTATGCGAAGCCGTGGACTGAGAAGTTAGAGGGGACCTTGACCGCCGACACGGAGTTGCTGGAATATGTCTGCGCCGAAAATGAAAAGGATCGAACCCACCTGGTCGGCAAGGAGTCGGATGACACCAAGAATGCGGTAAAGCTCGCCCCTGAGATCCTCTCGAAGTATGTAGGCACCTACGAGTTCAACGCGAAAGAACTCGGCGTACCCGGCCCGGAAATTCTTCTTTTCAAGATCGTGCAAAAGAACGGCGCACTGGAGGCCGGCCTGGGGGATGGCCCGACCATGCCGATGACGGCGCTCTCGGAAACCACCTTTACCGGCGTCGGCGGGACTATGGAGTTCGGCAAGAACGATAAAGGCGAAGTAGCCTACCTGACGATCAGAATCGCCGAAGGAGATTTTCGGGCGAAGCGGAAGTAGACTCGCGCGTAGCGAACTCGCAACGAAACCTCGGGGCACCGCAGGCCGTTGACAAGCCGATTCTTTGGGTTAGAATTCCGAACGGTGCAGCGCAGCTGGATCATTTTGTTCACAATGTTGATTTCAGAACGATTGAGTGTCGCAACTACAACGACACGGCGAGCTGTCCCGTCTGGGATAAAAGGCTCCCGAACCCGTCTGGTACGATGAGGGTGAGCATATGGGGTTGCTGCTTCCAATTTTGCCCACGGGTAGGCCTCCGGCGACAATCGGACCCGCTGTACCCACCTCTAGTACTCTGAATGCGGAACTGCGCCAAGCACTGCCTCCGGCACTCGTTTCAGCTCTCGACCGACTTGGAGAACAAATTCAAATTGAGGTACTGGAACCCTTGTTGTGCTCAGGAAGTACCGATGACCTCAGGTCCGTTTTTGAGAGGCTCTTTCCAAGATTTCGAGACTACTATCTCTCGACAGTTCTGATCATATGGGCAAATTTTGAGCAGGACCCGCAACGATTTTCGGCATTCACGCTTCGAAGCTTTCAGGCATCCGAGAAGTTGATTCAGGCCGAAGGGCCGAAGTGGATGGGCGAACCGGCAACGTTGGACGCTCTACTGGCGTTGTTCACAATTACCCGAACGGCAAAGGCAGCAATAAGAATTACCGGCCGGACAACGCTGAACACGAGCCAAGAAGGCGCAGAGCGGTGGGCAAACTGGGTTGTCGCGTTCGGGATGGCTTTTTCCGGCGTGGTCTATTCACTTAATTTGCTTGCAGCAGAGAGGACCACTGCTGTTCGTCTGGAAAATATCGCAACGCTGGCGCATTGGGCCAAAACCTATGCGGTGCAGTGTTATCACGATGCTAAGGAACTCGGTCTTCTGTATGCGCCTCAACAGCCCGATTCCTTTGCGGATCGGGACACTGCGAGAACTGCAAGTCTGCCCGGGGGCACTGACGCTGACGAGTTGGAGTTAGCGGAAGCCGGATTGGCCGGCTATAACGAAATGCTCCGGCAAGACGAACAGCAACGGCCGAAATGAACGCGGTAAAACGCGGCGAGATCTGGCTCGTCGATCTCGGAGAGCCTAGTAGCCATGAACAAGCCGGACAACGGCCCGCAATCGTCCTGCAGACTGACGACTTAAATCACCTCAGCACTATCGTGGTGATCCCTCTAACTACGAAACCGAACCGCGCCAGTTTCACAACGAACGTACCGATAGTCCAAGGAGAAGCTGGACTAACGAGCGATTCGGTAGTGCTCTGTCATCAGATTCGGGCGCTCGATCGCCGGCGCCTGATGAAAAGAATAGGTGAGGTAAGCGGGCAGCGGCTCAGCGAAATCGAGGCCGCAGTTAGCTTTCTGTTGAGACTTCCCGGATAGACTGGGATCTTCAATAGCATAGAGCCGGAGTTCGAGAAGCTCTCCAACGTGTTTCATCGAGACGTCGAGAACACACATGTCTCGACCTGAACTCGCTAGGTGGCATTGCTGGGGGGCTGCTGGCCCCATCACCTGCTTCCACACCGCAGACCGTTGACAAGCCGATTCTTTGGGTTAGAATTCAGAACGGTGCGGCGCTGCGGGATCATATTGTTCGCGATCTTCTCCGCTTGGGGACAATCCTTTTCGCCTCCCCGGCTTCCCAACGGGCGCCCGGACATGCAAGGAGTCTGGCGAGCGGCGTCGATCTCGGCTGCATTTGACGTCCAGGCCCACGAGGCTTCCGATCAAATCCCCGCCGGTCCATCCGTGATCATCGACCCGGCGGATGGCAAGTTGCCCTACCTGCCGGAAGGAGCGAAGCAAGCGAAGCTCAACTGGGATGAGCGGGACCGGGACCCGGTCGGATATTGCCATCCGCACGGCGTCCCGCGTCAGCTTGTGCCTCCTTTCCCGCTGGAGTTTGTTCAAGACGGGGACTACTTCGCGATCCTATCGGAAACAGAGCACAGCGTGCGTGTGATTCCGCTCGATGGGCGGCCGCATCGCAAGAATTATTCTGCGTGGATGGGCGACTCGCGCGGACGTTGGGAGGGCGATACGTTGCTGGTGGACGTCACCGGGCTGAACGGCAAAACGTGGCTCGACCAGGCCGGCAATTTCGTGGATCAAATGGAGCATGTGGTGGAGCGATTCACGATGACGGGGCCGAATACCATCGTCTATGAAGCCACAGTCACCGATCCCACGGTCTACTCACGGCCTTGGACCATGCGGATTCCGCTCGCCCGCCAGCCTAAGGGCACCGAGTTGATCGAATACGATTGCGTCGAGGGCGAGCGCGACGTGGTCCATCATCAGAATTTGCAAAGGCAGCGGGCGAAGTAGATGGCCACCCTCCTGCTTTGGATTGTCTTAGGCGCCGCGGTGCTCGAAGCCCAGCCGAGCGACCTGCGCGGCCTATGGGAAGCGGAAGGCAAAGCGTACGTCAACCTGGAAACGGCGGGGGTGATTTTCGACCCGCCTAACGGCAAAATCCCCTACCGGCCTGAGGCTCGAGCTCAGGCGGCGGAGAATTTCGCGCGGCGGGCAAGCGCGGATCCCGATGCACGCTGCTTTCAGCCCGGGGTGCCGCGCGCGGCTCTCATGCCGTATCCATT
>Ga0335081_10002321_pt1 | contig 29922 bp, 32 predicted proteins | sample Lox_Sample_35_FD_206713 | JGI IMG/M metagenome (GOLD analysis project Ga0335081, IMG submission 206713) | Soil microbial communities from Loxahatchee National Wildlife Refuge, Florida, United States - Lox_Sample_3.5 | ecosystem: Environmental > Terrestrial > Soil > Wetlands | place: USA...
GCGTTCCAGACCTCCTTTGATTGAGTCGCGGCAATTGTCGGGTGTCCCACTCTCGCCCTCCTTTGGCCAGAGCGGGGCAATTGCGGTATAGATTAAGGATCATGGAAATCAACGCCAAAGCTCCCGACTTCACCCTGCCCGACGAAAACGGTAACCCGCTTTCGCTGGACCAGTTTCGCGGCAAGAACGTAGTCCTGTTCTTCTATCCTAAAGCCAACACCCCCGGCTGAACCATCGAAGCGCGCGAGTTTCGCGACGCCTACAGCAAGCTGAAAAAAGCCGGACTGGTGGTCCTCGGCATCTCGCCTGACACACCGAAGACACAACTCAAGTTTAAGGAAAAAGAGTCCCTGCCGTACACCCTCCTCGCCGACGACAAAAAAGAAGTCGCTAAGAAGTTTGACGTGCTGAAAGAGAAAAATATGTACGGAAAGAAAGTAATGGGGATCGTGCGCTCGACGTTCCTGATCGGCCCGGATGGCAGGATCGTCCACATCTTCTCACCCGTCAAGCCGGAAGGACACGCGGAGGAGGTGCTGGCGGAGGTGAAGGGGAAGGGATAGTTCTTTCCTCTGAACCGGTGGAAGCCCGGCCTTCAGGCCAGCACGACCCCGACGAACTCTCGTTCCGAATAACTTCTCGCGTTGTCATCCCGACCGGAGCAGCGCCTGTCGTTGGCGCTGCGGAGTGGAGGGACCCGCTGTTCGTCCCTCTAAAGGAATCCTTCGCCGTGCGCACAAAGCAGGTCCCTCCACGCGGACTAAAGTCCTTGGTCGGGATGACAACCAGTGAAAGATGGTGCCGAGAATAATTCGAATGCCTGCGGGGACAATACAGTTCTCACGCAGACACTTCAGGCCGGGGAATTGCACGCTTCAAGAACAAGGAGCTTTAGCTCCGGCGCCATCACTTTGATTTGCCCTGGTTATACGTAATGCCTTTGGTCTCGAACAGCGTTTCGGCCATGTTGGTGTTGTAGCTCACCGCGGTAATGAAGCGCTGGTTCGACATGTCGCCGTTCTTATACCGCACCGTGCTGAACGGCGTCTGCACACCCTGGATCAGCTTGTAATTGCTGAAGACCACCGACTCGTCGTCGAGCTGCCGGTCCGCCGGATCGCGCCAGCTGTAGCTGGTCTTCACCGGCAGCCGCGTCGTGCCGTCGATCGAAATCGTCACGCTGTCGTTGTTGGAGTTCAGCACCGTGATCTGGTCGGCCAGATTGCGCTCCACCATCGCTGTTCCGGAATACAGAATCATGGTCCCCGGCGCCGGCAGCCACTTGCGCACCACCCATTCCAGCGAGTGATCCCGCCGCCGCAGGTAATCTTCCATCTCGTTCGGGTCCTGCGTGACTGTGCCCTTGTAGGTGATCTCGTAGCCCTTGTCGCCGTTGAACAACTCCACGACATCCCGCTGCTTGGTGAGTTCGATGCGCTCTTTATCCGGCCACTCCCAGAAGCGCCAGAACAGAATGCTCATGCTGTTCGGTTGGCCGTGATAGAAGCTGTAGGTGCGGCCTTCGCTCTGCATGTCGCGCACATTGAGCCACGCATCGCCGCCCAGCGTGCGAATCATCTCGTTCAGCATCACGCAGGCTTTCTGCACGCTGGGATCTTTGGAGGCGGCGAACTGCGCCGTCGGCCAGCCGGCGGGCACCTGCGGCGCAGGCGACTGCGCCGGCGCCGAAACGGCAAGAGCGAGCAGAAATGCGGCAAACTTCAGCATCCGGATTATTTTACCTGCACCATTCCTCGCGCGCTTGCCACGGGCGATCTGGCCGTTAACACGCAAATGCTTTCGCCGGGCCCGCCATTGTGCTATATGTCTGGGAAACGGGTGCAGGAGGCAAAGCATGGTGGCTTGCGTGCGCGCCGCCGCAATGGGGTTTGGCGCTCGGCTGTTGGTAGCGTTCCTTGCGATCTCGCCGCCCCTGCTTGCCCAGGTCCTCTCGCCTCCGCCGCAGATGGCGCCGACCGCCTCCGCCCTCAGCGATATTCAGAAGTGCGGCAAAGACATCTCCCATAGCGCTCCCGACCTCTCCTCCAAGATTCTCGATGCCCAGCAGCAGCTATTCTACGGGCTGCTCAAGGGAGGCTACGTCAGCGACGTCTTCGGCGGCGGCGGCTACAACAACAGCGGCGGCTATAGGCGCAACGGCGATTGGCTGCTTACTCCTCCGCCCAGGGACTACGTTGCCGATCTGCTGCATGAGGCAAGCTGGTGCCTTAAGGTGGCCGACATTTTGAACACCGATCCCACCAAGAAAGAACCCGCGCGCCGCGTCCTGGCCAGCATCGCCGAGGACCTCGAGATCAAGGTGAAGGATTGCAAGGACTGGGGCGCGGGCCGGCTGGTCACCGTGATCGCCAGCACGGTCAAGAACGGCCAGCCTGATCCCGGCTGGACCGTGATGTACAAGTGGGTCTCGGTCAGCGGGCTGAACACCAGTGATCTTGCCTTTCCCAAGATCAGTACGCCGACATCGCAAGGCGTGCCGCCCGGAGTGTACTCCGTCTACGCCACCAAGCTGGTCGGCGGCAATACGGTGAAGACCCAGCCCATTACTGTCTCCGCCTTCCAGAACCAGAAGGTGAAATGCGAGATTCCCGTGCCATGAGCGCACCGCCAGCCAAACCGGAGCCCAACGAGCCCGCACGCTTCCAGGCCTTCGCCAAGTTCTTCAAGGCATACATGGGAACGGCGGCGGTGGTGACGGCGTCGTTGCCGATCCCGGTGGCTGCGCTGCATCTGATCCCCACCTACGCCGCGCAGGAGAAGTTTCTCTCCACCTACACCTCGATGTTCTGCTTCCTGATGCTGGGCTACCTTTTCTACATCCGGCACTGGCTGGGGAGGCTGATGTTCTTCACCCGCGCCGACGGGCACGTGATGCTGCGGTCGTTCGTGGCGTTCGTCCCGCTGCTGCTGATTCTCTGCTCGCTGGGCCTGGTCGCGCTCTATCACTATTACCTGATGCAGTCGCTCGTGGTGTTTACCCAGCAGGGTGTCATGAACAGCACCACCGACATTCTCAAGTCGGTGGACTACCGCGAAATTCCCAACAGCCTGCAACTGACCGTTTGCTATCTGGGCATGTTTCTGACGGCGGAAACTGCATTCATTCTGATGTCGCTGCGTGAGTATCTGCAGGATGTGCTGAAGCTGCAGGAGGCGTCGCTGATCAAGCTGCCGCGGGCGGCGGCGGCACATAAGAAAGAAGTCGCACTGCCTTCTCCGGAAGCTGTCCGCCGCGTCGTACACGACTGAGGCGAGGCCGCGTTTCGCATTCTCCGCCAGTCCAGCCCAAGCTGCGGCGTCGGGCCTGCGGCGTTACAATACTGGAGATGTCGAGTTTCGCAGTTGCTCCGTCACGCCGCCGTAGCAAGCTCTCAATTGCATTCACATCGACGATGCGGGTGCTCTTCACCACGCTGCTGTTCACTGCGGCAGGGATGGGCGCGGGGCTGTTTCTGGGCATCCTCGGAACCGTGCTTTATGGCATCATAAGTGGTAGCAGGATCGACATGACCAACGCGTACAAGCACGTCGCCATCCCGGTAGCGATCCTCATGGGCGCCATCGCCCTCGTCGGCTCCATCGTGCTGGAAGTGCGCTCCCGCCGAACACGAACAGCGCAATAGCGATGTACCCGTTCTCCCTGCTGTCCTGTAAAGCTTAAGAAGCTAAAATATTCGGAGCACAAGTTTGTTGTCGGGATTTCGAAATTATGCCTGCAAAAACGGCTACTGGCCACTGGAATACATCATGTCTGAAACCATTCATGTGAAATTACCCGACGGCAGCGTCAAGGACGTGCCGCGCGGGACCTCCGCACTCGATATCGCCAAGAGCATCAGCCCGCGTCTGGCCGACGCCGCTCTGGCGGCGCAGATCAAGCCGCTGTCCTCCAACGGCGGCAACGGGCATCACCCGGCATCTTCCGAAAAGAGTGAAACCGCTGCCGCTCCCGCCTCGGCCCACGCTCCTTCTCCCGACGGCCCGCGCCTCGTCGACCTGGTGCGCCCGCTGGAAGAAGACGCCGAGCTGCGCATCCTCACCGATCGCGATCCCGAAGCGCTGGAAGTGTATCGTCACTCGTCGGCGCACCTGATGGCCGCTGCCGTCCTCGAGCTCTTTCCCGAGACCAAGCTCGGCCACGGTCCGGCGACCGAGTCCGGCTTCTTCTACGACTTCTATCGCGAGAAGCCGTTCACGCCCGAGGACCTGGAAGCCATCGAGAAGAAGATGCAGGAGCTGGTGAAGCAGGACCTGCCCTATGCGCGCGAATTTCTGCCGCGCAAAGAAGGCCTGGAGCGCTTCCAGTCGGAAGGCGACTTCATGAAGTGCCACTTCATCGAGCAGTTCACCCAACCCGACGAGAAGATCTCGATCTACAAGACCGGCAAGTTCACCGACTTCTGCCGCGGCCCGCACATTCCGTCGACTGGGCGCATCAAGGCATTCAAGCTGCTCAACATCGCCGGCGCCTACTGGCTGGGCGACGAGAAGAACCAGCAGCTGCAGCGCATCTACGGCACCTCATTCTTCTCGAAGAAAGATCTCGACGACTACCTGCACAAGCTGGAAGAGGCGAAGAAACGCGACCATCGCGTCATCGGCAAGCAGCTCGACCTGTTCTCCATTCAGGAGCTGGCCGGGCCGGGGCTGATCTTCTGGCATCCCAAGGGCGGCATCATCCGCAAAGAGATGCAGGATTGGATGCACAACGAATACCTGAAGCGCGGCTACTCGCTGGTGTGCACGCCGCACGTGGCGCGTGTCGACCTGTGGAAGGTCAGCGGCCACGAAGGCTATTACGCGCAGAACATGTTCACCCCGATGGAACTGGACGATGCGAACTACCGCATGAAGCCGATGAACTGTCCGTTCCACATTCTGATCTACAAGGACTCGCTGAAGTCGTATCGCGATCTGCCGGTGCGGCTGGGCGAGCTCGGCACCGTCTATCGCTACGAGCGTTCGGGCGTGATGCACGGCCTGCTGCGTGTGCGCGGCTTCACCCAGGACGACGCGCACATCTTCTGCATGCCCGAGCAGATTGAAGACGAAGTCAGCGGCTGCATGGACTTCGCGCTTGCCGTGCTCAATACCTTCGGCTTCGATCAGTATCAGGTCGAGCTCTCGACGTGGGACCCGAACGACCGCAAGAGCTTCATCGGCAGCGACGAGCAGTGGCAGTCGTCCGAAGCCTCGCTGAAGAACGTGCTGGAGCGCCGCGGGATTCCGTACAAGTTGATTCCCGGCGAAGCGGCGTTCTACGGACCGAAGATCGACATCAAGCTGGTGGACGCGATCGGCCGCCTCTGGCAGCTCTGCACCGTGCAATTCGACTGGAACCTGCCGGAGCGATTTGATCTGGAGTACGTCGGCGAGGACGGCAAGCGGCATCGGCCGCTGATGGTGCATCGCGCGCTGTATGGATCAATGGAGCGATTCTTCGGCGTCCTGATCGAACACTATGCAGGAGCATTCCCGGTGTGGCTGTCGCCTACCCAGGTGGTGGTCATCCCGATTGGCGAGAAGCATCACGTGTATGCGAACGAAGTTGGCGAGAAGCTGAAGGCAGCCGGCGTGCGCGTGCATGTCGATCTGCGCAACGAAAAGATGAACGCCAAGATCCGCGAGCACGCGCTGCAGAAAGTCCCGTTCCAGCTGGTAGTCGGCGACAAGGAAGCCGAAGCGGGCGAGGTCAATGTTCGCGTGCGCGGCCAGGAAAAGGCGGAGGGATCGGTGAAGGCGGAAGCATTTGTGGAGCGGGTGAAGGGATTGGTCGCGACCAGGTCCTCGACGCTTGAAGGGTCAGTAGAGAGGGAGTAGCTATGGCTCAACGCCTTCGCGAAGGAGCTTTCTGATTTTCAGACACCTAGTTACTACTTCTCGAGCCAATTGTCCTCTCCTCGTCTGGTCGACCCTTTGGGTCGCATCGTTCCAAGTCAATTTAGAGCCGCCGGGCTTATGGAATTCCTTCGCAATCATTCGCTCATATTTTGAGATGGCAGACGAGATGTGCTTGCGAATCTCCTCGACTGACTGGTCTGTAAGGCCTGATTCAACGAGGAGACTCTGCAAGTACTCACGCGAGCTTGGTGCGCCGAGCAACTCGATCTCGTCCAGCATCTTATTCACAAAGTCGGCATACGTACTTTTGTCTTCCACTGTCTCCTCCCCGCTAGCCCTTTGCGCGGTACGGGATTGCGGAGCAAACTGCCGTTACGGATTCCGAATGAAGCGACCGCAGGTAGTTTTGCGCGCACTGACGCCGGTTTTCTTGGTCTTCCCCGGGCCCGACGATCACTGCTTTTAGAGCTCTGGGAACTGTACTCTTCCAGTCCAGCTCAATGTGCCTTATCTCGGGGTTCTGCGTGCGAGCCATGTATGTCTGCAAAAGCCTATATTCCCGCTCGTTTTCATACGCTTCGTGTTTGAAGAACACAGCAGCCCGCAGGAGCTGCACGAGAAGCCCGGTGCAGACATCAGCCAGATCCTCCTTCTCGGGCTTACTCTGCATGATGAGGTCAATGTCAACCAAGCGACGAAACGCTTCAACTATTTCGCCGTCTAACGTCTGAAGTCGAGAGTCCGCATATGTCAGGGGAAATGCTTCGGTGGGCGGTTGTCGCTCAACGACTGAATCAATTGCCGCAACGTCGAACTCCAACGCGTAGCCACGTCCATCATCACCGTAAGCACGCCACTGGCAGAGATCCTCACGATGCCAACTGAAAGAGCCGACGAAGAACTGTGCAGAATCTCGAATCCCCATTTGCTTGTAGAAAGCTTCAATCAGATCTGCAAACTTCTTGCAGTATGGCGACCCGTTCATTACCGCTGCTTTCAGAACGCCGATGCCGACCTCAAATCCATGATTTAACTCAGAGGGATCGTTGAGCCTCGAAATCTCCGTAAGCCAAAGCTTGCCACTCCGCAAAATCCCTTTCAAGCCAGCTTCATCGGTATAGTGATAGAGATGGGATTCAGACCGCTCTTTCGGTAAGACTTCGCAAAATAGGTCCATGATGCGTTTGGCTTCGGAGCCAAAAGTGGCGAGGCCTTCCTGCATTTCTTGTCGCTGCTGCGGCGAGAGTGGCACACAGGAATTATAGGCAATCGGGACGGGTGCCCCACTCATCCGCGATGTTCGGATGAGTGGGAAGCCACCGCCGTCACCAGCCCATCTGGTGCATTCGACCAAGGATGATCGCGGGATAGTGATTCATGCGCTCGGGCCGTCTCTTCAGCGGCGCGGGCAGGACAGCGGCTAGGTGTGCTGCCTCTTCGCTTGCGATGTGCCGCGCCGAGGTCCGATAGTAGACGCGGCTGGCGGCCTCCGCGCCGTAGATGCCGGGCCCCCATTCGACGATGTTGAGGTAGAGCTCCAGGATTCGCCGCTTGCCGAGGACGAATTCCGCCACCGGAACCAGTCCGGCTTCCGCGCCTTTGCGCAGGACAGAACGGCCGGTTCCAAAGAACAGGTTCTTCACCAGTTGCTGCGTGAGCGTAGAAGCTCCGCGCGAGCGCGCGCCCTCCAGCTTGTCTTCGGCGGCGATTTGGATTTCGTGCCAATCGAATCCGTGATGCTGATAAAAGCGCGCATCCTCCGCCGCGATGACCGCGTGCTGGAGATCGGGCGAGATTTGCGCGAGCGGAACGAATTGATAGCGCTTCTGGTACGGCGTGCCATGAATCCAGGCTTGTAGCTGCCGCTGCGCTTGCACCGCGGTTGTCGGCGGATCGATCCACCGGAAGGCAACAAGCAGCAGCGCCGCGAGCGCCCAAAGGGCCAGGGCCGCCGCAGCCAGCCACAGAAGTAACGACCGGACGGAGATCTTCCGGAGCCGCGTCCTGGCGGGTATCGCGCGAGAGCTCACATCCCAGAATACCGAAACCAGATGCCGCTTTGGCTCGTTGACCATCCTCTCCATCGGCGATATGGTTTGCCATATGAAGACAACCCTAAACCTGGATGACACCGTCATGGCCCAGCTCAAGCGCGAGGCCGCTCGGCAAGGCCGGACCTTGTCGGAAGTTGTGGAGATGGCACTACGTAGTCTGCTTCGCGCCCAGAAGAAGTCAGCCGATCTACCAGCCCTGCCCGTCTTCCACAGCGGCGGTGCGCTGGTTGATATTGCTGTTCGGGACGCGCTGTACCAGGCGATGGGAAACCGATAGGCTGGGCTTTCGACTCGATCAAGGCCAGCTCTGACGGAACCCGCAACTCGTACTCTTACGTGGACAAGTCAGGTATCGACATTGTAGATACGCCCGTATATCCTGTGTAGTATTAGGAAGGGGTGGAGTTGAATGAGAGCGCAAATGCTCAAGTGGGGTAACAGCCTTGCCGTTCGCATTCCCAAGCCTGTAGCCGAAACAGCCAAACTGAAGGAGGGCGACGCGCTGGAGATTCAAGCAGCGGAAGGGTGTGTCGAACTGCGCCGGGTCAGCCGGGTGCCGACCCTGGCGAAACTGGTCGCCCAGATCACGCCCGAGAACCGCTACGGGGAGGTTGCGACGGGGGCGGAAGTGGGCAGGGAAGTTGTTGAATGGTGACCCCGTACGTTCCTGAGGCCGGCGACATCGTGATGCTTGACTTCGACCCGCAGATTGGGCGGGAGCAGGCCAAGCGATGCCCGGCGCTGGTTCTGACAGATCAGCGCTACAACCGGGCCAGCGGCCTGGCCGTGGTTTGTCCGTTGACCAGCAAGCGCAAGCCTTACCCGTTTGCGCTGCCAATTACGCTTGGCCAGGTTGAGGGCGCAGTATTAGTGGACCAGGTCAAGAGCCTGGACTGGTCCGGCCGCAGGGCCAAGTTTCACTCCAAAGCCGAGCCGGGGCTCGTCGCCAAGGTGCGTCAATATATCGCCGTTCTGCTTGCCTTGCGCTGACGAAGAGAGCCCCTCCATGGAACTTGCGCCTCCTTCCGCTCGTACTCCTAACTGGACGTTGATGACAAAGGAGTAGCTTCGTGCGAACCCACCTGCTTGCCCCCTCAATCTTCCTGTTTGTCGCCGGCATGATTTTCAGCGGAGCCTCATTCGCCCAGGACTCCGGCTTCAACTTGTCGCTGCATGCCAACGATCACGCCACGGCCGCTGATATCGGCCTGCCCAGTTATCCCGGCGCCTCGCTTTACAAAGCTCCCGACAATGACGCAGCCTTTGACTTCGGATATAGCTACGGCGACTCCCACTTCCGTCTGATGGTCGCCAACTACCTGAGCAGCGACTCGCCCGCCAAGGTTCTCGACTTCTATCGAAAGCCGTTGTCCCGCTATGGCGAGGTGCTGGAGTGTAACAACGGCAAGCCGGTCGGCGCGCTCACCGTCACCCACAGCGGACTCACCTGCTCGGACCAGCAAGGCGGACACGTACAGGTGAATGATCATGGCGACTCCAATGATCACGATCTACGTGCCGGCGCTCCGCATGATTTTCGCGTCGTTGGCATCAACAAATCTCAACCGGGTTCTACTCATTTCGCTCTGGTATACGTTCAACTGCCAAAGGACAAAGACTCAGACGCGAAATCGAAGTAGCCAGCAACGAGCGGTCGCAACAGGTCTGATCGACTGGGAAAAAACCTGTTCGGGCGGGGAAACTGAAGTTCGCACAGCGCTTTTAGATTCCCGCGCTGGCTTTCCTCTGCATTGGCTCCGGACGAACCACTTGCGCCCGCTGCGAGTGCCGCCGGTCGGCGGCATTGGAGATAACGTTCACACCGAGCGTGAGGAAAGCAAAGAAGGCCCCAACCCCGACTCCCACCCAGCGGTCTTCCGCGTGATTGCTGAAATCGCCGATGATGAACGGGACGCAGGCGACGAGGATACCGAATAACACGTAGTACAGCGCGTGCAGCGGCCAGGTCCACCACACCAGCGGTTTGTGCAGCAGGAATACCCGATCGAGGACGTCCCGGGTAAGATCTCGTTCGCACTCCTGTCCGGCGGAGCACGGAGAAATCGCAGAGATCGCTTCGCTGATCCTGCCCACCACGGCTCCATGCAATTGCGCCATCGATTCGGAGGGGACCTTGGCGGCAATGCCGCCCGCGCCGGCGGAAGTCTGCAAGGCGTCGGCGAACTCCAACAGGTCCGTGGCCTCGCCGATCAGGCGCTTCGCCGTCTCGCGTTCATCGCGAGTGTCCAGCCATCCTTTGATCTTGGTTGCGGCCAGTCCCGCAATCGGACCCAGGATCGCTCCCATCACTGCCGCGCTTACGTTGCCGCCTGCCATGTCCCGTACCCTCGCTCCCGGCTCCACATCTGCCGCGCATTATCGCGTGCAGCGTTGGCCGATGCAAACAATTTGTGCTGGTCATTTCACGGTAGGATGTTGGTGCGCTCCGGCCGCCGATCCATGCCCCACGATTCCTCTCATCCCGCCCCTGTCTCGCACGTCACCGCGGTGCTCACTATCGCCTCGGTTGCCGCCATCTGGGGATTGGGCTTTCCCATGACGCGTATTGCGCTCAACGGCGGCGTCTCCGTCGGCGCGTTCATGAGCCTGCGCTTCCTGCTGGCCGGCGTGCTGATGCTGATCATTATTCGCGGTATGCGCATTCCCATTGTGCGGCGTGGCCTGCTCGACGGCTTGTGGCTTGGCCTGATTCTCGCCGTCATCTTCTGGTCGCAGACCGATGGGATGCGCTTCACCACCACTGCGAAGTCGGGCTTCATCACCGGTCTCTACGTTCTGCTTACGCCGCTGATCGCGGTTGCCATCGGCCAGCGCATCAAGATCATGTCGGCGATGGGTGCGGTCATCGCGACCTGCGGCCTGTATCTGCTGGTCCGCATGCCGGCCGGGCACGCGGGCCTCGGCCTCTTTGCGGGCATGAATCGCGGCGACCTCGAGACGCTGGTCTGCGCCATCCTGTGCGCCGTCCACCTCGTCATGATGGGCGCCTTCGCGCGCCGCACCGAACCGTGGCTGCTGGCCGGAACCCAGGTCGCCGTTTGCGGCGTGATTTCCGTGATCGTGACTGCGCTGCTGCCCGCGCCTTACGGCTTCCAGAATCTGGCGCAAACCCTGCCGAAACTAGCCGTGATCGGGCCTACCATCTACCTGGCGCTGTTCTCCACCGTCTTCGCCTTCTGGGGACAGGCCGTTGCGCAAACGCGGCTCGGCCCGGCCGAAGCTGCTGTGCTCTTCTGCATCGAACCCGTCACCGCCGCCACACTCAGCGTCTTCTGGCTGAAGGAGGCGATGACAATGCAGCAAGCCATCGGCGGCGTGCTGATCGTGCTGGCCATGATCGTCTCCGAGGCTCTGCCGTACATGTTCCGCGCCATCACCGTGCCCGATACCAGGCCGTAAGAAAGCCGCTGTTCGCCAACCAGGGTGGAAGGGGGAGGGTTTGCACGACGATTCGCCAATGGTCTGTTTATCGGAATCTGCTGGAACTCAGATGAACGTCACATCACTTTCCGATGCAGAAGGAGCTGAAGATCAGGTTGAGGATGTCGTCAGCCGTGGTCGCGCCGGTGATCTCGTCCAGCGGACGCAGCGCACTGTAGAGATCGAGCAGAATCATCTCGTGAGGAATCTTCTGCGGAACCGCGCCCGCGGACTTGTCGAGCGCGGCCAGCGCGTCGGCCACCAGCTGCTTCTGGCGGGCGTTCGTCAGGAAGCCGCTCTCCGGCTGCGCGCCGTCGCCGCCAACGAGTTTGAGGATCGCCGCGCGCAGCTCGTCGATGCCTTCGCCGGTCAACGCCGATGCTTTCACGGCAGGATGAACGCTCTCGGCGGCAAAGTCTCCATCGTCGGCAACGTCAATCTTGTTCCACACAACCATCGCCTGGCGATTCGTGGCCGCTTCCAGCAGTTGCCCGTCCTGATGCAGTTCGTCGCCGCTAAGCGGATGCTGCCCACGGCGAGAGGCGTCGCGAACTACCAGCACAATGTCGGCCTCGGCCAGCGCCTCCATCGATTTGCGCACCCCGATACTCTCGGCTTCGTCCAGCGCGGCGCGAATGCCCGCTGTATCCACCAGCCGCACCGGAATGCCGCCGATCGCCACGGTCTCACTAACCAGGTCGCGCGTGGTACCGGGGGTTGCAGTGACGATGGCGCGCTCGCGCTCGACCAGGCGGTTGAAGAGGCTCGACTTGCCGACGTTCGGCCGGCCGACAATCGCCAGCGTCAGGCCCTCGTGTACGACCTTGCCGAAGGCGAAGCCGGCCAATAGCTCCTGCAATGGCGCGCGGACTGCGGCAATGCGCGCCAGAATCTGCTCATCGGGAATGACCGAGACATCGTCCTCGGCGAAGTCCACTCCCGCTTCCATGGTGGCGATCAGCTCGACCAGCATTTGCTTGATGGGCTGCAGCCGACGAGAGAGCGCGCCGTCAAGCTGCCGTGCCGCCACCTGTGCCTGATAGAGCGTCTGCGCGTCGATGAGGTCGCGCACCGCTTCGGCTTGCGTCAGGTCGAAGCGGCCGTTGAGGAACGCGCGCATGGTGAATTCGCCGGGCTCGGCCAGGCGCGCGCCCGCGGCCAGGCACATCTCGACCACGTGGCGCAGCACCACGGGCGAGCCGTGGCAGGAGATCTCGACGACATCGTCGGTGGTGTAGGAGTGCGGCTTGGCGAAGAAGGTAGCGACGACTTCGTCGATGCGCTCGGCGGTCGTGGGATCAATGAGCTCGCCGAAGTGCGCGCGCCCGGCTTCAAGCTCATGCGACAGCCGCAGCATGGGGCGCGAGATGTTACACGCGTCGGGGCCTGACAGCCGCACCACGCCGATGCCGCCGCGTCCCGGCGGCGTGGCGATGGCGACGATGGTGTCGTCGAGGTGCATGGGAGGAATTGTAGTCGGGCCGCACGAACCCGGGTCTCGAACCCCGCGAGACCCGGGGCACCCGGCTGTTCTGGCGAATGGCGAATGGCGTTCTTATCTTCTTCGCGACACCGGCATGGCCGGCGGTTTGCCTTTGTAGTCCTTGGGGTAGACGATGACGTGGCGCTGGGCGGCCTCGCCGGCGCTTTCGGTACGGAGATCGTCGAGCTGGCGCATGGCCAGGTGCAGGATGCGGCGCTCGCGCGATGACATGGGCGCGAAGGCGTAGGGCATGTTGGTTTCGCGCACGCGTTGCGCGGCGACATCGGCGGCCAGCCGCAGCTCCTGCAAACGCGCCGACCGAAAATTGTTGCAGTCGAAGCTGATCTTCTCGTGCTCGTCGGGCGCCAGCCGCAGCATCTCCAGCGCTACTTGTTCGAAGGCGCGCAACAGCTCGGCGCCATTCTCCAGCACCAGCGGGCTGTCCGAGCCGGAGAGCTCCACCAGGATCTCCGGCCGCTCCCACTCGCGATCGGTGCCCACTTGCGGGTCGACCGTGATCTTGTAGCGCAGGCGGAAGTCGCCCGTGGTGAAGATGGTGTTCAGCAGTTCGCTGATCTTTTTTGCGGCGGCGACTTTGTCGGTGATCGGCATCGCAGTTGTGTTTCGTTTCGAAAAACGTCTTCACCACGGAGGCACGGAGATCACGGATACGATTCAGCAACGACTTGCTTAACCGCCGATAATCAAGAAAACTCCGTGCCCTCTGTGCCTCCGTGGTGAATAAGATCCTACTTGCCCGCCTTCTTCCGCGCGCGTTTTTCCATCTCGGCGCGCATCTCCTGGCCCAGGCTGCTGCGGTTCATGATGTACTGCTGGATGATACCGATAATGTTGCCGACCACCCAGTACACGCTCAGGCCCGACGGCAGATTGAAGCTGAACCAGCCGATCATCAGCGGCATCATCAGGGTCATCATCTGCTGCTGCTTGGGATCCATGCCCGAACTGGGCGTCATCTTCTGCACCAGATAAGTGCTGATGACAATCACCACCGGCATGATGAACAGCTTATCGGGCGCCGACAGGTCATGCAGCCAGAGGAACGGCGCCTGGCGCAGCTCGATGGTGTTTGCCAGCATGGAGTAAAAGGCGAACAGGAACGGCATCTGGATGACCAGCGGCAGGCACCCGCCCGCCGGATTCACGCCTTCGCGCTTGTACAGCTCGCTGATCTCGGCGTTCATCTCCTGCCGCTTGGGATCGCGCATCGGATACTTCTTGTAGCGATCCTGGATGGCCTTCATCTGCGGCTGCAGCTTTTGCATCTTCAGCGCCGACTTCATGCTGGTGATGCGCAGCGGCAGCAGCGCCAGGTTAATCACCACCGTCAGGATGATGATCGCCATGCCCCAGTTGCTGGTCATGTGCTCATGCGTCCACTTCAGCCACAGGAAGAGCGGACGGGCGATCAAGCTGAAGAAGCCGAAGTCCACGACATTACGCAGGTCGGGACCGTCCATCTGGCCGGGTGCAGTGTTGGAGCGCACCGACTCCAGCACATTCAGTGCCTTGGGACCGACAAATAGGCGCTCCTTGGTGGCGCCGTTCGCGTCGCCCACTGCCGCGCCTACCACTTCATACTTGACGACGTTGTTCGGGTCAGGCTTCTTGGGATCTTTGTAGACGGTGATGGAATTGTGCAGCGTAACCATCGCCGCCGTGTCGGGATTGTCCGGCAGAAAAATGGCAGCGAAGAACTGGTCCTGCGGTCCGGCCCAGTTGAACGGCCCGCGCAGGGTATTGCCTCCGCTGACCTTCTTGGGCACGACGCGCTCCACCTTGCCGTCGGCCATGTACTCGATTTTCTCCGAGGCATAGCTGGGAGCGGTGTTCTCGTCCCCCAAGGCCGCCGGCCACATGGGATACGCCTGCACTACCTGGCCATTCTGCGTGACCGACGTCTCGATACCAACCACGTAGGTATCGCCAAACTGGAAGCTCTTGCGAACCACTGTGCCGCCGCCGGAGTATTCGAAGCTCAGCTCGCCGGGCGCGGTAAGATTCCCGGTTGCGCTGGCGACGTACAGCGCCGAATTGATCTGGTCACGCAGGCTCGCGTCGTAGGTGTACAGGCTGAGCGGCAGCCCAAACTTGACCGCCTCTTTATTCACCAGATCAAGCGGCCGACCGTCGTCGTCCTTGTACCTCTTCAGCACCCACGACTTCACTAGCCCGCCTTTATTGGTGAAGACGATGCGGTAGAGCGGGTTCTCGACGACGGTTTCGACCTCGCTGGCCGCCGCCTTGGAAGCGACGGGAGCTGCGGAGGAAGAGCTCGGGGCAGCCACAGCCGGTGTCGCCACCGATGCGGGGTTCGTGGGCTGCGCGTTCGGAATGGTCTGATTCGAATTCGCCGGCGCTTGCGGCGGCGTCTTCTTGAACAGGAAGATCTGGCTGAGGATGATTAGCGCAAAGGTGACGGCAAACACCATCAGCATGCGCTTATCGCCGCCGCCGCCACCATCCTGTTGTGGATTGCGATATTCGGCCAAAGTTCGGTTTCCGTTCGAAAGCTAGAGCGGTGCTTCCGCGCCGCGTTCAGCCGGTTACTTCTGTCCTCGGTAGCCGGCTCTCAGCCGGCGGCACACCTGCGCCCTTGCGACATGCCTTCTCTGCCAGGCTAGCGGGCACCGGGTCATATCCGGCACGAGCAAAAGGGTGGCAGCGCAGCAATCGTCCCGCTGCCAGCCAGCTTCCGCGCGCGACGCCGTGACGCTCCACCGCTTCCATCGCGTACTCGGAGCACGTCGGCACAAAGCGGCAGGAGCGCGGCAGCATCGGCGAAACAAACCGCTTGTACATCCGCAACACGAATTGCACTGCCTGCTTCATTTCGCTTCCGTCCCGCGCGCGCGTTGCGCAGCCAGGCGCAAACCCCGCGCGACCTCTGCGCTCAACTCCGCAAACGGCATCGTCAGCACGCTCTTGCGCGGGTTAAACACGACATCCACCGCTTCTTCGCACAGGGGGCCGGCGAGTCGTACAGCTTCCCGCATACGGCGCTTGATGCGATTGCGTTCCACCGCTCCGCCCAGGACTTTGCCCACGGTCAATCCCACTCGCGCGCCTTGCGTGGACGCAGCTTCCACCGCACGCCGCAGGAAGAACACCGTCATGTTGCCGGTGAACTGCCGGCGTCCGTTTTGGTACACCCGCTGGAAGTCCGCGTGCTTCAGCAGACGCTTCGACTTGGGAAATTGGCTGCTGGCGGCGGAGATCTTACTGGACATTCAGCGCTCGCCGCCCGCGCCATCCGTTCCGGCTGTGTTGGCCGGCGACGACCTCTACAATTCCATCGGAAATGCTGCGAATGACCAACGGTTGGGCTTACTCGCGATAGCCCGGCTTCACCGAGACGCGCTTGCGCCCCTTGGCGCGACGGCGCGACAGCACCGCCCGGCCGCTCTTGGTCTTCATGCGAGAACGAAAGCCGTGCGTCTTCGAGCGGCGACGACGGTTGGGTTGGAATGTGCGCTTCGGCATGCGAAAACGGCGCTCCTCACTGGCACAAAATTGGATTGAGCAAACGAAAAGTATAACGGTCGGCGTGCCTTGCTGGCAACTTGCGGGGCGCCGGCGTGGTGTCTCAGCCTGAAACTCATTCGCTTTACGGCGTGTCCGGCGGAGCACGCCTTGAGGCGTGCATATTGCAGTCGCAACTCGACGCGCGCTTTAGCCCTGACGTAAATCTATTCCTAAACTCTGCGGCTAAAGCCGAGACATTCAGCGGATCTCAACGGCACGCCTCAAGGCATGCTCCACCCAACATCGCTTAACGCAATTTCAAACTGAGACCAGCGACGGCTAAGGGCTGCACCTCGCGCGCGACAGTCGGAAAATATTTTTTCTGCGGTAACTTTCCCAAAATCAACCGCTCGCAGAAAATTAGAAACGCACGGGTAATAATTCCTTTTCCCCAAGTTTTTTTTCGTGCTAGTATCCGTGAAGCCAAAAAGAAGCCAAGCTGTCACGAATGCGGTGCAATGCTCCTTGACACCGCTATTAGGTTTGCAAGATGTCAACTTCCGGTCAGTTTGTGCCGCAATTTTTTGGTCTGTGCTCGGTCCCGTTTCCCTCTAACTGACGATCTCTGTTCGCGACGAGGCCCTGCGCCTCAGGACTGCTATTTATGTCTTCCTTTGGTCTTGGCCCAAATAATCCGTGGGTGCGGGTTCTCGACGCACTAGAGAAAAAAGTCAATCGCACTTCCTACGAAACCTGGTTCAAGCCAACGCGCTACGATCACGCGCAAGGCCCCGTGCTCTTCGTCCGCGTTCCCCATCCCGATTTCTGCCAGATTGGCGAACGCTACGGCGATCTGATCAGCGAGGCCATCGAAAATCTCGGCCTGGAATATCGCGACGTCGAGTTCGTCACTGCGGAGGAGCACCACGGCGGCAATGGCAAGGCCGTGGCGGAGAGTGCACCCCGCTCCGAACCTCCACCGTCCGCGGACAAACCCATTTCCGGCCCCCTCACACAGCAACGTTTCGATTGGGATGGAGCGGCACAATTGAATCCCAAATACACGTTCGACGACTTCGTGATCGGTGCTGGTAACCAGTTTGCTCATGCTGCGGCGCGTGCCGTGGCGGAACGCCCCTCCAAGGCCTACAACCCGCTCTTCCTCTACGGCGGCGTCGGCATGGGCAAGACCCACCTGATGCAGGCCATTGGGCACGAGGTGAAGGTCCGGCAGTCGGAGAAGTCCATCTGCTATGTCTCCAGCGAGCGCTTCACCAACGACATGATCAACGCGCTGCGCTACAGCAAGATGACCGGCTTCCGCGACAAGTACCGCAACATGGATGTTCTGCTGATCGACGATATCCAGTTCCTGGTGAACAAGGAGCGCACGCAGGAGGAGTTCTTCCACACCTTCAATGCGTTGCACGAGTCCATGCGGCAGATCGTGATCGCCAGCGATCGCCCGCCTAAGGAGTTGGCGGAAATCGAAGACCGCCTGCGCAGCCGCTTTGAGTGGGGACTGATTGCCGACATCCAACCGCCCGACCTGGAAACCAAAGTGGCCATCCTGCAGAAGAAGGCAGAATCGGAACGGGTGATGCTGCCCACGGATGTGGCGCTGTTCATCGCCTCCAATATCCGCAGCAACGTGCGCGAATTGGAGGGAGCGCTGATCCGGTTGACCGCGTACTCGTCTCTCACCGGCGGAGAGGTCAACCTGCAGACCGCGCAGGAGGTGCTGAAGAACCTCATCGATTCGCAGGTGCGGAAGATCACCATCGAGGCCATCCAGAAAGCCGTGTGCGAGCAGTTTGGCCTGCGCTTGATCGAGATCAAGGCCAAGAACAACTCGCGGGTAATCGTCTTCCCACGCCAGATCGCCATGTACCTGGCCAAGCACCTTACCGACGCCTCACTGCCGGAGATTGGCCGGCAGTTCGGTGGCAAGCACCACACTACGGTCCTGCATTCGGTGGATAAGATCGAGGAGACCCGCAAGAACGACAAGGATTTGAACAGGGTGCTCAACAAGCTCACCGAGAGCTTGGGCCTGTGAACCGCGCTTCGGCGCGGTTTTTCACTTTTGCGCCAGCTTTTCCCCGGCTCATCTTGTGGACACGATGTGGATTGCGTGGAAGATGCAGTCGCAACATTGGCACCGTTCCTGAGCGTCACAGCTACCCAGAGATCCAATTGACAATTTTCGACAGCGTTCAACCTTCTGTGCGAGCGCCAGGCGCGGTTGTACTCTCATTTTCCACTTTTCCGCTGTGCCTGCTGTTACTACTAGTTTTATTATGTTTTTGATTTGATATAAGGAAAAGCAGTATAAAAGGGCCGGGCTAAACGCACGGGCGAGGTGGGACTTATGGCTGCCGAAGCAACGGGAGCGATTCAAGGTACAGCAATGGAAATCAGCGTCAGCAAGTTTGAACTCCTGCGGGAGCTGACCGCGACGCAGGGAGTGGTCGAGCGCAAGACCACGATTCCCATCCTCTCCAACTTCTTATTCGAGGCGGCTAACGACCGGCTCACCATCACCGCAACCGATCTCGATCTCAGCTTGCGCACCTCCTGTGCGGCCAAGGTGAAGCGCGAAGGCGCTTGCACCATTCCCGCCCGCAAGCTGTACGACTACGTCAAGCTGCTGCCCGACGCCGATATTTCCATCAAGCTGCTGGACAACCACTGGGTCAACATTCGCTCCGGACGCTCCAACACCAAGATGGTCGGAATGGCGCGGGCCAACTTCCCCGGCCTGCCAACGTTTCCTTCCGCCGGCGTGGTGAAGATCCCGGCACAGACGCTGCGCAGCATGATTGGCCGCACCATCTTCGCCATCTCCAGCGAAGAGTCGCGCTACACGCTGAACGGGGGCCTCATGGTGCTGAAGCCGGAGTCGATCACCATGGTGGCGACCGACGGCCATCGCCTGGCGCACATCGAGAAGCCGGGCGAGACGTTTGACGTCAGCGGCGAGAACCGCACCCTTATCCCCAGGAAAGCCATGAGCGAGATCTACTCGCTGCTGCAGAACAGCGATGTCGATGCGATCGAGTTCGCCAAGGACGAGTCGACGCTATTTTTCCGCATCGGCGAGCGCCTGTTGACCTCGCGCCAACTGACCGGACAGTTCCCCAACTTTGAAGCGGTGCTCCCGCGCGAAACCGGCAAGGCCGTCGTGGTGCATGGCGCCGACCTGAACACAGCGATCCAGCGCGTGGCCCAGTTTGCCGATGAGCGCTCCCGCGCCATCCGCATGAAGCTCGACAAGAACGAGCTGAAGATTTCCTCTTCCTCCACCGATTCCGGCGAGTCGGAGGACTCGATCGAGACCGCCTACACCGCCGATCCCCTCACCATCGGCTTCAACTCCGAGTACCTGCTCGACTTCCTCAAGGCCTCCAACGGCGGCGACGTGCGCCTGGAGTTCAAAGACGCCCAGTCCGCCGGCCAGATGCGTCCCGACGACGCCGGCGACGACGGGTTTAAGTATCGGTACGTCGTGATGCCGATGCGGATTTGAGGAGATGCGAGAACCCAGCTAGCTTTGAAGACTTTCTATTGATCGGGACATCAACGGTATCCTGTCTCTAGAAAGTCGGTGTATATAGTCGTACCAATGGGAAGCAATCCATATTTCCAGAATTGACCCGAATCCAAAAATAACGGCTATCTCCCCCACTGCTGGGAGCTGAAGTGACCGCCGCGCCGGTTCGGGCAAGGTGATGCTGATCCTGTTACTTTCGATGCTAATGGTTGTCGGCCACTTCGAAGCGAATAGACGAGCGGTATCTACCCACATTTCCCCCGCGTCTGAAGCACTCACATTGTGCGCACCTAGCGCCTCCAAGAATGGTTCTTGAAGATCCTCAACCACTTCTACGGGCTGAAGCTGTACCCCACCTACAGCCCCGGGTATACCGAAGCACTCGATTGTCCCAGATGATTTGCCTATCCACGTAACGATCTCACTGATCTCAGCCAGCGACACGCGTACGCGATTCTGGTCCTCCACTTTCGCCGTCCAAATTCGATACGGCCCTCCGATCGGCTTTTCGCTCCCGCGTGGCATAGGTATAATTCTCCCATAATATTCGGATGTATTTTTTAAATATATGAAAATAAATATATTAATTTGGTTGCCTTCAGGTATTGTTGAGGTATAATCCTCCCAGATGAGATCGCCGCAGGTCGATGTTTGGGCGTGGAGTCCTTCCAGTCGGCTCCTGACATCGGATTTCTGTGGGCAAATCTGTCAAAGCTCGACGTTCATGTCCGCGAGGGGTGCGCATTCTAGCAGCGATTTCGAGGTGCGGGTAGAATTACAAGGAGTGTGCGATGGCTACTCAACCAAGTGACCTAGAACGAGACTTCAACTTCTTTGAAAAGCGCAGGGCGGAGTGGGCCAAAGTACATCAAGGGGAGTTCGTGCTAGTGCATGATGGGAAAGAGGCTGGGTTCTTTCCCGATTACGAGACTGCTTTTCGAGTAGGGCTGAAAACGTTCGGTTCCGGTACCCACTTCCTGGTGCAACAAGTGTGTGTCGTCGAACCGGTATTCTTTATTTACTGACGCATGGGAAAATTCATTTCTTCTGTCAGCACTGCAGAATTACAGCAGGAAGGGCCTCGCATCCGAATTTCGATCAGCGCTCCACAAGAGGAAGTCGAGATCGGAAGAGCGTTTGCGATCGAGTACCCCGAGCCACTAAGCGTCATAGCACTTATCGATACAGGCGCTTCGCTGACGGTGATCAACCCTGAACTAGTGCAAAGCTGCAGACTTAGCCAAACTGGATTCACAAAAATTTCCTCAGCCGGGAGATTGGACGATTATCCAACCTACGCCGCACGCATTCAGTTCCCAGATCAAGATCTGCGAGGCTTTGAAATTATTCCCGTTGTCGCATGCAAACTGCCCCAACAGTCGATCTCGTGCCTAGTCGGACGCGACATCATGCGGCGTTGGAAACTCACTTACAACGGGCGGAGCGGTGAAGTCACTGTGACCGACTGACTCCCTCATTCATACGTCATCTGTTTCCGCCCTCTCCGCAGCGGATCCTGCGGCTGGTAGCTTAATTCGGCCGACAGAATCTTCACCAGCCTGGCGAGCACGCGGGTCCGCGCCCAGTACTTGTCGTTGCCCTCGATCAGGGTCCACGGAGCAGTTGCCGTGCTGGTCTTCACCAGCATCATTTCCACGGCCTCCTCATACGCGGCCCACTTTTCCCGGTTGCGCCAATCCTCATCGGTTAGCTTCCACGACTTGTAGCCAATGGCCTTGCGCTCTTTGAAGCGGCGCAACTGTTCTTCGCGCGAGATTTGAATCCAGAACTTCACCAGGATGGTCCCAAACTCGCGCAGCTGGCGCTCGAAGGAATTGATCTCTTTGTACGCCCGCTTCCACTCGGCTTCGGTGGCGAAGCCTTCCACGCGCTCCACCAGCACGCGGCCATACCACGAGCGATCGAAGATGGCGATCTGGCCGCGCTCGGGCAGACGGCGCCAGAAGCGGTAGAGGTAGTGCCGGGTGCGATCCTCTCCGTGCGGCGCGACGACGGGATATACCACATAGCCGCGCGGGTCCAGTTTCTCGGTGATGCGCTTGATGGCGCCACCTTTGCCGGCTGCATCCCAGCCTTCGAAGACGACCACCACCGGCCGCTTCTGCAGGTAGACCTGATAGCCCAGTTCGCGCAGTTGGATCTGCCGGCGCGTAACCTCGCGCACGTAAGCCTGGCGATCGAGCGCGCGCGTCAGATCCAGCGTTTCCAGCATCAGAGCCGGCCTCCGCCCAGAGACTCCATCGCCGCGCGTAGCTCCGCATCCTTGGAGATTTCGGCCGCGAGGTCGCTGCGCGGCGGCGCCTTGGCGCCCAGCTTCTTTTCCATCGCGCTGATGATCGTCTCAAACACGCATTTCCGCGTGTAGCGCCCGGAGGTAGCTTCGACGATGTTCCACGGCGCAAATTCCGAATCCGTCAGCTCCAGCATCTCCTCGGCGGCGGCAAAGTACTCGCGATACTTCTTGTGCCGGGCCCAGTCGTCTTTGGTCACGCGCCACGCCTCCAGCGGGTCGGCTTCGATCAACTCGAAGCGCCGCCGCTGCTCCTTCTTGCTGATGTGCAAGAAAAACTTCAGGATGGCGGTGCCATCGTCGGCCAGCATGCGCTCGAACTCGATGATGTCGCGGCAGGCTTGTGTCCACGTCTTCGCCGAAATGGCTCGCTCCACGCGCTCCTCCAGCACGCGGCCGTACCAGCTGTGATCAAAGATTACGATCTCCCCGCGATTGGGCACCTTGAGCCAGAAACGCCACAGCCATGGGCGTTGTTGCTCATAGGTCCGCGGCGCCGTGATGGGATGCAACTTGAAGCCACGCGGGTCGAGGCGCTGCGTCAGGGCCGCGATGGTCGTGCCTTTGCCCGCCGCATCCCATCCCTCGAACACGATGATGGTGGGAATGCCATTGTCCCAGCAGGCTTTCTCCAGATCATAGAGGCGCAACTGCAGCCCGGGGATGATGCGCTTGTATTCCTGGCGCGAGAGTTTCTTCTTGAGATTGAGGTTCTCCAGCATGGAGCAAGTGCAATTCTACTCGGGGGGCGAAGGAACGGTGCTGTGAGCACGTCTGGGGACGTCTTACGGCTTACTTCGGTCGTAGGCTAGGACGCCTTTCTCGCGGCAGGCTCTTATTTGTGGCTTTGTATCAGGGCACGTCTTTAGACATGCCGAAAGTTCATTGCCATGGTTGTCATCCCGACAGAGCTCCGCCTGTTCGTCAGAACAGGCGTGCCGAGTGGAGGGACTTGCTGTCAGCGCGCAGAGAATTAGCGCTTCGGTCAAACAGCAGGTCCCTCGGCTCCGCGCTAAAGCGCTCCGCTCGGGATGACAACTTCAAGCTCGAGACGAGCCGCTACCCGGGCACGCAAATCTTTGGGAGGTGCGACAAGGCTATTCGTACGCCAGCGCGTCGATCGGGTCCTTCTGCGCGGCCTTGATGGCCGGATAGAACGCGCCCAGCAGCGATCCCACCACGGCAATTACGGTCGCCTTTGCCAGCCACGTGTACGTAATCAGCACCGGCAGCGTCTGGAACTTCGTTCGCAAACCAGTCCTCGCTCCATAGCTGATCGCGATGCCCAGAATCACCCCGCCGATGGCGATCAGCAGCGTCTCGCGCAGCACCACATTCACGATGTAGAGCTTGCCCGCGCCCAGCGATTTTAGGATGCCGATCTCGCGCGTGCGCTCCATCACCGCCGTGTACATGGCTTGGAAGATCACAATGAAGCCGATGACGGCCGAGATGCCGATGACGACATTGATCACCGTCGTCAGCCCGGGCAGGCTGGCCGAGGTCATCAGGCTGAGATACTCCTTCAGCGAATGCACGCCGTACTGCTGCATTCCAGGAATGCTCTTGATGGCGTGCACGACCGCGTCGGCCTGATTGGGATCGTCAAGCTTGACGTAGAAGATGGTGGCTTTGCCGATGGCGCCGATCAGGTCCTGCAGCGTGGCGATCGGGACGTACTTACGCGCGCCTTTGCCGTGCTCGACGATGCCGCAGATGCGGAACGGATGATTCAGCGCCTGGATGGTGTCGCCGACTTTGAGATGGTCGTTGGCCGCTTGCAGATCGTCGACCAGCATGTCATAGGGGCCCTCGAAGGGACCGCCGGATAGATAGCGAAAGCCTCCAGTAACCGCGTTGAACGATTGCAGATCGATGCCGTCGAGCACCTCGGTGTGTACGGAGATGGTGAGTTGCGTGACCACCGGCGCCACCGCGACTACGTGTGGCAGTTTGGCGATCTTGTTCGCGACTTTCACCGAGACTGGCGCGCCGCTGACGCCCATCAGCAGCGACGAGCCCGGCGGTTGCACCATGATGTCGGCGCCAATGCCGGCCTGGCGCTGCTTGCCGTCGTTCAGCATGCCCAGCATGATGCCCACGATCAGCAGGATCAGCGTGACCTCAACCGCGACCGCGACCACGCTGATGATGGTGCGAAGCGGCCGGTGGACCAGGTTGGCGACAACCATGCGGTTCGTCATACAAAGGCAGCTCGATTGTATAGGATGCGAGACGGGTGACGGTTGATCCCTCCTGGGTCTCGAACCCCGCGAGACCCGAGGCACCCGGCACCTGGATGCTGGCCTGGAAGGCCGGCTCTACCCAACCCGCCGAAAATGTCTGGCGGAGGCGCGTGTATCAGAACGTTAGCGCAGCCGCAGTTCGCGCCGGATGCTTGCGGTTGACCACCCTGACCCCATCGCGCCAGCGCTCGTCCACCTGCACCAGAGACCACTCGATCCGCGGCGAGAGATAGCGCAGCAGGGTGTCCGTCGTGGGGTGTACGCGTAGCGCCGGCGCCACCAGATAGAGCAGCGGCGGCACGCTGGAAATCTCACGCCCGGCGAAATAGCCGTTGCGCGCGAACTCGCCATGCTGCTGATGCCAGCGCACCCGCTCCCAGTAGTCCAGCCCTTGCAGCGGCAGATGGATGTCCTCGTTGGCCTTCAATTCCAGAACCGCCAGGCGGCCATCCACCGTGCAGGTGAGCACGTCGAGCATGGCGCGATCCGTGGCGGCGAAGGCCGGGACCTGCGAATAGACAAAGTTGCCATCCAGCCGCTCGTCGATGGCTCGCACATCGCGCGTGACCAGGCTTTCCAGCCAGCGCTCCGGGGCCAGGCGGAAGAACAGGTTGGTGGGCGAGCCATGCGGCTGGCGCTGCTTAGCCATGCGTTGCACCAGTTCGGCAAAAAGCGCGGATGTGCTTTCGTCCAGTATGTACTCCGCCGGGCCAATGCCAAACACAATGGACTCATGATTGCGGAACGATCCCGGCACCGGCGTCAGGCGAGCGCGGGCGAATTCCAGCCCATGGAGCCGAAAGACAATCTCCGATGGCGATTCCACACTGATCGCGGCCGCAGGTATCAGCTCTTGAATCCGCGCGAGGGAGCTGGTGAAGCGCCCCTCTGCCGCCCTTACGTCCACTGCGCGGGTGAGCCGGGTGACGATGTTGCCGCTGTCGGCGCAGTCGAACGGCTCGCAGATCTCGGAGCGCTCGTCCAGTTCGTACAGCTGCCATTTCGCCGCTTCGGAATTCAGACTTGCCGCCCGCTGCCGCACAATCTCCGACCGCCCCGGCGGCAGCAACAACTTCAGCCCTTCGACCAGCGCGCGTCCCGCAAGCCGCTGCCGCTGGTAGTCCATCCACAGAATGCCGAAGGTGAGCGCGGCATCGACCGACGTCTGCGATTCCTCTGCGCTGACCCCCAGTACAGCAAACGCCGATTGTCCCGAGCGAAGCAGGCCGCGGGTGTACACGGGGCTGAAGGAACGCTCCAAATCCTGGCTGCAGCTAAAGTGCTCCAGCTTATAGCCGGGATATTCGCGGTGCAGCACGCGCTCCAGGAACGCCCGATAATGCGCCCGCGCGGCTCGTCGTGAGGAGCCCACGTCACTACGACCCGTAGCGGATATCTCAAGCAGATTAGGCTGTGATTGCCCGAAGCGCAGGACCTGAAGGCATAACGTGCTGCCTCTCACCTGCGCATCGAGCACGCGCCGCACCGTGTTGCGCTCTTCCGACCACAGGTGCAGAACGCACTTGCCCTCGCCGGAGACGGAGTACCGGGCTGTGTCGAAATCGAACAAGACTACGCCGTCTTCCATGACAACGGCATCCGGCGTTTCCGCCAGAAACTGTTGGAGCAAGTGTGCGAGAGATTCCGTCGAGATTGCGCAGCCAAGCATGAATCAGCTCTTCATCAGCTTAGCCGTTGGCTCTCCGACGGCGCAGCGCCGCACCGCACCGGCCTGTGTGATAATGAAACATTTGGAAGGCTGTTCGCATGTGCTCTTCGCAGTGCTCTTTTCTTGGGCGAGCTGTGCTCGCTCCTTCTCAGCCGGCCAGGACATCCAATCGAGTGTGACTATGGACAACAAGTTCTTCTTCGATCGCTACGGACTGACGCACTCCGACGTTGAAAAGTATCTTGCCGCAGCGCTCTCCGCCGGCGGCGACTTTGCCGACCTTTACTTCGAGTATCAGACTTCCACCTCGGTCTCGCTCGACGAGAGCATGGTGAAGTCGGCCACGCAGGGGATCTCGGCGGGCTGCGGCGTTCGCGTGCTTTCGGGCGAGCGCACCGGCTATGCCTACACCGACGATCTCTCGCAGGAACGCATTCTGCACGCAGCACGAACTGCCGCGCTGATTGCCAGCGGTCCGGCGAAGCAGCCGGTCGTAGGTCTGACCGACAAGCCCGCACACAATCTCTACCCTGTGCCGCTGCCGTCGGTAGAAGCGGATGTGCTGGCGAAGGTCGACCTGGTGCAGCGCGCCGACAAGGCCGCACGCGAATCCGACCCGCGCATTCATGAAGTGCGCGTGAGCTACGCCGATGAGCTGCGGCGCGTGCTGGTGATTGGCTCCGACGGCAGCTTTGCCGAAGATGCGCAGCCGTTGGCTCGCATGAGCGTCTTCTGCATTGCCAAGTCGCAGGAGGCCGGTTCGGCCCGTGGCAGCGCCGGCGGCGGCGGCCGGGTCGCGCTGGACTATTTCCAAGGCGAGGCCTCGCCAGAGCATTTTGCCAAGGAAGCCGCGCGGCAGGCGGTCATTCAACTGGACGCGCGCGAGGCGCCGGCGGGCGAGATGGAAGTGGTGCTCGGGCCGGGCTGGCCGGGAATTCTGCTGCACGAGGCCATCGGTCACGGCCTGGAAGCCGACTTCAATCGCAAGAAGACATCGGCGTTTTCGGGAATGCTGGGCCGGCGCGTGGCCAGCGACAAGTGCACCGTCGTCGACAACGGGACTATGCCGGGGCGGCGCGGATCGCTGAACGTGGACGACGAAGGCAATCCCACCGAGAACACCGTGCTGATCGAGAACGGAATCCTGAAGGGATATCTCGCCGACAAGCTGTCCTCGCGGCTGATGGGTATCCCCAACACCGGCAATGGGCGCCGCGAGAGCTACCAGCACATTCCTATGCCGCGCATGACCAACACCTACATGCTCGCGGGACAGGATTCGCCGGAGGATATTCTGCGTTCCGTGAAGTACGGCGTCTATGCCGTGAACTTCGGCGGCGGCCAGGTGGACATCACTAACGGCAAGTTCGTCTTCTCGGCGTCCGAGGCTTATCTGATCGAGAACGGCCAGATCACCTCGCCGCTGAAGAACGCGACGCTGATCGGCAACGGCCCTGACGTGCTGACCAAAGTCTCGATGGTGGGCAGCGATCTGCAATTGGACGAAGGCGTCGGGACCTGCGGTAAGGATGGGCAGTCGGTGCCGGTAGGGGTCGGTATTCCGACGCTTAAGGTTGATCGGCTGACTGTTGGAGGAACCGGCGGATAGGTTCTGACTTGCACGGAAAAACCCCGCCCAAGCAAAACCAGCTTGGGCGGGGCATCCCATGATTCTTCTCTTTGGCGGCGTATCTCACCGCACCTTGCCATACATCAGCTGATCCAGAATCACGCCGTTCTTGACGGCGCTGCGCCGCAGAGTGCCTTCCAGCTGAAATCCAGCTTTTTCCAGCACTCGGGCCGACCCCACATTGTGGGAGAACACCATGGCGAAGATGCGCACTACGTTGTAGTTCCCGAAGGCCCAATCCGACGCCGCCGTGACCGCGCGCGTGGTGAATCCCCGGCCCCAGAACGGCTCGGCCAGCCAATAACCCATTTCCAGGCTTAGGCGGGCGATGTCCAGGCCCAGCTTGAACCCGATGCCGCCAACCGCTTCGCCTGCATATTCGATGGCGAACGCCATGGGAACCTCACACGCGCGGACGTAATTCAGGTAGTCGATGCCGTCCCGTCGCGTATAAGGGTGCGGGAATTGATCGCGTAGATTGGCCGCAATCTTCGGATTGTTGGCGTATCGGAGCAGGGCGTCGAGATCGTCCCTTCGCCAACTCCGTACGCGAAGGTCGCCGAGATCGAGGTGCATGGTAAGAATGTTGCTGCATCCGCCCATGGGATCGCAAGGGCTGAGCTTGCCGGGAGAACGGTGCCTGCCGGCGATCAGAAAAACGTCAATGCGCTCTGGCCTCCTACCCTGTGGGATAGGTACTTTTCAGCTGCATGCTCCTACTACTACCCCGATGTCCTGTATCGGCCTTTCCAGTCAGTCCGTAAAACTTTCACGATTCCCGCGGCCTCGCAGGCGCTAACCCTAGTGTTTTCTGTCGAGAGCCGCTGGCACGTAACTTGCAACTTGCTCCCACTGGTTGCCTCAGGCGATGCGCCACACGTCTTGACCCACTGGACTGGCCGTAGGTATTCACACCGATGTAGCGGAGGACCAAGTATGAAAAAGGTGTTTGTTTGTGGAATGTTGCTGGGCTTTCTCACCACGCTCAGCTATGCGCAGCGTGGCCACAGTATCGGTGGCGTAGGCCCGATGGCACGGCCGAGGGGTGCCGATCTCGGAGGCATCCATTCCACCACCGGCCTCAATCCCAACGCCAAGATCAATCCCAACAGTGTAGGCATTGGCCATGGGGGCGTCACGCCCAATGCTATTCCGATGTCGACCCACTCCAAAACCGTCAGCCCGGATGCTGCCGGCGATCCCAGCGTGAGGACTGTTCACCCCAACGCAACCACGATGCCCGATGCCCGGCCAGTGCCGCCGGACGCCGAGCGGGTTCCGGACCGAGTGAATGTGCCCACCGCGGGCTACGTCGGTCCGTAGTCTCCTAAGTTCGTGAGAATCGAGCGGCTTGGGGGAAAGCCGTGAGATCGCTGCGATTGGGCTGGCAAGTCCGTCAGCCCAATCTGGCGTTTCTGTTGCCGCTGCGATATCCAGCCATCAACCCGGTGGCAAGAGCAAGGGGCGTGACCGAAGCCACGCCCCCCTCTTAAACTTCTTCTTCCGGTTACAGATTTTTGTCGAGCGCCTTCTCGATGACCTCGCGCGTGACGTAGCCGACGATCTGCTCCTTCACCTGGCCGCCTTTAAAGACCAGCAGAGTAGGTATGCCGCGGACATTGTAGCGCTGCGGGGTGGCGGCGTTCTTGTCGACATCCATTTTGCCGATCGTCACCCGGCCGTTGTAGCTCTGTGCCACCTCGTCGACGACAGGCGCCAGCGCCCGGCATGGACCGCACCAGGTCGCCCAGAAATCGACCATCACTGGCTGCTCTGATTTGAGCACCAGTTGGTCGAAATTTGCATCAGTAACTTCTACGATTGCGTTGCTTGCCATTGCTTTGTTCTCTCCTGCGGGACCTGCGCCCGGGCGCAAGAAAGGCGCCGGACAACTCCTTCAATCCTAACATCCCGATGCGAGATTAGATGCAGGAGGACGTGGTAGGACGCAACGCGGGCAGGCTCGGCAGCACGTCGGCCGGCGTCAGCGACTGCGCGCCTGCCGAGTGGCGTCGCGTCGGATCCGGGAGATTCTGGCTCCCAAACGTGAAGAGCGCTCTACGGAAACCCGCAGAGCGCCCGGAAGGCAGCCCTCCCCCAGAACTGCCTAACTGCGTACAGCATTGTGCCCCTAATCCGGTGTTTTGTAAATACGTCGCGCGTAATTAGTCAGTTAATCAACTTTGC
>Ga0335081_10002322_pt1 | contig 29912 bp, 25 predicted proteins | sample Lox_Sample_35_FD_206713 | JGI IMG/M metagenome (GOLD analysis project Ga0335081, IMG submission 206713) | Soil microbial communities from Loxahatchee National Wildlife Refuge, Florida, United States - Lox_Sample_3.5 | ecosystem: Environmental > Terrestrial > Soil > Wetlands | place: USA...
TTGCGTCCTCCCTGCTGTGGCCGGTGATATATACTTTCAGGTGTCCGGAGTTACTGTAACTTTTCCGCCGCTACGGCGGGTCGGGGACCGCTCCTCTTTTTCATATTCCCCGAGATTCATACGAAAGGGACCGAGTCAAGGCCGCTTGTCGAGTCTAAGGAACAGGACTGAGTCGCCGGCATGATCTGACGCCTTCATCCCCCCGGCGCACATTCTTCCGACCGCAGACCCCCACGTGGCCATGGGAGGTGTGGCGTGGACCTTGTCCTCATACGAGTTCTTTTTGTCCTCATCACTGCGCTGGCCTGCTATGAACTTCAGCCTCTGGGGTTGGGGCCAATACCCGCCGCCGGCGTGGGCGCACTCATTGGCCTGGCGGTTGTGCTGTTCGAGATCCGGTTGCGGCGGGTCAGCCTGAAACGGCTGATCGGCGCCGTCATCGGCAGCATCCTCGGCATCATCGGCGCGTATCTGTTCAGCCTGGTCATCCGCAACAGTATCAGCCCCGGCCCGACGCAGAGCTTCCTGCAACTGTTTGTCATGCTGCTGATGGCCTACGTCGGCCTGATCGTCGGCGCCGGCAAAGGTGACCTGCTGAACCTGGCCGCGCTGGGCGGCATCTTCGGCGGCGAGAAGCAGAGCAAGCGCAGCTACAAAATTCTCGATACCAGCGTCATCATCGACGGACGCATCGCCGACATCGCCGAGACCGGCTTCCTCGACGGCATCATCGTCGTGCCGCAGTTCGTGTTGCGCGAGTTGCAGCTCGTAGCCGACTCCGCCGACTCCATGAAGCGCAACCGCGGCCGCCGCGGTCTCGACATCCTGCAGCGCGTCCAAAAAATCGCCACCCTGACGGTGCAGATCGTCGAAGACGACTTTCCCTCCGTCCGCGAAGTCGACCTCAAGCTGATCGAGCTGGCCAAGCTGTACGAAGGCAAGATCGTCACCAACGACTTCAACCTGAACAAAGTCGCGCAGCTTCAGGGCGTCGAGGTGCTCAACATCAACGAGCTGGCCAATTCGCTGAAGCCCATCGTGCTGCCCGGCGAGATCATGCGCGTCTTCATCCTGAAGGAAGGCAAGGAATACAACCAGGGCGTCGCCTACCTCGATGACGGAACCATGGTGGTGGTCGACAACGCGCGCAAGATGATCGGCAAGAACGTCGACATCTCGGTGACGTCGGTGCTGCAGACGACGGCGGGCAAGATGATCTTCGGCAAGTTCGACGAGCGCGGCGTGACCATCACGCGACCCATCGAAGCGCGGACCGACGTGCGCAAAGCCGCTCCTGCGCCGGCGGCGACTACTGCAGTGACGGAGACCGCCAAGCCGGAATAAGTGACTGTGCCCCAGGTTCGCGTCCTTCCTTTGGACGCTAACCTGGGAACCTAACGGCTTCTCCCGATTTGTCCTTCGCCCCGCGGCCATTTATACTCGCCTCCCCGATATGAAAGTTGTCGTAATTATTGCCGCCGCCGGACTGGGCACGCGCATGTCCGCGGCTCCCGGCGGACTGAAGAGCAAGAGCAAGCAATTTTTTGAGCTGCAAGGGACGCCCATCCTGGTGCACACGCTGCGCAAGTTCGCGCAATGCAGCGCGGTCGGCGAAATCGTCGTCGCCCTGCGCAAGAGCGAAGCCGCGGCGTTCCAGAAGCAGATTGAGAAGGAAACCTTCCGCAAGCCGCTGCGCATCGTGGAAGGGGGCGAGCACCGGCAAAACTCCGTCGCCAACGCGCTGGCTGAGATCAAGGCCGCTGACGACGACATCGTCCTGGTGCACGACGCAGTGCGCCCCTTCGTCGATCAGGAGACCATCGTCAACGTCATTGAGGCGGTGAAGAAATACGGCTGCGCCATCGCCGGTGTGCCCGCCATCGATACGGTGAAGCAGGTGGACCGCACCGCCGACGGCGCGGTTGTCATCGCCACCGTCCCACGTGAGCGCATGGTGCTGGCGCAGACGCCGCAGGGCTTCCGCTTCGACGTCTTGAAGAAAGCGTTCGACGAAGCCATGGCCGACGGCTTCATGGGCACCGACGAGGCGTCGCTGATCGAGCGAGCGGGCGGCGCTGTACACGTCGTGATGGGCTCGCCGCGCAACATGAAGATCACCACCCCCGCCGATCTGGAGCTTGCCGAATTCTTCCTGGCGCAGGAAAACCGCGAAGCCAGCCTGAGCGGGTAGATATTGGTGCCCCAGGTTCGCCCATCGGTTGGGCTAACCTGGGCCGTCGCGAGTCGTTGCCGCTATCTTTGGTTCAGGGGCTTCAGCCCCGGCGTACACATGTCCACTTCGCCCATCTCTCGTATCCCACGCATCGGCTACGGCTGGGACTCGCATGAGTTCAAGCCCGGCCTCCCGCTGAAAATCGGCGGCATTGTTCTGCCGCATCACAGCGGGCTCGCCGGCCACTCCGACGGCGACGTCCTGCTGCACGCCATCACCGACGCGCTGCTGGGCGCCGTGGCCGCCGGCGACATCGGCACCTACTTCCCGCCCACCGATCCCAAGTGGAAGGGCGCAGACTCGGCCATGTTCGTGCGCGAGGCGCTGCGCCTGGTTGATGAAGCCGGCTATCAGGTCGGCAATGTCGACAGCACGCTCATCCTCGCCGCGCCGCGCATCGGCCCGCACGCTGCCGAGATCCAGCAGAACGTCGCGCGCCTGCTCGGCGTCGAGCCGTCGCAAGTGGGCATCAAGGCAAAAACTCCCGAAGGCATGGGCACCGACAACGCCGCCATCGCGCATGTCGCGGTGCTGCTGTGCGAGATCAGCTGGCCGTAACCATCATTGCGCCGCGTGATGCTTTCGCCTCCTCTCCGCGTAAAATAAAGTTTTCGCTTGTTGAAAGGCGACGCCATCATGTCTCCCGCTTCCCGCGACGAAGCCACAACCGCTCCGGCCGCTGAAACATCGGCCCGCCCGTCGAACTTCGTTCGCGACATCGTCCTCGACGACCTGAAGACCAACAAATACCAGGGCCGCGTGCACACCCGCTTTCCGCCCGAGCCCAACGGCTATCTCCACATCGGACACGCCAAATCCATCTGCCTGAACTTTGGCCTGGCGCAGGAGTTCGGCGGCCTTACCAACCTGCGCTTCGACGACACCAATCCCGAGAAGGAAGAGCAGGAGTACGTCGACTCCATCATCGAAGACGCACGCTGGCTGGGCGCCGACTGGGGCGATCGCATGTTCTATGCCTCTGACTACTTCGACCAGTTGCACGCATGGGCCGTTCAGCTGATCAAGGCGGGCAAGGCATACGTCGACGATCTCGATGCCGAACAGGTGCGCCAGTATCGCGGCTCACTGACCGGGCCCGGCAAAGAGAGCCCGTACCGTAATCGCTCGATCGAAGAAAATCTCGATCTCTTCGAGCGCATGCGCAAGGGCGAATTTCCCGACGGCTCGCGGACGCTGCGCGCCAAAATCGACATGGCCTCGCCCAACCTCAACCTGCGCGATCCGGTGATCTATCGCATCCTGCACGCGTCGCATCACCGCACCGGCGACAAGTGGTGCATCTACCCGATGTACGACTTCGCGCACGGCCAGTCCGATTCGCTCGAGCAAATCACGCACTCCATCTGTACGCTCGAGTTCGAAGATCATCGCCCGCTCTACAACTGGTTCATCCAGCAGCTGGGGATTTTCCCCTCGCAACAAATCGAGTTCGACCGCCTGAACCTGACTTACACCCTGCTCAGCAAGCGCAAGCTGCTGCAACTGGTACAGGAGGGACGTGTCCGCGGCTGGGATGATCCCCGTATGCCGACCATCTCCGGCATTCGCCGCCGCGGCTATACGCCGGAGGCCATCCGCAACTTCTGCGCCGCGATCGGCGTCTCCAAGACCAACGGCATCATCGATCTCGCCATGCTGGAGCATTTCGTCCGCGACGATCTGAACGCCCGCGCCCCGCGCGTGATGGCCGTGCTGCGCCCGCTGAAGGTCGTCATCGACAACTATCCCGAAGGCCAGGTCGAGGAGCTGGAGGCGGTCAACAATCCTGAGGATTCGAGTGCCGGGACCAGGAAGGTACCGTTCTCGCACGTGCTGTATATCGAGCAGGATGACTTCCGCGAGGATCCGCCAAAAAAGTTCTTCCGGCTCTTTCCCGGACAGGAAGTCCGTCTGCGCGGCGGATACTTCATCACCTGCACCGGCGTAGTGAAGAACGAGGCGGGCGAGGTTGTCGAGGTGCATTGCGCCTACGATCCCGAGACGCGCAGCGGCAATGCGCCCGACGGACGAAAAGTGAAAGCAACGATTCACTGGGTCTCGGCGGAACATGCTATTGACGCCGAGGTGCGGCTCTACGAGAACCTGTTTCTGAAAGAAGATCCGAACGACATTCCCGAGGGCCACGATTTCACCGAGAACCTGAATCCGAACTCACTGGAGATCGTGAGCCACGCCAAGCTGGAACCGTCACTGGCGAACGCCAAGCCGGGTGATCGCTATCAGTTCGAGCGGCTGGGATATTTCTGCGCCGACCTAGATTCGAAGCCGGGAGCGCTGGTCTTCAACCGCACCGTGCCGCTAAGAGACACGTGGGCAAAGATCGAGAAGCGGGAGAAGGCAGGATAACGGCCCCCCCAGGCAAATCGACTTGAGTGGGGCACCCGATTTGAAGGGGTGCAGCTTTAGCTGCGTCATTATCGCCATCATTCGTATTGTCATCCCGAGCGACGCCGAGCGCATGCGAGGAGGAGTCGAGGGATCTGTGGTTCACTCGCTCACCGATGCATTTCGGGCAAACCGCAGATCCCTCCGCTCGCCCCGCCTGTTTTGCAAACAGGCGCGGGCTCGGTCGGGATGACAATTTTCAATGAACGTTGTTTCATCATCAGGAAATTCCATTGCCAATGAATTCCTCTTCCGCTCCTCGTCTCCGCTTCGCCCCTTCGCCCACCGGCTACTTACACGTCGGCGGGGCGCGCACAGCACTGTTCAATTGGCTCTACGCGCGGCATCATGGCGGTACGCTAGTCCTCCGCATCGAGGACACCGACCTCGAACGCTCCACCCCCGAGATGGTCGAAGGAATTCTGGTTGGGCTGCGCTGGCTCGGCATCGACTGGGATGAAGGGCCGTACTTCCAGACGAACCGCATGGAGCTCTATCGCGCGGCGGCGGGCAGTCTCATCAACAGCGGTCATGCTTACTACTGCTTCTGCACCAAGGAGCAGTTGGAGCAGCAGCGGGCGCAGGGTGTCGCCGAGGGACGTGTGCCGCGCGATGTCTGCCGCAGCCTGGCGCGCGAACATTCCAAGCAGAGGCTCGAAGGCGGTGAAGGCGCGGCGATTCGCTTTGCTGTCCCCGAGCGTGGGAGTACTACAGTCGAGGACGCCGTTTTTGGCCGCGTCGAGTTTGCCAACTCCGAGATCGAAGACTTCGTCCTGCTACGCTCCGACGGCGTCCCGACGTATCACCTCAGCGTCGTAGTCGACGACCTCGACATGCGGATGACCCACATTGTCAGAGGCGCCGACCATCTTTCCAACACGCCGAAGCAAATCATGCTCTACCAGGCGCTCGGGCATCCGCAGCCGGTGTTTGCGCACGTGCCGCTCATCCTCGGGCCGGACAAGACACGCCTCAGCAAGCGCCACGGGGCCACGAGCGTCATCGCCTACAAGGAAGAAGGCATCGTGCCGGAGGCCTTCCGCAATTTCCTGGCACTGCTGGGCTGGACGCCACCGGATTCCTCGCGCGAAATCCTGCACGACCGGGAGCTGATCGATCTCTTCGACCTCGGCGGCATCCAGAAATCGAATGCCGTCTTCGATCGCTCCAAGCTCGACTGGTTCAACACCGAATACCTTCGCGCCACGCCCGCGTCGCTGCTGTTGCCGCTGATCGAAGCAGAATGGAAGAAAGCTGACCTCGTTCCGTTCCAGATCAACCGCGAGGCAATGGAAGCGACCGTCGACCTGCTGAAGCCGCGCGCGCGCAACCTCAAAGACTTCGCCACGCTCTTTTGCGGATATTTCAGCGACGAGTTTTCGTTCGATGCCGCGGCGGTAGAAAAATTCTTGAAGGACGATTCCACCCGGCAGATGCTGGTCGAACTCGCCTCGCGCTATGAGCAGGCGTCCGACTTTACCGAAGCCGGCACCGAGCAACTGCTGCGCGACTTGGCCGCCGAAAGGAACGTTAAGGCCGGCGTGCTGATCAACGGCGCTCGTGTCGCGCTAACCGGACAAGGCGTCGCCCCCAGCCTGTTCGCCGTAATGGTGAACCTGGGGCAGGAGCGGACGGTGGGGAGGCTGAAGCGGCTGCAAGGGCCGGAGGACAAGCTCCGATGACGCCCGTCACCGCAGCAATGTTCGACGATGATATGCACACCTTGAACTCTCTGGCTGTAGTCCCTGTTGATCCCGTCGATGCGGGAGCAACGTTCCTTGTGCCGCTACTGTTGCTGTTTGCGTATGTCTTTCATGCTCTCCGCTTTCGATGGTGCGCCGCAAACGGAGCGGCGACCAACACCCCGGTTTTTCCCGACATATTCCTCAGCAGGAAATACACTTCAGGAACGGCAAAAGCTCACTCAGCCATGAACCGAACCCGTGTTACGAGGAAAGCACAGGGAGAAAGTGGATCAGGATGATGACGGTGGGCCGAAAAATCCCAACTCAAGATAGAACATGCCCGCCGAGGGAGCGATTCTACTTCACCACCGTGACCTGGAACTGCACGGGAATGCTGCGCGGAGGGTAGCAGGCGCTGTGATCGCAGGCCTGGAAGCGCAACTCGCCCCTCACCGGATAGCTTCCCAATGCCGTGCCGGCCGGCGCCTTAATCACGGTCTCAATGCTGAAGTCGCCGCTGTAGACGCTGAGCTTCTCATCCGGCGAGAACGGGAAGCTCATGTCCTGCCCGGAAGGATACTTCATGTCGGCCAGCGTCACCTGCGCCGGCGGCGTCAGCTTCAGCACGGTGGGAATCAGTAGCGGAGACTTCGGCGTGTGCGAGTTGATGTGATATTCGGAGCCGACGCGGAAGTCGAGGCTCAACGATTTGCTGCCGCCGGCCCTCACCTGAACGTTGCCGATGGGCGCCATCACCACCGGCGACTGGTCATTCATCATTTGCGCCCAGGCCATCGAGGCCAGCAGCAGCGCGCCCAACAAAAAGCCACGCCTCATCGTGATGTGTCCTTGGAGGAATCCTTGGTGGTTGGCTTCACCTGGGCCTCAGCCTGCGGCGGGCCGTTCGGACGGTACACAGTGTTCAGCGACTTCTTGACGTTGTCCTCGATCTCGGCGCGGTCGCCCAGCCCGACCATCTTGTCCAGCACGACGCCATTGCGCCCGATGTAAAACGTGGTGGGCAGGTACTGCACGTCGCCGTAGTCGTCAGAGACCTTGTCGGTGCCCAGCAGCACGGGATAGTTGACGCCCATTTCGCTGGCGAATTTGGCGATGGCGTCGGGCTTGGAGTCGTCCATCGCGATGCCCAGCACCGCCAGCCCATCCGGGCCATACTGCTTCTGCAGGTCGGCGAACCAGGGCATCTCCACCTTGCACGGCGAGCACCACGTGGCCCAGAAGTTCAGCAACACCGCTTTGCCGCGATAATCGGAGAGCTTGACCTTGTTGCCGTCGAGAGAAACCAGCGTGAAATCGGGGGCAGGGACGCCCTTCACATCGCCTACCAGGTTGAGCGGGCCGTGCTTGCGGTACCGATCCAGATATTTGCCGCTGGCCAGCATGGCCAGGATCGCTACGAACAAGGCAACGAAAACCAACGCGTTTCGTTTCAACCGACACCCCTACAACGCGAAACGGTTCAGGAAGGAGAGATAGCCTGACAGTAGTCGCAGGTTGTTCAGGAAAATTAGCACTCCGATGGCAATTAGTAGTATACCGCTTATGACCTCCACTGTATGCAAATGTCTCCGAAACCGGCCATAGAAGGCCAGAAAGCGGTCTACCCCCAGCGAAGTCAGTAGAAACGGCACGGCCAGACCAAGCGAATAAACCGCCAGCAGAATGACGCCCTTCAGCACCGTCCCTTGCGCGCCGGCGAGCACCAGGATGGTTGCCAGGATGGGACCAATGCAGGGCGTCCAACCGAAGGCAAAGGCGAAGCCCACGGCGAAAGAGCCCACGGCCGTAGCGCCGCCCTTCACGTCGTGCAGGCGCTTGTCGGCATAGAGCGCCTTGATCTTCAGGATGCCCGTCAGGTGCAGCCCGAAGATGATCACGATCACCCCCGCGATCTTCGACAGCAGCCGGTGATATTCATTGGCGACCTGCCCGATGCCCGTCGCTACCGCGCCCAGCGCGATGAACACCACGCTGAATCCCAGGACAAAGGTGATGGAGTGCAGCATGACCGTGCCCAGCATGCGGCGCTCCGACGACTGCAGGTCTTCGACCGTGGCTCCCGAGATCAGCGACACATACCCGGGTACCAACGGAAGTACGCAAGGCGACAGAAACGACAAGATGCCCGCCAGGAACGCAGCCAGGGGCAATGGCAGGTTGTGCATTGGCTTATTGTAGCAACGCTTCCACCCGAGTTTTGTCACCGAAACATTTCATGATCCAGACCGTCTTGTACTTTTGCGGGAGGATCAGAGGTCAAACCACGGTGGGCGCTTTGGCGACTGTCCGCTGCGGCAGGTTGATGGCCGGCTTGCGTAGCCCTGACCAGCTCTCGGAGATGACGATGGAATCGCCGGGATTGTGCGGATCGTACTTGACCGATGCCGGCAGGCCCAGCCGGCAGGAGTACAAATCGATGAACTGCCGCAGGTGGGTCACGTCTTGCGAAGCCTCGTAGGTAACGCCCGCCACATCGTAGGTATAGACCAACAGCGTCATCTGATGACCGGTCTCGTCGTCCTCCAACTCCAGCACGTCGATGACGTTGCCGTCGATGATGCGGCCGCCGCGGGTGAGATCGCTGCGCCGCTCCAGCTCCAGTTGCTCGGCCGACTTGCTGTTCTTGCGCGAGAGCAGAGCGTAACCAATGATGGCCGCGGTAGCGCCAAAAGCGACGATGGGGTATAGCCGGAACGAGTTCATGGGCCTGGGATGAGAGTCAATACGTTGCCATCAAGATTAGCCGGAGCGGATGCGTAAGGGAACAGGAAAATTTGTGGATGCCGGCGAATCAATATCCGGACCGGTGGAGGGGCGGCGCGTGTGGGTTTTCGCAGCCGATAACTCCGCCGCTTCCACCTACCGGTCCACTACCGCATTGCGCAACGTGCCCACGCCTTCCACCGTCACTTCCACCACGTCTCCGGCATTGAGCGGCGAAACCCCTTTGGGAGTACCGGTGGCGACCAGGTCCCCCGGCTCCAGCGTCATCACCTGGCTGATAAATCGCAGCAGCACATCCAGCGGAAAAAGAAAGTCCGCCGTTGTCCCACTCTGTCGGAGTTCGCCATTGACCCGGGTTTCCACGCGAACCCCCTTCCACGGATCGAGCTCCTCGGCCACCACCGGTCCCACTGGACAGAACGTATCGAAGCCCTTGGCGCGGCTCCACTGGCCGTCCTTGTTTTGCAGATCGCGCGCCGTGACATCGTTGATGCAGGTGTATCCCACAATGTAGGAGCTAACATCCTCGTCTTCGCGCAGTTTGTAGCAACGCTCGCCGATCACCACGCCCAGCTCGCCCTCATAGTCCACCCGCTGCGAAAGATCTGTTGGCCGGCGGATTTCCTCCTCCGGCCCGATCACCGAAGACGGAGGCTTCAGGAAAAACAGCGGCTCCTCCGGTATGGGATGGTTCAGCTCCTTCGCATGTTCGCGATAGTTGCGGCCGATGCAGACGATCTTGGTCGGCTCGGCCGGCGCGAGCAGACGGACCGCGTTCAGCGGTAGCTCGATCTTTTCGCCGCCGTCGAAATCGCGAAACGATCGCGGAGCCTTCGTCAATCTGCGAGTGATGGTCGGTACGGCGCGGACCGCTTCGAGCAGGCCGTAGTGAATGGAGTTCTCAGATTTGAATCGGCAGTACTGCATCGCGTCACCTTTTGAAGCTGCAAGCTGTTCTATAGAAATCGCCTTGTGTCAGGGCACGTCTTTAGACGTGCCGCAAGCTGTGCCGCCGGCTGAAGCCGGCTCATCATCATAAACAGACGGCTTGGACGCTGGCCTTAAAGGCCAGCTTTACCCGGGCAATCGATCTATTGCACCTTCGCCGGCACGGTTTCGCTGGTCTGGGCCGAGCGCGGACTCTCGTTTCCGCGCAGATCGACCGCCGAGACGGCGTAGAAATATTCCTTGCCCGGCTCGACCGCTTCGTCGCGATAGGACGAAACCTGTACCAGCTGCGGGTTCAGTTTCTGCGGCTGGCCCCCTTCCGTCCGGCGGAAGACGTTGTAGCCGGCCAGGTCGTTCTCCATGTTCGGAGCCCACGTCAGATCGATGAACGGCTTCTGGCCAACGCTGGAAAACACTGCCTGTAGCCCGGCAGGTTGCGCCGGCGGATAAATATCACGCGTGAAAACTTCGACCGAAGGCGAGTCGGCACCCTCCACCGCGGCGGTCATGCCGTTGCTTCGCACCTCGCTTATGGTGGTGATGCGATACTCATACTTCTGCTCCCAGGCAAAGGTCTTGTCGAGATAGGAGCCCGTCGCTTGCGGCGCGACATCCTCCAGGACAATGTAAGCCGGCGCCCCAGCCGGCCGTCGCAGGATGCGATATTGATACGTCACCTTGGCAGGCGGTGTCGCCGGCGCAGGTCCTGACCACGCCACCGTCACACCCTCCCCGCTGACGGTCGCCGATACCTTGTCCGGCGCGGCAATCGTTGGTACCAGCGGGATCGAAACCTGGTTGGAGAGTCCGGCGCTGCGGCCATGCAGATTCACTTCTTCCACCGCATACATCACGAAGCCGGCGGGATTCTGCAACCCCAGCTCCGGCGGCAGATTGTCGGTGTAATGAATCCGCACCGCTCCCGGCGGCGCTTCGTTCTTCTGCTTCTCGGCGGGTTTGGGCGTGGGCGGCGCAATCTGGGCCACCTCGGCGCACCTCGCCATCAGGGTCATGCCTTCGTGACGGCAGACACGGCTGGTCGGATTGCGCTTCAGATTGGTGTGGTCGGTGTTCTTGCGCGGCAACGTCCATTCCAGGTCGACCTTGTCGCCGCGTCGCGTGGCGGTCAGGTCGTCAACCGGAACCGCCAGATTCAGCGAAGGTAGCGAGGGCGCTCCGGGAGTTCCGCACCCGGCAAGCAGCAACAGCCAACTCCCGATCAGGACAAAGAGCCGCAGTCTCATGGAAGCTAACAGGGTAACAAATCGCCGGAGGATCAGCGCCCGGGATGACAATCCGCCGCCGCTCTGCGAGAATCCGCAGTTCTGAGGCAATTCAGGAGAAGATCATGCTCCGCCAGACGCTTGCAATTTTTTTCGCTCTCATCGTATTCGGCGCGGCCCAAAATATGGCGGCGCAATCCCCCAAGAAGAATGCGAAGCCTGCGGCCGCGGCGCCGGTGGATCGCGCTTATCTGCAGATCATCTGGGACGGCTGGTCCGCGAACGATCTTGACAAGCAAGGCCGGTTTTATGCGCAGGGGCCGGGGCACCTGTTCTTCGACGTGGCGCCGCTGAAGTACACCAGTTGGGACGAGTACAAGGCCGGGGTGGGTCCAGCGCCCAAGGACGCCAAGGTGACCTACACGGTGAACGACGACATCCAGATTCATTCCGAAGGCAACATCACCTGGGTTGCCGGGACCCTGACCATGGCGGGCACCAATCCTCAGGGTCAGCAGCAAACCCTCCCGTTACGCTGGACCGCGGTGCTGGAGCAGCAGAATGGACGCTGGGTGATCGTCCACGAGCACGTGTCGGCATCGGCCGAGTCGGCAGCCGCCGATCAGCCGCAACCGTAGGTGCGTGGGTAGGGTGGCGCGCTTACGGGCGATGCGACGCGCTTCAGGTGGTGCGGCGCACGTACGAGTAGTGCGGCGCTTCAGCGTCGCGTTCCAGGCCTTCAAAGTTCATTCTCGGCCGGCTTCAGCCGGCTTCAAAGATCGGATCTATCCCCATGGAGATAACGATGCCCGGCGGCCGCAGCCTACTACGCACAGAAGTTCGCGGACTCGATCTGTGCCTCGACGAAGATTCGTTGGCCATAACAACATCCGGCGAAGATCAGATTGCCGCCATCGCACTGACTGCGGAAGACGCGGAACGGTTGCGGATCGAGATGGCGAAGGCGCAACTGTGGGAGTGGAACCAACTGGAGGAGTTGCAGGCGCGTACCGTGTTGCGCTCCCGGCGTTATCTGGCCGCGTGGCTGGTGATGTGCCTGGCCGCCTTCAGCGCCTATCTCAGCTATCCCAGCTTTTACCTGCCGCTGTTCTTCGCGCTGTTGTCTATCGCTCTGTGGTGGCGCGCCGGCATCATGGAGCAGAAAGCCGCGCAGGAGGCGCAGGCGCAACGAAATTCATTCAAGCCCGAGTGGGAGTATCTGCGACAGCGATTGGAAGAGACCGAGTAGGCAGGGATCAGGGGGCAGGGGCTAGGGATCAGAGATCAGAATCAGAAGCTCGTTCTTACCGATCCTTGATTTCCGACCCCTCAACTTTAGTTCCTGCTCCTAACCAAGCTCGTAGATTGCGGGCAGAGACGCCGAGGCATTCCAATTCTTCGCTGAGCCCTGACCACTGACCCCTGCTTCTAGTCTTTAGCCATCGCGTAATAGCCCTGCCGGGCTTGCGTCTTATACTCGCCGCCCTTGGCCTTAATCTGGATCTTGCGATAGGAGCCGTCGAGCTTGCTGTTGGTGGGGGTGTAGCCCAGGTTGTACTGGCTGCGCAGCTCATTCTGAATCTGGTCGAAAGCGGCCTTCAGCTTGTCCTGCTTGTTGCCCACCTCGATCACGCGGCCGCCGGTGGCCTCCGCCAGCTTGTGCATATCGGAATCGCCACTGTAGCCAAAGCCGCCATAGAAGCCGCGATCGGCGATCAGGATCACGTAGCAGATGGTGTCGGCCTTCTGCGCCGCTTCGACCGCGTCCTGGATGCGCAGACGGCTGCCCTGATCTTCGCCATCGGTGAAGATGATCATCGCCTTGCGGCCGACTTCGTTCTTCAGCTTCTCATCCGCGCCCAAATAGATGGCGTCATACAGCAGCGTGCCGCGCGGGGTAGTGGGAACCGGGCCCCCGCCCAGCCCGGGAGGTCCGCCGCCCATGCCGGCATTGATCTGCATTTTGTTCAGGGCCCGCGTCAGGTCGCGCACATTGTTAGTGAAATCCTGGTCCAAGTCCACATCCACGTCGAAGTTAATAACGAAGGCCAGGTCTTTGTCGCGCAGCACGGCATGCAGGAATTGCGCGCAGGCTTCCTGCTCGAGGTCTAGCACCCGCGTCTGGCTGGCGCTGGTGTCGATCATGATGCCCAGGGTCAGCGGCTGGTCGGATTCCGCCGAAAAGTACTTGATGGCTTGCGGCTTGCCATCCTCGAAGACTTCGAAGTCCGTCTTGGTGAGATTGGGAATCAACATCCCGTGCTTGTCCTTCACATTGAAGAACAGGTTGACCACGTTGACCTCTGCCTTGAAAGTCTGCAAAGGTTCCTGATCGGCGGGCGAGGACTGGCTCTGCTGGTCCTGCTGTCGCTGTGGCGGCGGAGCGGGAGCGTCTTGCGACTGTGCCCGCACCGCGAGCGACCAGCTCAGGAGCAGGCAACCAACTGCGGCAATGGAGCGAAACCGAGGGTGCGGCATAGCTAGTTTCTTACTTCGCATTCTTTAGGGGTCCGTACGCATCCATTCTAGTGTACGGGGAAGCAATGTGCGATGACTGCTGCCGAGGTCGCCCGGTGCGGTTATACTGTGCTGAGTCCGGCAATTCTGGAGACATCTAGAACCCATGTTCCTTCGCCGCTCGAGCTTCAGCATCCGAGGCATCTTGCTTACGGCGATTTTCGCCTGCACCACGGTTTCTGTCATCGCTCAGCAACAGAAGCTGCCGGATGCTCCGGCGCCGCAGAACAACGCGCCCGCACCTAACGTGAATGTGCCTACGCCTTCCAGCCCGGATGACCAAGGTTCGCCGTCCTCCACTGCAAACCCCGACCAGCCGGCGAATACTCGCGGATCGGGCCAAACCAATCCCCAACCTCCGCCGCCGGGTTCGCAGGAGATCAAGACCGTTCCGCCGGGCAGCGTGCCGCGCGAGCAGGGCAGCGGCCCCGATCAGCTGCTGACGCTGACCAAGACCGTCAGCTTCGTCACCGTTCCTGTGACGGTCAAAGACGATGAAGGTAAGCTGGTCGAAGGTCTGTTGGCCAAGGACTTCAGCATCTACGAGGACGGCGTACCTCAGAAGCTCACCTTTTTCACCAGCGATGCGTTTAACTTGTCGGCGGCGCTGATCGTCGACCAGGGCCTGCCCGATCCAGCGCTCAAGAAAGTGAATCAGACCTTCGCTGCGCTGGGCGGCGCTTTCGGCCCCTTCGACGAGGTCGCGGTCTTCACCTACGGCAACACCGTGAATAAGCGCCAGGACTTCGGCAACACCACGCGCATGAGCCTGGCGCTGCAACGCATTCGTGACATCAGCGGCGCCAACGCGGGAGCGTCGGTCGTAGGCGGTCCCTTCGGAGCGGGTCCTGAGACCAATAGCAAACCGATGCCGGGGACGGTGCAGGTGCAGACGCCGGTGCCTGAATATCACGTCCTGAACGATGCCATCCTGATGGCGGCGCAGGAGCTGGCGCACCGTTCGCCCAACAGCCGCAAGATCATCTTCATCATCAGCGACGGCCAGGAGTACGGCAGCCGCGCCAGCTACGCGCAAGTGCTGAAGGTGCTGCTGACCGACGGCATCGCGGTGTATGCGATCGGTGTCGAAACGGCGGCCATGCCGGTTTACGGCAAGGTAGCAAAGGCGCGCATTCCCGGCTTCGGCTACAGCAACATTCTGCCGCGCTACGTGAATGCTACCGGCGGCGACGTGCTCAACGAGTTCTCCAAGGAAGCGATCGAGAGCGCCTACGGGCGCATGACCATGGAAGCCCGCAACCAGTACACCCTGGGCTACAACACGGCGCAGAAGCCCTCCAGCAACTATCGCGATATCGAAGTGAGGGTGAAGCGGCCGGGGCTGGAAGTCTTCGCCAAGCACGGATACTATCCGCTGCCGCCGCAGCGCGAGACGCCGGCAGAATCCCCGCCAGAGCCGGGCAGCGCAGGCGCGGGCCCGCCGCCACCAGGCATGTGAGCTGAGTAGAGCTGGTAAGGACCAACCGCCAGGAATGGCCGTTGAGGATCGCCGACTCCGCCCCGTTCCCACTCATTCGAAAAGCCACCCCGCCAAGTCCAGAGGCTTGACTTGTCAGGGCCCGGTCAACCGCGAATGACGGGGCGGACCTGGATTTCTAGCTAAATATTGCAAAACCGTTAAAATTCCGTTGACATCCATCTAATCCTGACACTACGATTAGGCCTCTTTTCCTGGTCATTAGGTGCTCATTCGGGCAAGTACGATAGTGCTACAACTATCTAAGTCTGGGTAGCCGAAAGATCGAGCCACTAAAAGGCAGGGAACTCCTGCGAGGCATCCGTCCATTGCCAACGGCGGATCAGCAAGAGTAAGGACGCCTTTCCCCAAGGCCCAAGCTGACCACACCGTTCTGTTGTCTTTTGGCTCTTTTTTGCGTAGGACAACACCCTCTCTTTTGTGAGCCAAGGCCCCGGGTCCCATCGACACGAAGGATTTCGTGCGGCCTTGCGCGGGAATCATCCCGTTGTAGCTACTCGTGCAGACAGTAAGGCGAAGACATCGACCGCAGGTGCTGCGTTGGATTTAGGGACTCACCTTCGCGGGCACCTGGTCAACTCGGTAGTGCGACGTTGCGGAACTAATCCAAGCGCTCGACATTGGCGCCACAGGAGATCTAACTTGGCCACTCAATTCAGCGATAACTTGAGATCGTCGACAACAAACGCGATTGCCGCAGGCATGAAGACCCTTGCCGGCTTGGGCCTCGTTGCCGTGACTGTGTCTGTCTTGGTCGGGACCGCGCATGCCCAGACTTGTCAAACTTCGGCACCTTGCACGTCGGGCGGCTCGTGTTGCCTTTTCATAAGTAATTTTCCGGAACAGACTGTCCAGCTATGGAAGGATGACGGCTCGGCAAATAACCCTACCTTTACCCCAGGATCGGGAGCAAGTGAGGGACTTTCCTGTATCCAAGGAAGCGCGAACCTGTTGTACACGGCAAGTTATAACAAAAACTATATCAGCGTCTTCGACCTGACCACTGGAGCTTCCCTTGGAATGACGTCCGGCTTCGGAGCCATGTGCGTGACAGGCCAACATCCTTCGGGCGGCTGCATGGCAGCTCTGGCTGCCAATTCGGCCGGTACAGAACTTTACGCGGGCCAATATGTCATCGATACTGTTCTGGGACTGCAGCCCACGAGTCCGGCCAATGGTTATTTAACGCAGTTTGCGAGTTATTCGCCCACCCCCGCGCACGATGTCGCGGTCGGTCCGGCGGGCCATGTGTTCGCGACGAATATCGCCACCCAAGACACTGGTGTTCAGGAGTTTGACCAGACGCTTCTATATATCACGCAGGACCTGCCCGGCATAGCCCCCAACCACGGAACTGAATGTCAGACATTTAGCGATGGAAACCAACATTGTTGGCACCAGTTATCGGGAATGGTTTGGGACAATGCAACGCCGCCCCATCTCTGGGTGAGTAGCGACACCTCGGGCGACAACGGCATTTTCGAGTTCGCCGTTCCACCCCCAGGATTCAATTGCGGCGCTCCCCTCTGCCCGTTGAATTTTACCCCCGATCTCTATGGAAATAATGGGGATTCGAAGCCCATAGGGCTGGCCGTCGCTCCCGCCAACGACCCCTCAAATCCCAACTACATCATCGTTGCCAACTTCGATTCGGGGAATGTCATAAAAATCAATCCGGTCTGCAACGGCACTTTAAACGCCCCCGGGATCTGTACGCAGACAGAATTTATCACCGCTAACGACTTCGGCGGCAGTCCGAAATATCCGGTGTATTACAACAGCTGTCCTAACCCTGGCTACCTTGAGATTTGCAAAGCGGCGAGCACTCAGAATCCACCACCTAATCAGTTATACGATTTCACAGTGACCGCCCCGTTATTCAGCAGCGAGACCATTCAGGTTCCTCTGGGCGATTGCTCCGGACCTATCCAGGTCCCCTCAGCCACCCTCCCCAATGTGGACACAATCACCGAGTCGCCCGTAATCGGTGTCCTGGTCTCAGATGTCACCGCAATCGCCTATAACCCATTGGGCCAGCAGTTCAACCAACTGGGGACGTGGATGCTTCCGGACCTAAATGCCGGTGTAGGTGTGCAACCAGGCGATGTCTCGCTGGGAACCATCGCAACCTTCACGAACTATGCGGTGCAGAGTGATGGTCAGTTGAAGGTGTGTAAGATCGCCGGCCCGGGCACTCCAGTGATGGCCGGCCCATTTACCTTTACGGCAACTGGCGTACCATCCTTTAAGCTATATGCCGGCCCGGCCGACCAGGGGGGATACTGCGAGTTGGTCAACACCTACCAGGTTAATACCTCGGTCACTGTTACAGAAGTCTACCGTCCCACGGTCCCTTACAAAGTAGGAGAGATCTCGGTTGAGTGTAATGGCTGTACATATACCACTCAAATCCCCAGCGTGACCACTACGATCGGCGCCGGCATCACCGAGGTGGACTTTACCAACATTCCGAATATGGCGGGCAATGTGTGCCCGGCGGGCCAGCAGGTATATAACGACGGACCAGTCGATGGCAACACCGACGCTTGGACCATTAACTATGGCTTTGTAGTCAGCGATAGCTTTAATGTCACAAGCAATGCTACGTTGACTGGTCTCTGTTTCTATGCATGGCTTGCCCCAGGCGACACCATGAACTCGGTGGAAGCGTCCATCACCCCGCTCGAAAATGGCGGTACTCCTTACTTCGATAAACAAGTGTCGACGTCGTGCATGCTGTACTGCTCTGCGGGACCCTCCTGCGGTACCGGCTCATATGACGTTTACGAGTGCGTGTCTCCCTTAGGGATCAATCTACCCTCAGGCCCCTACTGGCTGAACCTGCAGAATGCGGTGGTCCCCAGCGGTAACGCGGCTTATTGGGATGAGAACAGTGGTCCGTCGATGGCCTCCGACAATGAGTTAGGCACGATTCCAGCGGAGTCCTTCATCATTTACGGAGACTCACATTAGTGAACGTGGGCTGGCGGGCTGGGAGGTACGTCAGCTGGGAATAGACGGCATGGCGCGGCACGGCTGAACCGGCTGCTGAAAAAGTCGAAACGACGGATTGCGAGCCGACTAAAGCCGGCTCGCAACGACAAATTTAAAGGACTTGCGGTGGCACAGCTAAAGCTGTGCCCTTTCAAAACCGCCTCGTAACGACTTTTTCGGCAGCCTGTGAAGCCGTGCCCTTTAAAGCTGTACTTAATCGGAGTTTCCCTAACGCTCGATCTATCCCGCCTGTCGTGGCCGGATGTCGTACTGGCGGATCTTGTACAGCAGAGCTTTGTAGCTGATGTTCAGCTTGGTGGCGGCACGCTTGCGGTTCCAGGCGGTCTCTTCCAGCACCTGGGCAATCACTTCCATCTCCGCCCCGTTTTTCAGATTGCGCACCATTTCCTTCAGATCGGGCTGCGGTTGCGCCGGCGACTGTTTCTCCTGCAGCGAGATCACGCCCTGCGCCTCGCGCGCGGTGCCACGTTGTAGTTCGGCGATAGCGGCGTTCTCGTCGCCCAGCACCAGGAAGCGCTTCACGAAGTTCTCCAGCTCGCGAATGTTGCCCGGCCAGGGATAGTTCTCGCACGCCTCCACCAGGCGCGGCGAGACCGTCAGCGGGGCACAGGCGTAGCGATCGGCGAGGTGAATCATAAAGTGCCGCAGGATCATGGGAATCTCTTCGCGGCGCTCTCGCAGCGATGGCATGCGCAACACGAAGCTGTTCAGCCGGTAGTAGAGGTCCTCCCGGAAGGTCTTCTGCGCGATCGCCTGCGGCATGTTGATGTTGGTGGCCGCCAGTACCCGGACATCGACCTGGACAGTGTGCCGTCCGCCCAGCCGCGAGAACTGTCCGTCCTGCAGCACCTGCAAGAGTTTCGCCTGCAACGCCGGCGACATCTCGCCGATTTCGTCCAGCAGCAGTGTGCCTTTATTGCAGAGCTCGAACTTGCCCGGCTTGGCTTTGTTGGCGCCGGTGAATGCGCCCGGCTCGTAGCCGAAGAGCTCGCTCTCCAGCAGCTCGCTGGGAACGGCGGCGCAATTGACCTTCAGAAAGGTCCGGTGCGAACGGTCGGAGTATTTGTGGATCAGCTGCGACAGGACTTCCTTGCCAGTGCCGCTCTCGCCGAGGATCAGCACGGGGAAATCGAACTTGGCCACCTGCATGGCGTGCGCGCGCAGCTGGCGCATCTGCGCCGTGGCGGAGAAGAAATACACTCCCTGACTGACCTCAATGGCCTCGCCCACGCCGGGGCCGTCGGGTTCGGTGTTCTCCAGGCAGAAGCGCAGCACCTCGTCCATCTCTTCCTTCTGCACTGGCTTGGAGAGATAGTCCTGCGCGCCCAGCCGCATGGCCTGTGCAACCTTGCGGGTGTCGCGCACGCACGACAGCATCACAACCTTGGTGGCGGGGCGCGCCTCGCGGATGCGCTGCAACGTCTCCAGCCCGTCGGCCCCGGGCATCACCATATCAAGCAACACCAGGTCCGGAGTATCGCGCTGCACCTTCTCCACGGCTTCCATACCGTTGGAAGCGGTCGTCACCCGATAGGAGTCGAGCTCCAGGACCGTCTGCAGATACCGCAACATACTGGGTTCGTCATCCACCACAAGGATGTGGCTAGCGCTCATTGCTCCTCCGCGAGTTCGGGTGAGGGGTTCAGCAACACGAGAAACGCGAACTTGCTGCCTGATCCGGGCTCGCTTTCCACCCAGATCTTTCCGCCTGCCGACTGCACCAGACGACGCGCGATGGCCAGACCAAGTCCATATCCTTCCGTTCGCGTTCCCTGAGGAGTCAAGCGGAAGTACTCATCGAAAATCTCCTGTTGAAATTCCGGCGCGATTCCCGGCCCGGTGTCCGAGACCGAGATGCGGCAGCAGTTCGGTCCCGTGACCCGCTGCTTGCGGCGTTCGACTCCGTTCAGCGGCTGCCGTTGCACCGTTCGCCGCTCCCAGAAGTACGGCTCTAAATGCAGCCACACCGTGCCCGACGAAGGCGTGTACTTCATGGCGTTGTCCAGCAGGTTGGAGACCACGTGCTGCACTTTGTAGTAGTCGAAGGGGAACGGCTCCAGCCGCTCGTTGGGCAGGAAATAAAAGGCAATCGCCTTGTCCTGGAAACGCTGCGCCCAGACCTCCGAGATCTCGCGGATGCAGGCGTTGATATCGCCGACTTCGTAGCGCATCTCGAAGCGGTCGACCTTGAGCGCCGTGTAGGTCAGCAGGTTCTGGATGAAGTTGGACAGCCGGACCCCGTTGGCTTGCATCTCGGTCAGTACTTCCACCTGGCGCGGATTCAGAGAACCCAGCTTTTGCGACAACAACAGCTGCAGATACCCTCCCATGATGGCCAACGGAGTCTTGAGCTCGTGCGCCGCCGACGCCAGCGCGTCCCGGCAGCAGCTACAGTGCTCTCCCGTGACCTGCTCGAGCTCGTGCCTTACGCGTGCCATGTTCGCCGGCTGCATGGGGATAACCCTCCTGTTTCGGGAAGGCGGAAGTGAGGGCTCCGCATTCTCAGGACTAGTCCCGAATCTTTGATGCACAGGCATACTCTCGACCAACGACGACCTTGGGTTTAGCCAGTTGCCAATTCCTCGGGAAATAGAGCGGAAGCACTCTACAGGGGGAGAACTGATCTTACCGCAAGTCCGTGTATTGTCAACGCAAAACTGATTAATTTTGAGGGGAAGTAGCAAACCGGTTTCGCTTTCCGGAAGCAGTTTTCATCTTAATCGGGTATTCCTCTTCTCCTCAACCGCAAGAGATTGCACCGCATGCGGTTCTTGTCCGTTCCTCGAATCCAGTGTAGCTGCAACAAACCAAGGTAGTTGTTGTTCTTTCATCTTTGGCTATGGATGTGCGTTACACAATCGTAACGTAGGAGATCGCAGGTGCGTCGAACCGTATCCGTCGCCGAGCGCCGCGGCTGGGAGCGGCTTCCTATCTCCATACCTTTTTTCGTCCGTGGCACCAACGCCGCCGGCGAAGAATTCTTGGAGTTCGCAACCGCGCTGAACTTGTCCGCAGGTGGCGTTCTGCTGGCGACGCGCCGCTATCTCGATCCCGGCACCCAGATCTCGCTCGAGATTCCGGTCGCCCTGGTCAACAAAGCGCAACTGCCACGCTCCGTCTCACTTCTGCAAGCCACTGTACTGCGCTGTACCGCCGATCGTCAGTATTTTCTCTTGGGACTTCAGTTCCACGAGCCGCTGCTCAGTCACGCCACTGGGATCGAGGTAGGCAAAGCCACCGCAGCAGGGAAACTGACTTCCTCAAAGTGAAAACATTTGCACATTCCGAGCGCAAAACCCTTCGCTTTATTTAATTTCTTGCCTCGTCACGGCTGGTGTGTTACACATTCAAAGTTCCGCAAATCAGTAGATTACGTCTGATATGCGCAATTTCTTGCGATGTGCAGGAACTTGGCGCAAGAAATGCAATTCATTTGTATCGTCCGTATCGCCCTACCCCTTTCAGCCGATCCGAGGAAATTGAATGCCACTGCTGGCGGGCTCCAACAATGAGAGTGCGATCACTGTCCAATCGCTCCCCCCGGAGCCGGTGATCTTCGGCCAGACGCCCGCCATGCGTGACGTCCGCCAAAAGCTGGAGCGTGTCGCGGGAGCCAATCTCTCGGTCCTGATCACCGGCGAAAGCGGCACGGGAAAAGACATTGTTGCCCGGCTCTTGCACCTGTATTCCCCGTGGTCTTCGGGGCCGTTCGTCAAAGTAAACTGTCCGGCGATTCCCGGCACGCTTCTGGAGAGCGAGCTCTTCGGGTATGAGCGCGGCGCGTTTACCGGCGCCTTCAATCCCAAGCCGGGACGGGTCGAGATGGCCCACCGCGGCACCCTGTTCCTCGACGAGATCGCCGAGCTGGATTCCATGCTCCAGGCCAAGCTTCTGCAACTGCTGCAGGATGGCCAGTTTAGCCGCATCGGCGCCCAGGAAGACAAAAAGGTCGAAGTTCGAATCGTTTGCGCCACCAACCGCGAACTGCACGAGGAGATCGAGCAGGGCAACTTCCGTCCCGATCTGTTTTATCGCATCGCCACCATGACGATTCACGTGCCGCCCTTGCGCGAGCGCGTGGTAGACCTGCCGATCATCTGCGACTACCTGCTGCAGTACTACAACGAAAAGCTGAATGGCCGGGCCATGATGGTGCGGCCGGCGCTGATGGCAAAGATGCAACGGTATTCGTGGCCGGGGAACGTCCGCCAACTGGAAAACCTGGTGAAGCGCTACGTGGTGATGGGCACCGAGGACGTCATCCTGAGCGAGCTGCTGGAGCCCAACGAGCGCGACACGGTTGACAGCTTAATGCTCGACGGCCCGGTCTCGCTGAAAAAACTGACCCGGCAGACCGTGCGCAAATTGGAAGCTCGTATTATCCTGAATGCGCTGCACGCCAATAATTGGAACCGCAAGAAGGCGGCGCGCTCGCTGGATATCAGCTACCGCGCCCTGCTCTACAAGCTGAAGGAAGTGGGGATCCCGCAGCGGCGTTCCAGTTCCAACAACAACAAACACGAGGAAGACAAGGCCGAGTAATTCAGACCGAGGTGAGAGATGTTTTTTGCAGGGCAGACGATGGCAAAACGTACTTTGATATTGGCCTTCATGGCGTTGCTTGCGCTGTGGACACTGACCGCGTACGCGCAGGACACGACGTCGCAGGATGACTCTACCAGCTCCGCCAAGCCGGTGTTGCCCGCTCCGTCCGACAACACGGGCAACGGCAAGGATGTCGCCGCCACGGCGACCCCGCTGCCGATGAGCAACACTCCGGCCTCGCGGGTTTCGACGGTGCTTCCCTCCACCTACGTCGTGGGCGTGGGCGATGTGCTGGATATCAACGTGTGGAAAGAAGGCGAGCTCTCCAAGACGGTTCCGGTCCGCCCGGATGGCATGATTACCCTGCCGCTGATCGGCGAGATCAAGGCCTCGGGTCTGACTCCGGTGCAGTTGCAAGACCAGCTCACTGCGGCCCTCGAGAAAGTCGTATCCGAGCCGCAGGTGACCGTCATGGTGGTCTCGGTCAACAGCCTGAGCTTCAATATCGTCGGCAGCGTTCTGAAGCCGGGATACTATCCGCTGACCAAGCCCGTCACCGTGCTGGATGCGATCGCACTGACCGGCGGCTTCCGGGACTTCGCCAAGCAAAACAAGATTTACGTTCTGCGGACGAAGCCTGATGGCACCCAGGAGAGGCTGAAGTTCAACTACAAGCAGGTCATTAAGGGCAAGAACATGTCGCAGAATATCTTGCTGCAGCCTCGCGATACCCTGGTAATTCCCTAACCCCTGGAGTCGTTGAGGACAAAAGGAGGATGCGATGAAACGGCAACTCGGACCCATTTTGGCGGCACTGGCATTGCTTTGCGGGCCCGCAGTATGGGCGCAGAGCGGACCGGCAGCTTCGTCTACATCCTCGTCGTCGACGAGCATCATGTCGAGCGACCCCATGCATGTCGGCGGTCCCATGGCCGCCATCTCTGGCGATCCCGTGCAGGCGGGCGGAGCCGGCCAATCGAGCGGGCCGGCCGTCAACATGTCCAATGACCCCATGCAGGTCGGCGGTCCCACCGTCAGCACCTCCAACGATCCCATGCAGGTCGGCGGCGGCTCGCAACAGGACGCCGCCCAGCAGGATGCCTCGCAGCAGGACTCCTCGCAGACCGGTTCTGACGACAACGGCACCAATGCTCCGCAGGCCTCCGCCGGCCCGCAGAGCACCTTCAACCATCCCGAGGAGTTGCCCGCTCTCAATATGGTGGGGGATGCGGTGGCGCACACCGGCATTCGTTTCAACCTGACCACCGGTACCCTGGTCGAATACCTGTCGGGGGGCGCCGCTTACGGTGGCTACTGGGACAATCTCTCGCTGTTCAGCGGCGGTGTCGGCATCGTGCAGGTACATCCGACCATCATGTGGGCGTTGAATTACAACGGCGGTGTCGCCACCACCACGACCTTCAATCAGGGGTCCAACTACTCCACCCTGAATCAGACCATCAACGGCCGAGTGATCTGGAGACTCTCGCGTCGCTGGCAGATGAAGGCGAAAGACACGTACTTGTACTCCGACAATCCGTTCGAGCCATACCTGACGTACATCAGCGAGCCCGAGCCTAATAATCCCAATCCTTCGATCTACATTCCGCTGGCCGTGCTAGAGCAGAACCAGGGAAGCGTCGATCTCACCTATCAGCTGGGTCCCCACGATTCCCTCGACTTCTTCGGCGCCGAGAGCTTCCAGCGCTACCTGCGTGGCAGCTTCGAAGGCCTGTGGAATTCCTTTACCTACACCGGCGGCGGCTTCTATCAGCACGACTTCAGCGCCAAGTTCTCGGCCGGCGGCGGATACACCTTCAGTGCTTTGGATTTCGGACACGGCGAATCGCGGGCCGGGGTGCAGATGTTTGAGGGATTCGTCGGCTACAAATTCAACAAGCGCATGAATCTGTCAGCCTGGATCGGACCTGAGCTTACCAACACCAAGGACATCATCCCGATCTTCTGTTCGCAGTACGGCTGCCTGGTCGAGATCATGCACAGCTCGCAATGGGACGTGGCCGAAGGCGTCAACTTCGGCTACGTCACGCAGCGGCAGTCAGTTCGCTTGCAATTCAGCCACCGCGTGACCGACGGTGGCGGTATCCTGGGCGCGGTCGAACTTTACCAGGTGTCGGCCATTTACACCCGGCCCCTTAACCGGCTCTGGGGTTTCTCCGCTGGCTTCCTGTACAGCAACAACAATTCCATCTCCCAGATTCGACAGGACCAGTACCTCTACAACACGCAGGGAACGGTGAACTTCTCGCGTCGCATCAGTGACGACTGGAACGCCAGCCTCTACTACGTGTTTATCCATCAATCGCAGAACTACTATGGTTTGCCGGCAGTTCTGTCAACCAGTGGTATAGGAGTCACGCTCCGGTATAGCTGGGGCCATTCGCTTGGACGGTGATTCATGATGCAGGAATTTGACGAGCAGAAATCGCAACAGGGTATCGATGAATATTGGGCAATCGTGCTCCGCCGCAAATGGTGGATCCTGGGGCCCGCGTTTTTTGGCTGGCTGATTGTCTTCGCCTCAGCCTGGTTCCTGCCGGCGCGCTATGTGTCGGAGAGCACCATTCTGGTGGAACCGCCCAAAGTTCCCAGCACCCTGGTGGCGCCCAACGTCCAGGTGGACCTGGCCGACCGCGTCCAGAGTATGAGTACGCAGGTCTTGAGCCGTACCCGCCTGCTGAACCTCATTCAGCGCTTCCACCTCTACCCGAGCTACGCCCCGGACGATCAGGTCGACAAGATGCGCGACGACATCAAGATGGACCTGATTCAGGGCGAGTCGAACATCTTGGGCAAGGCCGAGCTGGTTGCCTTCAAGATCTCCTTCAAAGCGTCCGATGCTTCCGTGGCGCAGAAGGTGACCATTGCCCTGACCTCGTTCTTCGTGGACGAGAACGTGCGCGCCAGCCAGGAGCAGTCGGAAGCGACCACGCTCTTCCTCGACTCGCAGGTGCGCGCTCTCGGCCAGACGCTGCAGGATGAAGAAGCCAAGGTACGCGCCTTCGAGGCGCAGCACGATGGCTCGCTCCCGCAGCAACTGGAGAGCAACATCCACATCCTGAGTGGCATTCAGCAGCAGTTGCAAGCCGCCGAGGCTACTCGCGAGCGCGCCATCCAGCAGGAAACCTACCTCAATGCGCTGCAGGGCCAGTACCAGAGCATGGGTGATGCCGCGCTCGTCCCCCAGGACATCGACAAACAGATTGACAGCGCCCGCGCCAGTTTGGCGGCCATGGAGGCCCGGTACACCGATGATTATCCCGACGTCAAGAAGCTGAAGGAAACCATCGCCGCCTTGGAAAAGCTGAAGAAGGACATGGCGGCTGACGCCCGGGACAAGATGGACACCAGCGACGCTACCCCGGATCAGGTGAAGGCCGGCATCCCGCTCACGCAACTGAAGACCCAGATGAGGATGAACAAGGCCGAGATTGAGCAGGCGACGCAGCAGATTCAGCGTCTGCAGCAGGCTGCCCAGGTCTACCAGGCGCGCTTGAACGCCACTCCTGCGGTAGAAGCCGAGATGGGCGACATGGTCCGTGACTTCGGCAACATGAAGAAGGAATACACGGAGCTGCTGGCCAAGCGGCAGCAGTCGGCCCTGGCCACCAGTCTGGAAAAGCAGCAGCAGGGCGCGCAGTTCCGCATCATCGACCCGCCCAGCCTTCCGGAAAAGCCGTACTTCCCTGACCGCTTCAAGTTCTCGCTGGCGGCCGTGGGCGCAGCCTTCGCTTTTGCTGTGCTGTTCGGATTTGGCGCCGAGTTCCTGGACGATCGCATTCGCGGCGAGCAGGCCCTTAGCGAAACTGTCAGCCTGCCGATTCTGGCCGAAATTCCGGCCCTGTCGACCCCGGGAGAATTGCGCCGGGCCCGATTGGTGCCATGGTTAGCGATTGCCGCTACCGTGGTGATCGTCATCTTGCTGCCCTCGGGCGTGGCCTACGCTTACTTTTGGGGATAGTGCATGTATAAACAATTTTTCGGGTTGACGCGCAATCCCTTTGAGATTAGCCCCGACCCGTTCTTCTATCATCCGACCCCGCGTCACAACGAGGCGCTGGCCAACTTGCACTATGGAGTGGGCCGGCGCAAGGGGTTCATCGTCATCACCGGCGAAGTCGGCACCGGCAAGACCCTGCTGGTGCGCTGCCTGCTGGCGGAGTTGCGCAAGAACAACATCGCCTTCGGCTATGTCTTCAACCCGCTGCTGCCGGTGGTGGAGTTCTTCCAGTACATCATGGCGGATTTGGGGCTTCCCTATGCGGGGCGCAACAAGACTGAAATGTTGCTGGACCTTAATCGCTTCCTCATTCAGCGACACGCCCGTGGCCTGATCACCGCCCTGGTGGTCGATGAGGCCCAGGCCCTGCGCTCCGAATTGCTGGAGGAAATCCGCCTGCTCACCAATCTGGAAACTTCCCAGCAGAAGCTTCTCCAGATTGTGCTGATGGGCCAGCCGGAGCTGGAGATGGTCCTCGACTCACCGGAGTTGCGGCAGCTGAAGCAACGGGTTGCCTTGCGCTGCCAGTTGCAGCCGCTGGACGAGGCCCAGACCCGGGCCTACGTGCACTCCCGTCTGGAGCGCGCCGGAGCTCCCGCCGAGCCTCCCGTCTTCACCGAGGACGCGCTGAGCAAGCTGTACGAGTATTCGCGCGGCATTCCGCGCATCATCAACAACCTTTGCGAAAACTCCATGGTCAATGCCTTCTCCAAGGAGGAGCGTCCGGTCACTGCCAGCATGATCACCGAAGTCGCTTCCGACTTCCGCCTGACCAGCCCCGCGCTCCCCGAAGAAGTGCCATTGTCCATCGCCGCACGCGAGGAAAGTAACGATAGCATCCTGCGCTCTCTGTTCCGCGTGCTGCGCACTATGGATAACCCTGAACTGGATGCCAACAAATCCATGCAAACCACCGCCGTGAGGAGAGCTTAGCCATGAGTCGAGTGTACGAAGCGTTACAAAAGTCCCAAGGTGAAAGTCCCAGTGCCTCGCCTTTGGTTCAGGATCAGCCCGAAGCTGTGGTGGCCGTCGGACCCGCGCTGGCGACAGCCGAGCCCGTCGAAGCCGATTGGCTGAAGGTCCCGGCCGAGCGCGTCCTCCACCCTGTGCCCAGCCCCGAGCAGCGGCTGGTCGTGCTGAGCGAGCCGGAAGGTACCGGCGCCGAGATGTTCCGTGTGCTGGCCACCCGCCTGGCCCACATGCAGAACAAGCGCCGCCTGCAGAAGCTGCTCATCACCAGCTCGGTGGTCGACGAGGGCAAGTCGGTGATCGCCGCCAATCTCGCTCTCACTCTGGCGCGCCGTCCCAATGAGCGCGTCCTGCTGATCGAAGCCGACTTGCGCCGGCCTACGGTCAGTGAACTCTTTTCGCCTTCGCCTTTACGCGGAATTTCCGAGTGGAACGCAGGCCAGCTCCCCATGGAGGATTCGCTGTATCAGATCAGGGACCTGCCCCTGTGGTACCTCGCCGCGGGTAAGCCCATGGACGAGCCCTTGCCGCTGCTGGAATCGGAACGCTTCGCCAAGATGCTGGAAGCCGTCTCCGCCAGCTTCGACTGGGTGCTGCTGGATGCCACGCCGATGCTACCCATGGCTGACTCCACTTCGCTGGCCCGTCTGTGTGATGGTGTCGTCGTGGTGGTGCGCGAAGGCTTCACCCGCCGCAAGGTGCTGAACAAGGCGATCGAGTCGATCGACAAGTCCAAGCTCCTGGGCGTTGTCTTCAATGAAGCTTCGATGTTGAACATCGATTACGATCGCTATTACGGCAGCAACCACAACTCCGGCAAGTCCAAGAAAGAAGCGAAAAAGGAAGCGAAAAGGCAAGCGGACCAGGTCAAAGCGGCCTCTGCATGATTCGTCTGTTTAACGCCTATTTCCCCACCCGCACACTGTTGCTGACGGTGACCGAGGCCTTTCTTGTCACCTTGGCCTTCGTCATCGCGGTAGTGTGCTGGGCGGGGACGGCGATGGACGCCAACATCTACCTGCTCTATGAGAACGGCTTCGGCCGTATCGGGCTGGTGGTGGGCATCTTTGTCCTGCTGATGTACTACTTCGACCTTTACGATTCCATCGTACTGTCGAACCGTCGCGAGGTCGTCACCCGGCTGGTCGGCGTCCTCGGCTGCTCCTTCGTCGCGCTGTCCGTCCTCTACTACGCCTTCCCGGAAATTCGCCTCGGAGGCACCACCCTTTGGATCGGCGTGGCCATCGTCGGCATCACCGTTCCCGCCTGGCGCAAGCTGTTCTTCGTGCTCAATCGCTCCGCCCGGTTTTCCGAGCGCGCCATACTTTACGGTGACGGTCCGCTGGCTGTGCCGCTGATGGAAGAGATCCGCAGCCGCCCTGAACTGGGCGTCCGCGTCGTGGGGTTTATCAGCCACACGGCCGACACCGCGACCGCAGTTCCACGCTTCGATCAGGACGACCTGGAAGAACTGGTCGAGCAGCGCAATATTCGCCGCATTGTCATCACCATGGGCGACCGCCGCGGCAAGCTGCAGGTCGAGAAGCTGCTCAAGCTCAAGACCCGCGGCGTCTACATCCAGGATGGCCCCGAGTACTACGAGAGCGTCACCGGCAAGATTCCTCTGGATTCACTGCGCCTGAGCTGGCTGCTGTTCTCGCCCGGCTTTCACGTGCGTACCGCGCTGCGGCTCTACAAGCGCCTGTTCTCGCTGGTCCTGGGCAGCCTCGCCATCGCAGTCACCTCGCCCATCATGCTGCTGGCTGCCATCGCCGTCCGGCTCGACTCGCCGGGGCCGGTGATCTTCCGCCAGAAGCGCGTCGGCGAGCACGGCCACCTGTTCACCGTCTACAAATTTCGCTCCATGTTTCAGGGCTCCGACAAGATGGGTCTGGCGCCCGCCGAACACGGCGACCCGCGCGTGACTCGCGTGGGCAAGTGGCTGCGCCGCCTGCGCATCGACGAACTGCCGCAGCTGTTCAACATCGTCAAGGGCGACATGGCGTTCGTCGGGCCGCGGCCCTTTGTTCCCGAGCAGGAAGAAGAGTGTGCCGCCCAGATTCCGTTTTATCGCGAGCGCTGGCTGGTGAAGCCGGGTGCGACCGGC
>Ga0335081_10002323_pt1 | contig 29900 bp, 28 predicted proteins | sample Lox_Sample_35_FD_206713 | JGI IMG/M metagenome (GOLD analysis project Ga0335081, IMG submission 206713) | Soil microbial communities from Loxahatchee National Wildlife Refuge, Florida, United States - Lox_Sample_3.5 | ecosystem: Environmental > Terrestrial > Soil > Wetlands | place: USA...
AGCCGCGCATTCTTGTGCAGGCTCATTCGGGACTCCTTTGGAGCTTCCGGTGTGGTAACCAAAAGCATCATCGGAGACCCCCGAATGGGCAACCCTTCAGCCAGGAATAACGTCCTGAGACTTCACAACTAACTATTGCCAAATGGACCCTCGCGTACCTCGCCCTCCTGGCTACCGCACTTCGCAGAAGCAGTAGGCGTACACCCGGTTCGGGACGCTGAAGCGGCTGAGGCGCGTCACTTCGCGCGTGATCGGATCCAGGCGTTCGGCCAGGCGCGCGAGCGCGAGCTGATCGGGACTCGCCCGGAAGAGCTCGCGCGCGAGCCTCGTCCGGAACCCCAGCGCCAGCTGCTGAGTCCAGGTGAGCTCGGGCTCGATGAACTCGGGCGCATAGTCGCTGAGCTTGGCGCGGTGGGCGGCAGCCTTGATCGCCTCATCGAACGAGCCGAGGTGATCGACCAGGCCCAAGCGCTGGGCGTCGACGCCGGCCCACACGTGGCCCTGGGCGATCGCGTCGATGTCGGCGCGGCTCTTGTTGCGCCCGCTCGATACCCGCTCGAGGAAGATGTCATAGCCGCGGTCGATCTGCGACTGCAGCAGCGCCCGCGCCTCGGCGCCGAGCGGCCGGTCGAGGCGCAGCTGGCCCGAGAGGGGCGTCGTGCCGACGCCGTCGACGCTCACGCCGACCTTGCCGAGCGTGCGGTCGAAGGTCGGAATGATCGCGAAGATGCCGATGGAGCCGGTGAGGGTCGCCGGGCTCGCCCAGATCTCATCGGCGGGGGCGGAGATGTAATAGCCGCCCGAGGCCGCGTAACCGCTCATGGAGACGACCAGCGGCTTGCCCGCGGCGCGCAGCGCCTTGAGCTCGCGGTAGATCTCCTCGGAAGCCGTGACGCTTCCGCCCGGACTGTCGACGCGCAGCACCAGCGCCTTGATGTCGGAGTCGAGACGCGCCTGGCGGATGAGACGTGCGGTCGAATCGCCGCCGATGGTGCCGGGCGGCTGGTCGCCGTCGAGGATCTCCCCCGAGGCGACGATGACGCCGACGTGCGGCTTGCCGCTCGCACGGAGCCGGCGCTGCGCCTGCGCATAGCTGAGATAGTCGGCCACCGAGACCGCGCGGAAGGAGCCGGTCGACTTGTCCTCGCCGACGAGCGCGCTCAGGCGCTTCTCGACCTCGATCTGCGTGCGGATGCCGCTGACGAGACCGGCGTCGAGGGCGACGTGCGCGGCGTTGCCGCCGGCGGCCGGCACCGCCTTCGCCAGTCCATCGACGTACTTCGCGACCGCATCCGGGGCGATCTTGCGCGCGCGGGCGATCGCCTCCTGGTAGGTGTTCCACAGCACGGCGAGGTAGGTGCGGCTCTCCTCACGGTCCTCCGGCGACATGCTGGTACGCGTGTAGGTCTCGACCGCGCTCTTGAACTGCCCGACGCGGAACACGTTGATGTCGACGCCGAGCTTGTCGAGTGCCTCCTTGAGGTACATGCGGTAGCGGTCGTAGCCGTCGATCAGCACGAAGCCGAGCGGGTCGAGGTAGGTCTCGTCGGCCTGCGCCGCGAGGTAGTAGCCCTCCTGGCTGAGCTCGTTGCCGTAGGCCACCACCTTCTTGCCGGTCGCGCGGAAGTCGTGCAGGGCCCGCGCCAGCTCTTCCAGCGAGGGCTGAGTGCCGCCGTCGAACTTGTCGAGGTCGAGCGCGATGGCCGGGATGCGCCGGTCGGTGGCCGCGGCGCGGATCGAGTCGGTGAGATCCCAGAGGAGCGTCTCGTGGCGGCGATCGCCGCGGGCCGCCTCGAGGGCGCGGGTCAAGGGGTCGCCGGAAAGCTGCTCGACCAGCTCGCCGTCGGGCTCGATGAGCAGCGCCGCCCGCGAGGGGATGCGCGACACACCGGCGAGCAGCGCCCCGAGCACGGCGCCGAAGATCACCAGCAGCACGATCAGGTGCAGGACCTTGCGCAGGCCGTCCAGGCCGCGCCACAAGCCCGCCAGGAACGAACGCACGTTCACACCACTCGCCGTTTCGCGCGCGGCGAGCAGCCTGCGGCCGCCCTTCCCTTCGCGCGCGCCTTCAGATCTTTTCCTCGATCCTGGCCGCTTTGCCTGCGAGATCCCGCAGGTAGTAAAGCTTGGCGCGGCGCACGCTGCCGCGGCGCTTGACCACGATGTCGCTGATCGCCGGGCTGTAGGTCTGGAACACGCGCTCTACGCCCTCGCCGTGGGAGATTTTCCGCACGGTGAACGAGGAGTTGAGTCCGCGGTTGCTGCGTGCAATCACGACGCCCTCGTAGGCCTGCACGCGCTCGCGGTCACCCTCGACCACCTTCACCTGCACGACCACGGTATCGCCGGGCTTGAAGTCCGGCACCTTGCGGCTCATGCGCCGCTTGTCCAAGTCCTGGATGATCTTGTTCATGTCAGCTACCTCGATCCTCTTCTGCGGCCGACTGTGCGGCCAGCAGCTCATTCAACGCACGCTGCGCCTCCGGGGCGAGCCTGGCTCCCGCGATCAGATCGGGCCGACGCCGCCAGGTCCGCTCGACCGCGCTCTTCAGGCGCCAGCGGCCGATGCCGGCGTGGTCGCCCGACAATAACACCGGCGGCACCGGGCGGCCCTCGAACACTTCCGGCCGCGTGTAGTGCGGCCAGTCGAGCAGGCCCTGCCCGAACGAATCCTCCTCGCTCGAGCGCTCATCGCCCAGTGCCCCGGGCAGCAACCGCGCCACGGCGTCGATCACCGTCAGCGCCGGCAGCTCCCCGCCGGAAAGAACATAGTCGCCGATCGAGAGCTCGCGATCGATCCCGAGATCGATCACGCGCTCGTCGATCCCCTCGTAGCGCCCCGCCACCAGCAGCATCCCGGGGACCGCCGCCAGCTCGCGCGCCACGCGCTCGCCGAAGGGCTCGCCCTGAGCGCTCAGGCAGATCCGCGGGCTCCCCGGCGGCAGCCGGCGGTGCGCGGCGCGGATCGCCGCGAGCAGCGGCTCGGGCTTCATCACCATGCCCGGACCGCCGCCGTAGGGCCGGTCGTCGACCGTACGGTGCGCGTCCTGCGTGTGCGCGCGCGGATCCTCGGTTCCGACCGTGACGAGCCCGCGCTCGATGGCGCGGCCCACCACTCCAAATTCCAGCGCTCCCGCGATCATGCGCGGAAAGAGCGTGACGACTTCGATCCTCATGGCCCTATTCCAGCTCCGCGGGCCAGTCCACCACAACCGTCCGTTGGACCAGGTCCACCGTGCGAAGGTGCTTCGGCGAGGCGAGCACCCAGTGCTCCTTCCCGTCCGGCCCCCTCGCCACCATCACCGCCCCGCCCGGGGTGTCCACGAAATGGCTCACCGTGCCGAGCGAGACGCCCTCGAGGTTGCGCACCGCGAGTCCCACCAGGTCCGCCTGGTAGTACTCGTGCTCACCCGGCGGCGGGAGCGCTGCGCGCTCGACCTCGACGATCGCCCCGGTGAGCCTGGCTGCGCCCTCGCGGCTCGCCACCCCCTCGAGCTGGGCGACGAGACTGCGGCCGTGGCCCCTTCCGGCGGCCACCCGCCGCGTGACCCGCTCGCCATTCGCAAGCTTCAGGGCCCACTCGCGGTATCTCAGCAGTCCGTCGGGCGGATCAGTGTACGACTCGACGTGCAGCCAGCCCTTGGTCCCGTACGGCGCGCCGAGGCGCCCAAGCTCGATCCAGGCCACGGCGGCTCACCGCGGACGCGCCGGCCTTTGGGCCGTCAGGCCGTCGCCTGCTTCCGATAGGACGCGACCAGCGTCCGCACGCGGTCGGAGGGAAGCGCCCCCCTGCCGACCCAGTAGTCGATGCGCGGCAGATCGAGCTTCAGCTTGATCTCCCCCTTGCGGGCGATCGGGTTGAAGAATCCCACGTGCTCGAGGCTCGGGCCGCCCTGGCGCTTGCGGCTGTCGGTCACGACGACGTGATAGAAGGGCTGGTTGCGCGCCCCACGCCGCGTCAGGCGAATGGTAACCATGGTCGTATTGCTCTCGTTCGGCGGGCTTTGAGCCCCTCATCCGGAGGAGCCGCCCAAAAAAGAGCGCGGATTCTACGCAACACTGCAATTCTGCGCCAGTTTTTCGCGCCCCGCGGACCCCTCCCGGGGGTGGGGCCCTAGCGCCCCGGAAAGCCCGGCGGGAGCCCCCCTTTGAAGGCCCCCATGAGCTTATGGAGCCGCCCGCCCTTCATGCTCTTCATGACCCGCTGCATCTCCTGGAACTGCTTGAGCAGGCGATTGACGTCCTGAACCTGGACGCCCGACCCGGCGGCGATGCGGCGCCGCCGCGAGCCATCGATGATCCCCGGGTTGCGCCGCTCGCCGGGCGTCATGGAATTGATGATGGCGATCTGGCGGCGCAGGTCCTTATCGCCCTGCTCCGCCGAAACCGCACCCTTTTTGACCACCGCGCCCGGGAGCTTGTCGATGAGGGCGCCGACGCCGCCCATCCTCTGGAGCTGCTCGAGCTGGCCGCGCAGGTCCGCCATGTTGAAGCCCTGGCCCTTGACCACCTTGCGGGCGAGCCGCGCCGCCTCCTCGCCGTCGACCTGGCGGTGCACCTGCTCGACGAGGCTCACCACATCCCCCATGCCGAGGATGCGGGAGGCCATCCGGGCCGGGTCGAAGGGCTCGAGGGCCTCGGTCTTCTCGCCGACGCCCACGAACACGATCGGCTTGCCGGTGATCTGCCGCACCGAGAGCGCGGCGCCGCCGCGCGCGTCCCCGTCCGCCTTGGTAAGAATCACCCCGGTGAGATCGAGCGCGGCGCCGAAGGCGCGCGCGGCATTGACCGCATCCTGCCCGGCCATGGCGTCGACGATGAACAGCCGCTCGGCGGAGCCGACGGCGGCATCGATGCGCCGCACCTCGTCCATCAGCTCCGCATCGACGTGCAGCCGGCCGGCGGTATCCACGATGAGGACGTCGAAGACCCCGTTACGCGCGCGCTCGAGTGCCGCGTGCGCGATGGCCTCCGGGGTCGCGCCGGGCTCCGCAGAGAAGTATTCGGCATGCACCTGCGCGGCGAGGCGCTCGAGCTGCAGCATCGCGGCCGGCCGCCGCACGTCGGTGCTCGCGAGCAGCACGCGCTTGCTTCCGTTCTCGATGAGCCAGCGCGCGAGCTTCGCCGCCGTCGTCGTCTTGCCCGCGCCCTGCAGGCCCGAGAGCAGCACCACGACGGGCGGCTGTGCCCGCAGGCTGAAGCCGGCACCGCCGCCCCCCATGAGCGCGATGAGCTCGTCGTTCAGGATCCCGATGAAGGCCTGCCCCGGAGTGAGGCTCCCGGCCACCTCTGCACCGAGCGCCTTGGTCTTGACGGCGTCGATGAAGGACTTGACCACCGGCAGCGCCACGTCGGCTTCCAGCAGCGCGATGCGTGTGGCGCGCAGGGCCTGCGTGATGTTGTCTTCCGTGATGCGGCCGCGGCCCCTGAGGCTCTCGAGCGTCGCCGACAACCGTGCCGTGAGCTGGTCGAACATGCAGTCAGGATCCCCGATTCGCCCGCGCTATGCTAGTCGCTCGGCCGCCGCCGCCTCACCGACCGGAGAGCCGCCTTGAACGTCGCTTCGACCCCCTGGCCACTGCTGGCGCTGCTTGCGCTGCTCGTCGTCGCCGCCTTCTCCTCCGGGGCCGAGGCGGCGATGCTCTCGGTCAACCGCTACCGCATCCGCCACCGCGCCCAGGCCGGGCAGCTCTCCGCGCGGGTTCTCGAGCGGCTGCTCGCCAAGCCCGACGAGTGGCTCGGGGCGAACCTCGTGATCCTCGCGCCGGCCAGCGTGTTCGCCTCCGCCATCGCCACGATCCTCGCGCAGCGCAGCGGCTACGCCTACGCGGTGCCGATCACGGAAGCGCTGCTCACGATCGTCGTGATCGTCTTCTGCGAGCTCGCCCCGAAGATCTATGGTGCCTCGAGGCCGGAGGCGGTCGCGCTGCACGCCGCCGGCATCTATCGCGCTCTGGTGCTCATCGCGCGTCCGGTGCTCTGGCTCACCAACCACATCGCCTACGGCTTCCTGCGCCTCTTCGGCGTCAGGCGCGCAAGCCAGGCAAGCCACGCGCTCTCCGCCGAGGAGCTGCGCACGGTGGTCACCGATGCGGCCCCGGTGATACCCGCGCGCCACCGGCAGATGCTGCTCTCGATCCTCGACCTCGGGCGCCTCACCGTGAATGACATCATGATCCCGCGGCAGGAGATCTCCGGGATCGACCTAGGCGGGAGCTGGGAAGACATCCTCGATCGGCTGAAGCAGACGCCGCACACGCGGCTGCCGGTCTACGACGGTGAGCTCGACAACCTGATCGGGCTCCTGCACATGAAGCGCGTGGCGCGCGAGTTCGCGCGCGGCACCTTCACCCGCGAGCGTCTCATCGAGCTCGCGCGCGGACGCGAGTCGTACTTCGTCCCGGAAGGAACCGCCCTGAACGTGCAGCTCGCGCAGTTCCAGCGCAACCGCCGCCGCTTCGCCTTCGTCGTCAACGAGTACGGCGACATCGAGGGACTCGTGACGCTGGAGGACATCCTCGAGGAGATCGTCGGCGAATTCACCACCGATCCCGCCACCATCAGCCACAAGGACGTGCACACCGAGCGGCCGGGCGTCTTCATCGTGAACGCGAGCGCCACCATCCGCGCGCTCAACCGCGCACTCGGCTGGCAGCTGCCGACCGGGGGACCGAAGACGGTGAATGGCCTGCTGCTCGAGCACCTCGAGACCATCCCCGATCCCGGTGCCATGGTGCGGGTCGGCAACTACGAGTTCGAGGTGCTGCAGATCGCGGACAACGCCATTCGCACCGTACGGGTGCGCGCGCCCATTACCGAGAAGGCAGCGGTTGCGGGCGCCTCATGAGGTGCGGCCGGCGAATGCGGCCGCGAGCGCCTCGGCCACCGTGCCCACGGCGTGCACGCTGAGGCCGGCGGGGGGCTTGCGTGGCGCGTTGTCGCGCGGGATCAGTGCCAGCCTGAAGCCCTGCGCCTGCGCCTCGCGCAGCCGCTCATCGCCATAGGGCACCGGACGCACCTCCCCGGTGAGCCCGAGCTCGCCGAAGGCGACCAGCTGCGCAGAGAGCGCCACGTTCTTCAGGCTCGAGGCGAGCGCAATCGCAACCGGCAGATCCCAGGCGGTCTCGTGGATCTCGATGCCGCCGACGACGTTGACGAACACGTCGTGCTCCTGGAGCGCGAGCCCCGCGTGCCGGTTGAGCACCGCGAGCAGCATCGCCAGGCGATTGGCATCGAGCCCCTGGGCGATGCGGCGCGGAGCGCCGAAGCGCATGCGATCGACCAGCGCCTGCAGCTCGATGAGGAGCGGCCTGCCGCCGTCGCGCGTCACCGTGACGATGCTGCCGGCGGCCGGCTGCGGTGCGCGGGCGAGGAAGATGGCCGCCGGGTTTTTCACTTCCTTGAGGCCCGTGCCGGTCATGGCGAAGAACCCGAGCTCGTTGACCGCGCCGAAGCGGTTCTTGGTGGCGCGCACGATGCGATAGCGGCTGCCGGCCTCGCTCTCGAAATACAGGACCGTGTCGACCAGGTGCTCGAGGAGCCTGGGTCCCGCGATCGCACCCTCCTTGGTGACGTGTCCGACGATGACGACCGCGGCGCCTCCCGACTTGGCAAAACGCACCAGTTCGGCGGTGCACTCGCGCAATTGCGTCACCGCCCCGGCGCCCGCCGGCACCGTGGGGGACTGCAGGGTCTGGATCGAGTCGATGACGAGGAGCGCCGCTTGCCGCGACGCCGCAAGCCCCAGCACCGCCTGGCAATCGGTCTCCGCGACCACGCCGAGACCCTCGGCCGCGAGGCCGAGACGCTCGGCGCGCAGACCCACCTGGGCGACGGACTCCTCGCCACTGGCGTAAATCACCGGCTTGGATCCGGCGACGTGCGCCGCCACCTGCAGGAGCAGCGTCGACTTCCCGATCCCCGGATCGCCCCCGAGGAGAATCACCGAGCCGGGGACGATCCCGCCCCCCAGGACCCGATCAAGCTCCGCCTGCCCGCTCCCATGGCGCTCGCCGGCACCGCCGAGGGCGGCTCCCGGAGCAAGGCTCACCGCCGCGGCGGCCGGAGCACCGCGTGCACGGGGGGCACGGCGCTCCTCGAGCGAATTCCATTCGCCGCACAAGGGACACTGCCCCTGCCACTTGAGGGTTTCACCCCCGCAGGAGCCACAGACGAAGACTGGATTCAGACGGGCCATCGATGCGCCATCGGTCGACTTTCGGCTAGGATTCGCCGGGGGGAGATCACTGAAAGCGGTCTTTTGTGACCAATCACCGGGACACCCCAGCGGGCGATGCTAGCGTATGGCAGCTCGATTCGGGGACGGGAAAGTGACGCGTATCACATTCGGTGGGCCAGACGTGGGTCAGGGCGCAGCATGAGTTTGCGAAGTAAGCTGCGTTTCGTCGGCGCCACCGATACCGGCAAGGTCCGGGAGCACAACGAGGACACCATCGCAGTCGACCCCGATATCGGCCTGCTGGTGCTTGCAGACGGCATGGGCGGCTACAACGCCGGAGAAGTGGCGAGCGGCATCGCAGTGAAGACCATCGTCAACCTGGTACGCGAGCACGTGGAGCGCGAGGACCTGTCGATCGCGGACCGGGAGACCGGGTTGTCGCGGCCGAACATCATCCTGCGCGACGCCATCCACCGCGCCAACAAGATCATCTACCAGACCGCGCGCACCCAGCCGCAATGCGAGGGCATGGGCACCACGGTGGTCGCGGCGCTGTTCTTCGACAACAAGATCACCATCGCCCACGTGGGCGACTCGCGCCTGTACCGCCAGCGTGGCGACCGGCTCGAGCAGGTCACCATGGACCACTCACTCCTGCAGGAGCTGGTCGACCGGGGCTTCTACTCCGCCGAGGAGGCGCAGCGGGCGTCCAACAAGAACTACGTGACCCGGGCGCTGGGGGTCGAGCCCCAGGTCGAAGTCGAGATCCAGGAGTACCCCGTAAACCGGGGTGAGTTCTTCATCCTCTGCTCGGACGGCCTGTCTGATATGGTGGAGGATGAAGATATCCATTTAACCATAAACACCTTTAGTGCTAATCTGGATACGGTCGCCAAGCAGTTGATTCAGCTGGCCAATGACAATGGAGGCCGGGACAACATCTCGGTGGTGATGGCGCACATACAGGACGCGTTTCCGGCACGTACGAAGATTTTCGACAAGATCCTGAGTTGGTTCGGCTGACACAACGCGATAGGGGCTAGCAAATGGCAAGGTTGGTCTTGAGCCTGGACGGCCAGGTGATGGCGGAATACAACATGAACAAGGAGCGGTACACCATCGGCCGCCTCCCTGACAACGACATCCGCATCGACAACGCCGCCGTCAGCGGCCACCACTCGCTGATCATCAACATCCTCAACGATTCGTTCCTCGAGGATCTGAACAGCACCAACGGCACCTACGTCAACGGCAAGCTGATCAAGAAGCACGCGCTGCAGCACGGCGACGTGATCACGGTCGGGCATCACCAGCTGCGCTTCGTCGAGGACGACGAGGCTCAGGACGAGTTCGAGAAGACCATGGTGATCCAGCCCTCCGCGCGGCCGGTCGAGAAGGTGCGCGCCGCGACCGAGGGCGCCGACAAGGTGTCCACGTCACTGACCGCCACCGGCCGCTCGCGCGCGCTCGCCGACGGCGCCGCGGCGGTGAAGAAGGCGAAGCTGCAGGTGCTCTCGGGCGCCTTTGCCGGCCGCGAGGTCGAGCTCAGCAAGGCCCTCACGACCCTGGGAAGGCCCGGGGTGCAGGTGGCGGCGATCACGCGCCGCGCCGAGGCCTACTACATCGTGCACGTCGACAGCGGCAAGGAAGGCGACTTCCCGCTGCTGAACGGCACGCCCATCGGCGCCCAGGCGACCAAGTTGAATGACAACGACGTCATTCAGCTCGCCGGGGTCAAGATGGGATTCTTCCTGAATTAGATCCGGGCGAAGGCCCGCACCGGGAACGATCCCATCCCGCGCACCGCGGGAGGCACCGCGCTGAAGGTGAATCCGGCCTCGGGCAGCTGCTCGAGCCCGCGCAGGTGCTCGACGATCGGGATTCCAGCGCCGAGGAGAGTCGTGTGCACCGGGCGCTCGCCGTCTTGCGTGTCGTCGATGTTGAGCGAATCGATCCCGACCAGACGCACTCCCTGATCCTTGAGCCAGACGGCTGCCGCCGCGGTCAGGAACGGGTGGCCGCGGCCGTAGCGCTCGGTCCGCCAGTGCTGCGCCCAGCCGGTATGCACCAGCACCGCCCGGCCCCGCACCTCGAGCCCCGCGAGCGCGGGCGCATCGATCGCGCGGCTGCCCACTGCTCGCACCACGACCGCCGGCAGATCCGCGAGCTCATCGAGCGTCAGCTGCGAGATGTCGCATCCGTCGCCGAAGCGATGGAAGGGGCTGTCGAGGTAGGTGCCGGTGTTGGCGACGAGATCGATGCGCCCGATCTGGAAGGTCGTCCCGGCGGCATAGCGGGTGCCCGAGGCTTCACGGCTCAGGTAATCGCACACGTGCGGCGCGGGAATGCCCGGGTAGGTGACCATCCCGTCCTCGATTGCGTGGCTGAGATCGATGAAGCGGGCGTCGGACATGGCGTGGGCCGGCCCGAAATCAACGCAGCTCGAGCGGTACGCGCTGGCTCACGCTGCAGAGAAGCTCGTAGGGAATGGTGCCGGCGTGGCGCGCGATCTCCTCGACCGGGAGCCCCGCACCCCAGAGCACCGCCGGTGTGCCGACGTGCACGTCGGGCAGCGCCGTGACATCCGCCGCGATCATGTCCATGGACACGCGCCCGACGAGCGGCGCGCGTACGCCGTCGACCAGCACCGGGGTTCCGCCCGGGAGGTTTCTCGGCAGGCCGTCGCCATAGCCGGCCGCGATGATCGCAATACCCGAGTCGCGCGGCGCCCGCCACGCGGCCCCGTAGCCGACAGTCTCGCCGGCACTGATGTGCCGCACGGCGATCACGGAGGACTCGAGGCTCATCACCGGCGTGAGCCCGAGCTGCGCCGCCGAGCTGTCGGCGAACGGCGAAGCGCCGTAGAGCGCCAGCCCCGGGCGCACCCAGTCGCCGCTCAACTGCACATCGCCGAACACCCCCGCCGAGTTGGCGATGCTCACCGAATAGTCGAGCCCGCGGGTGGCCGCGCGGAAGCGCGCCAGCTGCTCGTTGGTCATGCGCCCATCGCGCTCGTCGGCACACGCGAGATGGGTGAGCAGGCGAATCTCGAGCGGCGCGGGCGTCAAGCGCCGCACGCGCTCGAGCGCCGCCGCGAAGTCGCGCGGCGGAAAGCCGAGGCGGTTCATACCGGTGTCGATCTTGATCCACAGCACGAAGCGGTGCGAGCCGGTCATCTCCTCGAGCAGCTCGACCTGCAGCGCATCGTGCACCACGAGATCGAAGCCGTGACGCGCGGCCTCGAGCAGCTGCTCGGCGGTGAACACCCCCTCGAGCAGCACAATGGGTTGCGTGATCCCGGCCGCGCGCAGCGCCAGGCCCTCCTCGAGCCGCGCTACCGCGAAGGCATCGGCTTCGGCGAGCGACAGCGCGGTCGGGACCAGGCCGTGCCCATAGGCGTTGGCCTTGACCACGGCCATGACGCGCGCGCGACGCGCCCGCTCGCGGATGGTGTTGAGATTGTGCCGCAGTGCGCGCGTTTCGATGACGGCCCGGATCAGCCGGCTCACCGCAGCACACCCTCGGCGTAGGAATCGGGCGCGTAGTTGTCGAAGCGGGTGTATTGGCCCTGGAAGGTCAGGAGGAAGTGGGTGGTCTCGCCGTTGCGGTGCTTGACGAGGTCGATCTCCGCGATGCCCTTCTTAGTGGTGTTCTTGTCGTAGACCTCATCACGATAGATGAGGAGAACCATGTCAGCTTCCTGCTCAATTGATCCGGATTCTCTCAAGTCCGACATCACGGGCTTCTTGTGTTCCCGCTGTTCCACGGCACGATTCAACTGCGAAAGAGCAATCACCGGAACCTTGAGCTCCTTTGCGAGCGTCTTCAGCCCTCGGGAGATTTCCCCGATCTCGGTGGCGCGGTTCTCCTGCGTGCCGGGCACCTGCATCAGCTGCAGGTAGTCGACGACGATGAGATCCAGGCCGTGCTCGCGCTTGATGCGCCGGGCACGGGCGCGCAGCTCGGTGGGATTCAGCGCCGGCGTCTCGTCAACGAAGATTCTTGCTTCCGACAGCTGGCTGGTCGCGCCTGTTATGCGCACCCAGTCGTCATCGGAAATGCGGCCACTACGCAGGCTGGCGAGCGGCACTCTGCCGATCGAAGAGAGCATGCGCGTAATCACCTGCTCGGAGGGCATTTCCATGCTGAACACAGCGACCGAGGCGCGGGTGTTCGGGTCAATCGCGGCGTTCTCCGCCATATTGACGGCGAGTGTGGTCTTCCCCATTGACGGCCGCCCGGCAACGATCACGAGGTCGCCGGGGCGGAGACCCCCTGTGACCTTGTCGAACTGTGTGAATCCGGTGGGAAGCCCGCGCAGCTTGTCGGGGTTGGTGTGCCACTCGTCGATCTGGTCGATGACGGCCGGCAGGAGCTCGCGCACCGGACGCGCGCCGTCGCGGCCGCGGAAGGACCCCTCAGCGATCTCGAACACGCGCTGCTCGGCCTGGTCGACCAGGTCGCGCGCGCTCTGACCGTCATTGTTATAGACACCCGCGGCAATCTGCGTTCCGACCTGGATCAGCTGCCGCAGCAGCGAGCGCTCGCGCACGATCTGCGCGTAGGCGCGCACATTGGCGGCGGTCGGCGTGTCGCGCGCGACGGAGCTGAGGTAGGCGAGTCCACCGGCCTTCTCGAGCTGGCCATTGCGCTCGAGGAAACCCGAGACGGTTACGACATCGGCGGGCTTGCCCTCGCCGGCGATGCCGGCGATGGCACTGAAGATGAGCTGATGGTCGGGACGGTAGAAGTCTTCCTGGCGTACGACGTCCGCGACCTGGTCCCAGGCCACGGGGTTGATGAGCAGACCCCCGAGCACGGCCTGCTCGGCCTCGACCGAGTGCGGCGGAGCGGGCGCGTCGAGCAGTGCGACCGAGCCCGAATCACGCGCCTTGGCGGGACCGGCCATAGGCTGCCCCCGGGCTACTCTTCGGCGACGATCGATACCGCCAGCGGCACGTCGACGTCGGCGTGCAGGTGCAGGTTGACCACGTGCTCGCCCAGCGTGCGCAGCGGCCCGCTCGACAGGCGCACTTCGCTGCGCTCGACCTTGAAGCCTTGCCTGGTGCAGGCCTCGGCGATGTCGGCGGTGCCGATCGAGCCGAAGAGCTTGCCTTCAGTGCCCGCCTTGGCCGGGATGGTGAGCTTGAACTCCTTCATGGCCTCGGCGCGCTCGCTCGCCGACTGGAGGTGCTCGCGTGCCGCTTTCTCGAGCTCGGCACGGCGCGCCTCGAAGCGCGCGATGTTCTCCGGAGTCGCCAGCGTCGCCTTGCCCTGGGGCAGGAGGAAATTACGCCCGTAGCCCGAGCGCACCTTGACGCGATCGCCGATGTTGCCGAGGTTGGCAACTTTCTGAAGCAGGATGACTTGCACGAGCGCGCCCCTTAGTGCTGGTCGGTGTACGGCAGCAGCGCGAGGAAGCGCGCGCGCTTGATCGCGACCGCCAGCTGCCGCTGGTAGAAGGACTTGGTGCCGGTGATGCGGCTCGGAACGATCTTGCCCGTCTCGGTGACGTAGCCCTTGAGCGTGGCGAGATCCTTGTAGTCGATCTGCTTCACGCCCTCGGCAGTGAAGCGGCAGAACTTCTTGCGACGTGAGAAGCGGCTGCCGCCGCCCCCACCGTGTCCTCTGGACATTGCCATGGATCAGATCCTCGGAATTTGGCTCAGTGTACTGTGCTTCGCGTCCGCGCGGGATGGCGTATTCAGGCGTTGTCGGAGGCGGAATTGTCGTCGTCGTCGCCGCCCGGGGCCGACTCCTCGCGGGCACGCTCGCGCCGGCGGCCGCCGCCCTCGCCTTCCTCGTCCGCGGCCTTGGCCATCGGCGAGGGCTCGGTCACGGCGGAGTCCATGTTCACGACGAGGTGACGCAGCACCGCGTCGCTGAAGCGGAAGGCGCCGGTGAGCTCATCGAGCGTCTTCTGGTCGGTCTCGACGTTCATGAGCACGTAGTGGGCCTTGTGCACCTTGGCGAGCGGGTAGGCAAGCTGGCGCCGCCCCCAGTCCTCGAGGCGATGCACGTGGCCGCCGCCGGAGGCGATCATGCCCTTGTAGCGCTCGATCATCGCGGGCACCTGCTCGCTCTGATCGGGATGCACGAGAAAAACGATTTCGTAATGCCTCATTGACTTAAGTCTCCCTGTGGGTTGAGCCGCCCGGTCGTAAGGCTTTCGCCGGTGCGGCAAGGAGCTACGTCGCCGGGCTCACGGCCCGCTCGGACGCCCCTTTCGGCTAAAAAGGGGCGCGAAGCATACTCAAAGGGCACCCGCGCTGCAATGCCGCGTCCTGGCGCACGCATATTGAGGAGTGTGCGCGCGAAGCGCCGCCTCTGGGAGCTCAGCCCCCCAGGCGCTCCTCGACCTGCCGCCAGGCGAGCTCCGCGGTCTGGCGGGCCCTCACTCCGGCTTCGCGTGCGTGACGGCTCGCCGCGGTCCCCTCGAGGACGCGCTTCATGATGCCCTGGCGGATGCAGGCGATGCGGAACAGGTTGTACGCCATGCAGAACTCCCACACGCGCGGCTCGATGGACCCGCGCCCGGTTCGCCCGCAGTAGGCGGCGACATACTCCGCCTCCGTGGGGATCCCGAGAGAGGCCAGGTCGACGCCCTTCAGTCCCGGGATCTCGCCCGCGCCCACCCGCCAGAGCATCACGTGATAGGAGAAATCCGCGAGCGGGTGGCCGAGCGTCGAGAGCTCCCAGTCGACCACCGCCAGCATCCGCGGCTGATCGGGGGCGAAGATCATGTTGTCGATGCGATAGTCGCCGTGCACGAGGGTGGTCTCATCGCCCGGCGGGATGTTGGCCGGGAGCCACGTGAGGAGCTTCTCCATCGCCTCGATCGGTTCGGTCTCGGACGAGCGGTACTGCCTGCTCCAGCGCGCGATCTGGCGGGCGAAGTAGTTGCCGGGCTTACCGTAGTCGGCGAGCCCCAGGCGGGCGAAGTCCGCCGTGTGCAGCGCCACCAGGACACGGTTCATCTCGTCGTAGATCGCGGCGCGCTCTTCCCGCGTCGATCCGGGAAGCCGCGGGTCCCAGAAGTTGCGGCCCCGCACGTAGCCCATGACGTAGAACATCGTGCCGATGACGCTCTCGTCCTCACACAGGCAGATCGGCTCGGCCACCGGCACCCCGTGCCCGAAGAGCGCGCGGGTGACGCGGAACTCGCGGTCGACCGCGTGCGCCGAGGGCAGGAGCTGCCCGGCCGGCTTGCGGCGCAGGACGTAATGCGCGCCGTCGCCGGTGGTGAGGAGAAAGGTCGGATTCGACTGGCCGCCGCGGAACATCTCGACCGTGAGCGGGCCTCTGAAGCCCGCGACCTGAGCGCTGAGGTAACGTGCGAGCGCCGCCTCGTCGAAGCGCTGCCGGTCCGGGACCGGCATGGTGCCCGCGAATTCCTGCCCGAGCGTGTCAGGCATGCTTCCCGAGCTCGAGCTTGCCGATCTGGTTGCGATGCACTTCGTCGGGTCCGTCGGCGAGGCGGATGGAGCGCGCGTGCGCGTAGGCGCTCGCGAGCTCGAAGTCCTCGCACACCCCCGCCGCCCCGTGCGCCTGAATCGCCCAGTCGGTGACCTGGCAGGCGGTGTCGGCGGCGGCGATCTTGATCATCGCGATCTCGGCGCGCGCCGCCTTGTTGCCGACCGTATCCATGAGGTACGCGGCCTTATAGACGAGGAGCCGCGCCTGATCGATGCGGATGCGCGACTCGGCGATGCGCTCGAGCGTCACCGACTGCTCGGCGATGGGCCGGCCGAAGGCGATGCGCGCCTTGACGCGGCGGCACATCTTCTCCAGCGCGCGCTCGGCGACACCGATGAGCCGCATCGCATGATGAATGCGCCCGGGGCCCAAGCGCCCCTGTGCGATCTCGAAGCCCCGCCCCTCACCGAGCAGCAGGTTCGCAACGGGCACGCGCACGTCGCGGAAATCGATCTCCATGTGCCCGTGCGGCGCATCGTCGTAGCCGAACACGGGCAGGTTCCGCAGGATCGTGATCCCGGGCGTCTCGCGCGGCACCAGGATCATCGATTGCTGGCGGTGCTTGGGCGCGCCGGGGTCGGTCTTGCCCATGAAGATGAAGAGGCGGCAGCGCGCGCTCCCCGCGCCCGACGTCCACCACTTGCGGCCGTTGATCACATAAGAGTCGCCGTCGCGGACGATCGAGCTCTCGATGTTGGTGGCGTCGCTCGAGGCGACGCGCGGCTCGGTCATGGCAAAGGCCGAGCGGATCTTCCCCTCGAGGAGCGGCTCGAGCCACTCCTGCTTCTGCTCGGGCGTGGCATAGCGCTCGAGCGTCTCCATGTTGCCGGTGTCGGGGGCCGCGCAGTTGAAAACCTCGGGTGACCAGACGACACGTCCCATCACTTCGCAAAGCGGCGCGTACTCGAGGTTCGTGAGCCCGGCGCCGTGAGTCGAATCGGGCAGGAACAGGTTCCACAGCCCCTGCGCCCGCGCCTGCTGCTGCAGCTCGCCGATGAGCGGCGGCTCCTGCCAGCGGCCACCCCGGTCGAGCTCCTCGCGGTAGCGCTGCTCGTTCGGATACACATGCGCGTCCATGAAGGCGCCGAGGCGCCCGAGATACTCGTTAGTCTTCCGGCTGAATTCGAAGTCCACGGGTCACTCCTGCCGTTGCCAGCTGCCGCGCTGCCGTGCCGCCTCATAGAGCAGCATGCCGGCGGCCACCGATACGTTGAGACTCTCCACCGCGCCGAGCTGCGGTAGTCGGACCAGAAAGTCGCAGCTCTGCCGCGTGAGCTGCCGCAGTCCCGCCCCCTCGGCGCCGAGCACGAGCACCACGGAACCCTCGAGGTCAACCGCATCCGCGCTCTTCTCCGCGGCGGCATCCGCTCCCACTACCCAGAGTCCCGCCTCTTTGAGGAGCCTGAGGGTGCGCGCGAGATTGGTCACCGCCACCAGCGGCGTCGTCTCGGCGGCGCCCGCGGCAACCTTGCGCGCCGCGGGTGTGAGCTGCGCCGCGCGATCCTTGGGTACGATCACCGCAAGCACGCCGCAGGCATCCGCCGTGCGCAGGCAGGCGCCCAGGTTGTGCGGATCCTGCACGCCATCGAGTGCGAGGAGAAGCGGTGCCGTGGCGCTCTGCAGCGCGGCGAGCAGCTCATCCTCCGTCCAGGGCGGGAGCGGTGTGATGTCGGCCGCCACCCCCTGATGCACGACGTCACCGAGCAATCGCTTGAGCGCGTGGGCGTCGAGGCGCTCGACCGGCCGCTGCTGCTTGCGTGCCAGCTCTTCGATGGCGCGCACCCGCGGGTCATCACGCCGCTCGGCGAGGCGCACGGTCAGCACGCGCTCCGGATGGCGCTCGAGCATGCTGCGCACCGGGTGGAGGCCGAAGATCGTTTCCGTGCTCAATCCTCTTCCGCCAGTGCGAGGTCGATCAGGCCCTCGATCGGGTTGACCGCCGTGACCACCACCCGCACATGGCTGCCGGTGCGCAGGCGCCGCCCGCCGCGCCGGCCCCGCCAGGCGTGACCGTCGTCCTCCATGACGTACTGATCGTCGCTCAGGCTGTCGAGATGCAGCAGGCCGTCGATTGACGTCTCGAGAATCTGCACGAAGCAGCCGAACTCGACCACCGTCGTGATGAGGCCGCGGAAGGTCTGGCCGATGCGCTCCTTCAGGTAGGTGCATTTAAGGAACGTCGAGACGTAGCGATCCGCCTCATCCGCGCGCTTCTCGAGCCGCGAGGTGCTCTCGCCGAGAGCGCCGAGCTCGGCCGGCGCATAGCGCACCGCCGATCCACCCGTGGCGCCGACCAGGCTCTTCAGCGTCCGATGCACCACCAGGTCCGGGTAGCGGCGGATGGGCGAGGTGAAATGCGCGTAGTGGGTGAGCGCGAGACCGAAGTGACCGATGTTGGTCGGTTGATAGATCGCCTGCGGCATGGCGCGCACGACCAGTGATTCGACGAACGCGCGCTCGGAGGCGTCCGGCACGCGCCGGGCGATCGCCTGCAGATCCCGCGTCGTGACTGTTTTGGGGATGCGCGCCTCGATCCCCAGTGCTCTCAGCGTCGTGACGAGACGCTCGAGCTTCTCGTCTTCCGGCGTTCCGTGGACCCGATAGAGCGTCGGCACGTGCGCCTTCTCGAGCTCCTCGGCGACCGCGACGTTGGCGAGAATCATGCACTCCTCGATCAGCCGATGCGCCTCGTTCCGTGCGCGCAGCTCGATCGCGCGTACTCGCTCGGCCTCATCGATCACGAACTCGGCCTCGGCGGCGTCGAAATCGAGCGCACCGCGGCGGCTGCGTGCCTTGTAGAGCGCGCGATAGACATCGACCAGGATCAGGAGCCGCTCCGTGAGGGGTCCCAGCTGCGCGCGCGCGGCGGGCCGGCCTTCGATCAGCGCCTGATTGGCGAGCGTGTAAGTGAGGCGCGCCGCCGAGCGCATCACCGCGGGGTAAAAGCGCGCGCCCTTCAAGGCCCCGTTGTGGCTCACGACCATGTCGGCCGCGAAGCACAGGCGATCGACGTGCGGGGCGAGTGAGCAGAGGTGATCGGAGAGCGCGGTCGGCAGCATCGGCAGCACGCGCGTCGGAAAGTACACCGAAGTGCCGCGCTTCTGTGCCTCGGCGTCGACCGCCGACCCGGGCCGAACATAGTGACTCACGTCGGCGATGGCGACGATGAGGCGGAAGCCCGCCGGATGAGGCTCGGCATACACCGCGTCGTCGAAGTCGCGCGCATCCTCGCCGTCGATGGTGACGAGCGGCAGGTCGCGCAGGTCGATGCGCGCGTTCGCCTCGCGGGGGTCCACCTGCTCGCCGAAGGCCTGCGCCTCGCGCAGCGCCGGCGCCGGAAACTCGTGCGGCAGGTCGAAGCGCGCGATCGCGGATTCGGTGCCGAGCTCGACCGGTCGATCCGGGTCGAGGCATTTGACGACCGCGGCCTGCGCGACGGAGGCGGAGCCCGCGTGGCGCGTGATCTTCGCGATCACCCAATCGCCCGCGTGCGCGCCATGGAGGTCGGCCGGTGCGACCGCGCAGCGCAGCTGCAGGCGGCGGTCGGCAGAGCTCACCCAGGCACTGCGACCCTGCACCTCGACGGTGCCGAGGAATGAGCTGACGCCGCGCTCGAGCACCTCCTCGACCGCACCCGACCAGCGGTCGCTCGCATCGCGCTTGAGCTTCACGCGCAGCTTGTCGCCGTGCATCACGCCGCGCATCTCGGGCGGCGGCAGAAAAACACTTTCCTTAAGGCCGTCGATCCGCAGGAACCCGTAGCCCGCGCGGTTGGCACTCACGGTTCCTTCGACGACGGAACCGGATTTGAATCCGGCGGGCGCGGCTGCGGATCGCGCGCGTCCTGCAGTGCCACCGGTGCGATGGCTGCGCGACGCAGTAACCCCGCTGCTGCGCCCGGCCTGCGAGCTGCGTGCGGGGCCGTGCGATTTCGCACCGTGGGCTTGGGTCGGACTTCTCTCGCGGGCGTCGCGGCGCCCGAACTTCCCTCTACGCGCCTTCAATTGACAGCCCCGGAACCCGTGCGTACATTTCGCGGCCTTCCACACCGTGCCCGGGTGGCGGAATTGGTAGACGCACTAGTTTCAGGTACTAGCGGTTCACACCGTGGAGGTTCGAGTCCTCTCCCGGGCACCAATAAAAACAATAACTTATAGTTGATTTCGATTCTCTTTCTGGAGGTGTTTGCCGCATCGCCGAAAGGGCTGGTGCGGGGCGAGCGTAGGCTCGTCGTACCGTCCGCCGGTGGGATTCTACCCACTCTTTGTATATGTCGTTCGCGCGACGGTTAGCTATCGGACGCGCGTCTTGCCGATTCCGGCGCTTGCGGCCTCGACACTGCCGGCTGCAGATGCCGCCCGGATCGCGCTACCGCACGGCAGCGAAACGATCATCACGGTTCTTTCACTCTTGATCACGCTGAGTCTTGTGAGCGTGAGTTTGCTCATGGGCCCACGAATCCTACTGTCGCTCGCTCGCGAGGGGTGGCTTCCGCCGAAGCTGGCCGATGTCGGTGCGGGCGGCTCTCCGCAAGCGGCGCTCGCGGCCACGATGGTGGGAGCGGCCTTGCTCATCATCACGGGTACCTTCGACGAGATCGTCGCACTATTTGCGGTGCTGATCGTGCTCAACTACGTCGCGGTCTTCCTGTCGGTGTTCGTGCTCAGATCCCGGTTGCCCGACGCGGCGCGGCCCTTTAGAGCTTGGGGGTATCCGGTGTCGACGGCGATCGTTCTTATGGGCTCCGTCGGCTTTCTACTGGCCGCAATCGTTGACAATTGGCGCTCCGGCGTAACCGCAGTCGTCTTTCTGTCGCTCTGCATTCCAGCGTACAGGCTCGCAGGAAAATCGCGGCGAGCGCTAGCGCCCCAAGCGGCACCCGAAGCAACTTAGGTCCGGATTCCCGATTCGCTCAGTTCCGAAGCTACTCCAGACCTGCTCGACGGAAGGCCTCCAGGTAGTGCTCACGTTCGGCATCGTGCTTGGTTGGTATCTGGCTGGCGATCCACGCCAGCGAGATGTTGGGTTGGACGCGGCGCAGTTCGCGGAGCGCAGCTTCGGCAGTGTCGCTCTGTCCGGCCATGGCGGCGGCTGCCGTTAAGACCCGGTGTGCGCCAACAAAAAAATCGGCGCGCTGGATCCCCAGGCGTGCAAGGCGCATCGCCTCTTCGTAGTTACGACCCACGAACTGCGCATAGCCGCCGATGCCATAATAAGTTGCCGAAAACGGATCGCGCGGGCTCAGGCGCAGTGCGCGTTCCGCCGCCAAGGCGCCCTCTCTCCACCGCCCGCAATAGCACAACACAAGCCCGTAATAGCCTTGGGCCAGCGAGAAACTGGGATTGAGCCGCAGTGCCGTCTCAAATGCGGCAAGGGACTCATCGAAGCGCCGCGCATACAGATGAACGCTGCCGAGGGCGAGATGGGCCCAGGGGTCTTCGCTGTCGGCCACGATGGCAGCGCGCGCTGCCCGTTCGGCGATCGGCGCGATGGTTGCGATGTCCTCCCATCCCATGTGGCCGCCAAAGGCGTGGCTGGTCGCGAGAACGCCCAGCGCGCGGCCGTAGTCAGGATCAATAGCGACCGCTTTTTCCAGCAGGGCCTGGGCGACAACGTTGTCCTGGCGCGTTAAGCGCCAGAAGTGCGACAGCGCTCGCATCAGCAGGTCCCAGGCATCCAAGCTGTCGGGCAGCTTGCGGCTCGCGCGGAAATTCTCGGCTGCGTAGAGATGTGGTTCGATCGCTGCGACAATGGCCTCGGTGATCTCGTCCTGCACGGCGAACATGTCGGCAAGCTTGCGGTCGTAGCGTTCCGCCCAGAGATGGCTCCCGGTGGCCACGTCGTTGAGCTGCGCTGTGATCCGCACGCTATCGCCGCTCCTGCGCACGCTGCCCTCTACCGCATAGCCGACGCCGAGTTCCTCGGCGATCTGTTTCATGTGGACGGATTTGCCCTTGTAGATGAAGGAAGAATTGCGAGCGATCACGAAAAACCAGCGAAGCTTGGAGAGGGCGGTGATGATGTCCTCACTGATGCCGTCGGAGAAATATTCCTGCCCCGGGTCGCCTGTCATGTTGGTGAACGGCAGCACCGCGATCGCGGGGCGGTCCGGCAGCGGCAGTGCGAGGCGCGCTCGCTCTCGCGCCTCCTCATCGGACCCGCCGGGCGCACGCGTACCCTCGCCTTCCTGCAGGGTCTGAACACCGGCGACGAAGCGCAGACCCTTGCGAGCAATGGTGCGGATCAGCTTCTGCTCGCCGCCGCTGTCGCCCACCGCCCGGCGCACCGCGTTGATACGGGTCGTCAAGGTCGAATCGGACACAATGCGCCCGGCCCAAACCGAGGCGATGAGATCGTCCTTGCTCACCACTCGGTCACGGTTCTCCACAAGGTGGACCAAAAGATCGAAGACCTGCGGCTCGACGGCGACCAGTTCCGACCCGCGCCGGAGCTCGCGCCGATCAGTGTCAAGTACATGATTGGCAAAGAGATATTTCACGTCTGCACCTGGCAGGACGGGCCGTAAAGCCTCTCGGCAAATAATCAAGGCGATCTCGGGGAAAAATCAAGTTCGGGTGAAAGCCTTTCGCCAGCGCTTGCGCCAACCTGCGCGCAACCCGATGGCACCGCGCGATCGCGATGCAGGGCGAACCAAACGAAGGAGAGCGCCTCATGTTCATCTTCAATCGACCGCTCCTGGCAGTGCTCGCGGCGCTGACGGTTCCCGTATTGCTTGTTCTGCTCGACGGACTATTCGAGTTCGGCGCCGTTTAGAAGAGCTTCCGCAAGCCACCGTGGTGGAGCGTGACAGCGTGCCCGGACACAGACTATGAATGTAACTACTGCGACAACAAGGAGATCTGCATGCCACTCATTAACGTCAAGGTCATCGAAGGGGTTTTTTCCACTGAGCAAAAGACCCAGATCATCCGCAACCTTACCAACGCGATGGTCGAAATCGAGGGCGAAGCTATGCGGTCCGTCACTTGGACGGTGGTGGAGGAGGTCAAGAGCGGCGACTGGGGAATCGCCGGCAAGCCACTGGCCACCGCCGACGTCCGCGCGCTGGCGGCGTCACGTCCGGCCAAGACGGCCTAGGGAAGGAGCTAAACTTTAAGAGTAGCCCGCAGATATCCTCTGCGGGCCTCTATTTGCGCAAGTGGCTTCGGGTCCGCCAATTGCAGTCATCCGCGGTGGGTGCTCAGGTTCCTCCTAAGCGGCCAGTCAGATGCCAGCGACACAGACTGCAAACGTTAATCCCTATTCAGCGGCGAGCAAGGCAACCTCCTGATTGCTTGCAACATCGCGCGTGTCCAATATAAACGATAGCCACACATAAGAACCCGGGGGCCATTGATGAACGCCAGACATTGGCTGCTGCGACTGCGCCAGCGGCGTTGAAGGATCAAAATGAGCAACGTCCGGTTATGTTTCACGGGCCTGCTCGTTGTACTCACATCTGTCGCACGGGGAGCGGAACTCGACTCAGCAGCATTCAAACGAGCGCTGGCGGACCCCAATCTGCAAAGCGCCCTCATCAGCGCTGCCAGGAAGTCGAATGTAGTGATCGCCGATGAATGTCCAAACGCGTACGTCAAGATTCTGGATACGGTTCATGTAGAAGCGATCCCACAGTTCGCGGCCGACGGACGCGTTGTGGCTGGATCTTGGGTGCACGACATTTTCTACGCTGGCTGTCATGCGGCCCGTACTCTGCACACTCTGGTGGAATTTGTGGAGGGGAAAAAACCCAGTGTGAGCGCACTATTTCCCGGCAGTACACAAGCGGGACCGCTGCTGCAAAGGGATGTTTTTAACTCGGCAGGCTTTCAAACCTACCTTAGAAAATTCCAGGGTTCCACCTGCCCAAAGGCGTACGTGGATGACACCGCCTTTCTTGATCGGGAGACCGCGGTACCTCCGGGCGCGAGATCGGCCTGGCGAGAGGCTTGGACAATCAGTGCCTGCGGTAATAGAGACGTTGTGATCCTAATGTACAGCCCCGAGCCGACGGGAACGAAGTTTCGGCTTTTTGTTCGAGGCGATGCACAGCCAACAGGCTAGCGTGACCCGCATGAGCACCGTGCCGTCCGGCATCGGCCCCTGGATTTCACTCTTCCGCTGGCACCGAGTGCTCTCGGAGCGTGGCGATGAGCTCTCCCAAATGGCGCTCGTACCTGCGCCAGCGTCCTGAAGAGGTGCCGTAGATCGGCCGGCGAACCTGGGAAGCGCTCGCGGTCAGCGACACGGACTTGTTCTGCTGAATGTCGACCGCGGCGTCGTTCCACTCGAGCCCGCAGTAGGCGGCGACGCTGGCGCCGACGCGCTTCGGCGCCGCAACCAGCGCTCGGTAGCGGACTTCGTAGAGATGCTCACCGAGCGTCGCGCGCCAGTGCCCGATCAGCCGGTGGTACGCGGCGTAGTAACGGCCGAGATCCCTGAGGTCGTAGCTGAAGGGATACCCCGCGGCAAAGAGCGTGCGGTACATGGCGAAGCAGCTGTCGAGGGGCGAGCGGCTCACCAGCAGGATCCGCGCCTCGGGCAGCGCACGGCGGATCGCGCCCACGTAGAGATAATTGAGGGGCAGCTTCTCGATCACGGCGGTCGTCGGCGCGCCCGGGAGCGCGAGGCGCGCGTATTCGGTTGCGACCGATTGCGAGTCGGCGCGGGCCGCTCGGGCAAATATGTCCCCGCCGCTCTGCAGGGTGGCCATCAGCGCATGGGAGAAATTGTCGGTCTCGCCATTCGAGCGAACGCCGGAGAGGCCGGTGAGGATCCGCTCGAGGAGAGTGGTCCCGGAGCGCGGCAGACCCACTATAAATAAGAATCGCGAGGAATCGACCGCTCCCGCGCTCGCGGCGGAGCGCGCTCCAGCCCCGAGAGCCTCCCGGTCGTAGACCTCCGCGATGCGCCTGAGCTTTGCCTCATCGACTGCGACGTCGTAGTCGAGCCTCTCGCGGCGCGCCCGCGCCGCAGTGGCGAAGGCGGCAAATGCCTCATCGAACCGCTCGAGGTCGTCGAGCTCCTTACCGAGCGCATAGCCGAGAAAGACGCGGGCACGGTAGTCCTCCGGCCGCCGCGCGAGCAGCGCTTGCAGCTCCTCGGTGTGGTTGGCCGTAACCGTCTGGATCCTGAGCTCGGACCGCAGCAGATAGCTCGGGTACTGGCCGGCATCGATCGCGATCGCGCGATCACACGCCGCCTCCGCTTCCTCCAGCCGCCCGAAGCTCCTTTCACTGCACGCAAGGTTGTACCAGAACTTCGGATCGCCCGGCGCGAGCTCGGTGGCGCGTCGATAGAGCTCGTTGGCGCGCTGGTGCTCGCCCAGGTGCAGGGAGACAAACGCAAGTCCATCGTAGGCGTCCGCCGAGCCGGTCTCGAGCCCGAGCGCGCTGCGCACCGCCTCCTCGGCCTCTGCGGTGCGGCCGAGCTTCATCAGCACGAACGCACGGACGCCGTGCTCGGGCCGCAGCACACGCGCACCCTTGACCGCCTGCTCTGCACGCCGCAGCGCCTCATCGAGCTGCCGGGCGTTCATCGGCGCCGGAGCAGGACCGTGGCTGTGAGCGGGAGCGATCATTTTGCCGAGTGTCCGGGTGGCGGAGCCAACGGGTCAACCCGGGCCTCGCGGCGCACCAAGCCGTCCTCTTCCGCGCCGGTGCCAGGCGCAACAAAATAGAGATCTCCTAAGAACTCGCGTGACCGGACGAAGAATCCTCATAGACGAGGTCACAAACGTGTCACATAGTGAAGCCGGCCACTTGGGCCCTGAACGCCCAAGTAATTGAGTCGGCCCCGAAAAGGGGCCGCAAGCAGGGGGATTTCAGCCATGCGCCACTACTCTGACAAGGGCAGAAACCAGCCGAATACGTTGCGGGTCCTGAGGAACCTGACTCCGGTGCGGGCGGCAGTGTGCGCGGCTCTCTACGGGCTCGCGCCTGCGGCGCACGCCCAGCAGGCTCCCGCAGCCGCCGCTCCCCAGGATCAGGCCCCGGCGGCGCTTCAGGAAGTGACCGTCACCGCGACGCGTCGAACGCAGACCCTGGAAGCGGTGCCCTACAGCATGTCGGTGGTGAGCGCGGACCGGCTCGCGGAGAGCGGCGTGACGGACCTGAGCTCGCTCGCCGACGAGGTGCCGGGCCTGAGCATGTACGAGTACGGTGCACGCTTCATCACCGCCACCGTACCGATCATTCGCGGCATCAATGCGACCGGTGAGCCGACGCGCGGCTTCCGCGCCTTCGAGCAGGCCCCGGTCGGAACCTACATCGGCAACTCACCCGTCGACGGCTACTTTCAGCTGGATGATCTCAAGCAGGTCGAGGTCCTGCGTGGTCCGCAGGGAACCCTCTACGGTGCGGGCACGCTCGCCGGCGCACTGCGGCTCATTCCCAACTCGCCGGAGCTCGGCAGGTGGGAGGGCCAGATCGAGGGCAGCGGCGGCAAGCTCGAGCACTCGGACGGGACGCCCTATTACGTGCGGGGCCTCGCCAACGTGCCGCTCGGCGACCTGCTGGCATTTCGGGTGTCGGCCAAGTACGACTATGAGCCGGGCTGGATCAACACCTACGGGCTCTTCGAGCGCACCAACAACGGCCTGTCGGGGATTCCGCTGCTCGCCAACCCGGCGCAGCCCGTGACGAGTCCCGCGATCTACCAGGACAAGCCGAACTGGAACTTCCAGAAGACTTTCACCGGCCGCGCGAGCCTGCTCTTCAAGCCCACCGAGGCGTTCACGGCCGAAGTCGCGCTGCTGCACTCGAACGCGCAGGGCGACGGCGGGCCGTCGGTCAATCCGGATTTCCCGGGCGGTGTCTCGCCGCTCGATCCGGCAACCAACCTGCCGCCCGGCGGGCATTACCAGGAGTTCTCGCAGATCGATCAGCCATGGTCGCGCTATACCAACCTGACGAGCGCGGATCTCACTTATGACGCCGGATTCGCCACCATCTCGTCGACGAGCTCGTATTACACGACTTCGGGCTCGGCGCTGCAGGACAACACCTATAGCCTGGGCGGCCTCGCCGGCGGCGGCTACCTCCCCTACTACGCCGGCGTGCCGACCAACCCGCGGTTCATCTACGACCAGGTGTTCTCAGACAATGCGCACACCTTCACCGAGGAGGTGCGCCTGGTGTCGAAGAGCAGTCCGCAGAACCTGTTCGACTACGTGCTCGGCGTCTTCTACGAGAACCAGACGAGCGAGGGATCCTGGACCATCGCAGTCCCCGGAACGCCGGAATACCAGGCGGCGCAGGGATGCCTGCCCAACTGCTTCTTCGACATCGGCGTCGCACCCGGGGACATCACCTTCGCGCAGGTCGACACACAGAGCTTCAAGGACAAGTCGGTATTCGGCGAGCTCACCTGGCACTTCGTGAAGGGCGGACAGGTCACGGTCGGTGCCCGGCACTTCAGTCAGGAGTTCACCGACGCCCAGTCCTACGACGACTACAACTTCCCGACGCACCTGCCGGCCACTCCGCACGAGTCGCCGGCCTCGAAGACGGTCGGCAAGGTCAACCCCTCGTACGAGTACGCGCCCGATCAGTATGTCTATGCGGCGTGGTCGCAGGGCTTCCGCCGCGGCGGCGCGAACTCGGTGCCGCTCGTCGGTCCGTTCGCCGAGAGCCCGCTGCTCTCGACCTATGCGCCCGACAGCACCAACAACTACGAGGCGGGACTCAAGGGCCGCTTCAGCAACGGCCTCTCGTACACGATCGCGGTCTTCGACATCAAGTGGGACAAGCCGCAGATCTCATCGAGCCTGCCGTCCGGCAACCTCGCCGTGTACAACGGCAACACGGCCGAGTCGAAGGGCTTCGAGCTCGAGTCGAGCGGGCCGCTGTTCGTGCCGCAGCTCACCTATTCCGTGAGCTTCGCCTACGCCGACGCCCACCTGACGAGCGACTTCTCGCTGCCTGCCAACGACGGCACCCAGACCGGAACCATCGTGCCGGGCCTGATCCACGGCAGCAGCGGTGAACAGATGCCCGGAAGCCCGAAGGAGAGCGGCAGCGTCACCCTCGACTACGACGTGGCAGTGTCGGCGGGCTACGACCTCGCCCTGATGGCCAACTACGTCTATCGGAGCGGTGCGCCGATGCAGCTGACGCCGACACTCGGCGTGACTACGGTGCAGTATTCCGGGACCTATGACATGGTGAATTTCAACGCCGCCCTCAATCACGGACCGTGGCGCACGACGTTGTACGTCACCAATCTCTTCGACCGGCAGAACATCCTCGTGCCGCCGACGCAGTTCAACGAGCTCGGCAATCTGACCAACGACTATCTGGTGAGCGTGCCGCGTGAGGTCGGCGTGCGGCTGTCCTACACGTATAAGTAGGGCCCGCTGCCGATGGTCCGCTGCGTCTGGATTGCAACGCTCGCGGTATTTGCCGGAAATCCTGCGGGCGCGCTCGAGCAGACTACGGCCCCTGCAAGCTGTGATACGCCGCAGCATCACCAGCTGGATTTCTGGCTGGGCGACTGGCAGGTGTTCGACGGCGAGACCAGGCAGCTGGTCGCCTACGACCACGTCGTGAAGGAGTACGAAGGCTGCGTGATCGAGGAGTCTCTCACCTTCCTCACCGATATGTACCGGCGCCCCGGCGTCAAGGTCCGGCTCGCCGGCGTGGCCGTCAACCGCTTCGACGGCGAGAGCTGGCTGCAGATGTGGGCGGACAATCAGTGGGGCGCGATCCTCCTGCGCGGGGCAGCGAATGCGGATGGCAACATGGAGTTCGTTACGGTCATTCCGTCGCGGCACCGCGATGTGAAGCTCGTGTATGAGAAGCACGGCGACGGGACGCTGCGGATTCTCCAGTACGTGGCGCCCGCCGGCAGCGGCAAATGGTCGCAGTACGGCGATCTCATCTATCGTCCGAATCATTGATGCCGGTACAGGTTCAGGAACACCTCTGGATCACGCTCAGCGACGGTTGCCGTCTCGGTGCCCGTCTGTGGCTTCCGGAGGCCGCCTCCCGCGGCAAGGTCCCCGCGGTTCTCGAGTACATCCCTTACCGCAAGCGCGACGGCACGCGCGCGCGCGATGACCCCATGCACGGCTACTTTGCCGAGCAGGGATACGCGGCGATCCGCGTCGACATGCGGGGCGCGGGTGAGTCCGACGGCCATCTGGCGGATGAGTACCTGAAGCAGGAGCAGGACGACGCGCTCGAGGTGATCGCCTGGATCGCCCGGCAACCGTGGTGTACGGGCGCCGTCGGCATGCAGGGGAAGTCCTGGGGCGGATTCAATGCGCTGCAGATCGCCGCGCGCCGGCCGCCCGCGCTCAAGGCGATCATCACGACCTTCTCCACCGACCATCGCTACGCGGACGACATCCACTACATGGGCGGCTGTCTCCTCAACGACAATCTCTGGTGGGGCAGCATCATGCTCGCCTACCAGAGCCGCCCGCTCGATCCCCTGATCGTCGGTGACGGCTGGCGTCAACGCTGGCTCGAGCGCATCGAGAGGCTCCCCTTCTTCCCCGCGCTGTGGCTCGAGCATCAGCGCTACGACGATTACTGGAAGCACGGCTCGGTATGCGAAGACTTCGGCGCGATCGAGTGCCCGGTGCTCGCGATCGGCGGCTGGACCGACGCCTACACCAATGCGGTGCCGCGCCTCCTCGAGGGCCTCGGGGTCCCGCGGCTCGGCATCATTGGTCCCTGGGGTCACCTCTATCCGCACGACGGCGTGCCGGGCCCCGCGATCGGCTACCTGCAGGAGGCGGTGCGCTGGTGGGATCAGTGGCTGAAGGGCGTCGACACCGGAATCATGGAGGAGCCGATGCTGCGGGCGTACCTGGAAGATCCGGTGCCGCCCGATGGCACCCGCACGTTCATACCCGGACGCTGGGTCGGCGAGCGTGTCTACCCCTCCCCCGACATCCGAGCCAGACGCCTTCATCTGCGCAGCGACCGGAGCCTCGGGGAGCGCGACAGGACGCGCGCCGCCTTCTCCATCCGTTCGCCGCAGAGCCACGGCAAGGCGGCTGGGGAATGGATGGGCGTCGGCTGTCCCGGGGAGCAGCCGACGGACCAGCGTCTCGACGACGGCGGGGCACTCGTCTTCGACAGCGACATCCTCGACCACGAGCTCGAAGTGCTGGGAGCCCCGCTGCTGCGCCTCAAGCTCGCGGCCGATGCGCCCGTCGCGCAGCTCGCGGTGCGGCTTTCCGACGTGGCGCCGGATGAGCGCGTCACGCGCGTCAGCTACCAGGTGCTCAATCTCA
>Ga0335081_10002324_pt1 | contig 29882 bp, 21 predicted proteins | sample Lox_Sample_35_FD_206713 | JGI IMG/M metagenome (GOLD analysis project Ga0335081, IMG submission 206713) | Soil microbial communities from Loxahatchee National Wildlife Refuge, Florida, United States - Lox_Sample_3.5 | ecosystem: Environmental > Terrestrial > Soil > Wetlands | place: USA...
ACGCCTCCTCCCCCCATGAGCGATGAATTCGCCGCGTTCACTATCGCGTCGACCTCCTGGTCCGTGATGTCGCCGCGCAGGAGGATGAGCGTTGCGGCGCCGGCGCTCTTGGTGAGGGGCATGTCAGTCAGTGGCGGAGATACCGATCGAGCCAGGCGAAGACGGTCCTGTGCCAGAGGAGGCTGTTGGCGGGCTTCAGCACCCAGTGCCCCTCGTCGGGGAAGTAGAGGAATTCCGACTGGACCCCCTGGCGCTGGAGCGCCGTGAAAAGCTGCATCCCCTCGCTTTCCGGGACGCGGTAGTCGAGCGCGCCGTGAATGACGAGCGTCGGCGTGCGGAATCGCGCTGCCGAGCGGTGGGGAGAGAACCTGTCGAACTCTTCCGGATCCTGCCACGGCGGTCCGCCGTGCTCCCACTCGTCGAACCAGAGCTCGTCGGTTGTCCCGTAATTGCTTTCGGCGTTGTACGTCCCGTCGTGTGTCACGATCGCGCGGAACCGGTCCCCCGCATGGCCGAGGAACCAGTTCATCATGTAGCCGCCGAACGACGCGCCGGCGGCAGCCACGTTTCCCCGCTCGACGTACGGAAGAGCTTCTGCGTAGTCGAGCCCGTGCATGAGATCGACGAACGCCCTGCCGCCCCAGTCGCGGCTCACCTCGTCTGTAAACTTCTGGCCGAAGCCCGTGCTCCCCCGCGGGTTCGGCGTCATGATGACGTAGCCCCGTGCCGACCAGAGCGCCGGGTTCCACCGGTAGGACCAGGAGTCCGTCCACGCGTTCTGCGGTCCGCCGTGCACCATCAGGACGAGGGGGTATTTCTTGGCCGGGTCGAACCCCGGCGGCGTGTAGATCCATGCCTGGACGGGAGTCCCGCCGTCCCCCGTGTACGTCACGCTCCGGGGAGCGGGGACCTCCAGTCGCGCGAATGCGGCGTCATTGATGTGTGTGACGGGTTCGGCCTGGCCGGAATCGACGCCCGAGCGGTAGATCTCCGCCGGCCGAACGGCGCTTGTCCGCGTGAAGAGGAGCGATCTCCCCCCGGGCATGACGGTAACGTCGTGGTTCGTGTGATCGCTCACCACGGCCCGGATATTTCCCCCGGCGATGCTCAGGGCGAATATCGGCGTGCGCGCCTCCACCTCCGACTCGAAGTAGATTATCCTCCCGTCCGGGGCCCAGGCGAACGCGCCCACGTGCGCGTCAAATGAGGGCGTCAGGCTCCGCGACGTGTGAAGCTCCCGGTCGTAGAGCATCAGCTCCCAGCGGTCGGCCTCGAACCCTGCGCGGCGCTGCGCCCGGTAGGCGATGAACTTTCCGTCAGGCGAGTAACGGGGGTAGCCGTCCGCCGCGGGATTCGTGGTGATCTGCCGGGGCGTGCCCCCCCCGATGCTCACCTCGTAGATGTCGTGGTTGGTGCTCCAGGCCTCGCCGGATGCCGGCGCGGCGGTATACGCGATGGCACTTCCGTCGGGAGAGAATGCGAACTCCGTCCCCGCGCTGAACGTGTCGGACTGCGGGACGGCGTCGCGATCCCCCGGCGTCAGGTCGCGCGGTTCCCCGGCATCGAGCGACTGTATGAATATGTGCGCCCGCCGGCCGTTCACCCAGTGGTTCCAGTGGCGGTAGAGGAGGTGCGTGATGAGACGGGCCTTCACGCCCCCTTCCTCCACGGCTCGAAGCGCGGCGCGGTTCAGCGAGTCGCTGGCCGGGAAGGGGAGCGCGGAGTATTCCGGGAAAACGTCCGAGACGAACGCGAGCGAGCGGCCATCCGGCGACCAGACGGCCTGTGCGGCACCCGTGGAGAGTGTGGTGAACTGCCGCGCGGCGCCCCCCGCGCAGGGGAGGAGCCAGATCTGGCTTTCACCCGAACGCGTCGACTCGAACGCGATCCACTTCCCGTCGGGCGAGAATGCGGCGTTCCCGTTGAACGCGGGGCCCTGCGTGATCTCCCGCTCTACACCGCTGCCGATTTCCGTGGCGTGGAGCGACGTACGGATCGCGTTCGCGGCGGTGTCCGCACTCGCGACATTATATGCAACGAGCCTGCCGTCGGGGGAGAGCGCCGGGTGCGCGACCCGGCGCATGGAGAGCATGTCTTCGACCTGCAGCGCCCGCCGCGTCTGCGCGGATGAGGCGAGCACGCAGGCGCACGAGGCCAGTATCCAGAGCGTCTGTCGCATGGTTCGTTCTTCCCGGTGTCAGTCCTGCGATTCCCTGTCGAAATTCTTCCACATCATGGACTCGACAGGGCGATCCGTCCGCTGCGTGTACTTGGCGGACGTCTTTGAATCGTACGGCGTGCCGATTGTGCCCGAGAGCTCGAAATAGATGAGCTGCCCGATCGGCATGCCGTGGTAGACGCGCACGGGCTGGCGCACGGAGATTTCCAGCGTCCATGTGTTGCAGAACCCCACGTCCCCCTTCCCGGCGGTGGCGTGGATATCGATGCCGAGCCGGCCGATGCTGCTCTTCCCCTCGAGGAACGGCACGTGTGCATGCGTTTCGGTGTACTCCTCCGTCACGCCCAGGTAGAGCCGGTGGGGGAGGAGGATCAGTCCCTCGTCGGGGATCAGGAAATGGTCGATCTCGTTGTGCACGCGCGCATCCAGGATGTCGTTCCTGTAGACGGCAAGGTGCCTCGCGAGGTGGACGTCATACGAATTGGACCCGAGGTGCTTCCTGTCGAAGGGGGAGATGACGATCGTTCCCTTCGCCATTTCGGCGAGTATGGCTGTATCGGTGAGTATCATCGCACACGGGATGAAGGGGAGAGAAGCGGACTAATGTAGAGAAAACGGCAGGAAAATCAAACCGCGGCGGGAATATCCTCCGCCGTGTCGATATCAAGGAGGCCCGCGGGCCAGGCGATCGTCACGAGGCGTCCCCCCGGGGCGGCAAGCACCTGTTTTGCGCCCCTGTCTCCCCGGAGTGCGAGGAGATCGCCGAAGAGTGCGCGCGGGAACCACGCCGGGACCCCCGGGGAACCGCCGTAGAAGCTCGCGACCGCGGACGCGGGGGAGGATTCGCCCGCGCGGATCAGCGCGTCGATGTGCGCGGCGGAAATGTGCGGCTGGTCGCACAGGGCGATCAGCACGCCGTCGGCGGACGCATCGACGGCATCACACCCGGCGTGTATCGAGGAGGCGATTCCCTCCCGCCACGCGGAGTTTTCCACCACGCGGGAGCGGAGCCCCCGGAGCTCCTCACGCATACGGGGGGCCTCCGACCCGAGCACCACGATCACGTCGCGCGCGGTGGACGCGCACGCCTCGAGTGCCGCATGGCGCAGGAGCGTTCGCCCGGCGATCCTGACGAGCTGTTTCGGCGTCCCGAGCCGGCGCGAATCACCCGCCGCCAGTATGACGAGCGCGGCGTTCACCGGTGTATCGGACCCTGGCGCGCGCGGAGAGGCGTTCCGGGCCTGTCCCTGATGGCGGCCTGGATTTCGGCCACGATCGCGAGCGCGATCTCGTCCGGAGTTTCGGCGCCGATGTCGAGACCCACGGGGGCGTGGAGGCGCGCGGTGTCGCCGGCGGCGGGGACCACTCCCTCGAGCGCGAGCTTTTCCATGAGCATTGCCGCTTTCGTGCGCGGGCCGAGAAGCCCGATATAGGCATTACCCCCGGCCCGGAAAATGGCGCGGATGGCTGCGACGTCGTTCTCGTAATTATGCGTCATGACCACGAACGCGTCCGAGGGGGGAAGCGTCCGCTCGCCCGGGTGCTCGAGGACCAGTTCGTCGGCGGAGGGAAAAAGCTCGCGCCTCAGGTATGCGGTGCGGGGGTCCACCAGCGTTACATGCCACCCCATTTCACCCGCCAGGTGCACGAGCGGCGCGGCGTCGGGACCTGCGCCGAAGACCGTGAGCGCAATCTGCGGTGGAACATACTCGATAAATGCCTCGGCGCGCCCGCCGGGGAGGGGAACCTGCAGATGCGACGAGCGTTCCTCTCCGAGCGCCGCCGTGCAGGCCTCTGCCAGACGGCCCCCGAGGGGGTCGGCAGGGGAGGAAGCCTCTTCTCCCTCCTCCAGGAACGAGAGGGAGCCGAGCGCGCCACCGCTCCCGGAAGCGTACACCGTGGCGATTGCGCCCGCCTTCCTGCTCTTCCGGATGCGGGTGAGGAACTCAAGTGCGGGAGAGGCGAATTCCCCCGCAACGCGCTCAAGGAGGACTTGCGCGATCCCGGGACACCCGAGGCCCAGTCCCCAGAGAATATCACCCGGTGCCGTGGCATCGTACGTCACCAGGAGCGGCTTCCCCTCGGCGAGCACATCCGCAGAGCGCTCGCGGAGATCGCTCTCCAGGCACCCCCCGCTGATCAGTCCCGCCGAGCGGCCGTCTGACGCCACAAGCATCCGCGCACCCGATCTTCTGTACGTCGATCCGCTCGTCCTGACGACAGTCGCCAGGACGGCGCTCCCACCGGAGCCGCGGATGGAGGCGTACAGGTCGATGAGCGCAGCATGCTCGTCCATTCTTCTCCTTCAGGCCTGGAGGCGTATGGGGAGCGAGCGGACCCGCTTCCCCGTTGCCCGCGAGACGGCATTGGCCACCGCGGGCGCGATCGGGGGAAGCCCCGGTTCGCCGATCCCTTCGGGGGGCTCGGCGCTCGGCACGATGTGGATCTCGACGCGCGGCATCTCGTCCATCGTGAGGAGCGGGTAGTCGTCGAAATTCCCCTGCTCGGTGCGCCCGCGCGCGATAGTGATCTCGCCTTTGAGCGCCGCGGAGAGGCCGTAGACGATCCCCCCCTCGATCTGCGCCTCGACCGATTCGGGGTTTACCGCCGTGCCGCAATCGATCGCCGTGACCACGCGGCGCACGCGCACAGTGCCGGCCTCGACCGTCACCTCTGCGACGTGCGCGACCCACGAGCCGTAGAACGCGTGCGAGCCAAACGCGATGCCGCGGGAGACTCCCGCCGGGGGAGGCGTGTCCCAGCCCGACTTTTCACGGGCGAGCGCGAGCACCGCGTGCGCGCGGGGATTGTCCCGCGTGAGCGCGAGGCGGAAGTCCACCGGGTCTTTCCCCGCGGCCTCCGCAAGCTCGTCGATGAAGCACTCGAGCGCAAACACCGTCTGCGAGGGATACACGGAGCGCCAGGCGCCGATCGGCACGGGCGTCCGGGCGAGCGCGAACGAGGCGCGCGCATTGGGGATACGGTACTCGGAGGGAAGCGCCCCCTCCAGCGCCCCCCTGTCGAGCCCGCCGGGAAGACTCCCCGGCTTCCGCTGATCGCCGATCGACGGCGCGACGACCTTGTGCGTCAGCGCGACAAGGTTCCCTGCGGCGTCGATCCCTCCCGCCATGACGTGCCTGCTCACCGGCCGGTAGAAGTCGTGCCGCATGTCCTCTTCCCGCGACCATGTCATCTTCACGGGGGCCCCCGCTGCTTTCGAGCACAGGACGGCGTCCCTGACGAAATCGGACTGGAGCCGGCGGCCGAAGCCCCCGCCGAGGAGCGTCGTATGCACAATGACGCTCCCCCTGTCAATCCCGAGCGCATCCGCCGCGTCCTGCTGGGCCCCCTGCGGGGACTGTGTCGGTGCCCAGATCTCGCACCGCCCGGCGCGGACGTCAGCCGTGCAATTCATCGGCTCCATCGTCGCATGCGCGAGGAACGGGGCGTCATAGACCGCCCCCACCTTCTTCGCAGCCTGCTCCAGCGCGGCGTCCGGGTCGCCGGTGCGGTCGGCTTCCGCACCGTCGCGGGCAGCCGCCTCGGCGAGCGCGGCCGCGATCGTGGCGCTGGATGCCCCGGCGTTCTCCCCCTCGTTCCACGTGATGGCCAGCGCGTCGCGCCCCTTGAACGCCAGCCATGTCGAACGGGCGATCACCGCTACCCCGGTCTCGATCGGCACGACCTTGAGTACGCCCGGGATGGCGAGCGCCCTAGCGCCGTCGAACGATCCGAGCGTCGCCCCGAAGGGATGGGGGTGCGCCACCGTCGCATAGAGCATCCCCGGGAGGCGCGTGTCGATGCCGAACTTCCCGCTCCCGTCCACCTTCGACGGCGTGTCGAGACGGAGCGTCCTGCGCCCGATGATCCGGAATGCCGACGGGTTTTTCAGGACGATGGTGGACGGGATGGAGAGCTTCCCCGCTTTCCCTGCAAGCGCGCCGTAGGCGAGCGAGCGCCCGCTCGGCACGTGGCGCACGGTGCCGGAGGAGGTCGTGCACGAAGAAGCCCCGACGCCCCACGTTTCGGCGGCCGCCTGCACGAGCATCATCCGCGCAGCGGCCCCCGCCTCGCGGAGCGTCTGGTATGATCCCCGCACGCTCCTGCTGCCGCCGGTCCCCATCGAACCGTACTTTCCGTCTGCGATCGCCTGCTCGAAGCGGACGCGTCCCCAGTCCGCGTCAAGCTCCTCGGCGACGATCATCGGGAGCGACGTAAGGACCCCCTGCCCCATCTCCGACTTGGCGACCGTGACAGTCACACTCCCCGATGGATCGATGCGCAGCCAGGCATTCGGTGCAAACTCCGCGGCCTGGTCTTCCGGCTCAAACACCCGGCGGGCCGCAGCCGGGAGGACCATGCCGATCAGGAGAGAGGCGCCGGATGTGGCCCCGACGGTGAGAAAGTCTCTGCGAGAAAAACCGCCCCGTGCGTTCATCGCGAGCCTCCCTTCGCCGCCGCCATGTGTATCGCCCTGCGTATCCGCTGATACGTGCCGCAGCGGCAGAGCATCCCGGCCATTGCGGCGTCGATGTCCTCGTCCGTGGGAGAAGGCTTCTCCGCCAGGAGCGCCGCGGCCGCCATGATCTGGCCCGACTGGCAGTAGCCGCACTGGGGAACGTCGGCGGCGATCCAGGCTTTCTGCAGGGGGTGCGAACGGTCGTGCGAGAGTCCCTCGATCGTGGTGATCGTTTTTCCCGCGACCTCCTCGATTGCCGTCACGCACGAACGGATTGCCTCGCCGTCCATGTGGACCGTGCAGGCGCCGCAGAGGGCGCGGCCGCACCCGAACTTGGTGCCGGTGAGCCCCAGCGTGTCGCGCAGGACCCAGAGCAGGGGCGTCTCGGCGCTGACGTCAACGGTCGCCGGACGACCGTTCAGCGTGAATGTCGTGGACATGGCATCCTCCCACGAAGATATGACAATGAACGATGTGCGGTTGCCGGTTCCGTTTCAGGAAGCGGCGCGGGCGGTTGTGCGGATCAGGTTCCAGGCGGCGTCGACGTGGCGGGCTGCGACGCCGGTGCCGCTGGACACAAAGCGGAGCGTGAAGTGCCCGTCCAGCCTCGTATGGGATAGGAACATGCGTCCCGAGCGGTTCAGTTCCTCCATGAGCGCGCCGTTGAGCCTGTCGAGCGTGCCGGGGTCGTCGATCCCCGGCGGATGGTACCGGAAACAGACGGCGGCCAGGGGGACCGGGGCCATCAGCTCGAAATCGGCCTCGCGGGAGACCGCCTCCGCGAACGAACGCGCCAGCGCCATGTGGGCGCGCACCCGCTCGCGCAGGCCATCCACGCCGAAGCTCCGGATGACGAACCAGAGCTTCAGCGCCCGGAACCGCCTCCCGAGCTGGATCCCCCAGTCCCTGTAGTTCTTCACGTCCCCTGCGCCGCCGGTCTTCAGGTATTCCGGGAGTATGGCGAACGTCCGGACGAGCGCATCGGCGTCCCGCACAAAATAGGCCGAGCAGTCGAAGTTGGTGAACATCCACTTGTGCGGGTTGAACACGAACGAGTCGGCCGCCTCGATCCCTTCGCTCATCCAGCGCATCTCCGGCGCCAGGAGCGCCGTCCCCGCATACGCTGCGTCGACGTGGAGCCACACCCCCGAGCCCCGGCACACGTCGCCGATCGCCTTCAGGGGGTCGATCGCGGTGGAGCCTGTCGTGCCGAGCGTCGCCACCGCCACCAGCGGCGTGCATCCCTCCCGCCGGTCGCGCGCGATCGCCTCCCGGAGCGCCTCCGGTTGCATCGCGTAGTTCCGGTCCACCGGGAGCTTCCGGAGCGCAGCGGCGCCGAGTCCCGCAATCCGGACCGCACGCTCGACGGAGGAGTGCGTCTCGGTCGACGCGTAGGCGGTGAAGCGCCGCCCGGGAGGGAATCCCCCCTCGTTGACGGCGAAGTTCGACGAGCGCTCCCGCGCGGAGAGTACCGCGCAGAGCGTCGCCGTCGAGGCGGTGTCCTGTATGACGCCGGTAAACGACGGCGGGAGGGCGATCATCTCCCGGAGCCACTCCATCACCCGTTCTTCCAGCTCCGTCGCGGCGGGGGAAGTCACCCAGCTCATGCACTGCGCGCCGAGCGTGGCGGTGAGCATCTCGGCAAGGACCGACGGGGGAGAGGAATTCGCGGGGAAGTAGGCGAAAAACGAAGGGTGCTGCCAGTGGGTCATCCCGGGGAGGATTGTGCGCGTGAAGTCGGCGAAGATATCGCCGAATTGCTCCCCCGTCTCCGGCGCGTGGAGCGGGAGAGCGGCGAGAATCTCCCCCGGCGCCGACGGGCTCTTCACCGGGTAACGCTCCACGGACGCCATGTAGTCGGCCATCCAGTCGACGAGCCCGTGGGCGTGGGCGCGGAATTCCTCCGGGCTCATCGGTCCCGGCGGGGGGGTCACTGCTTGTTCCTGTGCTGCCGCGAAAGCTGCCTGAGCTTACCGGCGACGCGCGCGTGCACGGTCGCAGCCGGGACCCCCGTGAGGAGCGAAATTCCCTCGTCGATCGTGCCCACGGCATGGATGTGGAATGTGCCGGAGCCCACCGCGTCCATCACGTCGTGCCGGAGCATCAGGTCGTCCACGTTCTGCCGGGGGATAATCACTCCCTGCGTCCCCGAGAGTCCCCTGGCCCTGCAGCAGTCGAAGAATCCCTCGATCTTCAGGTTGACGCCGCCGATCGGCTGGATCTCGCCGTGCTGGTTGACGGAGCCCGTGACGGCCAGCCCCTGGTCGATCGGGATCCCCGAGAGGCTCGAGAGCATGGCATAGACCTCCGTCGACGAGGCGCTGTCGCCGTCGATCCCGGAGTAGGATTGCTCGAAGGCGATGCTCGCGGAGAGCTCCAGCGCGTGCTTCTGCGCGTATCTCCCCCTGAGGTAGCCCGCCATGATGAGCACCCCCTTGTTGTGCGAGGGGCCGCTCATGGAGGCCTCCCGCTCGATGTTGACGATCCCGGCGCGGCCCATGGCAGTTTTCGCGGTGATGCGGACCGGCTTGCCGAACTCGTACTCCCCGGTCTGGTAGACGCTCAGCCCGTTGACCTGGCCGGTCACCTTCCCCGCGGTGTCGATCATGATCGACCCGTCGTCGATCATCTCCTGGATCTTCTCCTCGACCAGCTTCACCCGCTCGATCCGCTCGTCGACCGCCCGCCGCACGTGGGCGGCGCTCACGGCAGCGGCGCCCTCGCGCCCCGCCCAGTAGCTCGCCTCCCGCAGCACGTCGGCGAGCGCGCTGAAGCGGGTGGTGAGCTTGTTCTGCCGGCCCGCGAGGCGCACCCCGTACTCGACCACCTCGCAGAGGGCCGACTCTTCGAACGGCAGCAGCTTCTCCCTGTCGCCGATCGTGCGCACGAAGGAGAGGTAGCTCGCGATCCCCTTCTCCTCGTTCGGCATCTCCACGTCGAAGTCGGCGCGGATCTTGAAGATCTTCCGGAAATCCTCGTCGTACTCGTACAGGAGCTGGTACATCGGCGAATCGCCGATCATGATCACCTTGACGTCGAGGTCGATCGCCTGCGGCTTGAGGGCGGAGCTGGAGCCGAGGAGTCCCGATTCCGGCGGCTGGATCTCGATCTGCCGGTTGCGCAGGACGCGCTTGAGCGTGTTCCACACGCCGGGCTCCGAGAGGGCGTCCAGCGCGTTCAGGACAAGGTAGCCGCCGTCCGCCTTGACGATCGAGCCCGCCTTGATGAGCGTGAAGTCCGTGCGCCACACCCCGTTGCGGTCCACCTCCCTGTCGATCGTGCCGAAGAGATTCTTGTAGCGCGGGTTCTTCTCCAGCACCACCGGCGCCCTCTGGACGCCGCCGTTGTCGGCGATGACGTTCACGGCGAATTCCGTGAACATGTCCTCCTCCCGCGCGATCTGGACGCCCAGGACCGAGGCGGTCTGCTCCTCCTTCGGGTTGAACCGGGAGAGGTTGTCCAGGATGCTCTTGCGCACCTCGGCGAGGTATTCCTCCAGCCCGTCTGCGCGGAACTTCTCGCGGATTTCCTCCAGGAGCTCTTCCACGACCGGGACCATGATCTTCTGGTTGAGGTCCTCGAGGGATTTCTTCGCCCGCCGCTCGATGTTGCGCATCTCCCTCATGACGATGTCCATCTGCCCCTCGAGCTCACCCTGCTCGGCGGTGAGCCGCTGCATCTCCTCGCGCGTGATCTCCCCCGCCTCGGCCTTCGCCTGGAGCTGGTCCATGCCGAGGGGATTGCCGTCGATCACGGGGGCGATCTCCGGCCGCGTGGCGGAGCCCCCCTGCACCTGCACCACCTCGAACCCTTTCCCCTTCACCTTCTTCTCGAAGTCCTTCAGCACGCTCCGCTGCCTGTCCTGGAAGTGCTCGAGCATCGCCTTGCGCTGCTCGACGTACCGGCGGCTCTCGAAGACCGCGGGGATTCCCTTCTGCAGCTCGTCCAGGAACGACGCCATCTCCCGCTTGAACGCCATCCCCTGTCCCGCCGGGAACGCCACCATGATGGGCGCGTCCGGGTTGCGGAAGTTGTGGACGTAGACCTTGTCGGTGAGGGGGATCTTGCGCCCCTCGAACTCGTGCAGCATCCGCTGTATCGCGGTCATCCTGCCCGTCCCGGGGAGGCCCGTGACGAAGATGTTGTACCCGTAGTGCTTCATCTCGAGTCCCACCTGGATCGCGCCGAGCGCGCGGTCCTGCCCGATGATGCTGCGCGACGGCTTCACCGCCGCCACGCCTCCCGCGGGAAGCATGGCGGGCGTGCACCTCCAGCGGAGGCGCTCGACGGGCACCTCGTGGCGGTCCGGTGCCGCGCTCCGGATGCGGGCGCGGCGTGCGTGTTTCGGCATGGTCAGTATTCTTTTCTGTGGGCGTGGAGGTTCATCAGGATCCCCACCATCGTCATGGCGGAGAGGAGTGCCGACCCGCCGTAGCTCAGGAAGGGGAGGGGAACGCCGATCACCGGGAGGAGGCCGATCGACATGCCGATGTTGAGACAGATGTGCGTGGCGAAAATCGCCGTGAGGCCCACGGCCACGAACCCCCCGTACCGGTTCTTCGCCGCGGAGGCGATCGTGACCCCCCGGATGAGAAGGGCCATCAGGAGCAGCAGCACGATCGCCGCCCCGAGGAACCCGAATTCCTCCCCGGGCACGCAGAAAATGAAATCCGTCCACTGCTCGGGGATGAAATTGAGCTGCGTCTGCGATCCGTGCAGGTAGCCTTTGCCGAAAAAGCCGCCGGAGCCGATGGCGACCTTCGACTGGAGGATGTTGTACCCCGCGCCCAGCGGGTCCGCGTTCGGGTCGAGGAACGTCGCGATCCGCTTCTGCTGATAGTGCTTGAGGCCCTCGTAAATGAACTGTGTCGAGACGCCGACGAGCACCGTCAGCGAGAAGACGGCCGCGGCCACGATCCGGTGCTCGCGCGTCAGGTAGATGAGAACGCCGAAGACGAGCACCGCGGTCAGGAACGCCGTCGTCCCGAACAGTGCCGCCACCGCCGTTCCCACCGGGGCCACGATGGCCACGAGCGTGAAGCGCGAGGCGCCCCCCCAGAAGAGCACCGGGAAGAACATGCCGAAGAAGATGAGCGCGGTGCCGGTGTCCGGCTGCATCATGATCAGCGCCACCGGCAGCAGCACGATCCCTGCCGCAACGGCGAGATACTTCACCTTGCGGAGCGAGACGTCGCTGCGCGAGAGATACGTGGCAAGCGCCAGCACCGTGGCGATCTTGGAGAATTCCGCCGGCTGGAGCCGCACCTGCCCGATGGAAAACCAGCTCTCCGACCCCGACACCGTGCGTCCCAGGAGAAGAACGGCGACGAGCATGAGGATGGAGAGAAAGTACGCGGGGTAGGAGACGAGCTGCAGAAGGCGGAACGGGACCGCCGCGATCGCCCCCAGCGCCACGAAGCCCACCACGGCCCAGAGCACCTGCTTGTGAAAGATGTCGGCCGCCCTGGCGTCGTAGGTGGCGCTGTAGACGGAGACGAGCCCGATCGTCATGAGACCGAGCGCCACGAGCGCGGTCCTGTAATCGAACCGCTCTTTGATTTCCTGGTAGATCATCGTTCCAGCGTCGCGTGCAGTGGCGGGAGCGCCTGCGGGAAGGGAACCGGCTTGCGGGGCGCCGGCGGCGGCGCGTCGTACCGGATGATCCTCCCGTACAGGTAGCGTTCGATGCAGAGCCCGGCGAGCGGCGCCGACTGCGTGCCGCCGAACCCGGCGTTTTCCAGGAGCATGGCCACCGCGATCTTCGGGTGGTCGAACGGTGCGAAGCCGACGTACCAGGCGTGGTCGGGACCGTGCGGATTCTGCGCCGTTCCCGTCTTCCCGGCGCTCACGACGCCCGGCACGCGCGCCATGCCCCCCGTGCCCCCCGGCTCCTCCACCACGCGGCGCATCCCTTCGCGGACGATGTCCCACGTTTTTTCGGAAACCTCGATGTGGCGCGTCTGGAATCGGAGCGTGTCCACCGTGCGCGGCGACTTGGTGACGATTGCCCGGGCGACATGGGGCTGGCGGTACTCTCCTTTCGTTGCCAGCGCGGCGGCGTAGCACGCCATCTGCAGCGGCGTCACGCCCACCTCTCCCTGGCCGATGCCGAGGCTCACCAGGAACCCGCGCGTCCAGCCGTTGGGCCCGTACCGCTTGTCCATGTAGGCCGTCGTCGGCAGGAGCCCCGGGTTCTCCTCGTAGATGTCGATGCCCGTGAGGCGGCCGAAACCGAACTCCTCCCCGTAGTGCGCCCACGCGTCGAGACCTGTCCGGAGCATCGCCTGGTAGAAATAGACGTTGCAGGAGTGCTGGATGGCGCTCACCAGGTCCATGGTCCCGTGCACGTGGAGGTCCTTGAAAACTTTGTTCCCGAACCGGAAGGAGCCCCCGCACGTCACGTGCCACGACGGGGTGAGCGCGCCGGTCTCCAGTCCCGCGATCGCCACGAGCATCTTGAATGTCGAACCCGGGGGATAGCGGGTGAGCGTGGCGCGGTTGAAGAGGGGGGAGGCCGGGTCGTCGTTGAGCGCGCGCCAGACGTCCGGCGGCGTCACGCCGCTGAACGCGGAGAGCTCGTAATCGGGCTTGCTCACCATCGCCAGGATGCCGCCGTCCGACGGATCGATGGCCACGAAGGCTCCCGTGCGCCCGGTCATGAGCGATTCCGCGAACGCCTGCAATCCGAAGTCCATCGTCAGGATGAGGTCGTCCCCCTCGACGGCGGGGATGTCGTCCTTGCCGTTTTCGAATTTCCCGATCACCTGCCCCCGGACGTTCACCGTGCTGAACTCCGCCCCCTTTTGCCCGCGGAGCGTCTGCTCGTAGCGCGCCTCGAGCCCGGAGGAGCCGACCACGTCGCCGGGGGCGTATGCGTCCATCTGCAGCTTGATCTGGGATTCCGAGATCTCCTTGGTGTAGCCGAGCGTGTGGCTGGCAAGCGCCCTGGTGGTGTACCATCGTTTGGATTCCACGTGGTAGTCCACCCCGGGGAGGCGGTCGCGGTTCTCCTCCAGCGCGGCGAGTGTCCGGAAATCGATGTCGCGCTTGATCTTCACGGGGGCGAAGCGGGAGTAGGCCTCTCCCTTCTTCAGGCGGTCGCGGATGAACTCGGGGTCGAGGGCAAGCAGACGGGAGAGTTCGCCGATCATGCGCTTGTCGAACTCGAACGGCATGATCGTCACGGTAAAGGCGGGGCGGTTGTCCACGACCATCGTGCCGTTCCGGTCGTAGATATATCCCCGCACCGGCTCGCGGGGGATCGTGCGGATGGAGTTTTCCTCCGACTTCTTCCCGTACTCTTCGCTGTAGATCATCTGGAGCTGGAAGAGGCGCGCGAAGAAGACGAGGAACATCAGGGCGATCACCGCGTAAAGCGTGCGGCGCCTGCCGTAGATCGTAATGTCGTCCTGTTCGGCCATTGTCCTCCGCTCGCTTGCCGGGGGGTGACACCGGGGGAGCGCCGGGCGTTACTGCAGCAGCCGGCGGGCGTAGATGAACATCGGGAGAAGTCCCACGGCCGCGGTATACGCCGCGGCGGGGACGCCGTACAGGAATATTGCCTGCCACCAGTGCACGCCGCTTCCCTGCAAAAAGATAATGAAATAAATGAGATTATGCACCAGCGCGACCGAGAGGATGATGAGGATGTACCGGTAGCTGCCGAGCGTCTGGAGCGTTTTGTTCTCGTTGTAGAAATACCCCGCCATGAACCCGCCGCACGTCGCGGCGAGCGCCGAAAGCCCCAGCATGCCGTCCGCCCCGCTGAGGAGGTCGAGCATCAGGCCCGTCCCGAACCCCGCCACCGTGGCCGCGAGCTGTCCCCGCCTGAGCGCGAGCGTCACGATCCAGATCATGGCGATGTCGGGGGGGAGTCCCGCCACGGCAAGGTAGCGCCCGAGCGTGGTCTGGAGCAGGAGGACGAGGAGCGTGATGGCGATATCGGCGAGCGTCCTGCGCACGGTCACGTCACTCCCGCGCCCGGCGCTCGAGTGCAACCCGTTCGCTGTCCGGCGTCGCGGTGAGGACGAACACCTCCTCCAGCCTGGTGAAGTCGACCGCGGGACGCACGTCCACCGACTGGAAGAGCGACCCTTCAGAGCCGCGGGCCGCGGTCACGAGCCCGATCCGGATGCCCGCCGGGAAGAACGTGCTGTACTCGGAGGTGATCACCACGTCCCCCGTCCTGACGTCGAGGGTTTTGGCGACGTCCGTGAGCGTGAGCAGGGGCCCGCCGTCCCAGCGGATGATGCCGTCGACGCGGCTCCGCTCGATCTTGGCGCTGACGCGGATCTCCCTGTTGAAGAGGATCTGGGCCACCGCGTACGCGCCGCTGGTGGCCACGATCTTGCCGGCCAGGCCGTCTTCCGTGAGGATGGGCATGTTCACCCTGACGCCGTTCTTTTCGCCGACGTCCAGCGTGACCGTGTTCCGGAGAAGCTCGAGGCTCTTCCCGATGACGTTTGCCGCCACGACCCCCGGGGGCTTCTGCTCCTTGAGGCCGAGCATCCCCCGCAGCCGGACGTTCTCCAGGCGCGCCTCCCGCAGCCGGCTCACCTCGTCGGCGAGCGTGAGGTTCAGCTCGCGCAGCACCTGGTTCTCCCTCCGCAGGTCGAAGTAGTGCGGGACGATGCCCAGGACGTCCTGCATCGAGCCGACGGCCACCACCGCCACGGAGCGGATCGTCCGGATCTGCTGGTCGTCATTCAGCGCCAGGAGCCCCGCACAGACGGCAAGGAGCACCCCGAAGACGAGGTACTCCTTGAAGAGGATGACGAACTCGTAGGCGCGGCGGAGCATACGCTCTCAGTACCGGCGGCTCTTGAGCAGGACCTTCGAGTAGCGGCCCAGGTTGTCCAGGACTTTCCCCGTCCCCCGCACCACCGCCGTCAGGGGGTCCTCCGCCACGTGGACGGGGAGGCTGGTCTCCAGGCGGAGCCGCTCGTCGAGCCCCTTCAGGAGCGCCCCGCCGCCGCTGAGCATGACGCCCCGGTCCATGATGTCGGCGGAGAGCTCCGGCGGGGTCCGTTCCAGCGTCAGCTTCACGGCCTGGACGATCTGGATGACGGGCTCGGAGAGCGCCTCGCGGATCTCCACCGAGCTGGCCTCGGTCGTCTTGGGAATGCCGTTGACGAGGTCGCGCCCCTTCACCTGGATGGTGACCTCCTCCTTCAGGGGCATTGCCGAGCCGACCTCGCACTTGATCGCCTCGGCGGTGCGCTCGCCGATGAGGATATTGTGGTTTTTCTTGAAGAACTGGATGATCGCGTTGTTCATCTCGTCCCCGGCGATGCGGACGGATTCCTCGTTGACGATGCCGGAGAGCGCGATCACGGCGATCTCGGTGGTGCCGCCGCCGATGTCGACGATCATGTTCCCCACCGGCGCCTCCACGTCGAGACCCACCCCGATCGCCGCCGCCATCGGCTCCGCGATCAGGTGCACCTCTTTCGCGCCCGCATGCTCGGCGGAATCGCGCACCGCGCGCTTCTCCACCTCAGTCACCCCGCTCGGGACGCACACGACGATCCGGCGGCTGGGCATCCAGTTGGCGTGGATCTTCCTGATAAACTCCCGCAGCATCCCCTCGGCCATCTCGAAATCGGCGATCACGCCGTCCTTCATCGGCCGGATGGTGCGGATGTCGCGGTGCGTGCGTCCGAGCATCTCCTGCGCTTCCTTGCCGATGGCGACGATCCTCTTGGTGTTCCTGTCGAAGGCCACGATAGACGGCTCGTTCAGCAGGATGCCCTTTCCCTTCACGTGAATCAGCGTGTTGGCGGTGCCGAGGTCGATCGCGAGGTCCGCGGAAAACAGTGAGAACATGCTCATGGGGCGGGACGAGTGTGTGAGTGATGGTCTAGTGGCGGAAATGCCGTGTGCCCGTGAAGACAAGTGCGATTCCCTGCTCGTCCGCGGCGGCGATGACCTCGGCGTCGCGCACGGAGCCTCCCGGCTCGATCGCGGCGGCGGCGCCGGCGCGCGCCGCTTCCACGAGCCCGTCGGCAAACGGGAAGTAGGCATCCGAGGCGACCGCCGCGCCGTGCAGGTCCAGGCCTGCCTCGCGCGCCTTGACGGCCGCCAGGCGCACCGATTCCACGCGCGACATCTGTCCCGCCCCGACGCCCAGCGTCCGGTCGGCGGCGGCGAAGACGATCGCGTTCGATTTCACGTGCTTGGCCACGCGCCAGGCGAACCGGAGCGCGTCCGCATCTTCCAGGGCGGGCTGCCGCCGGCTCACGATGCGGAACTCCTCCGCGGTCCCCGCGTCGGGATCCTGGAGCAGGTACCCGCCGGGGACGCTCCGCAGGTCGGGATCCCGCCGCGCGCGGAGATCGGCCCGCACGTCGATGATCCGCCGGTCTTTCTTGCGGCGGAGGAACTCGAGCACCTCCCCCGGGATGCCGGGGGCCAGGATCACCTCGGTGAAGATCTCGTTGACGGCGGTCGCGCACTCCATGTCGAGCGGCCTGTTGAAGGCGACGATCCCGCCGAAGGCGGAGGCCGTGTCGGTGGCGAGCGCCTTCGCGTAGGCCCCGGCCGGGGTCCGGTCGAGTCCCACGCCGCAGGGATTGGTGTGCTTGATAATGGCGCAGGCCGGCCCGTCAAATTCCGCCACGAGCTGCGCGGCCGCCGCGATGTCCACGATGTTGTTGAAGGAAAGCTCCTTGCCGTGGAGCTTGTGGAAGATGCCGGTGAAGCCTCCGTAGAGCGCCCCCCGCTGGTGGGGGTTTTCGCCGTAACGGAGCTCCATCTCCCTGGGCGCCGTGATCCGGAGCTCCGCGGGGAGTCCCTCTTCCAAGCGCGCTCCCCGTTCGAGGTAGTCGGCAATCGCCGCGTCATAGCGCGCGGTGTGGCGGAACACCTCGCGTGCGAGCGCCGCACACGTGGCCCCGGCAACGCACCCGCCCGAGGCGGCCATCTCGGCGGCCACGGCCGCGTACCTCTCGGGGTTCACGATCACCGCCTTGTGCGGGAAGTTCTTCGAGGCCGAGCGGAGCATCGAGGGTCCGCCGATGTCAATCTGCTCGAGCGCCTCTTCCAGCGTCACGCCGGGTGCGGCCGCCGTCCGCTCGAACGGGTAGAGATTCACCACCACCATGTCGATCGGCTCGATGCCCATCTCCGCGCTCTGGCGCTCGTGTTCCGGGTTCCCCGGCACGGCCAGCAGCGCGCCGTGTATGCGGGGATGCAGCGTCTTGACGCGCCCGGAGAGAATCTCCGGGAACCCGGTCACGTCCGCGACGCTCCGCACGTCGACGCCCGCCTCGCGCAGCGCGGCGGCGGTCCCCCCCGTGGAGATGATCTCGACGTCCATCCCCCGCAGGGCGCGGGCAAACTCGACGATCCCGCGTTTGTCCGAGACGCTGATGAGGGCGCGGCGAATGCGTGGCACGTGGTTCTCCGGTAATCGGTGGTCAGGTCTGTGTCAGTCGGGCGGCGCTCTCGAGAGCGATCTTCCGCAGCGCCTCCGGGTAGAGCGCGTGCTCGGTTTCCAGCACGCGCGCGGCCAGCGACGCCGGCGTATCGCCGGGCATGACCGGGACGGTCCGCTGGAGCACCACCGCCCCGTGGTCATATTCCTCGTCCACGTAGTGGACCGTGGCGCCGCTCACCGTCTCTCCCGCGCGTATGACCGCCTCGTGCACGCGGATGCCATACATCCCTTCCCCTCCGTGGCGGGGAAGGAGCGCCGGGTGGATGTTCACCATCCTCCCCCGGTACGCTGCGACGATTTCGGGCGGCACCCGCTTCATGTAGCCGGCAAGCACCACGAAGTTCACCCCGTGCGCGTCGAGCGCGGCGCGGATCGCAAGGGCGAACGACCCCTCGTCGGGAAACTGCTTCTGGCTCAGGTGAATGGCGGGAAGAGCGCTGGCGCGGGCGATGCCGAGTATGCCCGCACCGGAGTTGTTGCTGACGACGAGTGCGATCCGGGCCCCGGGAATACCTCCCTGCTGAACGGCCGTCAGGATCGACTGGAAGTTTGAGCCGGCTCCGGAACCGAAAACGGCGATGTTCAGCATGTCAAAAAATACGAGGAATCCGAACGAAATACAAGGATTGCCGGTTCAGGCGACCGGGGCTTCCTCGAGCGTGAGGGCCCCTGTCCCGGCGTAGAGCCTGGCGCGAAGGCCGATCGGGACAGTCGCCATTCGGCGCTCGTGTCCGACGGGGAATCCCCGGACGACCGGTCCGCGCGAGCGCGCGGCGAAATCGGCGAACGATGATTCGAGCGACCGCGTGGGAGTTCCGATCTCCCGCGGGACGCATTCGGTGAACTGGCCGAACACCGTTCCCGCCGCCCGGAGCGCGGCGCCGGCATGCGCAAGCTGGACGAGCATCCTGTCCACCCGGTAGGGATCCTCACCGATTTCCTCAAGGAAGAGAATCCTCCCGCGGAAATCGGGCTGCCAGGGCGTTCCCATGATCGATGTGATGAGCGAGAGATTTCCCCCGATCAGGCGCCCCCGAGCCTGCCCTGCTTTAGCAGTGGCCTGCCCTGCTTCAGCGGCGGTGCGATGCGGGCCGGGGGATGGCTCCCCCGTGCCGACCGTCATCCCGCTCGCCGCGCTCGTGAGCGTCCTCCAGAGCGACTCCTCCGTGAACGGATCGATGTCACCGGCCATCTCCACGGCGCTCATCGGGCCGTGGTACGTGACGAGCGAACATTTCTTCCAGAGCGCCAACTCCAGCGCCGTAACGTCGCTGTAGCCGACGAAGACTTTCGGGTGGAGCGCGATGAGACGGTAGTCGACGAGCGGAAGAAGGCGCCCCGAGCCGTAGCCTCCGCGCGCGCAGAATATCCCCTTCACCCTCCTGTCGGCAAACATCGCGTGGAGATCGGCAACGCGTTCCGCGTCAGTCCCCGCGAGGTAGCCGTCGCTCTTCGCGGCGTTCGCGCCGACAGTCACCCGGTAGCCGAGCGACTCGAGGTAGCGCACGCCCCGTTCGATGCGCGCGGCGTCGGCCACGGGACTTGCAGGGCATATGACACCGAGCAGGTCTCCTTTCCTGAGGCGGCGCGGGATGCGTGTCGGCATGGCTGGTCCCTGGGGGGTGTGTGTGGAGCGGAAGATACGCTTTCCCCCGGACAGTTGTGGCGGACAACGGCCTTCCTGTCGTTCCCCGCACGGAGCGGACCCCGGTTTCATTAAGAGCACCGGAGTGCGTATATTGTAGCCTTCCGTCACGGCAAGGGACACCGCGTGCTCCGCAGACTCTCGCTCCTCCTCCTGGTCGGCCTCGCCACCGCGCCCCTGTGCGCAGGTGCCGATCCGCCCGCGAGCGTGCTCATCGTGGTCGAGGGAGGGACGTCGATGTCGAGCCCGGCCATCGCGCGGGGCCGCGAGCTGGCGACGCTCCTCGGCCACTTCAACGCGAGCGCCCGCGTGCTGGGAGTCAACGAGTACGTCCCCCGGACGTTCGGGCGGTACGACCTGGTCTTCTTCATCGGCTTTAACGCCGTGTATGCCCCTCCCGCGCGGTTCTGCGACGACGTCCTGGCCTCGGGCACGCCGGTCATCTGGATGGACACCGGATTCAGGGAATTCTCCCAGCGGCCGGATGTGCGGAAGAAATACGGGTTCACCGTTTCCCATATCGACTCCCTCAGCGTATTCGACGAGGTCCGCTCAGGGGACCGCACGTTCACGAAGGGGGAGCCGAACATCAACATGATCGAGATCGCCGACCGGAGAAAGGTGACGGTGACGGCCACGGCGCTCTCCTCCGGGAAGCACTGGGAGGTTCCCTACATCGTCCGCTCGGGGAACCTGATGTACATCGCCGATTGCCCCTTCGCCTCGGCCACGGAGACCGACCGCTATCTCCTGTTTGCGGACATGCTGCACGATCTCCTGCGCCAGCCGCACGCGGAGTCCCACACTGCGCTCCTGAGGATCGAGGACGTCAACCCGCTCGAGGACCCGGCCCGGCTCCGGACGATTGCCGACATCCTTGCCGCCCGCAATATTCCCTTCCTCGTCGGCGTCATCCCCTTTTACGTCAGCCCGGGAGAGGGGGTCAATGTCAGCCTCTCCGACCGCCCGGACCTGGTGGACGCGCTGAAATACATGGTGGCCAACGGCGGCACGATCGTGATGCACGGCATCACGCACCAGTACCGCGGGACGACCGCGGTGGACTACGAGTTCTGGGACGAGACCACGAACCGCCCCATCCGGGAAGAGACCGTCGAATCCATCCAGCGGAAGCTGGACACGGGCATCCAGGAGTTTATGAAAAATGGCCTCTACCCCCTCCTCTGGGAAACCCCGCACTACACCGCCTCCACGAAGCTCTACGAGACGATCGGCAGGTACTTCAGCACGGCCATGGAGCAGCGGCTGGCCATCGAGGATGCGGATGCGGGGCAGTACTTTCCCTACATGATCAACCGGGACCTCTACGGGCAGCGGCTGATCCCGGAGAACCTGGGATACGTCCCGCTCGACCCGGACCCGGCGGTGGGGGAGGCGGCGGTGAAACGGATCATCGCCGCGGCGAATGTGAACCTGGCTGTGCGCGACGGGTTCGCCTCCCACTTCTTCCACGCGTTCGTCGACCCGGCGCTGCTGGAGCAGATCGTGGACGGCGTTCAGGCGCTCGGCTACACGTACATGGACGTGAAGGACCTCCCGGCGTGGGTGCGGCTGAAGGACAGGATCATCCTCTGCGGGTCGCAGGACTACACGATCACGCTGGACGACCAGTACCTGCAGGAGACGACGTTCGACCGGAGCGGGGAGATCGTCGCCACCGCGACGTCCGAGAAGCGGCTGAAGGGACCCGTGACGCGCCACGTAACGCTCGAGCAGGGGCAGATCTACACGGCGGGTCCCGTCGAGTTCCGCGAAAAGAGCCCCTCCCTTGCCGATCGCCTGCTGGGAGGGGCCGGCCGGCTGCTGGACCGGATCACCGGGCAGGGAGGCACCTGGCGTGAGGCGCGCGCGGCGATCTGCTGGAACCAGTTTGCGGAGGGGGCCGCGTTCAACGACGAGGCGTCGTTCGCCGGCGTGATGCGGAGCGTCAACATCGCCGTGGATACCGTCTTCGTCGGCCAGCGCGTCCGGACCGACGGGATCAACCTCCTGTTCGTGCCCTATACGTTCGTCGATTCGCTGCACGACGAAGACTACGACGCGATCACGCGTTTCGTGCGGGAGGGGGGGAACGTCGTCACCGACATGCCGACCGAGCTGGCGAAGGATCTCGGCATCATCTCCGGCGAGACGCGCCTGCGTGTCACGCGCGTCCGCGACCGGCTCTACCCGGACGAACGGATCGTGTGGCCTTACGCGGAGCTGGCGACGAAGTTCGACGCCGACGGGATCGACCATGTCTTCTGCGTCGACGAGGGGACGGAGGCGCCGCTGGCCGTCGGGAAGTCGTTCGGGAAGGGGAAGGTGCTCTACTTCTCGACGCGGTTCGACCCCCGCTCGCGCGAGGGGTACAGCCTGTATCCCTACCTCCTGGAGTACATCGGCAGGTATTTCCGCCTCGGTCCGGTCGTGCGGCGGGACAGGCTCGAAGTCTACTTTGAGCCCGGCTCGCGCGCCCGGACGATGAGCACGGAGACGCTCATCCGGCACTGGGTCCGGCTGGGGGTGGGAGCGCTCCACGTCTCCGGGTGGCACCAGTGGTCGAAGTACACGTACGACTACGGCCGGCTGATTGCGCTCGCCCACGCCAACGGGATCCTGGTTTACGCATGGCTCGAGCCGCCGCAGGTCAGCCAGAAGTTCTGGACCGACCACCCCTCGTGGCGGGAAAAGACGATCGATGAGACAGATGCCCGCGCTTCCTGGCGGTACCCCGTGGCGCTGACGGACACGGCGTGCCTGCGGGCGATGGAGGAGGAGTACCGCACGCTGCTGGGGGAATTTGACTGGGACGGGGTGAACCTGGCGGAGCTCTACTTCGATTCCGGGCGGGGGTTCATGGACCCGCGTCTCTTCACCCCCATGCACCCGTCGGCGCTCGCGGAGTTCCGGCGCAGGTACGGGTTCGACATGGAGGATGTCTTCGACTCCACGTCTGCGCGCTACTGGAAAGCGTCGCCCGAGTCGCGCAGGGAAGTGGCCGACTTCCGCGTGGGCGTCCTCGAGGGGGTCTACCGGCGGCTGCTCGGCATGCTCGGCGGAGTCGCCGCGGCCAGGCCCGGGTTCCAGGTCATCGTGACCGCGATGGACAGCTACGGCGCCCCGGAGCTCAGGGAGTACCTCGGGGCGGACATGGCTTCCGTGCTCGCGCTCCAGAAGCAGTACGGCTTCACGCTGCAGGTGGAGGACCCCGAGAGGATGTGGGCCACGAAGCCCTCCCGCGAGGAGGATATCGGCGCGCGGTACGCCGCGCTCATGGGGGGACGCTCGCGGCTCATGCTCGACCTGAACATCGTGAGCGTGCGGCGCGTGGAGCAGGTCACCCCGTTTCCCACGCTCATGCAGACGGGCACGGAGAGCGTCCAGCTTCTGCGGCACGCGGCGCTCGGCGCTCCGCGCGTGACCGTCTATTCCGAGTCGAGCGTCAATCCCCAGGACATCAGGTACTTCCCCTTCGCCCTTGCCGGGGACGTCACGTGCCGGAGAACCCCGACCGGGTACGCCGTCAGCTCGCCCTCTTCGTTCACGCTGAAGCTCCCCCCGGACGTGCGCGCGATCCGCATCGACGGCGCGCTCCACGCCCCCTCGCGCGAGAACGCATTCCTGATTCCCGCGGGCGACCACGCGATTGACGCCGGGACGGAGGGGAGCCCCGCGTTCTCCACGCACGAGCTGGAGGCGCGCATCCTCTCGCTCACCGGCAACCTCCTGTCGTTCTCCCAGGGCCTGCGGAGCGTGTCGTTCGCCTACGAATCCGAGACGCGCGCGCTGGTGGCGATCAACCGGGAGCCGACCGCGGTGGCGCTCGACGGCCAGTCCGTGCCGTTCACCGCGCTCAGGGGGAACGACTGCTTCACCGTGGCGCTCCCCCCGGGACGGCACAGCGCCCGGCTCGTGGTGGGCGACGTGGTGTCCTTCGGTGTCAGCCTCACGTCCTTCTGGTCGTCCAACGCGATCGCGGTCTTCGGGACATGCGCGGTCCTGCTGCTCGTGGGGATGTACATAACGCTCAAAATCGTGAGGAGGCGCTACGCATGACGTTCCTGGAGATCGATCTGAGCGTCCTCTTCGTGGTGGCGGTCATCCTGATCTGGTTCATGATCGGGTACCAGTTCGTCCTGACGGTGTTCGGCTACATCAACTACATCAAATCGCTCCGGCAGAGGAAGAGCATCGACCGGATGACGTTCGACTATCCCTCCTGCACGATCCTGATCCCGGCGCACAACGAGGAGCAGGTGATCGGCGAGACGATTGCCGCCATGCTGCGCATGGACTATCCCGCGGACAGGCTCTCGGTCGTGGTCATCAACGACGGGTCCACGGACGCGACGCGGGACATCATCCTGGAGGCGGCGCGGCGCGATGGGCGCGTCAGGCTCTTCGACGTCCCCCCCGGGGAAGGGGGGAGGGGGAAATCCCGCGCGCTCAACCTGGCCCTGACCGCTGTCACGGGCGAGATCATCGCGGTGTACGACGCGGACAACTCCCCGGACAGGGACGCGCTCCGCTACCTGGTGGCGCAGCTCCTGGTCAACAAGGAGCTCGGCGCGGCGCTGGGAAAATTCCGGACGGTGAACAAGGACGTGAACCTCCTCACCCGGTTCATCAATATCGAGACGCTCAGCTTCCAGTCGATGCTGCAGGCCGGGCGCTGGCAGATGCACAACATTGCCACGCTCCCGGGGACGAACTTCGTCATGTGGACCTGGCTGATCCGCCAACTTAACGGATGGGACGAGGAGGCCCTCACGGAGGATTCCGAGCTGAGCATCAGGATATACCAGGAAGGGTACAAGATCCGCTTCGTGCCGTACGCGCTCACCTACGAGCAGGAACCGCAGACCTGGGGCGTGTGGGTCCGGCAGCGGACGCGCTGGGTGCGCGGGAACAACTACGTGCTGGGGAAATTTCTCCGGCGGATCCGCCGGTTTCGGAGCAAGCGGCTCATGTTCGACGTCCTCTACACGCTTTCCCTCTACTACGTCTTTTTCGTCGCGATCGTGATCTCCGACCTGCTCTTCGTCGTGAGCGCCGCAAACCTGGTCAGCATCGCGCTCCCCGGTCCCTACACGTTCGTCTGGATCATGGCGTTCTTCCTCTTCCTGTTCGAGACGATGCTCGCGATCTCGTACGACGGGGAAGACAGGCTGAAGCACGTCCCCGTGCTTGTCCTGATGTATTTCACCTACTGCCAGCTCTGGATCTACGTGGTCGTGCGGGCGCTCTGGATTGAATACGTCAGGAAGGAGAGGCGGACGTGGGACAAGACGGTGCGGTTCACCGTCCCGTCCCACGCCCCTGCACCCAAGGAATGAACTGCCGGGGGCGGGCGCCGCACTGCGACGCCCCCCGGATCAGGCCGTGAGGGAGGACTCCGCCGTGGCGTCGACGCCGAACTCCTGGAGCACGCCCCTGAGCTGCACGTAGTCGGCCGTCCTCACGTACACGCCGCACGTCCGGCAGCGGTCGCTCTTGGATTTCCAGTCTTTCCCCGTCACCATCCAGCAGGGGGAGCCCTGCGTCGTGGAGCGGGGGCAGCGGGCCACGTCTTCGGCGGCGCAGTTGTTCATCTTCCAGCAGGGGACGAGAGACATAAGGCGCCGGATGCCGGCGATGCTCACCTTCTCGGTGCTTATCGTCCTGCGGATGGAGCGGATTCTTTCGAGGTCCGCCTCGGCGAACAGCCTGTGGCGCGACGTCTTCCTCAATGGAATGATCAAGCCTTCACGTTCGTACATGCGGATCGTCGGGACGGAGACCCCGATAAGGTCGGCCGCTTCGCCTATCGTGTAGAGTCTCTGCCCTGTCTTCTGCATCATTGCTGCCGTCGTGTTTGCATACATATCGCCACCTCATTAGTTCTACCACGAAACTAACAGATTTTGTGCCAGTTGCATTTTTTGCGAAATTGACCGATTTCGTAACTATTTTTCCCCAGGCTCCGCCGATTCCGAATTCTGATGGCTACAATTCTCATAATTGGAGAACATTCCATCCGTAAAGTTGCAGAAAATCAAAGGACGAAAGTGTCTGAAACCAACGGGTGGAGCATCCGGTTATAACCTCAGCGTGCTGAACAGTTGTTGCTTCGGGAGAATGCATGGAGCTTCACGTTCCGGGTTTCACCTTTGATGATCTCTTTATCCCATCCAGTCTGGCCCGCCTGACAGATTTATTCAGAGAAGACCTCAGGAAGCGGGACCCTTCCCTTGCTGCCCGCTATATAAGATATATTGACAGTCGGGCCCTCTCGCATGCTGAAATTTCCACAATTCTTGTCGATCTCGCTCCCCGTGTAAGCGAGTTCATTGTGCGTCTCTTCGGGATCGAAGAGGAGTACGGGGTCATAAAAAATCGGGCCTCCCGCGACAGCGTCATATTCAGCGTCAGGAAAGAATTCGTCGAACGAAAAGCGCTCAAGCGCTACACGTCCGCCGCGGAGATAGGCGAGGACCTGTCGTCACTCGAACGGCAGGCGGGGCGTGTCATGGATTCTATGAGCGGACTCCCGGTGGGGGACGCCGAGCTCGCCCTGGCCTCCGCAATCCGCATCCTCCTTGATCACGCGCGGTACCTGAAGTCCGGGCTCCCGCCGGAGTCAGAGGCGTTCATCCGCACGCTCGCGGTGAAGACGGGGGAACCGCGCGGAGGCGCCGATCCCGCCGGGTATCTCACTACCCTGACGGTCCTCTTTGAGAAGCTCGTCGCCCGGCTCTGCTATGAGGGGGGAGCCAGGACGAAGGGTTGGGGCCTCCTGCGCATCCCGCACCCCGTCGACTACGAAAGGCTCGTCGACACTGTGGATGAGGACGCGGATGGGGCCACCGTTCACTCCGGCCCCGCCTCCACGCTCCGGCGGCGGGACGGGTTCACGCTCACCGACGAGCGGTTCACGCCGAGGGAGGTGGAAGGCGAGGTCGACTACTGCATCATCTGCCACGAACGGGAGAAGGACACATGCTCGCGCGGATTCGCCGGGGCTGCCCGAAAAAACCCGCTTGGCTTTGAACTCGCAGGATGCCCGCTTGACCAGAAGATCTCCGAGTCGCACCTCCTGATGAGACAGGGCGACCCGCTCGGCGCGCTGGCGATCATCATGGTGGACAATCCCATGGTGCCCGGGACCGGCCACCGGATCTGCAACGACTGCATGAAGTCGTGCATATTCCAGAAGCAGGACCCGGTCAATATCCCCCAGGCGGAGACCGGCATACTCACATCGGTGCTCGGGCTTCCGTGGGGTTTTGAGATCTGGTCGCTTCTCACGCGCTGGAATCCCCTGAACGCCGCCCGCCCCCACGCGCTTCCCTACAACGGTCTCAACATACTGATCGTCGGGCTGGGACCGGCGGGATACACGCTGGCGCACTACTTCCTGAACGAGGGATTCGGCGTCGTCGCGCTCGACGGACTGAAGATCGAGCCTCCTCCCCCCGGTGCTCCCGTGCGCGACGTCCGCACGCTCGGAGAGCGGCTCGACCGCCGCATACTCGCGGGGTTCGGCGGCGTCTCCGAATACGGGATCACGGTGCGGTGGGACAAGAACTTCCTCACGCTGCTCCACCTGAATCTCGCCCGGAGGCCCCACTTCCGCATCCACGGCGGCGTCCGGTTCGGCGGGACGCTCACGCTGGAGGACGCCTGGAGCTACGGCTTCGCCCACGTATGCCTCGCGACAGGAGCGGGAAAGCCCTCGTTTGTCGCCATGAAGAACAACCTCCTGCGGGGCGTCAGGAAGGCAAGCGATTTCCTGATGGGGCTCCAGCTCACGGGTGCGGCGAAGGAGAGCTCGCTGGCGAACCTGCAGGTGCGCCTTCCCGCGGTCGTGATCGGCGGAGGGCTGACCGCGATCGACACGGCCACTGAGCTGATGGCGTACTACCCTGTCCAGGTGACGAAGATCCGAAAGCGGTATGACGCGCTTGTTGCCCGCTACGGGAAGGAGTCGATCGAACGCCTCTTCGACGGCGAAGAGAATGAGATTCTCGGAGAATTCCTCGCCCACGCGCGGGCGCTCGAGGATGAACGGACTCGTGCCGCGGCTCGCAAAGAGGCGCCGGACATTCCGGCGCTTGTCCGTTCCTGGGGAGGCGTGCGCATCTTCTACAGGAAAGCAATGCTCGATTCTCCCGCCTACCAGCTCAACCACGAGGAGATCATCAAGAGCCTGGAAGAAGGGATCGCATTCGTCGACTGCATGAACCCCGCGGAGGCCGTCCCCGACGCCCGTGGCGCCGTGAGCGCCGTGATCTTTGAGCGCACGGCACTCTCCGGGGGCGCATGGAAAGGGACGGGGGAGACGCTCCGCGTGCCGGCCCGCTCCGTCATGGTAGCCGCGGGCACATCACCGAACGTGATGTACGAGCGCGAGCACCCGGGGACGTTCGCGCTCGGCAGGGAATTCTTCACCCCCCATGTCCTGGAAGAGGGACCGGAGGGGAAGCGCCTCGCTCCGGCGGCCCCGGGAGAGACCGGGTTTTTCACGTCGTACGCGCACAACGGTCGGTACGTCTCGTATTACGGCGATAACCATCCCGCATTTGCGGGGAACGTCGTGCGGGCGATGGCCTCGGCAAAAGAGGGGCACCGGGAAGTCCTCCGGCTGCTCGAGGGGGAAGTCGCCCCGGCGCGCGCCGGTGCGCCGGGGGAGGGTGCCTGGGATGCGCTTGCCGGTCGCCTGGATGACGATCTCACGTCACACGTCGTCGCTCTCAACCGGCTCGCTCCTGACATCGTCGAGGTGGTCGTGCGCGCAAAGCGGGCGGCCCGGGCCTTCCGCCCGGGGCAGTTTTACAGGCTGCAGGACTACGAGACGGACGCGCGTACGGTGGAGGGGACAGCGCTCACAATGGAAGGTATCGCCCTCACGGGAGCGTGGGTGGACAGGGAGGCCGGGACGATCGGCCTCATCGCGCTGGAGCTCGGCGCCAGCTCCCGCCTCTGCGCGCTCCTGGAGCCCGGGCGTCGCGTTGTCGTCATGGGGCCCACGGGCGCCCCGACCGAGATCACCGAAAACGGGACTGTCCTGCTCCTCGGTGGAGGGCTCGGCAACGCCGTTCTCTTCTCGATCGCCAGGGCATTCAGGGAGAAGAACAACCGCGTCATCTATTTCGCCGGGTACAGGAATAAGGAAGGGTGCTTCAAGCGGGAGGAAATCGAAGCCGGTACGGACGTCGTGGTCTATTCCGTCGATGCCGGTCCCCTGATTGAAACCCGCCGCGCAAACGACCGCTCCGTTCGAGGCACGATTATCGACGCCATGCTCCTCTACGCACGGGGGGAACTCGGGCCCGTGCCCATCCCGCTCGCCGAGGCGGGGAGGGTGATCGCCATCGGGTCAGACAGGATGATGGCCGCCGTGGCAGAGGCGCGCCACGGCATTCTGCGCCAGTGGCTTAATACGGGTCACGTCGCGATCGCCTCGATCAATTCGCCGATGCAGTGCATGATGAAGGCCGTCTGCGCCCAGTGTCTGCAGCGACACGTCGATCCGCTGACGGGAAAGGAGGAGTTCGTTTTTACCTGCGTCAACCAGGACCAGCTTATGGACGAGGTCGATTTCGCGCACCTCGCCGCGCGCCTCCGCTCCAACAGCGTCATGGAGAAGCTCACCCGCCGCTGGCTCGATTACCTGCTCGAATCCCACCCCGCCTGAGGAACTTTATCCCCCCCCGTTCGGCTTTACTGACTGATAGAGCACGTCCTGCCACAATCAGCGGAGGGAGTATGAGGAGAAGGGATATTGTGTGTGCACTTGCGCTGCTGGCTGCGCTGCCGGTCGCCGCGGCGCGGATTGCCAGCGGAGTGTACTTCTACCGGCTCACGGCCGACGGGGCTCCCGTGGCCACACGCAAGATGTTGCTCCTGAAGTAATGACGCGCCCCCGTCATTGCGAGGAGCGCTCTTTGCGACGAAGCAATCTCATTGCCTTCATCTTCCTCCTGGCGTTCGCCGGCGGATGCACGGACATGGGGATCAATCCCCCCGTGACATCCGCCGCGAATCCGGACACGACGGCGAGTGTAGCCGTCTCGTTCTCGAAGAACGTCCTCCCGATATTCGACAGGTACGGGTGCACCGGTTGCCACGGCGGGACCAACGGTCTCGTCGTGGGGACCGTTGCAGATCTGCTGAAGGG
>Ga0335081_10002325_pt1 | contig 29877 bp, 26 predicted proteins | sample Lox_Sample_35_FD_206713 | JGI IMG/M metagenome (GOLD analysis project Ga0335081, IMG submission 206713) | Soil microbial communities from Loxahatchee National Wildlife Refuge, Florida, United States - Lox_Sample_3.5 | ecosystem: Environmental > Terrestrial > Soil > Wetlands | place: USA...
AACTGACAATGGCGTCGGGATATCGCCGGAAGAGATTCCCATGTTATTCAAACGGTACAAGCAAGCGTCGTCAGCCCGTACCACCAAACAAAAGGGGACTGGCCTCGGACTTGTCATTTGCAAGCTCATCGTCGAAGCGCAAGGCGGAACTGTCGGCGTTCAAAGCGAGCTCGGCAAGGGTGCTACGTTCAGTTTCACACTCCCTGTGGCGGAAGAATAATTATCACTAACCGATGAGGAATCCATGAATGATAAAATTCTAGTGGTTGACGATGAGGAAAGCCTTCGTCTCACCATGAAACTCAAGCTGAAGGCGGCGGGCTTTGATGTCGACGTGGCCGAAGACGGCGAGGCTGCGATCGAGAAGTTGAAAAGCCAGAAGTTCGATGCGGTACTGCTTGATATCAACATGCCCAGGATGAGCGGCATCGAGGCCTTGGGAGTAATTCGTCAGCAGTTTCCGCAGACCGAGACAATCATGTTGACAGGGTTCGCGGATTTTTCGACGGCGATTGAATGCCTCAAGAATGGCGCCCGAGATTATCTGGTGAAGCCGATCGATACGACCGAACTGATCACGAGGTTGAAATCCCTGTTGCGATCGAAATCCTCCGAGCAAGCCTTGTTCGAAGTACAGCGTCAATACTCGTCGATTTTTTTCAATGACATGCTCGGTCCCCTGAAAGAAATGGTGGAGGCGCTGGATCGCGCTCTCAAACCGAAGGGCAAGTCGGACACGACTCAGCGTGACAAGATTGTCAAAGAGGCTCGTGACAAGTGCGAGAAGATGGCGAAGGAAATTCAGGTGCTGCTTGATTTCTCAAGTACCGAAATTGAGAAGAAGACGAAAGAAGGCATCTCCATCAACACCACGGAGCTGGCCGAGCGTTTGAAGAAGCTGAGAGAGAACATGAGCTGACAAGAAACCAACGGTTTGAGAATGAACTGCAGGCCACCGGTACATCAACAGAACATCTGAACGCTGCGTACAACTTATTATGGATACGAAGGCGAAGAATATCATTCGATACGAGTACAAGTTCCAGTTTGAACACGGACGCGAGACCAACTTCAACGTCGAACTGGATGCAGAATCGCTGGAGCTTTTGGGTTCCGCTGATGCACCAAGACCTGCCTGGACAAAACTCAATTTTCATCAGTGTGAAAACTGTCCGCTTTCAAGCGACGTGGAATATTGTCCGGTCGCAGTAAACCTGGCGAGAATCGTGGAGTCGTTTCGCGACAACGTATCATTTGAGTCGACTGTCGTTACGGTGAAGACGCAGGAACGCACGTATGTGAAGGAAACAACGCTGCAAAAGGGAATCGCTTCCATCATCGGTCTGTTTATGAGCACAAGCAACTGCCCCGTCATGGACAGGTTGCGGCCCATGGCGCGATTTCATCTTCCTTTTGCCACCTCAAGGGAGACATTCTTCCGATCAATTTCTACGTATTTAACAGCCCAATTCCTCCTCGCGCACAAGGGAAAAGAGCCCGACTGGGCTTTGAACAAGCTCCTGGAGTACTACAAAGCGATCAACGTCGTCAACAAAGGGATTTCGAACCGACTCGCAAAGGCATCGGAACGGGATGCCAATGTCAACGCCATTATCATTCTCCATTCTTTTGGCGACGGCATCTCCTACTTCATCCAGGATGGCCTCGAGGAAATCGAACCGATGTTCTCCGTGTTCTTCGATAATGTGGAGATCCCCGAACAGTCAAATGGCGGCAACGTTTCCACGCCGAGCGGTCCCGCTTCCTGATTCGCCGCAACCCGACGACGTTGTGTCGGAATTTTACGGCAACCCTTCATTTCCAAATCCTTTCACCTGACTCGTCCGAATGTGAATTCGGCGATTTCCTTTTTTCGCACGATCTTCTTTACAAAGCAACAACTGTTCGTCGATTTTTCTTGTGCGCTTGCTTTAAAACTCAACCAGTCCATGCTCCTCGATTCGTTTCTGGTCTGCTTCCTGCTGGTCTGCATGGATTGGGGTTACGATTTTTGCTATCTTGGCTCAGAGAAAGGAGAACCTATGCTGCAACTTGCGGTCGACACTGCGCTCGAAGCGGGCAGATTCCTAAGGATGAATGTCGGGAAGATCAAACAGATCGAATACAAACAGGGAGAAGAACGAAATCTTGTTACCGAGATCGACAAGAAGGCCGAACAACTCATTATAGACAAAATCAAGAAACGGTATCCACATCACGATTTTCTCGCCGAAGAGTCCGGCAGTCATAAAACGGTCTCAGAATACCGATGGATCATCGATCCGCTGGATGGCACAACAAACTTCACCCACGGCCTGCCTATCTTCTGCACGTCAATAGCCCTGGAGTACAGAGGAGAGATTGTGCTCGGGGCCATTTATGACCCCAGCGCCGATGAGCTCTTCTCTGCAGAGCGGGGTAAGGGTGCCTACTTGAACAATCGGCGGATTCACGTTTCTCAGACAGCGAGACTTATGGAAAGTCTTATCGTTACGGGATTCCCTTATGACATCAAGGTTAACCCCTATAACGCGGTGCAGCATTTTTCGAACTTCCTGATGGAGTGTCAGGCGGTGCGGCGATTGGGATCGGCAGCGCTCGATCTGTCCTACGTCGCCTGCGGAAGATTTGACGGGTTCTGGGAGGTTGCGCTCAATCCGTGGGATATGGCCGCCGGAGTCCTGTTCGTACAGGAAGCAGGCGGGAAGTTTACGAATTTCAAAGGCTTTCCATCCGACATTTATAGACCGAATGTGCTAGCGACGAACGGTCGGATTCACGACCAAATGGTGGAAGTGCTTCGGAGAGCGATCAAGGATTAACCAACGGCGAAGCTTTCTTCACTTGATTGACTCTCCGGCGAGGACGTGCGGAAACTCAGTCGAGGTAAGCCATCACCGCTCCCCTGTGAAGCCACGATCACATCTTCTTTACCAAATCCAATCCCACAAGCGCAAACATAGCAAGCATCAGTACGACGAAGCCCGTGACGACAGCGAGGAAGCCAAAGCGTTCCTTGGTCAGCTTCTTGTCCAGTTCCCGCATGGCGAGCGTTTTCACGGAAACATCCCCTGTGACCACAACCTGTGAAGCTATTCGGAGGTTCGGGTTTACTCTGTACTGAGCCAGGAGACGCCCACCAAGAGCTTTCAATTCTTCCTCAGAACGATTGTTCACGCCTTTACCTTCGATTTCAACGATGTCCGCGGCTGAGAATATATTCAACGGCCCAAGCTTGAAATTCACGTGGAAAATGCGTTGAAATGTCCTGTACAACGGTATCCCTGCCTGCAAAGCTATGTCGCGCAAGTTCGCGCCTGGCAGGGCATCCAGCGTTTTTTTTTCATTGACAAAATAGATTGACGGCATCAGTATGCGTACTCCGTATGGTGGTCTGGATCAAAATAAAAAGATCGCCAGATTTCTTCAAGTCTTCGCCGATTCAATATTTCCACTCCCTGATTCCGTCTTTGTCGATAATATCCAGTATCAGGGGCTTCGGCTCGGGTTTCCTGGAAGCGATGTGAAATGCATTGGCAATCCGGAGGCGAGCGGTCTCAAGGACAGCCTCCCGGTCCGTAAAGAACGTGGCAAGCAGATCGCCGGACATTACTTTGTTGCCGACTTTGTGATGGAGCATGATACCGGCCATCGGGTCGATCACATCGACGATTTTCTCTCTTCCTGCTCCCAGGGTTATGCTTGTGAGTCCAAGCTCAAGCGCATCAATCTCGGCAACGAATCCACTCTCCTTCGCCCGCACCTCTCCGGAGAACTTTGCTTTCGTGCGCCGATTCTGGAAGTCCTCCAATGCAGAAACGTCGCCTCCCTGTGCGCGGACGAGCTCCAGAAACTTTCTGTATGCATTGCCGGTTCGAAGGGCTTCTTTGCTTTTCTCTATTCCTTCCCGGATTGTGCCGGCTTTCCTGCCGAGGGCTAGCATAGCCCCAGACAACACGTGGGTCACTTCAAGGAGATCTGCCGAGCCTTCGCCGATGCTCGGATCATTTCGAAGGCAATTGACCGATTCCATCACCTCCAACCAATTACCGATGGCGACGCCAAGCGGTTGGCTCATCTCTGTGACAAATGCTAACGTGTCTTTTCCGAATTGAGTTCCGATCGTTACGATGGTCTGAGCAAGCTGGCGTGAGAGTTCGCGCGTTTGCATGAACGCACCCCGCCCAGTCTTGACGTCACCTACAAGCGCATCGATGCCTTCGGCTAATTTCTTGCTCATGATGCTTCCTGCTATCAGAGGGATGGATTCCACGGTCGCCGTCACGTCGCGCAAAGCATACATTTTCTTGTCGGCAGGAGCAATTTCCTTCGTCTGTCCGATCATGACGATGCCGATGTCGCGAATGACTTTCTTGTATTCGTCGGCAGACAGATCGGTGCGAAATCCCGGAATGGATTCAAGCTTGTCCAATGTGCCGCCCGTGTGCCCCAACCCTCTTCCAGAAATCATCGGGACGGGCACTCCGCACGATGCAACGATCGGCGCAAGGATCAACGAGACTTTGTCCCCGACGCCGCCGGTCGAGTGCTTGTCGACTTTTACGCCCGGAATTGAAGAGAGGTCGACAACTTCACCGGAGTGCAACATCGAATTGGTGAACGTCAAGGTTTCTTTTTCGTTCATCCCCTGAAAATAGCAGGCCATGAGGAACGCAGACATCTGATAATCAGGAACTCTTCCTTCGACGTACCCGCTGAGCAAGTATTGGAATTCTTCTTCAGTTAGATTCTGTCCCTGGCGTTTCTTTCGTATGAGTTCGACGACATTCATGCTGTGTTCGATTGTCCGGTGTATACTAAACTGAGAACCCGGTAACTCGTTCAATCTTTCCGAGTTTTTGGCCGAGGAATCGTTCCCCAACTTCGGCAAATTTGTGTGGAATGTCACTCACGAAAAATCGGAGATTTGGTCTCAGCGTGCTCTCATTGCGAAGTTTCCGTTCCTCAAGGAGTCGAACTGCCGACTGTGCCGTTGCTTCTCCGGAATCGACCAATGTGACCGATTTGTGGAGAACCTTATCGATTACATCCTTTAGCAGCGGGTAGTGCGTGCACCCCAGGATCAATGTGTCAATCTTTTCGAGGGTAAGAGGGAATAGGTATTCTTTTGCTATTAGCTCGGTGGCTGGGTGTGACGTCCAGCCTTCCTCTGCGAGGGGGACAAACAGGGGACACGCTTGGCTGAACACAAGGACGTCCGAATTGAACTGCCGGAGTGCATTCGTATAGGCGTTACTGAGAACGGTGCCGATCGTTCCAATGACACCCACCCGATTTTTCTTTGTGACCTTCATCGCCGCTTCAGCACCAGGAAATATGACACCCAAAACGGGCACTTTCGCGCGCTTCTGCACCACGTCGAGGGCAACCGCTGAAACCGTGTTGCAGGCAATCACAATGAACTTCACGTCGTGTTTCAGCAATTCGTCCGTATCCTGGACAGCGTATTCGCGGACAACCTGAGCAGATTTTGGACCGTAGGGCACCCGTGCTGTATCGCCAAAATAAATCAGATTCTCATTCGGCAGTTGTTTCATGAGAGCTCGAACGACAGTCAGGCCGCCGATACCGGAATCGAACACGCCGATGGGTTGAGTGTTCTTCACGCTGTCTCGGACCCTGTGAGCTCGAGCTCGAAAAATTCCTTCATGGTCTCCAATATCTCGCTTTTGACCATTTCCTTTTGTCGATCATCCTCGATCCTCTTGCCGAAACGGTCCAGCACATAGAATGAGTCGACAATCCCATCAACGCGTGTCGCGATTTTTGCGAAGGTGATATTCAGACCAAGGTTGGAGATCGTCTCAGTGATCCGGTGCAGAAACCCGATCTTATCGGCAGCGAAGACGTCGATGATGGTAAAGCGGGGGTGGTCTTCAAACTCAACGTCAAATCGAATGTTCGGGTTCAACGCATGCGTCCGGCGTTTCCATTTCAACCGGTGGCGGTCCAGGAGGAGTCGCACGTCAACGCCCCCCAAGAAAACGTCCTGCATATCCGACTGAATCCGCTCGCTCTGTTGTTCCGTGAGAACGGATGAGCCCGCAAAATTCACAACGCGAAATTTGTCGATGATGATTCCATCGTTTCTTGTGAAGATATGTGCATCGAAGATATTTGCATCGTTCGCAGTGAGAACGGCACAGCAGTGGGAAAGCGCGAACGGGGCGTCCGGCGCGATGAGAGTAACCTCGGTGAAATCGTCACGATGCCTCACCATCGTCCGAATCGAATCGTGGGCCTCAATGGTCCGAATGTGTTCGGATATTTCCGAGGCGTCAAACGCAACAAAGTACTCCGGGCTCTCCACGCGGTCGAGATGATTTTTCGCCACCTCCTTCGAAAACAATTGTTCGAGATCAGGAAGGAGAACCTCTATTTGCCGTGAGCGTTCCTGCTGAGCCCGAGACACGAGATCTTCGCTCGTTTGTTGACGCGTGAGCACATCGTGTGTTTTCCTAAAAAGATCGGTCAGAAGCATTTCTTTCCACTGCGTCCATACGTTCCTGTTGACCGCGGAAAGATCCGCGAACGTGAGCAGGAACAGCAGGTTGAGTTGTTCAACATTCTCGAACCGGCTGGCAAAGTCGATAGCGGTTTGCGGGTCATTCAGATTACGACGAAAAGCAACTTGCTCCATGACCAAATGAGAACGAATCAAAAAACCCACGGTCGGTAATGCGTCAGAATATCTCAGCCGTTGCAGAACGTTGTTGGCGATTTCGACGCCGACGATTTCGTGATCCCCAATCTGCTGAGGCTTGGCTATGTCGTGGAACAGGCAGGCGAGATAGAGGATATCCTTCCGGATCAGCGAGCGGAAGACCTCCCCGTAAACCGATGGAGCGTGCAGAAGAGCTTCTGCATTGTCAATCACTTTTAGGGTGTGTTCGTCAGCGGTGTAATAGTGATACATGTTATGCTGGAAGAACGCCACCATGGGTTTCCATTCAGGAATCCAGCGCTCCAGGATTCCAAGGTTGTTCATTTGGTGGAGGCATTTGCCCAGTCCCTGGGGCTGTTGCAGGAGCCGCCTGAAGAGATCTGTTTCTCTTGTGGACCGCAAGGGAGAAAGGGCTTCACGCAGGTGATGAATCCGATCTTCCAGGAGAAATGAAAAATCGATGCTGTGTTCATTGGCGAGAATGAATGCTCTCAGAGCGATTTCGTTCGTCAGCGAAGATCGGGGATTTCGCAGGTAGAGCCTGTGGTCGAGAATGGCAAAGTACTCATCGAGAATCTGAGGCTTCTGTCGCGATGGCCTGACCGCCACGAGATCTTTTGCCCTAACGATGCTTCGCTGTGCGATCTGAGCAGCCGAGCGTGCAGCGACATAGTAGTCCTGCATGAATCTTTCGACGTTTGTCTTTAAGCGGGATGAATGGTACTGCAGACCTGAAGCCACAATTGGTTGGAACGGAAATTCCAGCGTGTCGTGATGCGACTGCGATTGAAGATGCATTTCATTGCGTGTGCGAAGCAGGAAGTCAAATGCGGAAATTGATTTCCGGACGACCTCTCCCCCAAGACGATTCTGGATCCCTTTTGAACGGAGCAGACCTACCAGCGCCGGTGTTTCACGTCCGGAAGTCAGCCTGTCTTCACCGAGCCCACGAGTCAGCCAAAAGAGAGTGTGCAGATCCCTGAGTCCGCCGGCGCTGTTCTTGATATTCGGCTCAAGGAGTGTGGTGGAGTCGCCGTATTTGCTGTGTCGTACCGCCGTGAGCTCGTCGACACGTGCAACGAACGCAGCTTTGTCCGATTGTCGGAGCTTTGTGGCGACGCTGGAGATGAACGCCTGATACGTCGAGCGGTTGCCACAAATGAAACGGGATTCGAGAAGCGAAAGCCACGTCTCCAGCTCTCCCTCGGAAAATTCTATGCATTCCTGTATGGTTCGATAGCTGTGCCCAATGTCCAAACCGACGTCCAGAAGCTTGTGAAGAAATTGTTCCGTCACAGGCGTCGTTCGCTCCTTGGCGCGACCGTCCTTCACGAGCATCATGATGTCGACATCTGAATAAAAGCAAAGTTCCTTTCGCCCATAGCCGCCTATGGCGACAATGGAAAGCAAGCGAGCGTGGTCGCCATCCAGCGTTCTGTACACTTGACCAATGAGCGTATCAAGCCGTTTTGTCAGCGCTTGCGCTGTCCGTATCCCGCCGGTTCCGTGCCGGTGGCGGTCAATAATCACATCGAGCTTTCGACGAAACGAGCCTATGGTGTCAGCCTTATTGGGCATGGTTCTGGAATGTGCAGTGCATCCGAAATGAATATAGCGAAAGGTGCCGCGCTTTCAAAGATGTGCGGGAAAAAGCAGCAGCACTCATCGCGCTTCGAGAATAGATACTTCCATCCCCAGGACTAGCTCGCCGGATATTTGATCGCCGATAAGGTTTTGGCCGAAGTACACTTCATTGTTTTTCCCTCTGCGGTATGTCGTCAGTGTCGCCAACGGTTCTTTCCCCGTCTTCCCAGTCAATTGGTCAACGGTCGGAACAGTACATCGGGAACACGGCTTACTCACACGAAACGTTGTAGTTCCAAACGAGATGCGCTTCCATCGGTCTTCTTCATACGGCTCGCAGCCACTCACGACAAGATTCGGCCTGAACCGGTTCATCGGAATGGGTTGGTCCAGTCGCACATTGAGATCACGGAGTGAGGCACTTGAGATCAGGAGGTAGGGAAAAGCATCTGCAAATCCAACCTGATCCCGTTGCGATGAATATTTTGCGTTCACGGATCGTTCAAACGTGTTGCCTCTGGTCACAAGACGGCAATCGGTTTCAAGGAAAGTCGAAAGCCACTGCGCGACGATATCACCGCAGTCCTGTGCAGTGCAAGTATCATTCCAGATCTTTACTGTGCGTTTCAAATCAGGTTGAGGATCGAAGGGTATTTCGACTGCAGTGGATCCCGGAGCCTTGAGGATCAAGCTTCCAGGCGATAGGGAAGGTTCGATGAGGGCCATTTTTGGAATCATGCGCTGACTCAAAAATACCCCATCGGGATCAACCACCATCCAACGGCGGTCATCCTTGAGTCCGAAGGGGGACAACTCGGCCTTCGAGAGCGTCATCCCCTTGCACGCTTTGACGGGATAAATGGTTATCTGTGTAAGTTCGATCACGCGAATGTTTCTACACGTTGGACAGAACTTTGAATCGACTCAAGAATAATCGGGAAATAAACTGGTTGGTTTTGAAGCAACGGAGCGCTAACTCTCCATCGTTATGGCCGCGATCTTCGCAAACTCAGTACCGTTGAATGGTTTGCCCCTGCTCTGGCGGATTTGGGCGACATCCATCTGAACAGACATGAATTGTATTTCCCGGGTCATATCGAATTCATCTTTTCGGACCCGGAAGCAAGAAACCTTCAGGGAGGTGTAGTATTCGGAATACGGCTTGAGCCATTGTTCCACGATCACAGCCTGGAAAACCTGGTAAACTCCTTGTTTGATCCGCTGCAATTTTTCCTGGGTCAAATTGGGTTCCGTTGCAGACGATGGAAGTACCATAGTAAAGCTCATGAGCTTGTCAGAAGGATCTATGCGCATCATCGACACAAACTGATAGAGAGGATGCGCAGGAAGTTTTGAAGTACTGGACTTGAAAAGCTCGGAAATATCCGTGCCTTCTCCCCGTTTCAACGCATCGAGTTCAGTCGTTGGTTGCGTCGATTGAGTTACGGCAGAGGAACCGTCGAAGCCCTTGCTCGATTCTTCGGAAACATCGATTACCTCTTCAGCAGGCTGACCCGACGCCATACGTTCGGCTGCTGCCTTCTTGGCTCGCGCGAGCTGTACCTTTTCGTTGCGTTCGATGAGTTCCTGGCGTTTTGCGTCATAGTTCTGGAACAGGATCGCGGAGCGAAGAAAAGGAATCATATGGGAGATATCCAAAATCTTTTTTTTGTCGACCAGGAGCTTGGTCGCGACACCGACCACGATGATAATACCAACAAACGGAATGAGTGTGTCGGTATCGAATGAACTGATCAAGTCGATGGTCATGGAAACGAATGAAAATACCGATGCGAGGATTGCCAGTGCCGTGCACCACGCGAATATGCCTGCAAGGTAAATAAAGGCTGGGGGGAACCCTTGTTTGTACCACGAGATCTTAAAGAACCGCAGGACTGCATAGAAAAGACCAGCCACAATTGTTGCTGTTACGAATTCTTCCATGGCGCACTCAGGTTGGTGGGAAGGCTGATCTCACGAACAACGACGGAGTGATCTTTCGTTGGGAGTCAAACGTGAGAGCCCGTGGACACCGGCGACGACCGACCGTGATGCCGGAGGCCCCCTTCGGGGAGGGTCGTCTGCTTGTGAGAGGGCGCTGCTCCATAGCCGCGTGTGAGAATTCAATGTTCCGGGGGGTACGCAATGTCACGAGGACGGTATCGTGTGGCCGGATGGGGAGCTTTGAATCCATACCGTCGCCACATCATAATTTGAAGCTGGCGACACCGCGTTCCAACGTATCGTACGTTTTGAACACCTTTACGAGCTGGGTGATGACGAAGAGACTTTCCACTTTTTCGGTCACATTTGCGAGCCGCAGATCGCCGCCCTTGTTGCGCACGGAGGTCAATGCCGCGATGAAGGTGCCAAGGCCGGTACTGCTGACGTACCGCATACCTTTGAGGTCGAGAACGATCTTGTTGAACCCCTCTTCCAGCAAGCTGTAAATCCTGTCGCGCAATTTCCCCGTGTCGGGCTCACCCGTGAGATTTCCCTTGATAGTCAACACCGCAACCGTCCCGAACATTTTTTCGCCTATGGTCATACTTGCCCTCCTTCGATGGTAAGGAATATGAGGATGGATGGAAACAGTGAATACTCGACGCTTCTACATGAGCAATGACACGAAATGATACGTCGTTTTTGCGGAATTGTCAACGAAGCTGGCTGAAGTCACGAAACTCAGAAGCGGCTGATATCCCTGCCGAATGCAGAAGCTTTGAGCCAGTCGAACAAAACGAGAATCTTGTTCTTGACGCTCACAAGTTTGGTGAGGTATGCCGATCTCCAAAAAATCCACGTAGTCCATCCGTGCCCCTTCACCGCCGCCAGATCGGCGAGCGCCCGATTGCTCCCGACGTATGCCAGCATTCCGAAGTGGTGATAACGGAATGGAAGAACCTTCTTTCCCTTGACCGAATTTACAAGTGCTTTTGCAAGGTACCGTCCTTCCTGCTGCGCAACCTGTGAGGTCGCGGGCAGCTCCAACGTTTCGAATGCAGCACAGTCCCCGAGGGCATAGATACCGTCGCTGTCGTTGACACGGAAGCATTCGTCGGTCAACAATCTGTGCGTCGTCGACTTTGGAAACGGCAGAGATTGGACGAGAGAGGTTGGTCCGATGCCTGTCGACCAGACTAAAAGACCAAACGGGACTGAGTCGCCGTTGCTCAGCGTGAGTGTTTCCGCGGACACCTCCACAACAGTCGAATTGGTTCGGACTTCGATCTGTTGACGGCGGAAAAACTTCGCCGTATAATCACTCAGTACACCGTCGAAAGTGCTCAGGATACTCGACCCGGCTTCCAGGATCGTAATGGCGACAAACGGCATGAGCGAAGAATACGGTTTCCGCAGATCCTCTCGAATGAAGTCGTGCATTTCGGCCGCGAATTCCACTCCCGTTGGTCCGCCGCCAACAATGACAAAATGAAGCAATTGACTGCGCTGATCGTCGTTCGCGGATGGCTGGGCAGCACGTTCAAAGCAGTCGATAATGCGTTCGCGAATGGCCCTGGCATCGAGGAGTTCTTTGAGGAAAAGGGCGTATTGATTCACTCCGGGAATGTTGTACGTGTTGTTCACGGCACCGACGGCTATCACGAGGATGCCGTACGGAAGACGGAATGTGCCTGCATCCAAGGCTCCTGCGCAGTCAATTTCCTTGCGGGCCACATCGACGTTTGTGCATCGTGCTTGAACATAGGATATTCCGGGAATGCCTTTTCGAATCGGCTCAATGATGCTTCGGAATTCAAGAGTCCCAACGGTCGTGCTTGGAAGCAACGGAGTGAACAGGAAATGATTCCGCGGACTGACAACCGTGGTATCGAACAGGTTCCTGTTCAGCGCCTTCAGAAGGCTAAATGCCCCGAACCCGGTTCCAAGGACGATCAGTCTTGGCTTCGATGGAATCGTCATGAGAATTGCGGAAGAATCATGGCCGTAAACGTACAAATATATCCAAGCCTTTCCAAAACGGATTGGTATCAGGTTTGACTTCTTTGTATACTATCAGAATCTGACACGTAGATGATGGTCCGTGGTTCGCATTCAGCAGATTGAATCCCTCGAAAACCCGGGGTTGGCTCCCTATCGGACACTCCGCAGGACGGTGGATCACGAACGCCAGGGGATATTTGTTGCAGAGGGCGAAAAGGTCGTGGCCCGATTGATGGAAAGTGGTCTTGAGGTCGTATCCGTGCTGACGACGAAAGACCGGCTTGAAATCTATGCGGAGCGCCTGGAGTCGCAGCCAGGAACGATTTCCGTGTTCGTGGGAGACAAATCGTTGTTGAATACGATCGTCGGTTTCCATTTACACCAGGGAATCATGGCAGTCGCGAGAATTCCGAAAGCGCCGGAGCTCTCGGCTGTTGTGAACCGATCGGTACGGCCGCTGTTGTTCGTTGCGATTGATGGCATGACAAACTCGGAAAATCTCGGAGTTCTAGTCCGAAACTGCGTTGCCTTTGGCGTGCAGGCACTCATTGTTGGTGAAACGTCGAGCAGTCCATACTTGAGGCGGGCTGTCAGGAATTCCATGGGGACAATTTTCAAGCTTCCGGTTCTTCCGAGTCAGAGCATCGTGCAGACGATTCGGGAGCTGAAATCGCGGTTTTTCGTTGAAGTCATCGCCGCACATCCACGTGCGTCACTTCCGCTCGAGGAATGTTTGCTCTTCGAAAAAGACTGTTGCATCGTTTTCGGAAGTGAAGGGAATGGGATTTCTCAGGAGGTTCTTGATGTATGTACCGGGGCTGTTGCCGTACCGATGAAGCTCGGCGTGGATTCGCTCAACGTCTCAAGCGCAGGTGCCGTCTTCCTCTATGAAGTCGCGAGGAGGAGAGCAGTAAAGTCCGATTCGTAATTGATCTTGGCTATCGCCCGCAGGCGAAACTTTCGGTGGAGGCGGCGGGATGGCCCGGAACGCCCGACCAAATCGAATCTATTTCCATTCATATCACAAAACTTACACTCACCCTCGACGCGAATGCTAGCGTTGTTTCGAATGGTGATCCTGGTTGCCGTTCCTCATCTCCCTTCAAGTGCGCGACTCATGGGAGCTTGCGCTGGAATCCTTCTTGACTTGAAAGTCCACGGATACGTCCGTGTTCTCCCATACGAGCCTTAGGATTCCTGAACTCTTGCCCGTTCTTTCAAGCATTATGGTCAGTTTCTCCACGGTGTTCTTTAACAATTTCTTTTTCAGCGGAACGCGTACAAGATCGAGCTGAGGATTGTAGACCGTCCCCCATTGTCCCGTCTGCTTGTTGATGATGAGCTTCCATTGTCTAGCAGAGGGCATGGTGTACATTGTGTACGACCCCTTTGGAATGCGTTTTCCCCCGAGAACCAAATCGGCTTGCGTGACGAATGCCGTTGCTTCGTTTGCACCGGTTCTCCACCATCGATTGTACGGGACGAGCCCCCCCATAATCTTCCTTCCGCGCTTTGATGGTCTGCCATAGTTCACAGAAATGATTTTTCCGTTGAACGATATCTCGACAGAATCGCGTGGACTGAGGAGAGGTTGCTGAGCCAGGACCGCATTTGAAACGCACTCAGTCAAAACAATAGCGAGGGTTGTGCAGAAAAGTATCTTCATCGCCGCAGTGTTGTAAGTTCTTTGGTGACAGTCAATTGAATCTTAAAGAAAATTGGAGCGTTCTGCAAGTTTGTGTGAACAAGAGGACACCAGACCGTTCATTGCGGAAGGTCAAAAGCAGCCCTGAGGTACGTCTGGTATGTGTGGTTGTCAAAGCACACAACGAGAACTCGGAGCGAAGGGTTTGAATTCAGCTCGTTGGTGATTTCGCGCAGAGCAATGCGCGAAGCGCGCTCAACGGGAAATGAATACACGCCCGTACTGATGGAAGGGAATGCCATTGTGGTTAGCTTATGCCGACGGGCGAGGTCAAACGAGTTTCTGTAGCATCTGGCCAGGAGTTCGTCCTCATTCTCATCTCCCCCGTGCCATATAGGTCCGACGGTGTGAATGACATGCTTTGCTGGAAGGTTGTAACCCCTTGTAATCTTTGCTTCGCCGGTTGGACATCCTCCCAGGGTCCGGCACTCTTTGACGAGTTGGGGCCCGGCCGCCCGGTGGATCGCGCCGTCAACACCGCCACCGCCGAGCAGTGCAGTGTTCGCGGCATTGACGATCGCATCGACGCTTTGCTTGGTAATGTCCCCCTCAATAATGCTCAGTCGAGTGTTCATGCAGGCAACGTACCGATCGTTCTGTCAAACTGGTTCAAGCGGTCTGGCGATCATGATTCCGGTCTGTTTCTTGTTGTATGCCAGATATTCAGCCAGCGGCTTTTCGCTGATCTGCACTTCTTTGCCGGCAAGGGGTGCATGCATGAGGTGTAATTCTCTGTTGCGCCAGACAGCAATACCTGTGTGCGAGGTATCGATCCCTTCGATGCTCGTTGTAATCCCCAGAATATCTCCACCGTGAATTTTGTCGGATATGGAGGCAACGTGACTCTTGGGTATGTAATACACCGTGCGCCTGGATATTTCGTTTTCAATTCCTTCGATTTGTTTTCTGACACTCTCACTTTCACGGATCTGCCAATAACTATCGGGATGTGTCGACATGAAGTCAAGCTTCTTCACATAGGGAATACCGCCCAGGTCCTTCGTGACCAGCTTCCAGATCCCTTTCTTCTCGCCATCGTAAAAGTAATCCGAGGTGTAGTGAAGACGGCTCGCGTACCCGTCGATAACGCCTCCACGATAACGTATGAACTGAAGCTCTCTTTTGTAATCATCAAATTTCATCGTGTCCTTCTTGATGCAACGCGCGATCACGAGAGCATTTTCATAGAATGTGACGCAATCAAGCGCTCTCAGGTTCACGACAAGATGTTCTTCGCCCCTGGTTTCCAGAACGTTCTCGCCGTACCTGGTGCCAAGAAACGTTTTTCCAACGTGTACAACGACTTCGCCGATTGGGAGTTTGGCCCAGTGCTTCGAGACGGCGAGTTTGAATTTCCGATCGCACAAAGCCTCGTTGTTATCCTGAACAACGAGGAGCGTCGAGAGAAGACTCTCTCCCCGGAACAATGGAGATACACCAACGGCAAACGACACCGTCTGAAGGAAATTTCTTCTGTTCATCAGAATGGAGCTTCTTCCGGTTCCGGCGGTGGCGGGAGTTGATCTTCACGGAACCGAGTAAGATTCTCAAATCGTGCATACTGCTTGATAAACGACATCTCTACGCTTCCGATGGGGCCGTTTCTCTGTTTTCCTACAATAATTTCTGCCAGCCCTTCGGTCGGTTTTCCTCCTTCTTCCTGAATGCCGTACGCCTCCGGACGATGGACGAACAGAACGACATCCGCGTCCTGCTCGATAGCACCGGACTCGCGCAGATCTGCGAGAACGGGTCGCTTGTCGCCGCGCGATTCGACCGCGCGGTTCAACTGCGAGAGTGCAACTACGGGGATGTTGAGTTCCTTGGCGAGTGCTTTCAGAGAGCGGGAGATCGAGGAAATTTCCTGCTCGCGACTCTGTGCGCTCCGTGGTCCCTGCATGAGCTGGAGGTAGTCTACAACAATCATCCCTACGCCGTGTTCGGCCTTCAATCGTCTGGCTTTCGCACGGAGTTCGAGAACGGTTAGGGCCGGAGTATCATCGATAAAAAATTTTGCTTTGTGGAGACGGCCGACGCTCATGCTCAGCTTCTTCCATTCATCTTCCGGTAGTCTTCCGGTTCTGACCTTGTGAGCGTCGACGCGGGCTTCTGCACAGATCAACCGCATCACCAGCTGTTGGTTGGACATTTCAAGGCTGAAGAAGCCCACCGGAATATCGTGCAAGACCGAGGCGTTGCGTGCCACCGACAAGACGAATGCGGTCTTTCCCTGGCTGGGCCTTCCCGCGACGATGATAAGGTCCGAGCTTTGGAATCCACCTGTAAGATTGTCCAGATCGGTGAATGCGGAAGGGACTCCGGTTACCCCGCTATGTTTGCCGTGAATGCTCTGCAGCATTTCCATGGTGCTGTACACCGCGCTGGACATGGGAATGAAGTTCTTCTTCATTCGCTGCTCGGAGATAGTGAAGATCTTCTGCTCGGCTTCATCCAACAGCTCGAGAGCATCCTCTGTTTCGCTGAATGCCCGGCTGATAACTTCCGAGGATGCGCCGATCAAGCCCCGCATAAGAGCTTTTTCCAGAACGATGTGAGCGTGATACTCAACGTTGGCCGCGCTTGCGACTTTTGTGGTGAAGTCTGCAACGGCGTATTCTCCGCCAACCCTTTCGAGATCTCCTCTTCGCTTCAATTCCTCCGTCAGGGTGATCAGATCAACCGGTTCGCTCCGCTCGAACAGGTCGATCATGGCTTTGTAGATGAGCTGATGAGCAGGCTTGTAGAACGCACTCTCATCGAGGATGGCAAGCACTTTGGCAATTGCTTCTTTCTCGAGGAGCATTGCGCCGAGAATGGCAGCTTCAATGTCCACTGCCTGAGGGGGAACGCGTCCTTCGGATGCAGCGGAAGCTGGCGCGTTAAAATCAATGATCTTTCTTGGTTCTGCCATGATGATTCTCCAATTTCAAATTGCGGCTTTGGACTTCCGCAACAACAGCCCTCAGTGAATCATAGGTGAAATCAGCAGGCCGATAGCATACGTGACGGCTGCCTCTCCCACGCCGACGACAGTCATTTCGATCCCGCTCTTGAGCCACGAACGGCCAGTCACCAGGACTTTGGATGCTCCGACGATGAAATGTGCTGCGGTGCTGATCACGGCCGAGAGGATCAACGCGGCGATACCCGTTGCGAAGAAAAACGGGAGAATGGGGACCACGGCTCCCAGAGCCGTACTGATGGTTGCACTGATAGCCGATTTCCAGGGATTCGGGAAGGTCTGTTCGGAAAGTCCTAGCTCTTCGTGGGCAAGCGTCTTGAGCATTTGATCCGGTTGCTTGGACAAGCGATCGACCATCATTTTCGATTCTTCGGGAGAAAACCCTTTCAGTTGATAGAACAGCTCCATTTCCTCTTTTTCTTCTTCCGGGTGTTCTTCCAGCTCGCGTCGTTCCCGTTCAAGTTCAGCTTCGTAGACCTCACGCTCAGATTTTGTAGCAAGGTACGCGCCGCTCCCCATGGACAGGGCAGAGGCAATCATCGCGGCAAAGCCGCTGAGCAACACGAACTCGCCGTTCACACTTGTGGCACCCGCAACGCCACTCACGACACCGAATGCTGCCCCCAAACCATCATTGACTCCATAGATTGCCTGGCCGATCCATCCACCTGCTGTTACATGCCATTTCTCAGCCTTGAGGATTGTCTCAAGTCTGCTCTGGGGAAGGTGTGCGGAGGCGGGAGTTTGTCCCATCTCCTGCAGCATACGGCCGTGGGCCTTTTCTTCCATTTGAGCTTCGAGGAGAAGCCTGCGATCATTCTCATTGGTGGCGGCTGCCATCAACTTGTCGTACAGAAGGTCGGCCTGACTCTCGCCAGCTTCGAGCATTTGAACGGCAGCTTCCGTGGAGCTTCGGAGCAGCATCCACCGGCGTATTTTTTCTATGGGCGTCTCGATAAATCCGCCCGGTGGTTCGCCGAGTTCCTTCAGTTTTCTTTCCCAGTTTTCCGCGTGACGTTCTTCCGCTTCCGCCATCTTTTCGAGGATTGCACGCCGCTCGGGCTTTCGTTCTCGCTCTGCAAGGGCACGGTAGTTGCGGACGCTCAACATCTCATCGCGCCAGGCCTGTTTCAAATTCTTGATGTAGCCTTTGTCCACAATTCTTCTTGCAGTCTATGAATTTGAAATCATCTCGTCGTAAGTTCTGCGGAACAGCTGCACATCTTCCCAGGCTGGCTTCTTCCAGTTTGGATTTCGAAGCAATGCTGCCGGGTGGTATGTAACCATCAATTTGATTCCGCGGTAATCGAGGAATTTTCCCCTCAGCGCCGACAGTGAGTCATTGGTTTTCAAAAGCGCCTGTCCTGCAATTCTCCCGAGGCAAAGGATCATCTTCGGCTTAATGACCTCCAGCTGTTTCCAAAGGTACGGTTCGCAAAGCTCAACCTCCTCCGGCAACGGATCGCGGTTGTTCGGGGGACGACATTTCAGAATATTACAGATATAAACTTCTTCGCGCTTGAACCGGATTGCCTCGAGAATCTTATTCAATAGTTGTCCTGCACGTCCCACGAAGGGTTCACCCTGTTCATCTTCGTCTGCGCCCGGGGCTTCTCCGATGACGACAACATCTGCGTTCGGATTGCCAACGCCAAATACAAAATTGATCCGCGTTTTTCCGAGCGGACACTTGAGACATCCACAGATCTGATTATCGAGGTCATCCAACGTTGTTGCAGACACCCACGGCTCATCCGGATACGGGCGTTCGACCTGGCGGGCAGATTTCTTCAACGGAATTGAAGAGGTCGTGGGTTTTCCAAAGAGATCCAGCTCTTCGGCAACGTGTTGTGAGGCCTTGGGTTTCACCGTTGGTTCATTTTCTTGAGCCGGTTCGTCGACACCCATGGGGTAAAGAACATCTCCGTAAAGCTCCTGTTCCTGCTTTAGAAATTTCTCTACATCGTCAAGGAAGCGGCTGATTTCATTGTTCGGATCGCTCATGACCGGTCAGGAGAAGTCCTCCCATAGCTCAAAGGAGATCCCGCATTTTATCAAGAATTCGATTGGCAACATCGAATTTTGAGAGTTCGGGCAACTCTTCGATCTTGCCTTGCTTGTCGATGATCGTCACGGTATTCTTTTCCGATCCGAATACTGTTCGGCCTTTTTGGAGTGAGTTCAGCACAATGAAGTCAAGATGTTTCTCGTTCAGTTTTGCCTTTGCATTCTGCAGACCGTCCTCTGTTTCGAGTGCAAAGCCTATAAGAACGCGGCTCATTCTCTTTTTGCCGATGGCCGACAGGATGTCGGGCGTTGTTTTCAATTTGAGATCCGGAACTGAGCCCGTTTCGGTCTTCTTCATCTTCTGTTTAGCAGCAGAGCTAGGAGTGAAGTCGGAAACCGCAGCGGCCATGATCACGGCATCTTTTCGCTTCGCCCGCGAAACCACGGCATTATACATTTCCTGAGTGGATTCAACGTCGATCCTCTCGACGTTCCGTGGAGTTTCGAGTTGAACAGGTCCGGCGACGAGTGTTACTGCCGCTCCACGTTGCGCCGCAGCGCTGGCGACTGCAAATCCCATCTTGCCGGAAGAACGGTTTCCGATGAAGCGAACAGGATCGATTGCTTCGTACGTCGGGCCTGCCGTCACTAGGATCTTTTTCCTGGTCAGGTCGCGATGCGCGCCGGAGAGAATTTGTTCCACTCGACTCAGGATGGATTCTATTTCAGGAAACCGTCCGGGTCCGGAAAGTCCGCTGGCGTGCTCTCCAACGTCAGGCTGCAGCACGTGGTATCCGCGTTCTTGCAGTTTTGTGAGGTTCGATTTGGTGACCTCGTTCAGGTACATGTCTGCGTCCATCGTCGGGACGAGGACGATTGGAACACGCGTTGCGAGCGCGATGAGAGAAACCAGTGTGTCCGCTGAACCGTGCGTGAGCTTTGAGATCGTGTGGGCAGAAGCCGGTGCAACGAGGTACACGTCCGGCCAATTGGCCGTGTCGATGTGCCTGGTGCCGATATCCGATTGCGTCGACTGGTCGGATGACCAGATGTCAGCCGCCACGGGATTCTTCGAAAGCGTGGAATACGTGAGGGGCGTTACGAATTTCGTCGCAGAAGGCGTCATCACCACCTTGACACTTGCGCCGCTCTTCACGAATTCACGGACCAGATAACACGACTTGTACGCCGCGATGCCGCCGGTGACGCCAAGCAGGATTTTCTTTCCTTTAAGCACGGCCCCGTGTGTCTTACTCTTCCGGTTCCGCTTCCTTCTCGACCGGTGCCTCTTCTGCTTCCTTGTAGCGCTTCACGATTTTTCCCTCAACGACCTCATCCAGTGCCAAGTCCGCTGGTTTCGGACGTTTTTCAAATTCCAGACTGATCTTCAGTTGATCCGGATTCGCGATCGGATCGGAATCATCTTCGACTTCCGTTGTCACCGCGGATATTTGCTGGAGGGTTTCCAATCGCGAGCGGAGCTCGAGCTTCAGCTCGTCGTGAATCTGACGCGCCCGTTTGGCGGTCACAACGACACCTTCATACAGGTTGCCGATCTTGCCGAAATAGTTCGCCATGTCTACCGGTTTAATTGCCACAGTGTTTCTACCTCCTCTTGTTGTTATAAGTGTGTGAGTATTTCAGAATCTGTGTGTTCGCGGATAATTTCGTCGACTTTGCTGATGGCAGCCTGAAGATCATCATTCACAACCTGCCAATCAAACAGACCCCCTTTTTCCAGTTCCATGGGGACTCGGTCGAGTCGTCGGCGGATGGTCGCTTCATCCTCGGTTTTCCGGTTCAAGAGACGCTTTTGAAGAGCCTCGAAGCTTGGGGGCTTGATGAAGATCAACAGACTATCGTCAGGATAGGTTCTCTTAATAGACAATGCTCCCTTGACGTCAACGTCGAACAACATGATCGTGCCTTTGCTGAGAGCCCGATCGACTTCGCTTTTCAGCGTCCCATAATAATCTCCGTAAATCTCCTCCCATTCAACCAAGTCTCCTTGGCGCACCCTTCGCTTGAACTCATCCGTTGTGAGAAAGAAGTAATCCCTTCCATCCGCTTCGCCTGCTCGCGGGGGACGGGTCGTGGCGGACACAGAGAAAAGCATCCCCGGGTATTTTTGCATAATTGCCCGGGCGATAGTTGTCTTTCCACTCCCGCTTGGTGCTGAAACAACAATAAGTTTTCCTCGGTTCATTGACCGTGTTCGTTGCAAATCGAACTTACTCAATGTTCTGCAATTGTTCGCGGATGCGCTCCAATTCTTCCTTCATCTTCACCACAAGGTGTGCAATTGCCGCGTCGTTTGCCTTGGAGCCTATCGTATTCGCCTCACGGTTCATTTCCTGAATCAGGAAATTCAACTTTCTGCCGGGCGATTCTTCCTTGTTGATGGCCTCAAGGAAGAATTTATTGTGCGTCCTGAAACGAACGCATTCCTCGGTAATATCGAGCTTGTCCGCAAGAAGTGCGATTTCCAATTCAAGTCTGTTCTGGTCTACGATGTTCTTGTCCTCGACAAGTTTCGCTATGCGCTCCTGAAGGCGCTTCCGTTCTTCAGGAATTCGACCGGCGGAGAGTTTTTCAATCTCACTGAGGGTTTCGTTGATCCAATGGATTCGCTTGTCAAAATCCTTTGCAAGTTCTTTACCTTCGTTGATGCGCATTGCGTTGAGCTGTGCAAGTGCTTCACGAATCGTTTCACTGACCAACTCCCATTCCTTTGTGTCCGTCTCACCCGCATCGACCGGTTCCAGGACCTCGGAGAAATTCAAAAGATGCTCAAGCTTGACTTGTTCGCGCACTTTGAGGACTTTTCTCAGTTCGTTCAAGAGCTTGAAATATGACTTTGCGGCGGAGGCATTAATCTTCAAAGGAATTTCGCCGTTAGCCTCCTTCTCGATCTTGACGGTGATGTTGAGGCTTCCGCGGCCGAGGAAGGAGCGAACGATTTCTTTCACATCCTTCTCTCGATGAGAAAGAGTCCGCGGCAACCTCGTGGCGACTTCCAAATACCGGCTGTTGACGCTGCGCACTTCTGCCGAAACCGTCATACCACGTTTCGAAAGCTCAGCCCGGCCATATCCGGTCATGCTCGAAATCAGCGCAAATCTCCTTCGTTTTTGGATGACAAATGTGGCGAAAAATCCCTTCAGAATACGCCTTCTGTACTGAAGTTACGGAAATTTTGAAGTGTGGGCAAGGTGAAGTTTCGCACAACTTATGGCAAAGTTATGCACGAATTATCCACGCCGACATTGCATTTGCCTCCAATTTTCGGGAATATTTCCGCGGTGTGTGGATAATACGTGGTTGCAAACTACTATACTCTCGGACATCTCGCTCTTCAGCTGAACCAACAGTTGAACGGATCCCTTGTTCGTGAAGTTTTCTCACAGAACAAGAGCGAACTTGTCCTGTCGTTCGATCCTGCTCCCCGTGCAGCCGAGAATTCAGACCCGGAGTTTCTCGTGGTTCGCTGCGAACCGTCTGAGAATTGTCTGTTCCTGACAGCATCGTTCTCACGGGCAAAGAAGAACTCTGTCGACCTCATTCCAGGAATCGTTGGACTCTCCGTCCAGTCTGTTTCTTTGCACAACAACGACAGACAACTTGCTGTCGCTTTCACGACAGGCGTGCGACTCGTCATTCAGATGTTTGGCTCCAAAGCCAATGTTCTTCTTGTTGATAGCCGAGATGTGGTTCTGGATTCATTCCTGAGGTCGAAAGAAGTGAAAGGCAGGGCGCTTGCCGAACGGCAACAATCCGGACCGAGGCTGGACCGCGAATCATTCTCGAGACAACTCAAAGAATTTGGTGAGATCTCCATCGGCGTCGCTATAAAAAAATTCTTTCCAAGGTTCGGGGGTCTCCTTTTGACGGAACTCTTCTATCGTGCAGGGATCACTCGCTCTGAGACGGTCGATCGACTTTCGGACGATGAGGTTCGGCGACTTTTCCAAACTGGAGAAGCCCTGACCGAGGAACTTCTTTCGATGCGCGCCCCACGCATTTACTTTGACGGTTCCACTGCGATCGCATTTTCGATCATTGAGTTGCATCATTGCCGGCATTTGGAGAAAGCGGAGTTCAGTTCCATCAGCGAGGCCATTCGAGTGTACTTGGGCAAGGCAAGAAGTTCCGATCGCACCGCCCGGGAAAAGGCACGCCTTGAGTCAGGGCTAACGAAAGAGCTTGGCCGTATTTCAAGGACGTTCACGAAAATATCAGAGGAAGTGGAATCGGCGAATCGTGCGCAGGAGTATGAAATGAAGGGGGAATTGCTGAAAGCCCATCTTCACGAGCTCACCAAGGGATCAACGCAGGCGATTTTCGAAAACGCTATTGGCGGCACAATGGAGCCGGTGACGATTTCCCTCGACAAGAATCTGACTCCTGCAAAAAACGCTGATCGATACTTTGAAAAAGCGAAGCGAACGCGCATCGCAGAGATGGAGAAAAACAAACAGAAATCCAGACTCGAGGAAGAAAAATCCACCTTGACAATGCTCATGCAACGTCTTGAAACCACGTCGTCGACAACAGACCTCAACGCGTTTATTGAGGAACACGGCGATGTGCTTCGTTCTCTCGGGCTTGTGAAATCTGCACATTCCGTGTCGCCGGCGATTTTGTAGTCTGGGCAGGGAAGAGTGGTGAGAATAACGATCTGCTTTCGACGCGCTACACAAAATCAAAAGACCTTTGGTTTCATGCACGCGCCGTTGGAGGATCGCACGTCGTGCTAAAATTTGGAACAGGCAAGGGTGAAATCAGCAAACGCGCTATCGACGAAGCGGCGGCAATTGCGGCGTTCTACAGCAAGATGAAGAATTCAAAACTGGTTCCGGTGTCGATGTGCGAAGGGAAATATGTCCGAAAACCAAAAGGCGCTCCGGCTGGAACCGTGACCATCGATCGGGAAAAGGTGGTGTTTGTTGAGCCGAGACTTCCTCTGCATCCCTGACACACTTCCATGTGCCTTTTGCGCGTTTACAGTTTGTCAATCGTGGGTGACACGCCTGCTGCCTGCCGTGTGACAAGGAATTGCTTTCGTCCCTTCTTCGTGTGGACTTGTCATCGTGACGCGATGCCGGGTTTAGAAATGAATTCACGGGGGGAGTTACTTGACATTTTCAACTATGGAGAGGATATTCATTCAATCGTCTTTTTCATTTTATCACTGAACGTCTGATTCATTCAAGATCAACATTTGAACGTCCATCGCATTCTGGAGTCCGTCATGAACCGCAAAATCTGTGTGGCCATCATTCTTATTGCCGGTGCCAGCACCGGATGTCAGCAAAAGAATGATTACCGTGAGGTGAAACAATACTCAATCGAGCAGTTCATGAAAAATGTCTCGATGGGAGGGAGCTCGTTTTCATCCGATGAGCAACTTATTCTGTTCAGCAGCAACAAGAGCGGCATCTACAACGCCTTTACTGTCCCCGTGGGAGGAGGCGAGCCGACACAGGTCACGAATTCCACGACCAATTCCATCTATGCAATTTCTTTCTTCCCCGAGGATAACAGAATCCTCTTTCAAAGCGACAAGGGCGGCAATGAAATCTTCCATCTGTATGTGCGGAACGAGAATGGCAGCGTCAAGGATCTCACGCCGTATCCGCACGCCCGTTCAGAATTCTATGGCTGGAGTCACGACAAGAAGGGTTTCTATTTCGGTTCGAACAAGCGAGATCCCCGTTACATGGATCTCTACGAAATGGACATTGCGACATTCAAACCGACGATGATATACCGAAACGACCTGGGGTACGATTTTGGAGGCATTTCGAACGACAGGCAGTTCATTGCGTTCAGCAAGACATACACGAACGACAACTCTGATATGTACCTCTACCAAGTTGCGACGAAGGAGTTGAAGAAGTTGAGCAGCCACGAAGGCGATATCGTGTTCTCACCTCTTGCCTTTAGTGTGGATTCGAAATGGTTGTACTACCTCACCAACGATGCGAGTGAATTCAATTACATCAAGCGGTATGAGCTGGCGAGCGGGACGACTGAAAAGGTCGAATCCAAGAAGTGGGATATCACTTCCATGTCGTTTTCCTATACCGGGAAATACCGGGTTGTCATTGTCAATGATGATGCAAGAACCCAGATTGAAATCACAGACTCTGCAGGAAATCCCGTGACGCTCCCTTCGCTTCACGATCTGGATATCGCCTCCGTCAAGATTTCACGAGGCGAACAATTGATGTCGTTCTATGCAAACAGCTCTCGCTCTTCCAACAATCTGTACGTGTATGACTTTGAGACGAAGACCTACAAGCAGCTTACCAATACCATGAATCCTGCCATCAACCAGGACGATTTAGTCGAAGGGCATGTAGTGCGATATACATCGTTTGACGGTCTTGAGATTCCGGCAATCCTCTACAAGCCGCACCAGATCAAACCGGGCGAGACGGTGCCCGCACTTGTATGGGTGCACGGTGGACCCGGCGGTCAATCGCGGATTGGGTACTCGCCGTTGATCCAGTACCTCGTGAACCACGATTATGTCGTGATTGCCGTGAACAACCGGGGGAGCTCCGGTTACGGGAAGACATTTAATCAGGCTGACGACCAAAAACACGGCCAAGGCGATTTGACGGATTGCGTGGAAGCAAAAAAATACCTTGCAACAACCGGTTACGTCGACACAACAAAAGTTGGAATCATTGGTGGAAGCTATGGAGGGTACATGGTCCTTGCTGCCCTTGCGTTCCGACCGACCGAATTCGCGGCGGGCGTCGACCTGTTCGGCGTGGCAAACTGGGTCCGCACGTTGAAGAGCATTCCGCCGTGGTGGGAGGCCTACCGTGATGCGCTCTATAAAGAGATTGGGAATCCCAATACGCAAGAAGACATGCTTGAATCCATATCGCCGTTGTTTCACGTGAACAACATCATCCGGCCGCTGATTGTGCTTCAGGGGGCGAACGACCCACGCGTGTTGAAGATTGAATCAGACGAGATGGTTGCCGCTGTCAGGAAAAACGGCGTTCCTGCTGAATACATTGTTTTTCCGGACGAAGGACACGGGTTCGCCAAGCTCGGGAATGAAATCCAGGGTTATTCTGCCATCCTCCAGTTCCTCGACAAATACCTCAGAGGCTCCACTTCTGTGGCGTCCGTTGAAACCGGAAAGAGTGAAAGCCGATGAGCGACACAATTTAGTTGTTCCTGCAACTAGGCTTCGAGGCTGCTGTTGTCATGATCATACTGAGGAGGACTCATGCCGGGACAAGTGGGCTTCATTGAGCACAAGAACAAGCGCATACTTTATATCGATTTTTCCAACTGTGAGCTGGAAGATATTGTCAGCATTATCGGCCAGTCAAAGCAGTTCATTTCAAAGGAATCCCAAGGAACTGTTCTCACATTGACCAATGTCACGGATGCGCGCAACAATGCCGCTGTCGTTCGAGTGTTGAAGGAATTTACCACATTCAATAGACCGTTTGTCAAAGCAGGCGCTGTTGTTGGAATCGATGGGCTCAAAAAGGCAGTCTTTGAGGCGATCGTGAAGTTCTCCGGCCGAAAACTGGCCGTCCACGAAGATGTCGAAAAGGCGAAAGACTGGCTTGTTGAGCAGTAACGTGGACGATTCCCCACAGATTTTTACGCCGCCGATAACGACATACAACATTCGAGTTCCCGTGATCCCCAGGGGAATTATCGAGCGGAGGAAAATCTGGTGAACTGACAGACCGATTCTTCGACAATACATTTTGAATCGTAACACCTGATCTCTAGCCGTTTTGTTTGCAGCGTAGTGACTCTGCACTCGATTTGTCTTCGCCTCGTGGAAAGGATAAAAATCACACCGTACGTTCACAACTTACTCGTCAGGAGTTGGAGGATCATTATGACTCGCACCATAACCGTTTTGATTCTTTTCGTTTTTGCTTTCCAGTTCACTCAAGCACAAGAACGTTCCGCGCATCAGCGACAGACCATCGCTGAGAAGACGTCGGGGATGGAAAAATATGCCGGATTCTTCAATTTCTACTGGGATTCGAAAGCAGGCAAAATGTGGCTTGAGATCGACACATGGGACAAGGAATTTCTGTACGTCACGTCCCTCCAGACAGGCGTGGGATCCAATGACATAGGACTTGACAGAGGACAGCTTGGCGGCGAGCACGTTGTGAAATTCTTACGCAGTGGTCCAAAAGTGCTTCTGCTTGAACCGAACTACGCTTTTCGAGCTCATTCTGAAAATGCCGATGAGCGCCGTTCCGTTGAGGAAGCATTTGCGCAGTCGGTCTTGTGGGGGTTCGACGTTGCCGCAGAAGACGGCGACAAGGTGCTGGTGGATGCGACAACCTTCTTTCTGAGAGACGCGCACAATGTGGTTGAGACGCTGAAGCAAACAAAACAGGGGACATTTCGACTTGACCCGACGCGCTCCGCACTTTACCTCCCCATGACAAAAAACTTTCCCCTTAATTCGGAAGTCGAGGCAACGTTGACCTTTGTCGGTGATGAACCGGGCCGCTGGCTTCGCTCCGTTGTCCCGACGCCCGAGGCAGTGACAGTGCGGGAACATCATTCCCTTGTCCAATTGCCGGACAGCGACTACACACCCCGCCTCTTCGACCCACGCGCGGGGTATTTTTACACGAGTTATTTCGATTTTGCCACACCGATCAGCGAGCCAATCGACAAGCGGTTCATTATACGCCATCGACTGAAGAAGAAGGACCCGACCGCTGCTGTCAGTGAGCCCGTTCAACCTATCGTCTACTATGTCGACCGCGGGACACCGGAGCCGATTCGGTCTGCGCTCATCCAGGGCGCGAGCTGGTGGAACCAGGCATTCACTGCTGCAGGTTACAAGAACGCCTTTCAAGTGAAAGTAATGCCGGAAGGCGCCGATCCGATGGATGTCCGTTACAACGTCATTCAGTGGGTTCACCGATCGACGCGGGGCTGGTCATACGGGGCAAGCGTTGTTGATCCGCGCACCGGCGAGATCATCCAGGGTCACGTTACTTTAGGATCGTTGCGTATACGGCAGGATTTTCTGATCGCCGAGGGGCTGCTCGGACATTACCAGGAAGGGAAGCCAATCGACTCTACGATGGAGCAGTTTGCACTTGCCCGTATTCGTCAACTGGCCGCCCACGAAGTCGGCCACACGCTCGGTCTTGCCCACAACTACATCGCGAGTGCGGAAGGTCGTGCGTCGGTGATGGATTATCCAGCGCCGCTGATCAAGATCAAGAATGGCAATGAGATTGACGTGTCCGACGCCTACGGCACGTCGATTGGAGAATGGGATAAGGTGTCAATAGACTATGGGTATCGAGATTTTCCACCCGGCACGGACGAACCGAAAGCCCTCAATTCAATCATCGATTCTGCGGCGAAGCGTGGGCTGATTTTCCTGACCGACGAAGATGCGCGACCGCAAGGAAGTGCACACCCGCAAAATCACCTGTGGGACAACGGCGTGGACGCAGTCGATGAACTGAGCCGGATGATGCAAGTACGCACGATAGCGCTTAACAATTTCGGCGAAGATAAAATTCGCCCTGGAACTCCGATGTCTTCACTCGAAGAAGTGTTTGTCCCCGTTTACCTGGGCCAGCGTTATCAAGTGGAGGCGGCTTCGAAAGTCCTTGGCGGTCTGAAGTACACGTACGCCCTTCGAGGAGATGGACAACTGGTGACCGAGATCGTCGCACCGGAGGAGCAACGCCGTGCGCTGGAAGCTCTTCTTGCTACCATCACGCCGAAAGCTCTTATCATCCCGGATCGCATTCTGAAACTCATCCCTCCACGAGCATATGGATATCCCCGGACACGAGAACTCTTCAAGAGCAGGACGGGCCTCACGTTCGATCCGCTCACAGCCGCGGAAACTGCAGCGGATATCACCATCACCCTGATGCTGAATCCGGAACGGGCTGCCCGGCTTGTCGACTATCACGCCCGAGACACTCATTATCCGGGGCTTGACGAGGTCGTGGACAGAATGCTTGCGGCGACCTGGAAAAGCAAATATTCAGGATATGACGCAGAAGTGAACCGTACGGTCGATGAGGTTGTCCTTCGGAACTTGATTGCACTTGCGTTGAACGAGAATGCTTCAGCGCAATCGAGGGCGATTGCAACACTCAAAATCGAGGAGCTCAAGGATTGGCTTTCTCAACAGGCAAAGAAAGTCAGAGACGAGGGCCAAAAAGCTCATTTTCTTTACGGGATTTCTGAGATCAAGACCTTTGAGGAACGACCCAAGGATCTGATGCTCACGAAACCGGTGACGCCTCCGGACGGCCAGCCAATTGGCGACGGCGACGACGATTGGGATTATTGATGGTTCAATGCGGTGAGGTAAACCTTCGCGCTTCTCAGGAAGCGCGAAGGGCGCTGACGATGCTTAACCGGGCAGCACGGACAGAGGGGAGGAAACCACCGATCACTCCCATGCATACCGCGAAGATGAGCGATGAAACAATGATGGACGGCGACAAACTGAAAGAAAACTCGAGCTCGGCGAAGGTGCCGAAGTTCAGCGTTGAAATCCTGAAGAACTCGAGGACGGAAGCAAGGAGAATTCCCAGCACTCCTCCCGCGAGGGCAAGCGCAAGCGATTCAGCGAGGAATGCGGCCATGACACTCTTTCTCCGGAAACCCAGTGCCCGCAGTGTACCGACCTCGACGGTACGATTGGCCACTGCGGCGTACATGGTGATCATCGCTCCGATGGTCGCACCGATGCTGAAAATGACCGTGACAAAGATTCCGAGAATGTTGATAAAGAGCGACATTGCTTCGGACTGTCGGGCGTAGTACTTGTTTTCCTGTTCTGGCTCGAACTCCTGCAACCGCCTGTCAGATTCAAATTCCTTCTTGAAGCTTTCGAAGTCCTCGGGACGGTTTAACCGTACAGTCACCGTGGATACCGTGTTACCCCGGTGAAAAGCCAGCAAGAGCTGTGTGGCATCGCCCCACATCTCGGAA